>CEQE01042991.1_pt1 | contig 12383 bp, 9 predicted proteins | sample 356201 | NCBI WGS metagenome assembly CEQE01 (sample SAMEA2619970, study PRJEB7988) | marine metagenome | biome: marine biome (ENVO:00000447); feature: mesopelagic zone (ENVO:00000213) & marine oxygen minimum zone (ENVO:01000065); material: "saline water (ENVO:00002010), including plankton...
AGAACCAGCGAAACCAGGCCACCCGCCGTCAGCAAGCCAAAGGTAGGAGTAAATAGTTCGGCAATAAATAGAGCGAAGGCAAGGACAATGAGTAGAAGCCCAGCATAGTTTACCGGTAACACACCCAGCGCATAGAAACCGAACAGGAGGGAAATACCACCAACCACACCCGGAAAAATAAGCCCAGGGTTGTATATTATCGCGATTATACCGAGTGTACCCAAGCTTAACAGGAGGTAGGCGATATTGGGGTCACTAATGGTGTAGAGAAAGTCTTCCACTATATTCATCTGGTTATACCTGATGGTAGCCCCTTCCGTCTTGAGCACAACGCCGGCTCCACCCAACATCGTCACCTGCCAACCATCTAATTGCCCGATGAGACCATCCAAGTCATCGGCGACGATATCAATGATATTCAGTTTCAGAGCTTCCTGCTCGGTAGCGGAGACACTTTCTCTTACGGCTTCTTCCGCCCATTCCATATTACGTCCCTGAGCCTGGGCAATACTCCTGATGTAGGCAGCGGCATCACTAACCACCTTTTCTTCCATAGCTGGTGACATTTGAGTCTCGCCCTCAGCACCAAGTGATACCGGATGTGCCGCGCCGATGGCCGTATTAGGCGCCATCGCCGCGATATGGGCCGCGACCGTAATGAAGACACCCGCCGAAGCGGCGCGCCCCCCAGCGGGAGAAACATAGACGGCCACGGGGATTCGGGCAGTAACAATATCCTTGACAATGTCACGCATGGAGGTGTCCAGACCACCGGGAGTATCCAGTTGAATAATGACAGCAATAGCGTTACTCTCTTCAGCATGGTTAATGCCACGTCGGACATAATCGACGAGTATCGGATTGATAATGCCCTGAACCTGGAGCACATCAATGGTTGGGCTTGCGGCCCGTGTCCCAACCGCCCGTATCCCAGCCACCTGCAAGACCAGAGCCAATAAGCACAATAGTAAGGCAAGACGCAAGATTCTCAACACACGGTGATTATTACCTGTCATCGGTAGTTTAAGTATACCATCAAAACCAACAATTCTGAAAGGTTGCATAGCCAAGTAAGGTAGTATAGAATTTATCCAGCGTCGGTATAAGGCGGGACTATGAGAGCACAAAGGTGTAAAGGAACCCGAGACCTATCTGCTGAGGAAATGAAACAATTCCGTCTAATTGAAGGAATCTTCAGAGAGAGCTGTCTTAAATGGGGTTATGAAGAGGTGAGAACATCAACTATTGAGTACCTGCACCTATTTACCGCAACGGGCACACTGACGCCCAATCGTCTGCGCCGGGTATATTCTTTCCTCGACTGGGACGGCTGGAGTGGGGAGAGAGTAGTGCTAAGACCAGACGGGACAATCCCCATTGCCCGATTTTACATCGAGACGATGACGGAGAAAGAGCCCGCCAAGCTCTTTTATGTCACCAATGTTTTTGGTTTTGAAGAGACAGGTAAGGAGACACGGGAGAGATGGCAGTGTGGTACCGAATTTATCGGCGCCGGTTCCGCCACCGCTGATGTCGCACTGGTAACACTAGCATTAGAGATCATGACCAAGCTCGGACTAGAAGGTACCGAGTTGAAGCTATCCCATGCTGGTTTAATCCGAACGCTGCTCGCCGAATTCGGCTTAAGCCACGAAGAGCAGACCAAAGCATTCGACCAGATTCTGGATGGAGACCTAGAGCTCTTGGCTCGATTAAAGCCGGGAAGGCCGGAGCTAGGCAGGACTCTAGCGGCCTTACTTGGCCTAAAAGGTAAGTCAGCAGGATTCCTCAAGAACATGAGGTCACTGTTTAATCGCGACTTACCAGAGCTTAAGGTTCCCTTCAATAATTTCATCGATATCGTTGAACGACTCGAAGCCATAGACGGTGACTACCAGATTGATATTACCTCCGGCCGTGGTTTTGAATATTATACCGGTTTAATGTTTCAGCTCTTTATCGGTAACGAGCCAGTCGGTGGTGGAGGAAGATATGATGCCCTAGTTCCGCTACTAGGTGGACAGGATACCCCAGCTTCGGGTTTTGCCCTCTACCTTGACCGTCTGATGGCTCTCATCAAACCAGAAACATTAGCCCAACTCCAACCTACTGAAGAAAAGATTCTAGTCAAGGGCGAACTCGAAAGAGCAACTGCCTTAAAAGATATCCTCGACCTAACCAATCGTCTCCATGGAGCCGGCTATACGGCAGGCATACATCTAGGCGGAAAGGAACCAGCTAACATCAGATGGCGAGTTGAAATTCAAAGTAAAGAGCCGCGCTATATGCTAACCGACCGGATTAGTCAGCGAAAATTCGAGGCGGCGACCGAGACCGAAGTCTTAGCCTCGCTCAACAGGAACAAACGTAGTCCCGCCACAACAAAGTAATGGGGGAAGTTTGAAGGGAGCGAATACCCCCTTCAAACCCCATCCTCTTCCCTTTGTTAAGGAGAAGAGGATGGGGTTACTAAGTTACTAGAAAGAGTCCAGGGGATGAGATGGATACCCAAATAAAAGTTGCCCTACCTAAAGGAAATCTACTCGGTGAGACAGCAACCTTACTGGAGCAAGCCAGTTGGGGGCTGGATGAATATCAGGAAGGGACGCGTTCTTACCGCCCGAAATCTCAAAAGTTACCCAATCTGTTTGCCAAGATATTCCAAGAAAAAGATATCCCCATCCAAGTTGCCGTAGGTAATTATGACCTGGGGATTTGCGGACTAGACTGGGTGGAAGAGCTTTTAGCTAAATACCCCAGTTCGGCTCTAATTAAACTAAGAAACCTAGGTTATGGAACAGGCGCGTTGTATATGATGGCCAGCCGGTATCGCCCAACTTCGCAAATAAATATACTCCAAAAACAAACAGACATCATCCGCCTGTCCAGTGAGTATCCCAACCTGGCCGAGTCTTTTGCTCTCAACCTTAGGCTGAAACGATTCAGTGTCTTCCCACTATGGGGGGCCGCCGAGGTCTATCCGTACGAAAATACTGATCTAGCCTTAATACCCAGAAGGTTAGGGGAAGAGCACAACCATGACTTAGTGACGGTCAGCCGTGTCCTTGGTTTTGGCGCCTACCTTATCGCTAACAAACGCAGTTGGGAAAGTAAAGACTTGAGCTCGGTATTAGCCCCTCTCGAAGACATCCTGAATTCAAGACTTGTTCTAGAAGATACTTCACCCCCGAAATTCGTTTGTGGCACGACATGGGATGAGATGGATACCCATCCTGAACTGGAAGATTTTGCCCGGCAGATAGCAGAGCAAGTAAAAGCACAAGACATATCTTTTACTTTTGAGCCGATGTCCTCTTTTAAACGGCGTATCATCCATATTACTCTGGACGATGACCCTGAAGTGACTACGAAGAGTGTAGGGAGTGGTAAGGAACGCCAAGTCATTGTTCTGCCCAAAGCCGACCTAATACCGATAGCAAAGAGAAAGTATCCAGTCAGAGAAATAGCTAAAAACACCGTCTGGCTAGCCCTACCCGACGGGCATCAGCAACGGCCCACCATTCAGTTTTTGAACAAGGCAGGTATCCGGATTAGGGACCCGAGACCTATCTTCTGGGGAAATGGGACAATTTCGTCTAGCGGAATCTGGGGAAATGGGACAATTTTGTCTAGCGGAAATCGACGCCCAACCTCTAACCTGAGGGGGGTCTCGATTAAGGTAATCCGCCCACAAGATATGCCACTGCAGGTGGCCAACGTCAACTTCGACCTGGCAGTCACCGGCAAAGATTGGCTCACAGAGCACCTTAATCAATTCCCCGACAGTCCGGTAGTTAAACTCCTGGACCTCAAGTTTGGCTGGGTAAGAATTGTGGCCGTAGTCAGCCAAGACCTACCGGTAGCCGATGTTAATGGCCTAAAACAGCTTTATGCTAAGCAAACAGCACCAATCCGGGTGGCATCGGAATATGTCAATATTGCCGATAAGTACGCTCGCGATAATCACCTCGGCTTTTATCAGATAATTCCTACCTGGGGAGCCACTGAAGCCTTTCTTCCAGAGGACGCCGACCTGTTGATTGAAAATACCGAGACCGGGAGCACTATCGCCCGACATAATCTCAAGATTATCGATACACTCTTTGAATCAACGGCTCATCTCATCGGTAACAAAGATAGTATCGCCAACCCAAATAAAAGTAAGAGGATAAAGTCCATTACCGAGAGCTTACGTAATGCGTTGAAATAAGGATAAAAATTTGAAAATCACCGAAGGTTTTGAGTTAACTAAACAGGCTCTATCCCGTCCAGTACCGGCTGAACTTTATGCCGCTCCAACAGCATTAAAGCGCAAACTTAAAGAATTATTTGGTACTGATGAACCGGAGGCAGCCGTCAGACAAATCATCGATGAAGTGCGCCAGCGCGGGGATACAGCCCTTTTTGATTACACACTGAAGATTGACCAAATTAAACTCACCTCACTAGAAGTAAGCCAAAAGCAAGTGGAAACTGCTTATCAGGAGGTAAAGACTGAATTAGTCACTGCCCTTAAGCTGGCAGCTGATCGAATCCGTATTTTCCACCTCGCCCAAAAAAAAAGTCTACGGTCTGGCGTTACCCTACCCGGTTTAAATCAGCTAATACGCCCGCTGGAACATGTTGGCGTCTATGCGCCTGGTGGTACCGCTAGCTATCCATCAACCGTTCTTATGGCAGCCATCCCCGCTCGAGTAGCTGGAGTTAAAGAGGTAATCCTGATAACACCACCGAAAGCTGACGGGTCAGTGCCTTCCTTAACACTGGCCGCGGCGAAGATTGCTGGCGTTGACCGTATTTTTTCGATTGGCGGAGCCCAGGCAATCGCCGCCTTAGCCTTCGGCACCGAGTCAATCCCGCGAGTCGATAGAATCTGCGGCCCAGGCAATATTTTCGTTACCCTAGCCAAGAAACTAGTTTATGGAGTCGTCGGCATCGACGGGCTTCAGGGGCCGAGTGAAGTACTGCTCATCGCTGACGAAACAGCCGACCCAGCCGACTGCGCCGCCGACCTTTTGGCCCAATCCGAACATGACGCTATGGCCTCAGCTATCCTACTCACGACATCACGGCGGCTAGCCAAACAGGTTAACCGAGAAGTAGAACACCAGTTAAAAGACCTACCCCGCAAAATAATCGCCGCCGAATCCCTGGCGAGTCAAGGCATCATCGGCGTTGTCGCCAGTATCGATAAGATGATAGAGCTAGCCAATCTGTACGCTCCAGAACATCTCTGTCTGATGGTGGACAAAGCCGATACCTATATCACCCGACTAGCCAACGCCGGCTGTATCATTACCGGCAAGAAGGCCACAGTGGCTATGGGCGATTATATCGCCGGACCAAGTCATGTCTTACCCACTGGTGGGACGGCACGTTTTAGCTCACCACTCAATGTAATCGATTTCCTTAAACTGACTAATGTTATTAACGTCGACGAGTCGAGTTTGAAGGAATTAGGTCAGGCCGCCCAAACCCTAGCGCGTGCTGAGGGGTTCGAAGCTCACGGACGAGCTATCACAAAAAGGATAGAAGGCCTGAGGTAAGGAGATTTTTTCACTAATGACTAACCCTGACTCTTCACCAGAGCAAGATAAAATACGGCCGGACTTGACCGCCTTTGTTGGCTATTCTGCCCATACCTCTCCGGAAACATTAGACGGGAAAGTTGAGGTTCCGGCAGAGTATATTATCAAGCTGGATGCCAATGAAAACCCCTACGGCTGTTCGCCAAGGGTCAACCAGGCTCTTGCCCAATATCCTAATCTCCACATCTATCCCGATAATGGGCAAACTAGACTTCGGGAACTATTAGCCGGATATACAGGAGTTCATGCCCGACATATTGTCACCGGTGGCGGTAGTAATCAGCTCATCGACCTCGTTTTGCGCCTGTTCATCAGTCCCGGTGATGAGGTGATAAGCTGTGAGCCGACCTTCGGTATTTACAGTTTCAGCACCAAACTCTGTGCCGGTTCTCTAGTTGAAATCCCACAGGATGAAAATTTTACCGTTAATACCCGCGACATAAAAGCGGCCATAACAAAGAGAACGAAGGTAATCTGTCTAGCCAACCCGAACAACCCGACGGGGACAATTGTCCCCCGACCGACCTTACTAGAGCTCTTGGACACGGGCGTACCACTATTGCTCGACGAAGCTTACTATGAGTTTTGTGGCGAAACACTAACGCCATTAGTCGGCACTTACAAGAACCTAATGCTTCTGCGTACCTTCAGCAAATGGGCTGGACTAGCGGGTTTGAGAATCGGCTACGGTCTTTTCCCGCCAAAGATTGCAGACTATCTGATGAAGATCAAGATGCCCTACAATGTGAATGTAGCCGCCCTGGTTGCCGTCCAGGAATCACTCAAGGATATCGACTATTTGATGAGCCATGTAAGAGCAATAATCACCGAGAGAACCAGAGTTTTTGAGGAACTGAAACAGATTCCGTGGCTCAAGCCCTTCCCATCACAGGCAAACTTTATCCTTTGCCAGATCTTAAAGGGAGACGCCACCGAGCTGCGGCTGAAACTGCAGAAGAAGGGAATACTGGTGCGCTACTTCGACTATCCGCGCCTACGCAACTTCATCCGCGTCAGTATCGGCAAACCCGAACACACCGACGTTTTTATCAAGACACTTAGAGAAATCACCTAACCATTTCGTTATAATTATTTTCCTTACCCACTCTTCCCCTCACCAGCTCCATCTCTTCTTTCCTAGATGTCACTCTCATATCCAGTCGAGCTTCGTGGAGTTCCTGGAGAATCTCTTTCATGCGAGGGCCGACCGGTATGCCAATTTTTTTTAGGTCTTCGCCACTGAGGGCAGACTTAACATAGCGGAGCTTTACGAGAAATAACTGGATATGCTGACGGGCGATTGTAGATGTGGTAGCCAAGGAATTAGCCGTAAGCGCCGTTACCGAATAGTCATGGAGAAGATCATAGACATGACTTGACCGCAGTTTCGGTTTAGCCAGTAATTTAAGCTTAGTTTTGAGACCAGCGGTATCGAGCAGGACTCTGGCTAGCCTCTTGGATAACCGAAGATAAGAAATCAAGCCTTCTATTTCGCTACTAGTCAAGGAATAAGTGAATAAAGCTAGGTAGAGACCCACCGGCGGTACCCCGGGAATACTGAACTGACGTGCCTCGCTGAATCTCTCCGCCAACCAGTCATCGCCCTTCAACCTGGGATGCAGTTTCGCTAAGACGCCGAGCTCTTCCGCCCGACGCAGAGCTTTCTCCGGAGACTCTTCTTTTAAGACTAGCTCCAGTTCGTGACGGATGCGGTCGCCGCTGATAGTATCAAGACAAGAAACATCCCGTTCGAGCCGGTGTCGGGTATTGGCTTCCAGCTTAAAGCCTAACCGTTGCTCATAACGTATGGCGCGCCACATACGAGTGGCATCATCAACAAAGCTCCTTCCGTACAGAATACGGATTAGTTTTCGCCTGAGATCATCGCAGCCACCATAGAGGTCAATCAGCCGGCCCCAATGACCGGGAATAAGTTCAACCGCCATAGCATTGATAGTAAAGTCACGACGAAGAAGGTCGGTAGCCAAAGAGCTGTGCTTCACCGTCGGCAGAGCCCCCGGGCGGACGTAGGTTTCAGCCCGAGCCATCGCTAAGTCAACACTCCATTTATCCCATTTCAATTTAGCCGTACCAAAGCGGAGATGAGTCGTAATACCCCCCCCGGTAATCTCGGCCAAGCGCTGAGCCAACTTGATGGCATCGCCTTCCACAACCAGGTCAAGGTCAAGATTACTTCTCCACAGAAGCAGGTCACGCACCACCCCACCGACCAGATAGAGACACCGGCCCTGGCTAACGGCAATCAATCCAGCCGATTCCATAAGCTCAACCAATTCGATGGGTAGCTGTTTTCCTATTTTACTTGCCAGATTAGCAATCCCAGGCATTTCTGTCAGCTCCATGTTCTCAGCCTAAATTATAGCACAGGTGGCTAACCGTCTCATTTATATTCGTCATTGTCATTTACCAGTCACTTGCTTATAATACAGCTACATATGAAGATGGTTTCAATCGTGGGTATGGCGGGCGCCGGCAAATCCGAGGTAGCTAGACTATTCGAAGAGAACGGATTCACTCGAATTAGATTTGGTGATGTCACCGACGAAGAAGTGAAGAAGCGAGGCTTAGAGTTAAACGAGGCAAATGAGCGCGACGTCAGAGAACGGCTGCGAGAGGAGTTGGGCATGGCCGCCTATGCCAAACTAAACTTACCCAGAATTAATGCCGCTCTAAAATCCAGCGACGTAGTTATCGATGGGCTTTACTCCTGGGAGGAATACCTCTTTCTCAAAAACCATTACGGGGAGGGCTTTTGCGTCGCCGCCGTTTGGGCATCACCCAAGACAAGGTACTCACGATTAACCGAACGGCAGGCACGTCCACTCACCCTAGATGAAGCTGCCGGCCGCGATAAAGCCGAAATTGAACATTTAAATAAGGGTGGCCCGATTGCTGTAGCCGACTTCATTATGATCAATGAATCTTCCATGGAAAACATGAGAGAGACCGCAAAGAAAATTATCTTTGAGATAAAAAATGGAAAGAAGAACGACCAGATCAGACATTGATAAATATTTTCTAAAGATAGCCTCGGTGATTGCCGAACGTGCCACCTGCCGCCGCCACAGTGTCGGTGCCGTCGCTGTAAAAAACAAACACATACTAACTACCGGCTATAATGGCGCCCCGGCCGGAACTAAGGATTGTCTCGAGCTCGGCTGTCTAAGAGATGCCCTCGGCATTCCTTCGGGGGAAAGACACGAAATCTGCCGGGGTGTTCACGCCGAGCAAAATGTTATTATCCAAGCCGCCCTTCACGGCGTCAGTCTGGAGGCATGCACGATTTACTGCACCCATACGCCATGCGTACTTTGCGCCAAGATGCTGGTTAACGCCAGGATAAAACGATTCGTCAGCTTTGGCAAATATAACGATGACAGTTTTCTCAGTCTGTTCCGGGAAACCGGAATCGAAATTGACATCAAGGAGAGACCCCCATCCCAAATCACCTATTTGGACTAGTATCAAGTTGAGCAAAAAACTGTAATGACACTCTACGACAGGCTCAGGACGGAATCACCATAACATCACGTCATGTAACTGAGTACTAGTAGTTATTCCCCAGCTAATCTATATTTTCCCCCTGATAAGTACCGTGATAGCCTTCCGTATCCTGGGTAAGCGGGAAGAAAATAAGCTGCAAAATCCGGGCATTCCGTTGCAGGCGAAATCCGCGAGAATTATACACCATCAGTAGAGATTGCGAACGACCCGAGTAGCCAGCATCCCACACCGCCGTACCCACGGTAACACCACAGCGGAGTAAGCTCGACCGCGGTCGAGCCAAAGCCATGATATTCTTAGGCAGGCGAATAATTTCATTGTAGGTGATAAGGTAGGGACCAGGCATTAAATCGATAAAACCTAATCCATCAAGAACTAAGGGCACCAAATCAGAGACGTTGCGTTGCTGGTCACTAGCCGCAATCTGACCCGCCGTCTCAAGCAACGCTATCTCCCGAAGTGTCAGGTCGAAACCGTTAGGCTGTAATTGCATCTCAAGGTCAATATAACCTTCAAGCAACGGTGGCTTTTGTTGGAGTAATCTTCGTATATCTGATTTAGCCAGAATTACGGTCATTAGCTCCAGTATAAAGCAATCTATCTTCCAAAGTAAAATGATGAGATAGCCCACCGCCGTTGCTTCTGCAACGACGGCAAGTTATAATAACAGGAAAAAGATGAAGTCAATTAAATCTCGCGTTAAGCTCTTACTTCTGGATATTGATGGCACGCTTTTAAGTGAGGAGTGTACGCTCTCGATAAGAGACAAGAAGGCTTTAGCTCTGGTCAGTGCTTCAGGTATCAAAATTTCTTTATCCAGCGGACGGGCAGCTCCGGCTTGTTTACCGATTGTCGACCAATTATCACTCGATGGCTACCACATCTCCTTTGACGGGGCTCTAGTCAGTAACCCGAAAACAAACCAGGAGGTTTACGCCAAACCCATCAGTGACCAATTAGTTGAGCAGATTATCGATTTCGCTCACCACAATAAGACAAATCTGGAACTATTTTCCGCTAACCGTCATTTTATTGAACGAGAAATTTGGACGACTGATATCTATCGCCAATTCTTTGGTATCCAACCGATTATCGCTAATTTCGCCCAGATTGTACGTAAGGAACGGATCATTAAGGGCACACTAATCGCCCTTTCCCCCGAAGAAAAAACCAAAGCAAAGTATTTTTGCCGCCATTTCGAGAACCATCTCACTTTCTCGTGGGCAAAAATACCGGCATATTCTGAAGTTGAGTTTATCAATGTGCTCTCTCCCGGGGTGTCTAAGGGTAAAGCCCTCGAAAATCTGGTCGCAATTCTGGGGATCTCTCTGGCTGAGGTTATGGCTATCGGGGACGGACCGAACGATGCCTCAGTTTTCTCTCGGGTGGGGTTAGCGGTGGCCATGGGCAATGCCCATGATGAGCTCAAAGCCATGGCTCACTATACCACCCTCGATGTTGACCACAATGGTGTCGCCGCGGCTATTAATCAGATTCTCTTTACGCCACTCTATTCCTTAAGAGATTAGATAAATGAGCGATGCCTGAATTTAAACTTATTTCCGATTTTCCGATGACCGGTGACCAGCCCCAAGCGGTGGACAAGTTAGTTAATGGTCTGGAGCTCAACTACAAGCACCAGACCCTACTCGGCGTTACCGGCAGCGGCAAAACCTTCACTATGGCGAATGTGATTGCCCGCATCCAACGCCCGACACTAATAATCAGCCACAATAAGACGCTAGGAGCCCAGCTTTACCAGGAATTTAAGGAGTTTTTCCCAAATAATGCTGTAGAATACTTTGTCAGCTATTACGACTATTATCAACCTGAGGCTTATCTTCCGCAGACCGATACTTATATTGAAAAGGATGCCAGTATCAATGATGAGATCGATAAACTACGCCATGCCGCCACCCGCGCCCTCTTCGAGCGCCGTGATGTAGTTATAGTAGCTTCGGTATCCTCCATCTACGGTCTAGGTGCGCCTGAGGAATACCGCAGCTTTGTCCTGAATCTGAAGCGGAAAGGGCACTACAATCGCCACAAACTCCTCCACACCCTGGTCGATATGCAATACGAACGTAACGACACCGACCTCAGCCGGAGTAAGTTCCGTATCCGAGGCGATACTCTTGAAATACATCCCGCCTACGACGAGCTGGCGGTGCGCGTCGAGTTCTTCGGCGATGACCTCGAGCGCATCATCAAGGTCGACCCGCTCACCGGCGAACTAATCACCGAACTGGACACCATTGATATTTATCCCGCCAAGCACTTTGTCACCTCGCAGGATAAATTACTGCGCGCAATCGAAAGTATCAAACAGGAGCTAGAAGAAAGACTGAAGGAACTAAAACAGCAGGGGAAACTGGTCGAAGCCGCCCGGCTTGAGTCTCGAACCCACTACGACATTGAAATGCTCCGGGAAGCGGGCTACTGCTCCGGTATCGAAAATTATTCTCGCCACCTCTCCGAACGTGCTCCAGGGAGTTCGCCCTGGACACTATTAGACTACTTTCCAGATGACTTTCTCCTCTTTCTCGATGAGTCTCATATGACTATTCCCCAGCTTCGCGGTATGTATCACGGCGATCGCTCGCGTAAGGAAACCCTCGTCGAGTATGGCTTTCGTCTACCTTCAGCTCTGGACAACCGCCCGCTCAGCTTTGATGAGTGTCAACAACACATCAACCAGGTCATCTGTACCTCAGCCACCCCAGGACCCTATGAACTTCAGCATAGTCAGCAGGTGGTAGAACAATTAGTCCGGCCGACTGGCCTACTAGAACCAACTATCGGAATCAAACCGACCAAAGGACAAATCGATGACCTACTTGACCAGATAAAGATACGGGTGGAGAAAGGCGAGCGCTGTCTAGTCACTACCCTGACCAAACGAATGGCAGAAGAGCTGACTGATTACCTGATCGAGATGGACGTCAAGACTCATTATTTACATTCGGAAGTGGTCACTCTGGAGAGGGTAGAGATACTCCGCGACCTTCGTCTCGGCATATATGATGTCGTCGTTGGCATCAATCTGCTCCGGGAAGGGCTCGATCTACCCGAGGTCAGTCTGGTCGCCATTCTCGATGCCGATAACGAGGGCTTTCTGAGGTCGACAAGCACTTTGATTCAAACGATGGGACGAGTGGCCCGTCATATCGATGGACATGTTATCATGTATGCCGACACAATCACGGGTTCTATGAAAGTAGCCATTGAAGAAACCCAGCGCCGGCGTCGGATTCAGGAAGCCTATAACCA
>CEQE01130812.1_pt1 | contig 12383 bp, 9 predicted proteins | sample 356201 | NCBI WGS metagenome assembly CEQE01 (sample SAMEA2619970, study PRJEB7988) | marine metagenome | biome: marine biome (ENVO:00000447); feature: mesopelagic zone (ENVO:00000213) & marine oxygen minimum zone (ENVO:01000065); material: "saline water (ENVO:00002010), including plankton...
CGCGCCCGCCCACGAGTCCCCACCCCGAGCCGGTGTTGACGATGACACCGCCGCGAGGCATCGCGGGAACGGCGTGCTTGGACATCAAGAAGACCCCGCGCACGTTGATGGCCATCACAAGGTCCCAGTCGTCAGCCGTCGTGTTGGGGACCGAGGTGCGCCGGATGATCCCAGCGTTGTTGAACAGGATGTCGAGGCGCCCGAACTCCGAGGCGGTGCCGGCGATCGCGCCGCGGCAATCCTCCTCCCGGGTGACGTCGGTCGGGATGAAGCGCGCCCGGCCGCCTGCGGCGGCGATGAGCTGGACCGTCTGGCAGCCGGCGGTCTCGTCCACGTCTGCGACGGTGACGGCCGCACCCTCGTGTGCCAGCAGGACGGCCGTGGCGCGGCCGATTCCCGAAGCGCCTCCAGTGACGATCGCGACCCGGTCGGTCAGGACGCCAGGCGGCGGGTCACTGGGCATCGGTCTCGGCCAGGGCGGCTCGGGCGGCGGCGAGCGTCGTCTCGACATCCGCGGGAGTGTGGACGACGGAGGCGACCGAGTGCAGCGCCGCCGCGGGCGTCATGTAGATGCCGTGCCGGAACAGCGCGTGGGCGAACGCGCGATATCGGGCGGGGTCGACGAACTCGCAGTACTCGCGGTAGTCGGTGATCCGGGGCCGGTCCGTGAACATGATCTGAAACATCGGGCCGACGCCCTGGACGATCGCCGGCGTGTTGGTCTCCTCGAACACCCGCCGGAACCCGGCGACCAGCGTTTCACCGATACGCCAGGTGTGGCGAAAGGCCTCGGCATCGCCGGCGGTGAGCATCTCGAGGTTCGCCCGCGCCGCGAACAGGCCGATTCGTGAAGCGTTTTGCGTGCCGTAGTGCAGGACGCCGCCCCAGGCCAGGGCCTCCATGATCTCGGCGCGGCCGACAAAGGCCGCGACCGGCAGGCCGCACCCGAGCGCCTTTCCGAACGTGGTGATGTCCGGGTCGAGACCGTAGTGCTGCTGACATCCGCCGGCGGCGATCCGGAAACCCGTCACGGTCTCGTCGAGGATCAGCAGCACGTCGTGCGACCGCGCCAGCTGCCTCAGCCCTTCCAGGTAGCCCGGATGTGGCGGAATGACACCCATGTTGGACATGATGCCTTCGGTGATGATCGCGGCCACCCGGCCCCGGTTCGTCTCAAGCGCCCGCTCGACCGCGGCGAGATCGTTCCACGGGGCGACGATGGTGTCGTCCACGGCGCGCCGATTCAACCCGGAACTGTCGGCAATCTTGATCGGATCGCGCCGATGTCCCAGGGATGTCACGGGGTGCGGGTGGGCGTTCACGAGGAAGTCGTCGTACCACCCGTGGTAGTGGCCTTCGAACTTGATGAACTTGGGGCGGCCTGTGTAACCCCGCGCTAGCCGAATCGCGGCCATCGTGGCCTCGGTGCCGGTGTTCGCGAAGCGGACGCGTTCTGCCGACGGGACCATGTGTTGAATGAATTCCGCGACCTCGATCTCGATCTCGGTCGCCGCGGCGACCAGCGCGCCGGTTGCCACGGCCTGGGTCACGGCCTCGACGATACGGGGATGCGCGTGGCCGTGGGGCAGCCCGCCGTAGGCCATCATCCAGTCGAGATACTGGTTCCCGTCGGCGTCGAAGAGGTGCGCGCCTTGACCGCGCTCGATAAACAACGGGTACTCGCCATAGTTGGCCGGCCCGCGCGACGGCGAGCTGCCGCCCTCGACCATGACCTGGACCGCGCGTTCGAAGAGTGCCTTGGACTTTGCCGTCGAGTACGACATGCCGCTCAGGATACAGGATGGGCTGTTTGCACAACAGAGGGGGAGTGGCGGGCCGGCTCAGTCGACGCCGTTGCCGTAGCGATCGGCGTAGGCGCGAAACCGCGTCAGCAGCTCGTCGGCGCGCGGGGCGATCTCGGAGGGCGGTAAGCGGTCGCAGCGGTAGCCGAGTTCACGCGCCATGATTCCGGCGGGCTCGGGGCGGAAGACGACCGTGCCGTCGGCTTCGATGGCCTCGATCCCGTCGAAGGCGTGGGAACGCTCGTTGATGTCGATCGCGGCCTCCCGTGACAACCCGTCGATCGGCGCGACGCGCACGCCGCCTGGTCCGGCAAGCACGGGATATCCGCCCGGCAGCCCCTCGGGCCCGGGCGCGTGCAGGCGCGTGTCGGCATCGACGAGCGCCCGCATCAGTCGGACGGCCGAGCCCGAGGTCAGGAAGTGGATGGCGGGCCCAGGAGGCAGCGGGTAGGGGTGGCGCAGCAGCGCATCGCCGTCGACCGTCCCGGTCACGTCGGTGCCAGCGTAGACGATACGGAGGAAGTACGGCGGCATCGGGCCCGCGGTCGGCTCGAACACGTGCGTCTCGAGCGCGTGGTGCGCCACGAGGCTGACGTCGACAGCGTCGACAGCAACGCCCAGCCGGGCCGCAGCGAGCGACGCGATCTTCGGGACGATCTCATCGAGGTTGCCAACACCGGCGGTCGGCTCGAGGCCGAGCCTGGCGAGCACGCAGTTGGCGACGTCGGGAAACGGCGCGATGAGAACTCGGGTCGCGCTGCCAGCGGCGCGCACGGCGCGCATCAACTTGAGTGAGAGCACCAGATGAATGGGAAGCCAGACGCCGAAGCCGGCCGCGGCGAGCTTGGCACGGGGCGCTGGCGGAAGCTGCTCGGGCGTCCACCACGACTGCCGCGCCGCCGTCGTCAGCACGATGTCGGGGGACAGGCGATCGAGCAGTTCGGCGGTGGCGTCCTCATCGTCGAGGTCGAGTGACACCGCTTCGATCGAGGGCCGGTACCCCTGCGCCATCGCGCCGAGTCTCGCCAGGTTGACCCGGGCGCCGGTGCGGGCGAGATGGCGACTCCCCGCGACAATCCGGCCCGGCCAGCGCTCGCGCGCCAGCAATTCGAGGCAGACCCCGCCAAGGTCGCCCAGGCCCGCGATGAGGATGGTGGGCCCCGTGGTCATCCAGCACGGGTGCCATTGGGCACCGCCGCCTCGGGCACGCTGAGGACAGGCCTGACCCCATCGGCATAGCCGATGTCGAAGAGCATCCCCTCCGACAGTTCCCCAGCCATGGTCTTCGGTGAGAGATTGACGACGAACAGCGCCTGGCGACCGGTGATCTCGGCGGGTTCGTCGCGCTCCTGCTTTAAGCCGGCGAGAATCTGGCGAGTGTGGTCGCCGAAGTTCACGCGCAGCTTGACGAGCTTACGGGACCTCGCGATCTCGTCGACGGACTCGATCGTGCCGACGCGAACATCGATCGCCTGCAGCGCGTCGATCGTGACCAGAGGTTTGATGGCGGCTGGTGTCATTGGAGCGCCTCGGGCGTCGGCGCGTCGAGGAGGAAACTCCCGCGCCGGCGGATGTTGAGGGTTACCCTACACGGAGCGAGAGAGACATACAATCGGCGCAGCGACGCGCCCGTCAGGGACGGAGGCGTTAGCGAATTCCTGGTACCGAGCGTGGCGAAGACGAAGACAACGACAAGGAGAAGCAAGATCGTGAGGTCGTCGAAGACCCGGTCCCGGTCGAGGACGCAGCCCAAGGCTGGACAGCGAACCCGACGCGGGCCGCGACAGTCCCGGTCGACGGCGCTGGTCGATGCTTACTTGGACCATCTGCGCGTGGCCCGGCGACTGGCCGACCACACGCTGGAGAGCTACGGTCGTGATCTGGGGTGGCTCCTTCGCTTCGCCGAACGGGAGGGCGCGTCGGTCGACCAGCTCGATCGTGCTCAGCTCGAGGCCTTCGTGCGCCATCTCATGGCGGCCGACTTCGCGCCGCGCTCGGTGGCGCGGATGGTGGCGTGCGTGCGTGGCTTGTACCGCTTCCTGGTGCTGGACCGACGGCTTGAGACGAGCCCTGCCGACGACCTCCGGGCGCCGAAGTCGTGGCCGGCACTTCCCAAGTACCTCTCGATAGAGGACGTGGATCGATTGCTCGAGCAGCCCGATACCTCGACGGCGCGTGGGCTGCGTGACCGGGCGCTGCTCGAGTTGTTGTACGCGACCGGCATGCGGGTGTCGGAGCTGATCTCGCTGAAGCCGGCCGACGTCAATCTCGAGGCCGGGTACCTGACCTGCATGGGGAAGGGGTCGAAGGAGCGTATCGTGCCCATTGGACGCGAGGCGACCACGTGGGTTCGGAAGTACCTCGAGCACGCCCGGGGCGCGCTGCTACGCGAGAAGCGTTCGCCTTGGATGTTCGTCAACGCACGCGGCGGTACGGCGTTGAGCCGCGTCGGGTTCTGGAAGGTGCTGAAGGCCTACGGGGCGGCCGCCGGCCTTCGGCACGGCCTGAGCCCGCACGTGTTGCGCCACTCGTTTGCGACGCATCTGCTCGACCGCGGAGCGGACCTACGCACGATTCAGGCGATGCTGGGTCACGCCGACCTATCGACGACCCAGATCTACACCCATATCCTCGACGCGCGATTGAAGGCCGTCTACGACGAGTACCATCCACGACGCTGAAGAGCGGTGCGGGACTGGAGTTGCTGGTTGACCGTCGTTCGAGCCGTCTGCTATCGTTACGGGATCGCGCACATGTCGTGCGGCCCACCGGAGGGCTCGCGTGCACGGTGCGTCGCCCATTCGACATCGCACGCGCGCGGCAGCCCCGCGAGAAGGAGCCCGCTTCATGAACCGTACCGGCCATCATCTCTTCACGTCGGAGTCCGTCACGGAGGGACATCCGGACAAGATCGCAGATCAGATTTCGGATTCGATTCTCGACGCCATCCTCGCGGAAGACCCGACAGGCCGCGTCGCGTGCGAGACGCTCGTGACCACCGGACTGGCGATCGTCGCGGGCGAGATCACGACGACGTGCTACGTCGATTTCCAGAAGGTCGTGCGCGACACGATCAAGGAGGTCGGCTACACGCGGGCGAAGTTCGGCTTCGACTTCGAAACGTGCGCGGTGATCTCGGCCATTCACGGCCAGTCACCGGACATCGCGATGGGCGTCGATCCGGGCGGTGCCGGCGACCAGGGACTCATGTTCGGGTATGCCTGCCGTGAGAGCGAAGAGCTGATGCCGCTGCCGATTCAGCTGGCGCACAAGCTCTGCCGGGGGCTCTCCCAGGCCCGGCGGAATGGCGTGCTCGACTATTTGCGGCCGGACGGAAAGTCCCAGGTGACGATCGAGTACGACGGCCCGAGGCCGGTTCGGGTGGACACGGTCGTCGTCTCGAGCCAGCACGCCGATGCCGCGAGCGCTGAAACGATGCTGGACGACATCATCACCCACGTCATCAAACCGGTCATTCCCGAAGCCATGCTGGACCGGCAGACTACCATTCATGTGAACCCCACTGGGCGGTTCGTGGTCGGCGGCCCGCACGGTGACGCCGGCGTGACGGGACGGAAGATCATCGTTGACACCTACGGCGGTGCCGCGCCGCACGGTGGCGGCGCGTTTTCGGGGAAGGACCCCACGAAGGTCGATCGCTCCGCGTCGTACATGGCCCGCTACATCGCGAAGAACTGCGTCGCGGCCGGCCTGGCCGACCGGGTACAGGTGCAGCTGGCCTACGCAATTGGTGTCGCCGATCCGGTGTCGGTGCTGGTAGACACGTTTGGCACCGGCAGGGTCGGAGACGAGAAGATCGGCGAACTGGTACGCTCGCACTTCTCATTGACGCCGAAGGGCATCATCGAGTCGCTCAACCTGCGCCGTCCGATTTACCGCCAGACAGCGGCGTTCGGCCACTTCGGACGGTCCGAGCCAGAGTTCACCTGGGAACGGACCGACGTCGCCGAGGTTCTGAAGCGCGACGCCGGTGTCTGAAGCAGTCATGTCCGGACGCTGAGCCGCCGGACCACACCGGACGTCGAGGACGCCATGTCTCGAGCCGTTGCACGCGCGACGAGTGGCGCGGTCGTCGCCCTGGCGCTCTTGCTGCTCGGGGTGCTGACCCTTCCCGCACCTGCCCGTGACTTGGGGGCGGGACGCCTGACCTCGGACGCTCCGATGCCGCCGGTTGTCGCCGGCGCCTTTCACGTTCATTCGAACCGCTCGGACGGCGCCGCCAGTCTCGAGGCGATCGCCGAAGCGGCGGCCCGAACCGGCCTGTCATTCGTCGTCGTGACGGATCATGGCGACGGGACGCGCGCGCCAGAGCCCCCGAGATACCACGCGAACGTGCTCGTCCTCGACGGCCTCGAGGTCACGACGACCGACGGACACTATCTGTCGGTGGGGCATCTCCAGGCGCCGTATCCGCTCGGTGGGGAAGCCCGGGATGTGGCAGCGGATATCGAGCGACTCGGCGGGTTCGGCGTGGCCGCACACCCCGCGTCGCCGAAGCCGGCCCTGGCCTGGACGGACTGGTCGACCTCCGTTGGCGGGATCGAATGGTTGAACGGGGACAGCGCCTGGCGCGACGAGTCCTGGCCTCGACTCGGGCTCGCCCTGCTACACTATCCCTTCCGTCCGGCACAGGCGATCGGGGCGCTGTTCGACCGTCCGACGGAGACGTTGCGGCGGTGGGACACGATGACGCAGGCACGCGCTGTCGTCGCCCTCGCCGGCGCGGACGCTCACGGCGCGGCGGCGGTGCCCGGCGTCGCCGACGTTCGGCTCAGACCGATTCCGATCCCGTCGTACGAAGCGGTCTTCCGCACCTTCGCGCTCCGCGTGCAACTGGACGAGGTGTGGTCCGGGGATGCCTCCGCGGACGCCGCGGCATTGCTCGAAGGCCTGCGCGAGGGGCGCGTCTATACGGCCATCGACGCGTTGGCGACTCCCGGCCGATTCCATTTCGCCGCGCGATCGGGGGGTGACGTTGCGCAGGCGGGAGGGAGTCTTCGCGCGGGCCTGGGCGTGGAACTGACCGTACGAGCGGACCTGCCGCCGGGCGGAGAGATTCAGCTGCTCGAGAACGGCGCGGTGGTGCAGCGCTCGGACCGGCCCGAGCTGCACTACGTGACCACTTCGGGCCGCGCGGTCTACCGGGTCGAGGTTGTGCTGACTGACTCACCAGGCCGCCCGGCGATTCCTTGGATCGTCGGCAATCCGATCCGGGTGGGCTTCGCCGAGTTGCCGGGAGCCCAGGGCCAGGAAACGACGGGGAGGTCCGCTGCGCTCTTCACGGATGAGCCTGCTGTGGCCGGCTGGTCGGTCGAGCACGAGACCGAGTCGCTGGCCGCTGTGGACAGCACGGCAGCCGTGGAGGGGCAGGAGCTAGCGCTGCGCTACGCACTGTCCGACGGGCTGGGCCAGGCTCCCTTCGCGGCGCTCGTGCGCGAGCGGGTCGGGGAGGCAGGGGAGTTCGACAGGATCCGGTTCCGCGTGCGGAGCGACGCGCCAACTCGGCTGTCGGTCCAGCTCCGGGCGGGTGGGGGCGACGCAGACGTCCGCTGGCGCCGATCGGTCTACGCCGATACGACGACCCGGGAGGTGACCGTGCGGCTGCAGGAGATGCGGCCGGTGACCTCGGCCGGCGTCGGTCCCCCGGTCGTGGGTGCGGAGAGTTCGCTCCTGTTCGTCGTCGACTCGGTGAACACGCCGCCGGCCACGTCCGGCGTCGTCTGGCTGGACGATGTGCGACTCGAGAGCCGCTAGCGGTCCGCTAGGTCCTCACCGTCAACAGCAGATAGCTGGCGCCGGCGCTGAACAGGATGTTCGGTGCCCAGGCGGCCAGGGCTGGCGCCAGCAGGCCGGCGGCCCCCACCGCACCGAAGACGCTGATCGCCACCCAGTAGGTGATCGCGAGCACCAGACCGACACCGATGGCATACATGGGGCCGCCGCGGCCGGTCATGACGGCGAACGGCACGGCGATCAAGGTCATGACCACGGTGACGAGCGGGAACGAGAGTTTGCGTTGCAAAGCGACGGCGAGCTGGACGACGCTGAAGCCGCTCGCCTGGAGCTGTCCGATGTACTCCTGGAGCTGGCGATAGCTCATCCGTTCGGCGTCAGGGCGCTCGGTGACGAAGAACTCGAGCGGCTGGAGCCGGATCGGAGAATCCCCGATGTATTGATAGGGCATTAACCCTAGTTCATCGCGAAATGACCGCACCCAGACCCCTTCACCACTCCAATCGCTCGAAAACACAGCCTTGTTGACGAACGTGCGTCGGGTCAGCCGCCACGGAGCCTCCTCAAACTGGTAAATCGAGAAGCCGTGGAGCTCCTGGCGCCGCGGATCGAGGTAGGTGTAGTTGTAGATCGCGCCGTCGGGTGCGACGATCCACTTCCGGTTCAAGACGTCGAACGTCTGGGGTGACCCGCCCCGAATGACGTGGCGGATCGCTTCCGCCCGTCGGTTCGCCGAGGCCAGCACAGTCTCGCCCAGCCCGAACAGCGCACCACTCCAGATCACCCCGAAGAGGACCAGCGGGACGGCGGCGCGGTAGAGGCTGATGCCGCAGGCCTTCATCACGACCAGTTCGGAACTCTTGGTCAGGAGGCCGATCGTGACCAGCGTGGCCACCAGCGCCGAGATCGGCAGGACGTAGTAGATGTACTGCGGCGTGGCGAACCAGAAATACTCGAGGAGCGTGCGGCCGGTTGTCTCGCCCTTGAACAGCTTGTCCGAGAGATCGATGAACGTGGCGATGTAGAAGATACCGAGCATCCCGACGAAGGCCAGGCCGACGATGCGCAGGTAGTGCTTCAAGACGTAGCGATCGAGCAGGTTCAGGCTGGGCAGCCAGAAGTGGGGGAGCCGGACCACCACCTTGACCCGGTTCCTCCCTTTCCCGGCGGGAGCCGCCGTTCGCGACCGGACCGGCTGCCGCTCGACGCCCCAAGAGACGGGCACCCGGAACGGCAGGCTCAGCCTGCGGCGCGCCATGAACGAGCGCTGCACGACGAAGGCGAGGCCTGGGACACCGAGGGCCACGTTCGGCAGCCACATCGCCATGTGGGGCGACACGAGCCCCCCCTTCGCTGCCGCCTCGGCCATGTACATGCACACGTAGTAGGCGAAGATGACCCCGATACCGATAACGAAGCTCGCGAGCTTTCCGTCCTTCCGCGAGCTCACACCAAACGCCAAGCCGATCAGGGCGAAGACGAAGCAGGCGGCCGGGATCGAGAACTTCCGATGAATCCACATGATCGGCCCGTGGGGCGAGAGCCCGGCTTCCTCGAGCCGGCCGGCCTCGGCCTCGAGTTCCTCGATCGTCAGCTCGGGGTAGCCCCGCTGCGGACCGACACGTGGGAACACCGTCTCCGGGTCGAGACTCATCGCCATCCGGTCGAACTCGTGGACCTCGTACTCCTCGGGCAGCTCAGGCGTGACCGCGTGGCGCGTGCCGTTCTCGAGGAGGATGGCGACGCGACGCTCGTCGCGGTCGAGCAGCATCCGGCCACGCTCGGCGACGAAGATCTCCGGCTGGGCGGGGTTTCGGGTATCGGCCAAGAAGACGTCCGTCCACTCGGAGGAATCGGGCGGCGCGTCGCGAACGTAGAGGACGACGTTGGGGAAATCCTCGAAGAAGACACGCGGCTTGACCTCGTCCTGGGCTCGTGAGGCGATGACCGAGTAGGTCAGTTCCCTAAACGCCTGGTTGGCGTCAGGCAGCGCGACGACCAGCACGTAGGTCGTCGCGGCTGCCGCCACGGCGCCGATCGCCAAGATCGGGCGCAGGAGCGTGCCGAGGCTGACCCCGCAGGCTTGCAGTGCCACCGCCTCGCGATCAGCCGAGAGGCGCCCGAGCCCGATCAGCAGCCCCATCAGGAACGCCATGGGGATCGTGACGCCGAGCGACTGGGGCACCAGCGTGAGCATGATCCGGAGAATCGTCGGGGCAGCCACGCCCTTGGCGATGAGGTTCTCGGCGACGTCCATCAAGGGTGGAATCATCAAGATGAACGTGAAGACCAGCAGCGCCAGAAGGAATGGCGGCACGATCTCGCGCACGAGGTAGCGATCGAGAATCCGGAACATCAGAAGAACGATAGCATGCGGGGCCAAAGGCGGACCGGCACCAACCAGCCCTCGAAGGCTCGAGTCGAGCCACCCTGTGAGGGGTTATCGGCGGAAGGCGCCTGGTATATCCAGGGTCTGATAATGGATGTTATGTTAACTTGCCGATCCGGCTCAGGCCCTGAAGACAGGACCTGAACGGTCTTTGGCCTCGACTCCTCCCGCAACGGGTCTCGCGGTGTCGAGCGGACGGGCTCTCGCTGCTTCCTCGCCCGTCGCATCGCCATCGAGTCGTCCAGGCGTCGCTCCGGTTCGGAGGATGACTACTTCTTGTTCTTGGCCTTGCGAAGTTCCTTGAGGATTGCTTCGAGCGCTTGGATGATCTCGGCACGGTCGACGCGAGACTTCTTGAAGTTCAATCGGAGATTAAAGTCCTTCGTCGGTGCCTTGTACTGAAAGACGTACGACTTCGGCCGGCCGACCTTCGGCTTGGCCGTCTCTTTTCGGATGTCTGCCCGAGTCGTCTTCCCGTCGCGAGTGATTCGCTCGACGAGCTCTGTCATTTTCTGGGCATCGGGTTGTCTAACTATCTGGAGAAGCAACGACTTGGACGTAATGTCGGCCAGCCGACATAGATTCTTGATCTCCTCGGGCATGCCGTTCAGCGTCAGCGACTCGGTAATCGCGGTACGCGACTTCCCCAGACGCTTTGCTAGTTGCTCGTGAGTGTGTCCGTGAGCGTCGCAGAGCATCGAAAGGGCTTCGGCCTCCTCGAAGGCCGTCAGGTCCTTCCGTTGGATGTTCTCGATGAGCGCGATCTCGATGACCTCAGCCTCGTCCGCTTCGCGGATGACGACCGGGACCTCTCGCAGTCCGACCTGGACCGCGGCCTGGTACCGTCGCTCACCGGCGACGATCTGAAAGCGCTGGCCGCGATGCCTGACGATGAGCGGTTCGATGATCCCCTTCTCGGCGATGGACGCCATCAACTCCGAGAGATCGCCCATGACCTGGCGCGGCTGATTCGGATTGGGATCCACCTGGTCGATGGGCACGAGTCGACCAACGGGCATCCCGCCAGAAGCGGCCAGGGTCTCGACGTAGTGCTCGTCGTGCCGCATCCGAACTGACGACGGTAGTCCCCGCCTAGGCACGGTCCATCACCTCCTCACACAGCCGGTAGTACTCGCTCGCGCCAGACGATTCCGGCGCGAAGCTGAAGATCGACTCTTTGTAGGCTGGACTCTCCTCCAGCCGCACGCTCTTCGAAATGACGGTCTGAAACACCTTGCCGCCGAAGACCTTGTTGATCTGGCTCTGGATATCCTTGGCGAGCGACGTCCGCCGGTCGTGCATCGTGATGACGACGCCGAGAATCTTCAGATTCGGGTTCGCGCGGGCCCTGACCTTCTCGATGGTCTCGAGCAGGTCGTCCGTCCCCTCGAGCGCGAAGTACGACGACTGGATCGGGATGAGCAGATGCGTTGCCGCGACCAGCGCGTTGACGGTGAGTAATCCGAGGGCCGGCGGACAATCGATCACGATATTCGGGTAGCTCTGCCGCACCGGCTCGAGACGGTCCTTGAGTCGGAAATGGGCATCGATCTCGCCCACCAGTTTCGACTCGAGCTTGGCCAGCGAGATGCGCGACGGCGCCACCGAGAGGTTCGGCTGGGTCGACTCGACGATGGTGTCGGCGATCGTGCACGAGCTGTCTTCGATCGCGTCGTACACCGACCTGGTGATGGTCTGGATGTCGACGAACGACATCGTCGAGTTCGCCTGCGGGTCGAGGTCGATGAGGAGCGTCGGCTTGCCGTGCAGCGCCAGCGCGGCCGAGAGATTGATCGCCGTCGTCGTCTTTCCGACGCCGCCCTTCTGGTTGGCAATCGCGACGATCATCGACATGACGGCGAGCGGAAACTACCGTGTCCCATTGCGGGAAGCCGGCTAGAGAGCCGAGGAAGATCGGGAGGTATTCTAGGGAGGCGGGTCGGGCGGTGTCAAGCCATGGGGCTCGGAGGCCGCCCTGAGCGGCTACATCTTGTACTTGCCAAGCTCTTCAGCATCAAGGCTTTCCAGCCACTGCTGCAACTGTTCAGAATCGCCCTTTTCGAGTGCGACGTCCGTCGGCTTGGCTTCGTCGATGACGCTCTCCTCGACGAAGATCGGGGCCTTGACCCTGAGTGCGAGCGCGATGGCGTCGCTGGGTCTGGCGTCGATCGCGACGCTCTCGCCGTTCACGAGGAGGTGCAGCAGTGCGTAGAAGGTGTTGTCCTTGAGGTCGCAGACGACGATCTTCTGGATGTCGCCGTGCAGGTCCTCGATGACGTTCTTGAGCAGATCGTGTGTCATCGGACGCGGCGTCGACACGTTCTCGATCTGCAGGGCAATGGCGTTCGCCTCTGCGCTCCCCACCCAGATCGGCAGCACGCGTTGGCCGTCCCGGTCTCGAAGGATGACGATCGGCATGTTCGTCACCGGGTCGACGA
>CEQE01135829.1_pt1 | contig 12383 bp, 9 predicted proteins | sample 356201 | NCBI WGS metagenome assembly CEQE01 (sample SAMEA2619970, study PRJEB7988) | marine metagenome | biome: marine biome (ENVO:00000447); feature: mesopelagic zone (ENVO:00000213) & marine oxygen minimum zone (ENVO:01000065); material: "saline water (ENVO:00002010), including plankton...
ACTGTTCACCTAGTCAAAAGATGGGTATGACTGAGGTCGAAAAGGATGTAATACGAAGAGAGATGCTCAAGAGGAGACAGAGCTATCTATCTCAGACTATTCATGATCTAAGTCGGATAATCGGAACACGCCTACTTGAAATGAAAGAATACAAGGTTGCATCAACTATCTCTTCATACGTGTCAAAGGAGAACGAGGTCGATACTAGATGGATTATAAGTGAAGCATTAGCTGCCAAAAAACAGGTATTGGTGCCCTTTGTAGATATCTCAAGCCATAGCTTGAATTTCTCTGAAATTCGGGATCCGCAAAAGGAACTAGTGTCTGGAACTTTTTCAGTTCTTGAACCAAAGGTCTCTTTCAGGCGTCCAGCTTCTTTAGAGGATTCAGATCTTAACTTGATTCCAGGAGTTGCATGGGATGAGCGCGGATTTCGTATTGGCTATGGAGGAGGATATTATGATCGATGTTTGACAAAGCTAAAAAGGAGAGTTCCTTGTGTTGGACTGGCCTTCGATTTTCAAGTCCTTCCACAACTCCCCATCTCTGTCGTGGACGTTGGGGTAGATATGATCCTTACTGATCGACGTCTGATAAGATCTGGATCCACAAGCTAGTGAAACAACTGTTGAACCCGATCTTTGATTTCTTCCGTTTGGGGAAAGGCAGTGAAAAATACAATGCTAATAGATTCTTCTACTATGCGATAACAACTTTTCCGGATGGAGGCGACGAATTAATATGTGCCATGATTTCAACTTCAAGAACATTCACTACAATTAATGAGTCAAGATGAAGTAACAGCTTTACAAAAAGAGTTGATTGAATGAATGTATTAGTAATAGGAAATGGTGGTAGAGAAGATTCTATTCGGTGGAAGTTGAGAAATGAAGGTATTCATATTTTACGCAATATTGAAGATGTGACATCTAAGGATTTGATAGTAATTGGCCCAGAAACACCTATTGAGAATGGATTAACTGATGAATTGGAATTAAAAGGAATACCCGTTTTTGGCCCATCTAAACTCGCTGGAAGGTTGGAAACCAGTAAGTTATGGGCTAAGGAATTTATGAAACGTCATAATATACCTACTGCACATTGGTTAACATTTACTCGGGGCGAACAGGGAATGTCACAAGTAATTAATCTTCTGACTGATGAACATACTCGAAAACGATATCCAATTGTTATTAAAGAAGACGGATTATGTGGGGGGAAGGGTGTAGTAATTTGTTCTAATTATAAACAAGTACTTGATATTATTCCGTCTATCTTCATTGATAATATATTCAATTCTTCATCCAATAAAATATTAATTGAGGATTTTGTAGCAGGTGACGAAGCAAGTTGTTTTGTAATAACTGATGGCGACCATTATAAGATACTCCCATTTTGTCAAGATCACAAAAGAGTTGGAGACGGTGATATCGGGCCAAATACGGGTGGTATGGGAGCATTTTGTCCTACTTCGCGTATTACGGATAAGATAAAGAGAACGATAGAAGAACAGATTGTTATACCTACTCTCCAAGGAATGAAAGAAGAATGCCTTGTTTACAAAGGAATATTGTACATAGGATTGATGATTGATAAAGGCGGTTCTCCATATGTTATCGAATATAATGCAAGATTCGGTGACCCTGAATGCCAAGTATTAATGATGTTGATGAAGAGTAAGCTCTATCCATTATTGGAAGCAGTTACACAAAATAAACTGGATGAACAATCAGATCCAATATTTCATGATGGATATGCATTAACTGTTGTAATGTGTTCAGGAGGTTATCCAGGCAAATATAAAACTGGATATATTATAGATGGACTAGATAAGAAGAAACCAGACAATGTAGAAATATTTCATGCAGGAACTAAGCGATCAATAAAGTTGAACACAGACCGTAAGTTAGGGTCATGGATTACAAATGGTGGACGAGTTTTGAATGTCACCGCACGGGGAAGTTCATTAGAGAATGCAAGAAAAAATGCATATGGCGTGGCTGAACAAATAAGTTGGACTGGAAGTTTCTATCGAAAAGATATTGGAGAGGACAGGGAAATCTCGTAGAGGCTCTGAGGTTTGAGGACTGATTTGCTAGTCCTATCTATTTTACTGATGTGGAATCACTTACATTAAACTAATAATGGTTGAAAGCCTCATCTTAAAAGGGGGTTTGACTTGCCAAACGGTGTCCAACAATTGTATTATTGTAGAATTGAAAGGAATGCCATTGGCAAAGTATCCGACATATTGCCATTCATAAGACTTGTCGATCTGGTTGCCATGCTCGAGCAATTTCAAGGAGATCTAGAATGAACCCCCAAGTTGCTGTAATTGCCGGAAGCAAATCCGATGAAGCTATTACAAATGATATCGTAAAGGTCCTCACCGAATTTTCAGTGGCCCATGACGTAAAATTCATCTCGGCTCACAGGAATCGCGAAGGACTTGAAAAATATGTGAGGGATTCGCCGGCTAATGTATTCATCGCTGTAGCCGGTCTCTCAGCCCATCTACCAGGAGTCTTGGCCTCGATCACGACTAGGCCAGTGATTGGTGTCCCAGTCTCTGTAAAGCTAGGCGGGCTAGATTCACTACTTTCGATCGTCCAGATGCCACCAGGTATTCCTGTCGGATGCGTGGGTATAGATAATGGAAGGAATGGAGCATTCATGGCTATTGCAATTCTGGCTCTTGAGGACAAGACTCTTGGTGACCGTCTCAAGGCTTATCGGGAGACGATGAAGTAGATGCCCAAACTCTTGCGACGCGGGAAAGTGAAGGATCTTTACATTAACGACGACGGCAGTCTTCAATTCCACTTCACTGATCGGGTATCAGCCTTCGACGTGATTCTACCTTCAATCATTCCAAGGAAGGGCGAGATCCTTTGTCAATTTGCTGCTTATTGGTTTCGAAACTTGGGAGTGGAAAACCACATGATGGATGTCGTTGATAAGGACAGAATGAATGTTCGAAATCTCTCGATGCTACCAATAGAATGCATCGTTCGTGGATATGCCTATGGTAGCTTTTACGAGAGAATTCGGACGGGTGATATCGATGTACCTCATGAAATGGCTTTGGCAGAGAGACTCCCTGAACCTATATTTGACCCTACGACAAAGTCTGATGAGAAGGATCTTCCAGTCTCAGAAGCTGAGATTCTAAGAAACCACTGGCTTGAGACTTCAGAACTCGAGGAGGTGCGAAGAAGAAGCCTAGAGATCTATGCTAATATGGCGCATAGAGCTGAGTTGGGAGGCTTCATACTTGCTGACCTAAAGCTTGAATTTGGAAGGGACGAAAGGAAACAAATCTTACTTGCTGATTCGATAGGTCCTGATGAGTTTCGACTTTGGCCAAAGGAAAAATACGCGGTAGGTCGAAACCAAGAAAGCTATGACAAGCAGCCAATTCGTGATTGGTTAGCGAGTATTAGCTATAAGGAACAGCTTGAGACTGCACGCAAAGAAGGGGGAGAACTGCCCACCCCTCCAATACTGCCTATGGAGCTCATCGAGGAGACGACGAAGCGGTACATTTTTGCCTACAAAGTATTGACTGGACTGGAGCTCTGAATCTAGTGAGGGTCTCAAGATATGCTAATGCTGGGGTAAACATTAACGATGTAGCCAAGATCCACTCTTTGTTAGCCCGAAAGTTTACCAAGTCCTTTGATCATCGTAGACGAAGATTTGGCCAGGTAGTAGGAGGAATAGGTCACTATGCTGGATTGATCGATATTGGCGGGGATAGACTTCTTGCAATACACGTTGATGGAGTCGGGACCAAAGTCTTGGTGGCACAGATGGTCGATAAAGGGTATGAGAGCATAGGAGTCGACTGTGTTGCCATGTGCGCCAACGATTTGATCTGTCTGGGTTCTGAACCCCTCTGTCTAGTAGACTACATTGCCCTCAAGCATGCCGATGAAGCATTGGTAGACCAGCTGGCAAAGGGATTGTTACGTGGTGCTGAAGAAGCGCGTATGGCTGTGGTCGGAGGCGAAACAGCTATTGTTCCTGACATGATCCGCGGGGTTGGGCGCAATGGATTTGACATTGCTGCCACTGGTCTGGGTCTAGTCAATCGCGATAGAGTCATCGACGGATCCAAGCTAAATGAAGGAGATGCTATCGTAGGAGTGACCAGCTCTGGTGTACATTCAAATGGACTGTCATTGGCTAGAAAGTCGCTTTTCTCGAAATTCGCAGCAGACGATACCATTGACGGTTTTGACCGCTCTTTGGGAGAAGAATTACTGGTACCTACGCGCATCTATGTTAAACCAGTACTTGAGATCATCCGGCGATATGAGGTGAATGGCTTAGCACACATTACTGGCGGCGCGTTTAGCAAGCTTACCAGGATAGGGAGAAAGGCGCGAAAAGGCTTCAAGCTTGATAGAATGCCCAGGTCACAGCCTATCTTCCAGCTCATTCAGAAGACGAGTCGGGTCAATAAGAAGGAAATGTACAGAACTTTCAACATGGGTATAGGTTTTTGCGTATGTGCTCCTAAGAACGACGCAGAGAATATCATTGAATTATTCGAAAAGAACAAGATGAAAAGTCAGATCGTGGGTACTGTCATAAAGAACCCAGGCGTTTATCTCGGGTCCCTTCGGCTAGATAATGGTACCTAAAATCTCGAAGTAGGCTGCTTCCTCAGGCGGTTCTTGTGGGATGACCGTAATGGATTGATGACATTCTTCAAGAACTGGTCGCACCGTTCCGTTGCATCTCCAGTATATCGGGCCGGATTGAGGAGCTTCTTGATCTGCTGGGGGCCGATCTTCGAGGAGATCGTAGAGTCTTCAATCAATAGTTCAAATAAAGGACTTTCTTGCCCCGACATTACGGATTCCCAAGCGGTGAAGGAGTATTGTCTTAGCTTTTCGTGAAGTAACTGGCGATCAGCTCCCATTGATGCAAGTCTAGATAACAGTGCTTCAACCCCTGCAAATTCACCGAAACGTTTGACGTTTCTTTTGATTCCTGCAGGGTAAATGTTCAGTTTCTTGACGATGGCCTGGTATATAGTAAGACATTCCTCAGTAGCTAGAAAGGCTTCGGGAAGAATTATCCTTCTATTGCCAGAATCATCTAGCGTTCGTTCAAGCATGGTAAGAGATGCATTCTGTAGCGCCACTTGCGGAAGGGAACCAACATATCTGCCCAACGAGCACATTCTCTCTGCTTTGACAGGGTTTCGCTTGAATGGCATCGCACTGGAGCCCACTTGTTTCTTTGCAATGGGTTCTCCCATTTCTCCGAACGCTGGAGATTGGAGAATCCTAACGTCAAGCCCAAACTTCTGGGCGCTTTGGGTCATAGACGCTAAGACAGAAAGGAGGACGAAATCGATTTTTCGAGGATAAGTTTGCGTAGCAACAGGAACAATTTCTATTCCCAGCTTATTTGCAACTAGCTCTTCTAGCTTACCCGGTTTTGTTTTCTGGCCCAACAATTCTACAAAGCTTGCAGAGGTTCCCACCGCGCCTTTGATTCCTTTACCTCTCAAGATCTCGCGCCTCAAGAATTCGACCAATTTGAGATCTAGAACCAAGTCCTGTGCATAATTGGCAAAACGATAGCCGAGGGTCGTAGTTTCAGCAGACTGCAGGTGGGTCCAAGCCATACAGACTGTTGCCCGATATTCCATTATTTTTTCAGCCAGGGCGTCTAGACAGCTGACTAGACGCGTCAGCAGAATATCTAGGGCCTTTCCCATTCGGAGCACGTCAGCATTGTCCTCGATATCCGCGGAGGTCGCTCCCATGTGAAGTTTTCCACCTCCTACGCGGCTCTGTTCTGCGAAGACTTTAAGCTCCGCCATGAGGTCATGCTTTATGGCCTCTTCATAATGATGGGACCGATCGATGTTGACATTAGCTACATTTCTTCTCAAGTCCTGGAGCTCCGATGTAGAAACTAGGCCGAAACTACTCTGAGCTTCAGCTAAAGCCAACCAAATGTCTCTCCAAGTGCGTCTGTAACTAATTTCAGAGAAGATATTTTTCATTTCAGGGGAACCGTAGCGCCACGTGAAAGGAGAAAGGAAAGTATCGTATCCGAAAGTCGATGGCTTTGGCAACTCTGTTGGATATGGAAACCCAATCGACTTAAGAGTTTTAGATTTGTATGAAAACGTAGGTTAGTATGTTGGAAGATAAACTCCAACAGGTTCTTTCAAATTGCGACGCGCTCTCCAACCCATTCGTATCAAAGCTGCGTAGCCTGTGTATGGTGCCGAGTGTGTCTGCACACGGGAGATCACTCCAGGAGGCAGCAGAAGAGCTACGAGCTATCATGGTGGAAGTAGGGCTGAATGCAAAGATGGTCAAGATTCCTGGCGGACCCGATGCCCTCTATGGCGAGCTACCGGTTCAAGGCGCTGAAAAGACGTTGTTAATCTATAACCATTATGACGTTCAGCCACCGGATCCACTTGAGGAGTGGGTTTCAGATCCCTTCGCAGCTGATGTCCGCGACGGGTATATTTTTGCTAGAGGTGTTGCAGACAATAAAGGTGCCATAGTATCAAGACTGGGCGCTCTTAAAGCGATCCTGGATGCAGGTATTCTCCCGTCAGCGAATTTGAAGTACTTTGTAGAAGGCGAAGAGGAAGTGGGTAGTCCTAACTTGCCAAAATTCATCTCTAAAGAACGAGAGCTGCTTAGAGCAGATGGCTGTCTTTGGGAAGGAGGCCATAAGACTCCGTCGGGAAGGCCAGAGATTCACGCGGGCGTAAAAGGTCTACTCTATGTAGAATTGAGTATTGAAACTGCTGACAAAGATCTACATTCTAGCTTTGCACCACTGGTTCCGAATCCAGCTTGGTCCTTGGTTCAAGCCATTGGATCCTTGAGGGACGGAGATGGAAGAATCCAAATTGAAGGTTTCCACGACGATGTCATTGCTCCTTCTGCTAAAGAGATGACAAGAATGGAAAAGAATGAATTCGATCCCGAGATGTTGATGAAATGGGCAGGAGTGACTTCTCTACTAGGATCTGCTTCTTCCAAGGATAGGGCCATCAGTCTGACCTTCGAGCCGACTTGCAACCTTTGTGGTATAGACTCCGGCTACAAGGGACAGGGTTCCAAAACAGTCCTACCTAGACGAGCAACTACTAAGATTGACTTCAGGTTGGTACCCAATCAAGACCCGGACGATATCCTGGCTAAACTTCGAAAACACCTACAAGACCATGATTTTGGAACTATCGAAATCCAGGTATACTCCTCAGAAAAACCAGCGAAAAGTGATATTGATTCAAATATTGTCGAAGCGATAACAGTATCAGCCCAGACAGTGTATGGACAAACGCCAAACATTTGGCCTAGCATGCCGGGGACAGGTCCTATGACGCTATTCGTAGACGAACTGGGTATCCAATGTTCAATGGGTGTAGGTGTTGAACATACTGGTTCCGGATATCATGCACCTAACGAGAACATATCTATCGTCGATTTCACCAAAGGAATGAAACATGCTGCTGCTTTGATGTTGACATTCTAGGATGAATTGACGGTATGTAGATTGGCAACCGAATAACCAAGTAGTACTTATCATCCAGTTCTGATCATCTGCCGAAGGTTGACAAATGGTCTGATGATGAATTCCTTCAGATTGAGAGGATCATCGACGTAGGTTACAATGGCTTCACCGTTTAACCGAGCCATCTGGTCACAGATTCTTCTAAGATCAGCTTTCGGGTCCAACATTATCAAATTGAGTTTGATGTCCTCTTTCCCCGCGAGATAGGCTCCGCGGTATGCATTATCCTCAGCACTTTGGCTCCGGTCGCAGGATATGGTAGGCTCGCTATCAGTTATGAGGAAGATGTTCCTATTGCCCTCTTCTCTTGAAAGAAATTGGATGGCCAGATCTAAGGCAAGACCTATGTCGGTATTTCCTTCTGGGCGGAGCTTTAGCAAATCTCCTGGGAGAACTACATGAGGTTCGTCATTATATGCTATGACATAGAGATTGTCATCAGTGAACTCCTCTTCAAACAGCTGCCTTAGGGCCAAAGCAGCCATGATCCCTCCTCTAAACTTGTTCCCATACATCGAATACGATATGTCTAGCAGTATCACGTTCGAGGACCTCGCCTTATGTAAGGGCAATCGAGCCTTCAGATCCTCGTGGCCTATGGCCAAGTTTACCGGATCGCGAATAGCTGTAGGGATGAGGGTCTCTTGAATGTCGAGGAGATCATATGAATGTAGATATTCGTCGAATTCACTAACTATACTTGAAGGTGCTGTTCCAAAACCTGTCTGCGGGAGCTCGTGAAGTCCCTGTCCGATCTTTTCTAGATTGATTAGGGCTTCTTCCAAAACTCGCCTAGCTATTATCCTCTCACTCTCTGCAGTGAATTCAACATGTCCCAAATGGGCCTTAGGTTGTCCTGGGATCTTGCGAACTTTGAGATCTATCAGCCCTTCTTCTGAGAGGGCTTCTGATATTTGTCGAGGGAAATTCTCTAGCAGCTGTTGCATCGGTAGCTCTGAAGGAGGTAACTCCCCCTTACGCACCCGTTCGAGAATATCTTGCCATGCTTCTTCCTTGCCTTTTTCCTTTCTTAGCGACTCGTACATCCAATTACGATAGACCCAGTTCTCATCAGATGCACTTAACCACTCGTTCACTGATTTCTCGAGATCGGCGTCACCTAGTTTGTTCATATACGATTGAATGAGAGATTCCAGATCTGGACCGCTATTCTCATTGCTCTGTAGCCCCTCTGGATTAAAGAGGCCATAGACGAGATCGTCGCTGGCTTGCTTCCCTAAGGTAGAGCTAAGGCCATGACCAGGTGCTTCCTCGCAACCCTCGCAGTCAGGCTTCATTTTGTGTTATTCTGCGGATCGCGTAGCCATCTTTTTGTCGTTCAACCGATTTCGATGAGCACATAGAAATAGCTTGGAGGAGTATCTCAATAGCTGAAAGATATGTTTCATCGTCTCTTACGCCGTCAGGCAACAGACTTTCGATGACTGCTAGTACCTCGCCTGAGGCCCGGAGCTTTGGTACGAGGTCTTTATTGATAGAGACGAAACTACCATTATCAGACGTTTCCCCTAGACCTATCACTGAATTGTAGAAGGCATCAAAGTCTGACGAGGGAATTTTGTCATAGATATCCTTCAGGGTCTTCTTGAAGGCCTCCTGGAAGAGGCTACGAATGACCTCTTTCTTGTCCTCTTTTGCTCCATATTCTAGCTCGATCCTCCCTGACATACCTAGTTCGACGACTTGGTAGTCTTCCCCATAATCGCTTAACAAAGGTACTTGACGTCCACTCCGTAGGGCCTTCGAAATCAAGTGGTCAAATAGTTTGATTGTAGCGCGACAGGAGGGTTCTGACTGTATTTTCTTAGCGATCGCACATTCCTGTTCATCTCTTCCATAGCGAACTGTTCTGGACAGAATCTTCATGTGCCATTCGGGTATAGCAGGTTCTTGGCCGAATCTACGAGAAATGTAGACGTTTCTCCTCGCGATTTCAATCTCCTCTTCAAGAGTCTCTGGTGGGCCAACCTCTATCTCTTCCATTCTATCAAGGAGTGGTTCCTTGATGGGACTTGTCCCTCTGTAATTTGCAGGATTGGTCGAGGCTAGCTCTAAGGTTGAAATCTTGAAGGGAACCAGGTCTCCTTCAGTAGTTGTTACCTGACCCTCTTCAAATAGCTCGTGTAGAAGTGTTTGCAACGCAGTTGGAATGGCGCCAAGCTCATCAAAGTAACCAATTCCTCGGTTTGCCTTCAAGGCCCTACCAGGAATGAAGACTTCGGGATCGTCTAGGTCGATTCCCTCACGAATCTTCTGTATAGATATCCCTCCAATTAATTGTCTGGTCGTTAGCATGGGATCTCCTGGCACCCGTACCCAAACGCGGGGCATCCACGCTAACTCAACGCTATTGGCAGATAGCACTTTTCTCTTACATGAAAAGCATGTTGGCCGAGTGGGATCATCATAGATCTTGCATCCCTTAATAGCTAGGATTCTATCTGGCAAGAGTTTGGCGATAGCTTTCGAAAATGTTGTCTTTCCATAGCCTCTCCTACCCTTGAATAACAGTGGAGAGCCAGAGAATAAACCCTCAATAGCGAGCTCCTTCTCGCGGGTTTTACCCACAATCTCTGGAAAAGGAATATCATTCGTCTTCTCAAGTGAAAGGATTTTCTCTCTCAAATAATCAATGGGGGATTTGGAGTGATATTCCTTGTACTCTTCAGACCAGATGTCCACATCTTTGCCGTTGAGGACGAACTTAGGCGCGGAGGCTGATGAGACAATAACATCTCCAAATAGGAGATTATCGAGGTCCTCGGACCCTATCACTGGATCACCACTAAACAAACATCATTCGACTTCACCCGTTAATAAGGTGACTGAGCAGACAAGTTTAGGCCTTCAAATTTCTGATAAGATCTGAATCAATACTTTGGAGGCCAGATAAGTTACCCAATTCCACAGTTCTGTTATAGCGCGAGAGCACGGATCTGATATGTCAGCGACTCGCGAACGTTAGCGGTGGTAGGATGCAAGTAAAAAATGAGCTGCTGGACTCCAGCTGACAGATATTCTTCAACTTTTGCACGACCTTCTTCAGGAGTTCCAACAATCGCTAAACCGTCTAGCATTCTCTTCGTCACCTTGGAAGCTGCATTGGCGCGATCCCCTTGATACCAAAGGGCATTGATATCAGCAACCTCGTCGCTAAAACCTGACTCTTTGAGCAGCTTTACATAAGGAGGTATAGTAGCGAATTGTGCAATAGCTCGTTGGGCAGTCTTCTCTGCTTCTTTTCTTTCAGGAGCTATCGCGGTTGTTATGAAGCTCGCTATTTCAGTCTTGTTGGTGCCAAGCTTAAGCGCATCCGATTTCGTGCGGAGCTGTCGACGGGCTAAATCTATTCCTTCTATTGTCCTGAAGTAAAGTAGGAGATTTCCCCCTAGTTCCACTGCGAGCTTTATCATATTCTCTCGTAGAGCTGCAACGTAGATGGGGATGACAGGTCGGTGAGGTTTGAATCCTAGCTGAAACTTCAAAGTACAGGTGGTCCCTTTGTAGTCAACGTTCTCCCCCGCCAACAACTTTCTTATTATCTCCACATATTCGCGCATTCTAATTAGAGGAGGATAATAGGGAAGTCCATGAACTCCTTCAATTCGAGGCCGATTACTTGTTCCTAGTCCAAGTAGGGCTCTCCCATCAGAAGCTTCGTCTAGAGTTGCCGCACCCATGGCTAATAACGAAGGAGGTCTAGTGTAGATGTTCGCTATTCCCGGGCCCACTTTGATTCTGTTAGTAGCAGAAGCTAACGCCTGAGTAAAGCTAAAGACTTCTCGACTCGTCGATTCAGTAACCCATGCTGACTCATATCCCACGTTCTCAGCAGCTTTTACACAGTGAATTGCATCATGAGTATTCAGGGCTCCAGAGACGGCTATGCCAATTCGCTTCATGGAAATCACAAAGAGAGGGTATCTTTTTAGTACGCGTGTTCACAAAAGACGAGTCATGGCATCACTAGGTTGGTCGGGTTTGTAACCAACATCGTTTCTAGATCACTTCCGGGAATCCCCCCTGATATCAGCGCCTTGGCGAAAAGTTTCAGGGCCTCCGGTGGACCAGGAGATCGTACTTGTCCAACATCTGAAGTTAGGATACAGTTTTCAGGCTCTACTCTTTGAATAGCGTCGACGATCTTCTTTATCGGGATATCATCGATGGTGTTCAGAACATAGGCATATTCTGCGTACGTATCTTCTCGTTTGGTAAGCTTTCTTTGTTCGGCTATGCTGAGATTCGTGCTCATGTAGAGTGGGTGAGTTATGAAGATCCTTCGAAGGTCCATCTTCTGAGCTTTGGTGACTAGTGCCATTGTTTCTCTTCTATTTAGATTGCCAGTTGCCAGAATTGCATCTGCTTCCTTTATTGCCTCTAATACTCTCAGCACCTCGTGGCGGAGTTCTCCAGTGCTATCAAGAATAGGCACTGGCGTGATCTCACTACTCCTACGACTGAAGCGAGTTGTTCCGCCTACCCACGCAGGGTTGACATCCCATTCATGCTTCTCGAGGTGGCCTGAGGCGTGGATCGTAGGCATACAAATGCTCTTGGCACCTACAGCTAGAGAGGAATTCACGGCATCAATGTTGATACCTCCAACTGACCAATTCAGAGCAAGTGAGCCGTAAAGGACCTGTGATCCGATCGCTTTGTTAGCAATCTTGGCCCATTCTGCTGTTGAACTAAAATGGGACTCGATCATGCAACCTCTTATCTTGCCTTTGACGTGTTGAGCTAGCTCGATCGGATCAAACTGTCTGGGGATCAGCTCAGGTCCGCAATGTACG
>CEQE01066970.1_pt1 | contig 12375 bp, 12 predicted proteins | sample 356201 | NCBI WGS metagenome assembly CEQE01 (sample SAMEA2619970, study PRJEB7988) | marine metagenome | biome: marine biome (ENVO:00000447); feature: mesopelagic zone (ENVO:00000213) & marine oxygen minimum zone (ENVO:01000065); material: "saline water (ENVO:00002010), including plankton...
ATGAAGAAAAGAGGTGGCACTTGGAAACCACCTCAAGAAGAATATTTGGACTTATGGATTATGAAGGCAGCTTTTAACTGGATGCTTCCATTAGATCAGGCTCTCAGTGAAGAAGAGAGAACCGAATGGCTCACATTTTGGAAACAGGCTTTAGTTTGGACAATCAATATACTCGAAACGGAAGAAGATAGTGAAATATCCGGTACTCCTTCAGAGTGGGATCGCTGGTTGTTTGAAAAAATAGCTGTCCAGATATTGCACATGAAAGATAATGAAAGACCTGATGAACTTTGGAAGCCAATTCTGGATTTAGGCGCTACAGGACATTATTGGGTAGACGATTTTCAAATGGAATGGTTTATGAAAGGTCTTGGCTCTGACACTGTTTCGGATAATTTCATTAAAAGATGGAAGGAAATGTTGGAATATGCCTTTGAATCTGGGAAGTGGAATCGTAACACAGGACGTTTTTGGTATTATAAAAACAAATTGTGGTACAACATGCTTGGAATGAACGGTATTATCTCTACTCTTTGGGATGAGGGTAAGATATCTATAGTCAAGGGAATGAAGCCATATTATAGGCGTTGGGCCAACGACTTCTTATCTGATGCAGAGAGTGCTGTTATGTTTATTTATTTTCTAAAACGCCCTGCAGCAAAAGAGTTACTTTATGATGCACTTATTTGGCTTGATGATGCTTCTGATAAATTAGGAGAAGAGTTTTTTACTGATAGACACCATCATGTTCAAAGCCCATTAGCCAATTTGCTTGAACTCTCATGGAAAAGACATAAAGACAAGATAAAAGAAAATAGCGCAACATATGATCCTTTTAAAAGCTTATTAAGAAAACTCGTAGACCTCCAGAATCCTCAAGCCATTGAAATCCAACAAAACCTTCTTTCATAGCTTTGCGGGTATTTGTGTCGCTTTTTTAATAGTGAATCAGGGCGTAAGGTTCGCGGCATAGAGCTATTTAACAAAACTTATCTGTAATAAGGCGATATAATACAAATATTTATTTTGCTATAAATCAGAAAATTGTTATAATTAACCAAATGGTCATAATGACTATTTAGAAAGGAGTAATTTTTATGAAAAAAGCTTCTGTAGCCGAAATAAAAAGTCATTTTTCGGAATATATCTCAAAGGTGGCCTACTCACAGGAAAAAATTATCATAACGAAAAGAAATAAACCAATTGCGGCTTTAATAGACATGAATGAACTAAAAAAGCTGGATAATGTTAAAGAGATCAGCGGGCTATCCTCCGTGATAGGAAAATGGAAAAACTTCCACGAAATTTCAGAAGAAATAGATAAAGCTTATCGCTTAAGGAAAAGGGACAAATCAAGAAATGTATCTATTTGATACCGATATAATTTCTAATATTTTCAAAAAAAAACCATCTAAAAAGTTGATCGGGCGATTGAAGCAAATTAAAAAAGAAGAACAGTATATCTCTACTATAACAATTGGAGAAATTGTATATGGAGCTATTAAAAGTTGCCGACCAGACTATCATATGAATAATCTTATAAATGTCCTGCTCCCTTCCGTGAATATTGTTTCATATGATGGAAAATCAGCTTTTATTTATGGTCAACTAAGAGCCAAGCTGGAAAATGCCGGAAAAATCATAAGCCATTCAGATATGCAAATAGCGGCTGTAACGATGGCAAATGACTTCATATTAATTACTGGAAATATTCGACATTTTAAGAGGATACCAAGCTTAAAAATAGAAAATTGGATTTAAAAATTGTATCCTTTCGAGCAACGTTTTCTTAGAACCCTTTTAAAACATTAGACAAGATGAACAGGATATATAAAAAATCCTGTCTATCCCGTTAATCCTGTCAAAATATTTTTCTGCTTGCGGCTTAGTCATGTTAGATCAATATAAAATAAAAAAAATAGGTGTTATAGGCGCAGGAACTATGGGAAGAGGCATAGCGCAGGTTTTTGCTCTCTATGATTATCCTGTCGTACTTGTAGATAAAGAAGAGACGATACTTCAGGAAGCGCTTAACAAAGTAAAAACCCATACTGACCCTGAGTTGTGGGATAAAGTTTCAGGCCATATAGAAACCTCAACGAATTTTGAGAAAACAAAAGATTGCGATCTTGTTATTGAGGCTGTTTTTGAAAACATGGATGTAAAAAAAGAGATTTATAATGTCCTTAACAAAGTATGTAAGGACGATGCCATTATAGCGACCAATACATCCGGTTTTTCTATTAATAAACTTGCAGAGGCAGTGGAAAAACCATCCTGCTTTATTGGAATGCACTTTATGAACCCGCCAAAAGTAATGAAATTGATAGAAGTAATTAAAGGAGAAAAAACATCAGAAAATACTTTGAAGACTATTTTAGATCTATCAAAAAAAATAGAAAAAACCCCTGCTGTAGTAAATGACTCTCCCGGTTTTGTATCCAACCGCCTCCTGTTTGCCTTGCTTGGTGAAGCCTTACATATATTAGAAAACGGTATTGCCGAAAAAGAAGATATTGATACAGTAATGAAATGCGGCATGAACCATCCCATGGGTCCTATTGAATTAGCAGACTTTATAGGACTTGATATCTGTCTCGATATAATGACCTACCTGCATGAAAGTTTAGAGGATGAAAGATATAAACCAACCCCAATACTTGAGTCTTTAGTAAAAGAAGGAAAGCTGGGGGAAAAAACAGGGGAAGGTTTTTATAAGTATTAACCTGTTAAAACATTTATCACCGCAGAGCTCGCGGAGAACGCTGAGAAAAATCATTATTTTAATTCTCTTTGCGATCTCGGCGCCCTTTGCGCCCGAAGGAAGTGCCCTTGGGGTACGGTAAATTCATTTTCTTCGTACCCTTCGTGAGCTTCGTGGCAATAAAAATTGTGGTTGCGGCGAAGCTGGACTGTATCATCTGCGTTCTATTAAAAAAAGAAAGACCATTACATTGCTAACAGATCATTAATTTTTTTCATATCTTCCCCGGAAATCTCCCATCCTGTTGCATGTTCGTTATCCTCTACCTGGACTGCTTTTTTTGCGCCGACTATAGCAGTAGAGATCCCCTCTTGCGCTAAAAGCCAGTTTATTGCCAGGTGATGAACCTTCTTACCATAATTAGAAGCAAGACTTTTTAACTTTTCCACTTTGTCAATATGGCTTTCATAGATTTCACCTGAAAAGTGCCCTAAAATCCCTTTTCCGCGCCAGTCCTTGAACTTCATTTGTTTATCATATTTTCCTGTTAAAACTCCGGAAGCGAGAGGCGAATACGGAATAATCCCAATTCCTTTTTCTTTGCAAAAAGGAATTTCATCTTTTTCCAAATCCCTTTCAAGCATGTTATACATTGACTGAAGGGATACAAATTCTCCATACTTCAAACATTCTTCCATCTGTGATTTAGAGAAGTTACTTAATCCAATTGTAAGGATTTTTTTTTCTTCTTTTAATTTCAATAACTCTTCCATCGTTTCCCTGAAAGAAGTGTCCGGGTCAGGCCAATGCACCTGGTAGAGGTCTATAAAATCTGTTTTTAATCTTTTCAAACTTTCTTCAATTTCAAAACGAATAGAATTTGCCGAACTATCTTTTCGTATTGAACCGGCTGATTCCTTCTCCCACCTCAACCCGCATTTTGTGGCAAGTATTATTTTATCCCGTTTTTTATTTAGAGCCTTTGCAATTAAACGTTCCGAACGGCCGAACCCGTATACCGGCGCGGTATCAAAGAAATTGATTCCTAAATCAAAGGCTTTTTGAACTGCTCTAACCGATTCATCGTCACCTTCATTGGACCAGAATGGCTGCCCGCCTATTCCCCACGCGCCAAATCCAATAACACTGACTTTTAGATCACTTGTGCCTAATTTTCTTTTTTCCATTTTTTTTATTTAGACGGGATAACAGGGTGAACAATGATATTTTTTTCCTCTGCGTACTCCGCGACCTCTGCGGTTAAACTTTTATATGGTTTTTGAGTTCACGAATATCATCAATAATTATGTCCGCACCCGCTTCAACTAATTCACTTTTATCTCGTAAACCGTAACTGACACCGCAGGTATGGATACCGGCTTCTTTGCCTGTCTCTATATCCACGCCACCATCTCCAACAATAAGTGTTTCGTGGAGATCAGCGCCAAATCTATCCCTGATCATATTAACGCCTTCCGGCTCAGGTTTTTTAGTCTCCAAGGTGTCCCCTCCTATTACCACGGGAAAAAAGCAGTCGACATTTAATCCTTTTAAAATCTTTTTAGCAAAACGCTCCGGTTTATTGGAAACAAGCCCCATATTGACGTCTGAGAAATATTTCAATATTTCCATTACTCCCGGATAGAGTATGGTCGAATCTAAAAGATGCTCTTCATAATGTTTTCTAAATACTTTCAATGCGTCTTCTAAATTACTTTTTTTATTTGAACGAGAGATTACTTTTTCAAGCAGGGGCAGAACACCGTTTCCCACGTAACTGTAAATTATGCTGTTTTGCACTGAGGGAAGATGAAGACTCTTTAAAGTATAGTTAACCGAATCGGCGATATCATTTTTAGAGTCAACAAGAGTACCGTCCAGGTCAAAAATTATCAATCGTATATCTAATTTTTTCATTCAACTAATTTCATAACAGGATGAACCATTTCGCAATGGTCCTTTAACAACGATCAATTGTTAATTGATAATTGAAAGATGTACGCTGTTAATTAGTAATCCTTATCTCGATGTATAGGAATTTCAATGTTTTTAGATTCCTCGGTCGCGGAGCCTGTGCTGAACGAAGAGAAGTTCTCCCTCGGAATGACAGGTTGGAGAAAATGCCATTTCGAGCGAAGCGAGAAATCTAATTTGCCCCGATTTTTTCTCAGGGAAAATTGCTGGAAAAAGTACTTGCCTTTACGACTCCGTCATCATCGAATATAATTTGCAGATCTTTAGAAAAGCTTTTTCCTAATTTATAGGTGTTATACTCATAGATCCACCATTCACGACCGTCAGCCCTTCCCTTTCTGTTAGGTTCCCCTATTTCTCGCACTATCTCCTGCTTTGTTGTTTCACCATTTTTAATATGTTTAACGTATGCTTCGCTAAAATTTCTTCCCGTTTTGCCGCACGCCATTATAAAAAGTATGAAGAAAATAATAAAAAATTTCTTTAAATTCATAATTATCACCTCCTCTTTACTTTAAAATCTTATGCAGAGAAAAATCGCAAAAGATAAAAAATAGCGCCGCTATGTTTAACCATGATGTAAATCTCTCTTTCTTTCTCCAGAATATTATGGCGTTACAAAAAATAAGACCCTCCGCGACAAACGAAATAATCCTGTGATAGTGCGGAAAAAGCCAGCCTGAGAAAGCTGTAATAATAATCAGTGCCAGTGCCGGGACAACGGTCCATTTCTCAATGCCTTTTTTATTTTGCCTGAATGTCAGAATGACGACCGTGATAAGACAGCCGAGAACAAAAAAAAACAGAATGGGAAAGAGAACCCAATATTTTTCAACTGTCATACTCTCATTTCCTTATATTAGCCAATCGTCATCATTTACCTGAATCTTGCATGATTCAGGAATTAACTATTTATTCAATGTAAAAGCTGCTTTAAAGTACCGCTTAAACATCGTATAAGTCAACTCACCTGAAAAGAGTCGCTCGAAGCCTATACCGATAACCCTGATATAATTGGAAATGGTTGTTAGCATTACAAGCAAAGCAGGTTTAGCTGATAACAGGCGAATTTTGCTCAAACTTCTGATCAAAAATTTTGGAATAAAGCTTTTCCCTGACAAAGAAAAAAGGCAAATCCAGAACAATTCTTCTTTGTTTCTTTTGTAACTGAATGTAACCTGGAATTGATCGAAAACCTTTCCTTTTTTATCTTCGACGTCGCCTTCAGTAATAATCTTTTTTTCAAGGGCAAGCTGAGTTATTTTTGTTTTAGGAAAATAAATTAACGAATAGAAGTAAAACATAAAAGGTCTGGGAAAACTTAAGAGCAGATCAAGAGTCTGCCGTTTATCTTCAACGGTTTCAAAAGGGTTATCCAGGATGAAGTCGAGATAAGGTCTGATATTATATCTACGCATGATATCCATCGCGTTTTTAATAACCCGGTTTGAATCTTTTCGTCCAAATATTTCACGTCTAACTCTTTCTGAACCGCTTTCTATGCCTATATCTATATAGTCCAGCCCCCCCTGTTTCAAAATAGACACAATATCTTCTTTAATCGTGGAAGGATGAAAAAGGCAGGAAAAGGGCAAATTGATTTTTTCTTTATATTCATCACAAAATTCTTTTGCCCATTTTTTATCCAGTACAAAGACATCATCAAAAATGGTCACCCGTTTCAGATTAGGAAACATTTTTTTTGCCTGACCAAGCTCGTTCACGACATGTGACACACTTCTTCGCCTGACAGGAAATCCCCTGCTCGTGTAAATATCCTTAAAAAGGTGATTAATACAGTAAGTGCAATCAAAAGGACAACCTCTGCCGGTTAGAAGTGTGTAGAGCTCATTATTTTTTGAGTAGGGATCCCCATTTTTTAAGTTTCCTTTTTCAATAAAATATTTATTGTCATCTTCATAGTCATTTGGCGGAATAAGGTCAAGAAAGTTGCTTAATGGAGTTGGAGCATTTCTAATTACGTGTCCATCATTCTTTTTTATCCAAAGGCCTGGAATATCTGAGAAATCCAGGTTTTGTGACATTTTTGTTATGAGATCAAGCAAGCCAAATTCTCCCTCTCCAATAAAAACCATATCCGCGTGATTAACACACTGATCGGGATCTATCGTCGGGTGTGCCCCTCCCCATATAACAGGGGATGATATCTTTTGCTTAACGCTATCAGTAATATCTTTCGCAATGTTATAAAAAGTTGAACAGCTTACACTAATCCCGACCAGGTCAGGATTTTTTTCTTTAACTAATTCTGTTAACTTGTTAGTTTCTTCCGGGGTTGGCCTTTTCGCATCGTTAAACAACATATTTTGAAAAAAAATAAGGTCCACATGAACGCCTTTTGACTTTAAAAGAGAATGAAGGGCACGAACGCCTAAATGATTAAAGTTATAGAGCGATATTAGAGTAAAACGAAATTCAGAGGTCAGCCTCGTTCTTAATTCACTGATTTTATGAATATCAATACACATAGTTTTTGTATTTTACCATTAAAAGCTATTCAAAAAAACATTAGGCAGGCTAACAAGATAAAAAAATATTTTTACGGGGTAATTGCTTATTGTGTTAATATTATGCAATGGACCAGCTAGATGTTTCAGTTGTTATTCCAATATATAATGAAGCGGAAAATATTCTTGAGCTGTATGACAGGCTCACAGCTTCAATAACTCCTATTTCGCCCCGATATGAATTAATCTTTATTGATGACGGCAGTACGGATAATTCCCTCAACATACTAAAGGATTTGAGAAGTAAAGATAAAAAAATCTGTATTTTAAAATTTACCAGAAACTTTGGACAGCACTCAGCAGTCCTTGCCGGGTTTAAACGTTGTAAAGGCAAGACTATTGTCCAGTTAGACGCTGATCTCCAAAACCCTCCGGAAGAGATACACAAATTGATCCGGAAACTTAATGAAGGTTACGAAATCGTGAGCGGAATTCGAAAAAACAGACAGGACTTTTTACCGCGAAAAATATGTTCTTCTTTTTTAGCTTTCTTAATATCGAAGTTAATGGGTAAGAATATCAGGCTCGATATAGGTTCCTTCCGCGTGATGAGAAGAAGCGTAATCGAAAAAATCAATCAATGCAAAGACAAATCAAAATTTCTCTCGGCATTGGTAAGCTGGCTGGGTGTTTCCAGCGCCCAGGTGGAAGTGAATCATTCGAAAAGGCTGCATGGAGAAACAAAATATAGCATTGGGAAACTGTTTCAATTGGCAATGGATCTTATAACGGGATTTTCGAGGTTTCCTTTAAGAATAGTTACGTATCTCGGCTTTTTTGGCGCGTCTCTTGGATTTATATTGATGATCTTTTTACTGTTTCAACGTTATGTCAGAGGTGTAATGTATGATGGTCTTACCGTGCTGACCGCCCTTTTTTCTCTTTTTGCGGGAGTTCAGCTTCTCTCCATTGGAATTCTTGGAGAATATATCGGTAGAATTTACTCCCAGGTACAGGACAGGCCTGATTATGTAATTGAAGAGATTATCGAAGACCAACCTGATTTTATAATTGACGATATACTGAAATAATGGAAATCAAAAAACTAACATCATTAACTATTGAAACAACAAATGTATGTAATTTTAGTTGTCTCATATGTCCGACTAATAATGAAATGAAAAGAGAAAAAGGATATATGTCTTTTGACCTTTTTCAAAAAACAATCAGTGGCGGCAAATCGCTGGAGCATCTCTGTCTTCATAACTGGGGTGAACCAACGCAGAACAAAGATTTATTTAAGATGATCAAATATGCTCATGATAAAGGAATTCGATATACGGTTTTCAATACGAATGGATCATTGCTCGATGACGATATTATCAACCGGATTCTTGACAGCCCTTTAAGTATAATGAGAATTTCTGTGGATGGAAACCCTGACACGTACAAAAAAATTCGAGGTATTGATTTTCAGATAATCGAAAAAAATATTTTAAATCTGATAAAAAAGAGAAACGAAAAAAACAGCTCCCTTAAAATAGGGATTGTAATGGTTGTTGAAGAACAAACAGAAAAAGATATGGACTCCTTTCATAATAAGTGGAAAGCCATAGGAGACCATGTCCGTTTTCAACCTAAATTAATCCGTTCACAGCGTGGCCAAGGGGCCACAACCACAATTAGGCAGGGAAAGCCTAATTGGACGGTTTCCAAAGGAAAACCGCCCGAAGGGTTGAGGTCAAGGAAGACCGAAATCAAATCGGCTACCGCCCAATCTGCTAAAAAAACACAATTTCCCAAGTTTGCAGTACAGAGGACAGATTTATGTCCGGAACTTTTTGGGAAAGATTACGGAAAGGTGGTGGTTTTATGGGATGGCAAAGTTGTTCCTTGTTGTGCGGATTATGAAGGAGAACTCCAAATCGGGGACATCCTTAATGAAACCGTGGATTCCATCTGGAGAGGACTGGCTATGAGACGGCTCCGAAAAAGGCATTTGGACAAAGATTTTCCGCAAATATGCAAAAATTGCGATGAATACGAAAGCCAAAAAGTAGAGAAGAGGTTTGTTATTTAATAATCATTAAAATCTAAAAAAGCTAAAACAATTATAATTAAAAGCCCGAAGGGCTTGTAGAGGAAAGCCCAGGGCAACGCCCTGGGCTTTCTTGTCCTAGCCCGTTGGGCTGAAAAGATTACATAGATCGAAAAAACTAAAATGGAACTTGCGGAAAAAGTCATAAATGAAAATATTTTACTTCATGCCCTGGAAAGTAAAGAATATCTACACCGGCATCCGGAACAAACAAACTTCTTTCAATATGCTCGTCTGACTAAAACTATTAACAAAGCAGTTGACCTGCTGCCTGACAATCATTGTAAAATTCTGGACCTTGGATGTGGGACAGGGTACCTTCTTTTAGAGTTTTTGCAAAGGGGATTTGAAATAACAGGACTCGATCTTTCACAAGAAATGATTGCGGCTTTAAAAGAAAAAATCCCGGCCAACCTTAAAGCAAAGGCAACTTTGATAAGCAGCAATGCTTCAGACTATCTTAAACAAAAAAAAGAAGTTTTTTCATTAATATCCATGTCCGCTTTTTTACATCATCTTTTTGATTATGAAGCTGTATTAAAAGCAACCTGCTCTGCTTTACGAAAGGGTGGAATACTTCTCATTTTTTTTGAGCCAATAAAACAGCCGATTGACAACGGGGTACGGTATTTTTTCCATAAACTTTTGAAGGAAACGGATGAAAAACTTTATCGGTTATCGATGATCCTTCAGGGAATATCAATACCGGATGAAAAATACGCTGTTTCCGATTTTCAACGTCGTTTCGGTGGGATAGACATGAATAATGTTTGCCGTATTTTAAATTCAGAGGGTCTTAAAGTTATTAACGAATACAAATATTGCGCCCGACGGTATGGCATCCCATCTTTTATAGCCACAAGAATTATAAAAAGTGACAATTCCTTTGATGTTATAGCTGTAAAAGAATAAGTGAAGAACCCCATCTTTTCGCACGGGGTATCCAGGGTTGTTTTTTCATGAAAATAACTGATTTTATTTCAGCCGGCTTTTCGTCCATTTTATTAATCCTTGCGTTTCCCACTTATAACCTCTGGCCTCTCGCCTGGATCGGAATGATCCCTCTTTTTATAGCTGTTCACAATAAAACTCCGCTCCAATCGTTCTGGTTGGGATGGGTTCAGGGGATTCTTTTCTACCTGGGTACGTTGTCATGGATCATCAATACCATGGTGAATTACGGAAGACTCCCTCTTCCAGTAAGCATTCTTTTATTAATTGTGCTTGCCACGTACCTTGGGGCATATACCGGTCTTTTCTGTTTTTTTCTTTCCTGTTTTAGCCACCCAAAAGTTTATAAATGGCTTGCAGCTTCTTTCATATGGGTTTCGCTGGAATATATTCGGGCGCATTTTCTCACCGGCTTCCCATGGGCAAGCCTTGCTTACTCACAGTTTAATTTTCTTCCGGTTATTCAGATTGTGGATATCACAGGTATTTACGGCTTATCCTTCCTGATTGTTTTTATAAATGTCATATTTTTTTTGATTCTCGATTATTTTTATTCCTTTCAGTCTGAAAAAATAGAACCGGCTATATTTGGGAATTATGTTGGGGCGGCTATTCTTTTGATCTTCGTAACTTTAGGATATGGTTTTTGGAAAAATTTCTCTTTCAGCAGTCAAACAGAAAAGAAGCCTTTAAAAGTGGCCTTGCTTCAGGGAAATATTGAACAAAATCATAAATGGGATCCGGTCTATCAAAAAAAGGTTTATAAAACCTATCAGGACATGACGCTAAAAGCTGCGGAAAGCAAACCGGACTTAATTGTCTGGCCTGAGACCGCGACGCCCTTTTATTTCTCAAGCGATAAAGTTAATCGGAGAAAACTTCTACAATTAGGAAAAAAAAGCAATAGCAATATTCTATTCGGAAGTCCGAGTTTTACAAAAAGAAGAAAGGACATAACGCTTTTCAACAGCGCCTATTTGATTTCACCTGGAAAAAAGGTGCTTGGCCGTTACGACAAAATACACCTTGTCCCGTTTGGCGAGTATGTACCTTTAAAAAAACTTTTGTTTTTTGTGAATAAAATGGTAACAGGTATTGGTAATTTTGGGAGCGGGACTGAATATACGGTTTTTCCCATGCAGGATGGAAAACTCAGTGTGCTGATTTGTTTTGAAGTAATATTTCCTGACCTGGTAAGGCGTTTTGTTAAAGCCGGAGCCGAATTTTTAGTGAATATAACCAATGATGCCTGGTTTGGAAAGAGCGCTGCCTCTTATCAGCATATTTCAATGGTAGTATTCAGGGCCGTGGAAAACCGCAGACCCGTTATCCGGGCGGCAAACACAGGCATTACAGGGATAATAGACAGCCGCGGAAAAATCATTTCGCAAACAGACATATTTGTGCAGGATAAAATTATCGGAAACATCTTTCCGGAAAATAATTTCAGAACATTCTATACCCTTTACGGAGACATCTTTGCCATTGCTATCCTTTTTTGCACTATAGCTTATGGTGGATTCAGTTTTTATATTGGAAAGAGGAAACAACGCTGAAAGAAAGACAGAAGTATATCAAATGGTTGATAACAGCAAAAAAAAATCCATAATATTTTCAGTATTAAAAAACTTTACTTATAAAACTTTTTTATAGGGAATTATTTATGACTGTTCGATCTTTGTTTTTTTTAATCGCGCTCATGGTTTTTATGTTTCCTGCTCTTACTCCATGTTTTGCGGATGATGCTTTAGATCATTTTCAAAAGGGAAACATCTATTCTAAAGAAGGTAAATATGAACTGGCTATTAAGGAATTTAGAAAGGCTATAAAAATTAATCCTAAAATAGCTGACTATCATTATAATCTGGCAAACATGCTATTTGCGTTGGATAAAGTCAAAGAAGCAATTATAGAATATAAAAAAGCCGTCTTTCTAAATCCACTTGACTCTGATTTTTACAGAAATCTTGGGATAGCTTATATTGCAACAGGAGAAATCAGCAAGGCAAAAGAAATTCTGATAGATCTAAAAAAGATGAACCCAGAGAAAGCCAAACAACTCGAACTGTTTTTAACCGAAACTAAAAAAAAATAAATGCTGGTAGAAAATATTCATACTGAAGAAGTTTCGTTCATTGATGTATCATAGTCGGCAAAATTATTGGAATAGTTCTATCTGA
>CEQE01015438.1_pt1 | contig 12365 bp, 8 predicted proteins | sample 356201 | NCBI WGS metagenome assembly CEQE01 (sample SAMEA2619970, study PRJEB7988) | marine metagenome | biome: marine biome (ENVO:00000447); feature: mesopelagic zone (ENVO:00000213) & marine oxygen minimum zone (ENVO:01000065); material: "saline water (ENVO:00002010), including plankton...
CGTTGAAAATTTCTCACGTTTCCTCGAGGATCCCATGGGTATGATCTTTAGCGGTGCTGGACTCGTATTTCTCGGTGGGCTCATGGGCGGTACAGTAGCAGTTTCGATTCTTGCAATCAGACGCGGTTTTAAATGGTTTGAGTTTGCCGATATGGTGGCGCCCCTCATCATTATGGGATACGCCATCGGTAGAATCGGCTGTCTGCTGGTGGGGGACGATTACGGCATTCCTACAGACGTTCCGTGGGCAATGACATTCCCCATAGGAACTCCGCCGACTACCATTCCTGTCCATCCCACTCAGATTTATGAAACCCTTCTTGGATTCGGCATTTTTACCGTCCTGTGGAAATTACGGGGGAAATTGACTCCTCATGGCTTGTTATTCAGTTTGTACCTGATCTTGGCCGGTATGGAGCGGTTTTTCATCGAGTTCATCCGTATGAATCCAAAATATCTCTTCGGTCTGAGCGGCGCTCAGATTATCTCTATCCTTATGATCCTTCTCGGCACGATTTTGATCGTGAGGCTGAGACAAGCTGCTGGCGAGAAGGCTATCCTTGAATCCTCTCCCTAACAAAACTGCCATAGTTTCAATTATCATTGCCGGACTTTCGGTAATTCTTGCCGGACAGCCCGAGCAGCTAGATGTTACCCAAACTGAGTGGAAAAGCTGGGACAGGCAGAAGATTCTGAATAATAGTTTTATTCATCCATCACATATCACTTCCAATCTGTATGGCGATATAATCTTGCTTGACAGCGAAACGTTCACAATTGCCATGATATCATCAGGCGGAACACTGCGCACAACTGGCGGGTGGGGAGTAGAATCGGAGCGCTTTTCTTATCCTACAGATATTGCTGTTTCAACAGGGCAGGATATTTATCTGTGCGATCAAGCGTCAGACAGAATCCTACGTTTTGATCGAAAGTTGAATTTTATATCTGACGTTGATTTAACGGAATTGCGACCGACCAGAGTAGAATTTCCATCTCGAATTGCCATCAATCGACTGGGAGAAATGGTAATCTCTGAGGCTGAGCAATGGGAGCTGTATCAGTTAAGTTCAGACAGCAGATTTATCTCACGCTTCGGCGGACTTTCGTATGGCGAGGAAAGATTTGGAGAAATAGCTGATCTTGCTGTGAATAGTCGCAATCAGATTGCAGTTCTCGATCGCGGGAATGAACAGTTGACCATTCTGTCTCGAGCGGGCTCAATCCTTAAAACTGCACCGCTTCCTGATGAAGAGATCTTGGCGGTGGAGTCGTGGCAGAGCGGCTGGTTGATTATCAGCTCAAATGGCAAACTCTTTTATTGGTCGCCGGATTCACGTGAATTTTCTCTTGTGTTATCCATTCAAGGTGAAATGACCGAGATCGCTCCTATTACCGATTTTACCATAATGAATGACCAAATTTTCGCAGTAAATAGTTCGGTTGTTACTTGTCGGCTGATAATCCATGAATAGAGTTATTCTAACTTCCGCATTTATAGTGGCAGTTTTGTCATCCCAAGACATTCAGACTGAGTGGTCTACGGATACGATCACCGTTTTCGCAGGAGATTCCGTGATCAATCTCCCGCATGAAATGGTAATTGAAGGGACAATTTCTGATATAAGTGGAATGATTTCCGAGGAAGATTTCGTTCTAAATTCATTGACGGGGAGACTTCTGCTGAATGACTTAGTTAGAAAGCCGTTTGTCGCTACTATCAAATACGAATATGTCACTTCCCATTTTCCGAGAATCACAGAACCCCCTGTTGAAGATTTACCACAATTGGAGACGATTTTAGAGAGTAAAGAGATTCGACATTCTACACCTGTATCTGAACCGATGACGGAAGAATATCCGTTGGTCACAAACGGTTCTATCTTCCGAGGAGTTACTGTGTCACCTCTCAGTGGTGTTTCCATGACAGGTGGACTTCGTCTAATGCTTCAGGGGCAGGTGGCAGAGGATGTAGCAGTTACTGGTTCATTGACAGATCAAAATTCACCTATTCAGCCGGAAGGGAACACACAAGCGCTGGATGAAATAGATGAAGTATACCTTGAAGTTAAGCATCCTTCTGCTACAATAACGGCAGGTGATATTGATCTTAGTCTCTCTGGTGGACGATTTATTTCTGTGGAGCGCCGGTTAGAAGGGATGACTTTAAGCGCAGGTAAAGGACCCGTGAAAAGTGAAATCACACTTGGATCCACGAAGGGGAAGTTTGCCGAGCAAGAAATTATGGGTGAAGACCAGAATCAAGGTCCGTATCGTCTCTACTCTGAGATGGGGAGCAGGAATATAATCGTAATGGCGGGATCGGAACGGATTTGGCTTAACGGAAGAAAGCTGACGCGAGGTGAAAATTTTGATTACACCATTGACTATTCCGTCGGTGAAATAACATTTACGACAAAAAATGTCATCGATTCTAACACACGCATCCACGTGGAATATGAATACTCAGATTTGGTCTATCCGCGGAATATCGCAGCTGCCACGGGAGAATTTCGCTCTGATAATGAGAAATCACACTTCACCATCAGTTGGCTTAGGGAGAATGACAATAGTCGATCTGATCTGCTTTTTTCTGTCGGTGACGATGAAATGGAGTTGATGGAACAGTCTGGCGACGAAAAAATTCGAATTTACTCAGCTGAAGAGGACAGTTCTGCAAACTACCGATTTACAACTGTTGATTCTATTTATGAGTATGTTCCTGACGAAGAGAAGATTGACGGTGAAATTTATTTTGATGTTTCATTTTACAATATTGGTACCGAAGGAGAATACAGTCGCCAAATTACTGAAGACGGGATTATCTATTTCGAATGGCTCCCCGTAGATGATCGTGATAGTCATTACGATTTGTTCGTTCCGTGGCGGACTATTCAAGCACCTGAAATGCATCAGGTTCTCGACTTTAGCGGACGGTTTGAATTGGGCGAGTCAACAAACGTCTCATTCGAGTTGAGCGGTTCTCAACGTGATCAGAATTCGCTCTCCGTGATAGACGATAACAACAACTTTGGAGCAGCCGGCCTCATTCAGCTTAATCATTCAGGTAAACTACCGTCAGATTTCGGAGCTTTGGATATCACCTTGAGTCACAGAAAAAGAGACAGCCGATTTTCGCCTTTTCAGCGTGATAGGCAAGTTGAGTTTAGTCGTGAGTGGAATTTGGCGCTGACTGAAAATGTTACTGACGAAAACATCACAGAAATGGGCATTCAGCACACTCTCGGCGAACTTTTGCAAACATCGTTCGATTTTGGTAGCTACTCCGACAGTTATCAGACCGCTTCCAGATGGGCGGTCGGGATCATCCACACGTCTAATTGGGTACCGCTCTTCGAAGCTTCCGCGACCACATCAATTCGTGACGTAGGAGGATCTGGAGAAGTGCTTCTAATTCCGATCAACCCCAGCAATGTTGATTCGTCCGGTTCAGGATGGTTGAGGAAACGTCTGGAAGCGAAACTGCTTCCCGGCAAATTCCACCCTCTACTTCGACTCCTCCAAGAGGAGCGGACCTCAGATTTCAAGTTTGATGAGAAGACAACGGCAATTCTATTCGAAGGGACGAAAATTCACGGTTCTGTTGGTTTAACGGAGAGAAGCGACTTTCATCAGGCAGATGATGCAGATTCACTTGGAGATTGGGAGGAAGTGAGCAGCAGTCAACTGGGTGAGCTGGATTTTTCGGGAAGATGGCGGAATGGTTACAGAATTCAATTGTCTCTTAGACAAAAGTTAAAGACGTTTTCTGCCGAGACTGACGACATTTCTTATTCACTCGCAAAAGCGTCGTTCAGCTACCGACTTCCTAGAAGCTTCATCACTGCTAACTTCGACGGTAAGCTCGAGCAGTCGCTCTACGAAGAGAAAATAGCACTGTACGATTCTGTTGGTGTTGGTCTGGGCAGCTATCGTTACGACAGTGATTACGATCAGTATTTTCCCGATCCCAACGGCGAATACATCCTCTTCCATATCCCTTCTGGCAACAGAACACCCACATCTCGCTTGACATCAGGATTTCGATTGGTCTTCGATTTCCGCCGGCTTAACAGTCGCCTTTTACGCAACTTCACATTAAAGTCTTTTGCCAAATCTGATCTGAACGGTAGCGATATTTCGTCCGGCACTGTATTCTCTCCGCAATTAAACGACACGACTATCAAACAGTCTCGCCTAAACTTCCGGAATGAGCTGACATACTCACCGAGAGGTACACTGAGAAAGATTCGCATTTCGACAAGAAATCGGGTAGATATGACGGCAGACAATTTTCAAGGAGATCTTCACACTACAGAAAATATGTTTTCTATGAACGGTGAAGAGCCAATGAGCAGAAAAGTACTCTTTTCCGGAGAAATTAATAGCCACAATCATCAAGTCAAGTCGTCATTCGAGAGCAGAGTTCGCTCACTCAACGGTTGGATTTTAAGCTCAGGAGTGAGTTGGCAATCATCCAAGCAGATGGAGTTTGGAATCACTGCTGAGTACGGGAAAGACGACGGTGAGAATTTCTACGAGACTTTTTCGGTATCATCAACAGGAATCAAACTTCACAGCCAACTGTTCACGAAGAAGGGAGGGCGATTCGAGGCGTCTCTCGATTACGTGAATGTAAAAAGCCCAGATAAACTAATCTCGCTGCTCCCGCCGGAAGCCGCAGGAGGGAGACAGGTCGGATCATCATTTCTCGCCAATCTTACAGGATTTCTCATCTTCGGAGAGAACATCACCGCCAATGCACACTTGAGCTACATCCTAGATCCCCTTCATGACGGCATTCTGACCATAACCGGAGAAATACGTGCTGCGCTTTAAGGTAATTGTTTTTCTGGCGATTTTGACGCTCTCTTCCGCGCAGGAGACGGAAAGGAAGATCCCGCTGACCACATTGGAGCAGCTTACAGCTTCCCTCGACAGCGTGAAGGAATCTCTCGCAAATGAAGGCGAATGGAATGCTCAACTGAGATTGAATAGATTGGAGCGCGACGACAGTCGTCTTCTGAGCAGCTGGGAAATAACGGGTGGAAAACCACTCGCACTAGACAGCGTTGTACTGCAAGGCGCTGATGAGCTGAACAGTCAAACGATTGCTCAGATTGTGGAAGGTAAAATTGGACATTCAGCCAACAACAATTCGCTCATTAAATTGGATAAGAGTGTTGTCGCCTTTTCATTTCTGAATAAAGCCGGAGACCCTTATTACGCTCGATCATCGGAGAATCGGCTTTCGGCAGTCATTCCAGTGGAAACAGATTTTTCTCACACCATTGTTGCAGCAGCGGGATTGCAGCCGTCCCCAGATGGGAAAAACCGGATTACAGGAGACATTCAGATCGGACTTGAAAATCCGTTTGGTTCCGCATCTGTCAGCAGATTGTGGTGGAATCGCAAGGACGAAAAATCGCAGAAAATGTTCATCAGCTACGAAGATCCCTTCCTTTGGAGATTTAGAGTAGGAGGGTATTTTAGCTTCTTACAGATTTTACAGGATGGACTATACGTCCGCCAAGAGAGTGCAGTTTCCGTAGTTGTCCCGCGCTCGAAATTCGGCAAATGGTCTTTCGGCGGCAGCGAGGAGACCGTCACTATCACGGATGAAGGTGACAGTCTCGGACTCGCCGGTCACACCATCAGGTCATTGACAGTTCAGGGGGAATGGGACAGACGAGATTCCCGCACAAATCCGACAAAAGGACAGTGGCTGAAATTTCATATCGGTCTTGGAGATTTTGTTTCTGACGGGTCCGCTGAGACCATCTCATTTGATGTTAAAGGTGAAAGTGAGATATTAATTCCAATAATGGACAGGTTAACTCTTTCGTTGGCGACGGATGGTGGTTATTTTGGACTTGCCTCAGGAGCCGTTCCATTAAGCAAAAAGCTGCGATACGGTGGAGCCTCATCTTTAAGAGGATATGATGAGGAACAATTTGAATCAGTTTGGGTAGTGATAAATCAATTAGAAATGAGATACAGAGCAAACAGAGATAACTATTTTTACACCTTCATTGATGAAAGTTTTGATGACGAGAAGCGAACACCGGCATCAATTGGCATTGGACTCACGCAAAAGACTCCTATGGGAATTTTACAGCTTGATTATGCAGTTGGAAAATATAACAGTCCTAAAGAAGGTAAAATACATATAAGGATAATTAATAGGTTTTAATGAAAGATAAAATAGTCAAATATTTCCGTGAACATCCTCACTCGTACTACAATAAACGAGAGATACAACGCCATTTGAAAATTGGCAAAAAGAGACAAGCTGAATTTAGAAGAGCTTTAAGAAATCTTGTACAAGAGGGAAAGATAGTAAGTGTCAAGAAAAGAGGATACTGCTGGAGCGGAGGATTAAAAAAGCTTCGAGGAACACTTGAACTAACACAGAGAGGTTTTGGTTTTCTTTTAATAGAAGATGGTGATGACATCTTTATTAACATGCGGGATTTAGGCGGCGCAGTGAATGGAGATACGGTAGAAGTGACACTTCTTCCGTCAGATTATTCACGAGGTCCCAGAGGCAAAGTAAACAGAATCGTTAAGCGAGGTACGGAACGCTTTGTCGGTACTGTCTATTTCCAGAAGAGAGAAGCTTACTTGTCCATCGAGCCGGTAACTCCGCTTAGAGGGATTAGAATAGTAGGAACTGAAGTCAAGAAGCTTCGAGAGGGTGATGCAATCTTATCGAAAGTTCGTGATTGGGGAAGAGGTAGAGGCTCTATTCATGTTGAAGTGGAAGAAGTGATCGGCTCTACCCAGAATCCTCAAGATGACATGAAAATTGTCTGCAGCGCTTTCGATCTAGATCCAACTTTTCCGAAAGCTGTCCAAAGTGAAGCTGAAAAATTTACAGAAGAGGATATAGCTTCTGAAATCAGGAATCGAAAAGACCTTCGAGATTTAGACTGTTTCACCATTGACCCGAAGGAAGCGAAGGATTTTGATGATGCCATTTCTCTGAAGAAGAATAAAGATGGAACGACAACAGTAGGAGTCCATATTGCTGATGTGAGCCATTTCGTACAGCCCGGCTCGGCACTGGATCAAGAAGCTCGTTATCGCGGGACATCTGTCTATTTCGCCGAGGGAGTCGTTCACATGCTTCCGCAGAATTTATCTGCCGGTGTCTGTTCACTTCTTCCGGACAAAGATCGCTTGGCCAGTTCTCTAATTATGACTCTTGATACTAACTGTAAGGTTTTAAACTGGAAATTCCATTCATCGGTTATCAAAAACAAAAAGCGTTTTACGTATCGTGACGTACAGGCGATTGTGGATGGAAAAACGAAATCACCTCATTTCAAGACACTGTTTGCCATGCGAAAGGTGGCGCAGCGTCTCCAGAAACTTCGCGAAGAAGCAGGGAGCATAGATTTCGATATTCCCGAGCCCATATTCTTTTTCCGTGACGGTGGAATTCCTCACGAAATACGACACAGTGAGAGATTGGAAAGTCACAGACTTGTTGAAGAGTTCATGCTACTTGCCAATCGTGTGATAGCTGAAAACGTACCATACGATGGTTCGCAAAACAGACCGTTTATCTACAGGATTCACGATAAGCCGCCTAGAGAAGATATGGAACGTTTTGTCGACCTTCTCAGACGGCTGAATCTCATCAAATCTCGTCCAAAATCTTTGTCGTCAAGTGAATTTCGTAAAATCTTGAGTATGGTGGAAGACTCACCGTATCGAGCACTAATCGAGAATATCGCCTTGCGGACAATGACGAAAGCGATTTACAGCACAGACAACAGAGGTCATTACGGATTGGCTTTCGAGCATTATACGCACTTTACTTCGCCCATTCGTCGCTATCCTGATCTTGTAGTACATAGATTAATTAAACAATATCTCGGCAGTAAAAAAGGATCTCAACAGCTCCAGAAAAAGAAGCCACTAAATAAGCTGGCGAAATCGAATACAGAGTCAGAAATATTAGCTCAAAAAGCTGAACGTGATTACATACGATTAAAACAGATACGTTGGTTGGCAGAAAGGGTTGGAGAAACATTTGACGGCATCATATCAGGAGTTATTGGCAGAGGATTTTTCGTGGAGTTGAAAGATACTCTTGTGGAGGGATTTGTGGATGCTGATTCACTAGAATCGGATAACTTATATTTTAATGAACAGGACTTCAGTCTTACAGGTAAACAAAGTGGAGAACGCTATCGGATGGGAGATGAGGTGACAATATTGGTTAAGGATGTAGCTATAGAGAAACGACAATCGAATTTTAAAATCATCGTCAAATAATGAAAGGCGTTCATTACAGAAGAATCTTAATAGGGTTATTTTCACTCATATTAATCTCAAACTGCGGAGAATATCTTCCATGGTCGGAAGGTCCCGAAAATGAGATTCAAATTTTTGTTTCTCAAAATGATAAGAAAGTAGCAAAAGAGTTAATGGAAAAGTTGCTCTTTCGTCAATCTGTTGATGTGAACCCGGAATCTTATTTTACTGTCCGATATCGTGATCCATCCACATTCGATCAATTGCAAAACCGACACAATATCGTTCTGTTCGCGATAACAGATTTAAAAAATGATAATGGAGATCTTTTAATCAATCAGCTCATTTCAGATGGTGAACTGAGTACCTATGCAGGTGCGGATCCGGTATGGGTTGATGAAAATGTATTCTCATTAGGTCAAGTGGTGGCGATAATTAAAGGTAATACTGATGATATTTCCTCAAGTCTGAAATTAAAAAGTGGTTGGCTTTTTGATCAGTTTGATAACCGTTATCTAAAACGTATATCAGAGCATCTTTATGAAATAAATGAACAGACGGATATTTCAGAAGACCTTTTCAAGCGGTACGGTTGGACTGTTCGAGTTCCTCATGATTTTATGATAGTGCAAGAAGATCGACCAGCCAACTTTGTTAAATTAGGGAGAGACTATCCACGCAGATGGTTTACAGTTCATTGGATAGATAATCAAGTAGGATCTGAATTACATCGAAATTCTTTGAAAAGTAAAATCAAGAACATGGCTAAAAGATTTTTCAGTGATTATCAATTCATTGAATCCACTGATCTACCTTGGACTATTAATAAAATTAATATTGATAATCGTGAAATGTGGCGAATAGAAGGGAGGTGGGAGACTAAATCTGCAAATGCATCCGGCGGTGGCCCTTTTATTTCGTACATTTTTATTGATGACAGTTCGAAACGACTTTTTCACATCAATATGTTAATATTTAATCCTGGCGGTAAAAAACTTATGTTTCTTCGAGAAATGGAATCGATAGTTCGCACATTCAGTATCGATTATGAAAAACCCAGCAGAATTTCATTAGGCACTATTGTTCTATTAGCAAGTTCTGTAATCATGATTTTCGTGTTATGGTCACTCTGGTCAACCTGGAAACGGCAAAAACGTTTAAAGCACTCAAAACTGGAAAAGGCTAAACTGTCGGACTTTTGAATTCACCTTCATAAATTGAACAGTTAATAGAAGAAGTTGTAATTTCGACCAATGAATAAGAGGATTCTAATAACTGGTGCCAGCGGACAACTCGGGAGAAGTATTATTGAGGAGTTGCAGCCTCATTTTAATATCCTATCTACCGATCTGATCATAACTGATCACACTCTTTCTGCCTGTCCGGTTGTCGAAATGGACATAGGAAATAAAGCTGCAGTTCAGCAGGTAGTAAGAAAATATGAACCTGATGTTTTAATTCATCTTGCTGCTTTGACAAATGTGGATGGTTGTGAGCGAGATAAAGAAGAGGCTTGGAACGTAAATGTAAGAGGAACCGAACATCTCCTTGATGCCATCGGGGGGAGTGATGCCAGAATAGTTTTTGTATCTACAGATTATGTATTTGATGGAGTGAATGGTCCATACGCAGAAGATGCAGTACCTTCTCCGATCAACTATTATGGTAAAACAAAACTTGCTGCTGAAAATGAAGTACGAGGAGGGCGCAATTCTTGGGTTATCTTACGGACAAATGTTCTTTACGGAGCCGGCAAATCTTCAGCGAGCTTTGTTCGCTGGGTTACTGAATCACTCAAGATGGGAAATCAGATCAGTGTGGTGGATGATCAATATGCCAATCCCACCTGGACAGGTGCTCTTGCTGAGGCAATTAAATTACTCATCGTTCTAAACAGTGAAGGACTTTTTCACTACGGAGGTAGCGATTTCATCTCCCGTCATCAATTTGCGCTAAAAATTGCTGAAATATACAATCTTGATAAGTCACTAATAAAAAAGATCACTACCGAAGAATTAGACCAACTTGCAAAGAGACCTATGCAATCTGGATTAACAACTGATAAAATTGAAGACACTGTCGGTATTCGTACGTATGGTATTGATTATTGCCTAAGAAAAGTAAAAGAAGGTGTAGTCGCATGAAGACTCTTATTATATCACCTACATATAACGAGAGAAAGAATGTTGGTGAGTTAATTAAACGACTCCATGATATTGACAACAGATATCATATTCTGATTGTAGATGACAATTCTCCTGATGGTACCGGCGATTACATTGAGACATTGAAGGCTGACTATCCTAATCTTCACCTTTTAAGAAGACCTGGAAAAGATGGCTTGGGAAAAGCATATTGTGCAGGCTTCCAGTGGGCACTTGAACATGACTTCGATGCCATTATCCAGATGGATGCCGATATGTCACATAATCCTGATGATGTTCCCAAGTTAATTCACGGATTGACAGATGCAGATCTTGTCATAGGTAGTCGATATGTCCAAGGTGTTAGTGTCGTTAACTGGCCAATCCGCCGATTGATGCTTAGCTATGGTGCTAATCTCTATTCGAGGATCGTCACTGGATTGCCCATAAGAGATGCGACCGCAGGTTTTAAATGTTGGCGTCGTGAGGTACTGGCTACACTCGACTTGAATAAAATAAAATCGCAGGGATACTCATTCCAGATTGAGATGAATTTTCGTACTTGGAGGAAAGGTTTTCGATTGAAAGAGGTACCGATTATCTTTTTCGATAGAACAGTGGGTGAATCTAAGATGAGCAAGCTGATCATGCTTGAAGCTATACTGATGGTGTGGAGATTACGATTATGGAGATTTTTCGGGTGGAACAAGTAACTTTCCAGCTGTTGAGAAGTACTTATACCTGATATGTCTCAAACGAAGGTTTCGGTTTGTATTGTTACCCTGAATGCTTCAAAATATCTCCATCGCTGTTTGACTTTATTGGAGAAGTCACAAGGAGAGAGGATTGAGCAGATCATTGTTGTTGATAACAGATCAAATGATAATACCGTAAAAATGATACTTTCAAATCACTCCACCGTGAAACTGATAAGAAACAATCGGAATGAAGGGTACACAATTCCAATGAACAGAGCCATGAAGGAATCAGATGGTGAATACTTACTGATTTTGAATCCTGATGCCTTTGTGAAGCCCAATGCCGTTATGGCGTTAGCCAACTTCCTCGACTTGCATCCAGAGGTAGGAATAGCCGGTCCAAAAGTGCTAAATGTCGATGGTACATTCCAGAAGTCTTGCCGCAGGGGAGTTGCCCGGCCGTGGAATGTGATCAGTTATTTTACAGGACTTGCCAACCGCTTCCCCAATGATAGTAAATATACCGGCTATCACTTGTCGCATCTTAATGAAGTGAGCGCATGTGAAGTTGACGGTGTTTCCGGATCGTGTATGATGATCCGTCGAGAAGTATTTGACAAAGTAGGTTTATTCGACGAACGTTTTTTTGCCTATCAGGAAGATTCTGACTACTGTTTCCGGACGAAAGCCGCAGGATGGAAAATCTTTTATGTTCCTGAAGCAGAAGTGGTTCATGATTCCGGTCGCGGTGGATCTGCAGCTTTCAAATATCGATCTCTGTTTGAATGGCACCGCTCATACTTTCTTTTGTATAGAAAGCACTTTTCAGCTGATTATTTTCCGTTATTCAACGGCCTATTCTATTCAGCTATGTTGGGTAAACTTTTGATGACAGTCATATGGGACACTGTTAGGAACTGAAATGATAACATCAATTCAAATCGCTGATATTTTTCGAATCTTACTTGGTTCACTGACTGTTGCCTTGTCTTTAGCTTTTATTAGCATTCGATTGGCACCCAGATTAAAGCTGATTGATCACCCGGGAACCGCAGATCATAAACTTCACAAGGAACCTATGCCTTTGACAGGTGGATTGGTCTTGGTGTTGACCATAACAGCGATTCTCTTTCTGGCTCCTGGAGAAATTGATAGAGATATATTAAGTGTAGTAGCTGCCTCATGGATTATTTTGACTTTTGGATTGTGGGACGATTACTATCATCTGCCGCCGTGGGGAAAACTGTTGGGACAACTA
>CEQE01122459.1_pt1 | contig 12361 bp, 14 predicted proteins | sample 356201 | NCBI WGS metagenome assembly CEQE01 (sample SAMEA2619970, study PRJEB7988) | marine metagenome | biome: marine biome (ENVO:00000447); feature: mesopelagic zone (ENVO:00000213) & marine oxygen minimum zone (ENVO:01000065); material: "saline water (ENVO:00002010), including plankton...
TTTAAAAGTATGCCCTAGTGGGACATTATCTCACCGCCGTTCTCATTGGCAATTCTAAACAAGCCAAAGAAATTACGGATAGGGCAACAAAGCAAGGACACCATTGGGCAGAAATATCTATGTGGGCGGAAGCTGACATGGGTAAGACTTTAGAAGAAGAAATATTGAAAGGGCGAGATGTTCCCGGTAAGAGTTCTACTGGGGTAACCCTTAAAGATATAGGGCTAACAAAAAAAGAATCCCACAGAGCGCAAACTCTCAATAAAAATAGGGATATTGTAGAAAATGTTTTAAAAGAAACAAAAAATAATCAAGATATTCCATCCAAAACCGAAGTTTTAAAGCGTGTAAAAGCGAAGAAGAAACATGACCAAGAGATAGAAAAAGCTAAAAGAAAGAAATTCTTATCGAGTGATAAAATAAATGAAAAAAATTGTAAACTTTTTCATGCTGATATCTCAGATATAAAGGCTGAAATTGAGCCGAATTCTATTGATGCGATAATCACAGATCCACCTTACGGCAAAGAATATCTTTCTGTTCATAAGTCGCTATCTGAATTTGCAGGCAAATATTTGAAAAACAATGGATCCATGCTGGTTATGGTAGGCCAATCTTATCTTCCAGAAATTTTCAATTTATTAATTACTGACAAAATTAGATATCACTGGTTTTTAGCATATTTAACTTCTGGGGGCCAATCAGCCCAGTTGTGGCAAAGAAGGGTGAATACATTTTGGAAACCTGTTATCTGGCTCACAAAAGGCGCTTATAAAGGTGATTGGGCTGGTGATGTTTTAAAAAGTGCTGCCAATGATAATGACAAGCGGTTTCACGTATGGGGGCAGTCTGAGAGTGGAATCGCAAACATAATAGAGAAATTTACCTACCCAAAAGAAATCATTTGTGATCCATTTTTAGGCGGCGGCAGCACAGCAATAGTCTCGCTTAAGATGGATAGATTTTTCATTGGAATTGATAAAGATAAAACGGCGATTGAAACAGCAAAAAAAAGGCTACTAAATGGATAGAGTCGTGAATCAGGCAAAAGTTTGTAATTATAAAAAAAGACGCTTTTTTTTTGCTGCGGTGCCGATAAAGTTTTTTATCAGCTATTTTTTTACCATGCATTTCAAACAATATATAAATTGGGAGCCCTTATGAAGATTGTTAGCACACGCAAAACGTTGCCCCTAAAGCTTAAGAGAATTGAACTCGGAATCAAGGGTTACGATCTTGCGGCGGCACTGGGAATCAGCCCATCCGAGTTAAGTCTAATTGAAAACGGGCGAATGCAGCCACACTGGCACATTAAGGAAAAATGTGCTGAATTGCTTGGCGTTAATTTTGAGGACTTGTGGAAAGATTAAAATGACAAACAGAAAATTGAAACCAAATTTTTCACCGAGAGCTATTCGAGATATCGCTCTTGCTTTCATTATGTTGAAGGATGAATATCAAATATTTGACTTTAAAACTTTCGCTCGGAACCGCGGAGGATTCCAAAAAGCCGATTACTTCGCAATTTTGAATGAGGTGAAAAAACTGGTGACGACAAGGCAAAAACAAGGTATAGCGAGGACCGCTTAGTATATGGCAGTAAAAGCGAATGTAAATAACTTTTATAGTGGCGCATTTTTGCTATCCAGGTCCCTTTTCGGCAGCGATATATGGTTTATGCCGCCTGAATATTTAAAAATTTGGATATATCTTATAGGCAAGGCTAACCATGCCGGGAGAAAATATAGAGGGTTCTATTGCGAAAGAGGGCAGTATTTTACCACATACCAAGAGCTTTTAGAGCAATTGGATTACAAAATAGGGTATCGAAAAATCAAAAAACACGAAGTTCTTATGAAGCGCCTCATGAAGTTCCTGCGAGAGACCCAACGAGTGACCACAACGAAAAAACCAAGAGGTGTGTTGGTAACTATTTCAAATTATAGCGATTATCAAAACCTTTGTAACTATGAAAAAACTAACAGACGAACCAATAAAAAAACCAAGAGCGAACCAGGAAAGAACCAGAGTGACCTATCCATTAACAAGAATTATAAAGAATTAAAGAATGAGAAAGATATATCTACCATTTTTAACTTTTGGAATGAGCAGAAAATTATAGTTCATAGGGAAATAGGACCATTCAAGTCTCATATATCTGCAAGACTAAAAAATTACTCTGCGGATGAAATCACAGGAGCTATTTCAAACTACTCAACCATTTTAGAAGGTGATGAATATTTTTTTTCTTACAAATGGGGGCTTGATGAATTTCTCTCAAGGAAAAACGGCCTGGATAAATTTATAACTGCTAATGACCCTTTTAACAATTTTAAGAGTGGTAAGGGGAAAAATGAAGACAAAACCAGATACTGCTAATTTATTGCTATCACTAAAAAATTATGCTGGCGAAGATGCAGTGATTGATTCCTTTGAAATGAAAAGTATTGTAGACGAGAGGCCGGAACTCCCTGTGTTTAATTCCGCCATTCCAAGTCTAGATAAATATTTAAAAGGATTCATGCCAGGTGAATTAATCGCCATGTCAGGGCCAAGAAAAGCTGGCAAGTCTTTATTGGCTCAAACTCTAACGTATAATTTTTTTAAACATGATGTGAGATCCTTGTGGCTACAATATGAGCTTCCAGATTATCAATTCATAAACCGCTTTCCTGAACTACCTCTGTTTGTGATGCCTAAAAAAATGAGAATTTACAGCATGGACTGGCTCCATAACAGGATACTTGAATCAATTGCTAAGTATGGAGTCCGGGTTGTCTTTATCGATCATTTACATTACCTGTTTGATATTGCGAGATCAAGAAATACAAGTATTGAAATAGGCCAAGTCATAAGGACTTTAAAGACAATCTGCATTGACTTAAATATAACCATATTTTTAATTTGCCATATGAGAAAGCTTGATCCGTTTACAGAACCTTCAGACGATGCTGTCAGGGATAGCTCCTTTGTGGCTCAGGAAAGTGACGTAGGGCTTATGGTATGGCGAGATATAAAAACTGAAGATCAAGCATGGTTAAAAGTCTGCTATAGCCGTCGCACCGGTGTTTTGGAAAAGAAAGTAAAACTAATAAAAACGGATGGGTTTTTGAAGGAGCAAACTGATAAGTGGAACATTTAAACGACACGGAAATAATGCAAAAAGCCATAGAAGTGGGCGTTGACGTCGAGTGGGCAATAGCTTGTCGGCAGAGATTTTTGAAGTCTATTGAATTGTTTAATAAAAAAGCCAAAGACGCACAAAAGTGGGCTCACAGATATTATAAACAATTTCTAATTAAGGACCTTAGCTGTCTTAAAGAATCCAGAGATAACGCCATTAAAAAATTACCCAGCGGTGACGAATTTGAACGACACTTTGCCTTCGAAGATTTAAAAGAACTCAACCCAGAAATTGAGCGTTTGGAAAAGAGATTAAGATACTACGATAGAAATAGAAATGATAATAAATTTAGAATCACGGACGACATGATACAACGAGCAAAAGAGCAGCCGATAGAAGAATTGCTACCGCATCCGGTAAAAAATAAAAAAACGAACTGCTTTCATCACGATGATAAAAATCCTTCAATGGGTGTAAAAAACAACAAGGTTCACTGTTTTGTTTGCAATAAAACATGGGATTCCATCGCGGTTATTTGTGAACTACGAGGTTTAAGGTTTCCAGATGCCGTCAGAGCTTTAGCTTGTTAAAAAATAATTTAAACCATTTTATTAATTTTTTTAGAAGGAGGTATGCAGCATGAGTATTAAAAATTCAACAAAGGCCAATTTATTGGCAAAATACGCAAATAAAGAACCTAATCCATTTATTCAACTGGATGGGTTTAATGAAGATGGAGAAGTTGATCTTATGCGTCCCGATGAAGATGGATATTGCCTTACCGGTGGATCAACCTATGAATTGATGACTACTTGTCCAGAGGTAAGGGTACTAATAAAACCTAAAACAGACAAAAAAACACTTGTAGCCTTACTCTCCAAAATAACAAATTGGGTGAAGAGAGATTTCGAAGAATTAGATGTTTTCGCAAAAGCAGATTTTGATAAAAAGAAAAAAGAGGAAAAGCTTGGTAGTTTATCGAATGTGGTAGCTCAATTAGAACTATCACCCGATGACCTTAGAGAGTATGCAGGATACCTTGAGTCAAAAGAACCATTTTAAACCGGAATTTTAAATCAGAGTTTAATTACTTATTCGCTTTGATATACCTGTCTGGTTTTGTGGATCACGGGGTTATGCAGAACGCATTACTCAAAGCTTATTGGAGAAGTATGCCAGGGAGTTTTTTAAAAAATACTCAGCGCTTACGAAGGTTAAAGAAGGTTAATGCAAAGGTTAAATTATTTAAGTAGTAGGCTTGAAACCCTTTGTAATAGCGACTTTAAGACAAAGGTTAAATTTTAGGTTGAGAGGTTAAGAATGTCGAAATCAAAATTGGGTAGAGAGGAGCTTGAACGGCTTTTAGAAGAGGGTAAAACTTATACTGAAATCGCAAAGATAGGCGGGGTAAGTGTTGCTGCCATTTCGAAACGCATGAAAAAGATTGAAATTCAGAGACATCTACCGAAAGCAGTAATAAAAAAAGCCGAGAAGCTGGTGACCGGCAACCTAAATCTGATGGAGGAAATAAATGAACTTGTCCAAGACCTGAAAAATACGGTAGAGAATATTAACAATGAAATTTCAAATATTAATGGCAAGGAAAGGGACCAGAAACGACTTTTGAAGCTTAATCATATTTCGGAGCTGCGAGCGATTATAAAAACGCTTGTGGATGTCGGGAAAATAATAAGCGATGTTAACGAAATAAAATTTTTTCAAGAAATGGTTATCAGCGAAATTGCAAAGGAGGAACCTGCTGTTGCAAGACGCATTGTTAAAAAATTGTCGGAGCGAGCAACTCTTCGAGGAGTTATTGAGCGGGCTTAATTCTCTGGCTTTAGAAAATGAAGAGGAAAAGAGTCCACGCGAATATATTGAGGGCAATCTTTTTATAAAAAATAAGCATAGCCGAATTGTGCCTCTGAAGTTAAACGTACCTCAGCAAAAAATTTACGATGTTGTAGAAAAGCAAAGAATGGCCGGGAAGCCCGTTCGGATTATTCTTTTAAAAGCTCGGCAGCAGGGGGCAAGCACAATAACAGAATCTCTTATTTTCGAGGATTCCTATAATAACGCTAACCGAAATAGCCTAATCATAGCCCATGACTTGGATTCCACAAATAAACTGTTCGGTATCTCTAAATTATTTTACGATATGTTACCCGGGCAAAAGAAGTCTCTGGATCATTCCAACAGGAAGGAGCTTATTTTTTCTGCACCGCACCGGTCCAGTCTATTAGTTGAAACAGCTGGGAACCTCAAAGCCGGAAGGGCTTCCACACTTCAGAATGTGCATTGTTCGGAGTTTTCATTTTGGCCGGATGCTAAAACTCTCATGTTGGGATTGAAACAATGCATCCCTGACCTCCCAAACACGATGATTGTTATTGAATCAACCGCCAACGGCATCGGGGATCATTTCCACTCTGAATACATGAGAGCGAAAAATGGGGATTCCGAATATGTGGCCGTATTTATCGCATGGTACGAACTCCTTGAGTATTCACGCCCATTTGATAACGAGACAGCGAAAAACCAGTTTGACGTTGAGATAAATAAGCCTGTTATTAACTTTGACACCGGGAAAGAAGAAAAATCGGAAGAACTTTTATTAAAGGAAAGATACAACCTTTCTTTAGAACAATTAAACTGGCGCCGCTGGGTAATTTCAAACAAGTGCGATGGCGACAGCGAACTTTTCCGGCAGGAGTATCCTTCTGATGATAATGAAGCCTTTTTGGTATCCGGCAGGCCAGTCTTCGATAGCAGAGCCCTTAAAAAATACTCTCTCAATACGAAAGAGCCTATCGAGGTTGGAAACTTAGAATTGAATGACAAAAAGGTATCTTTCTATCCCAATGAGAAAGGCTTTGTAAAAATTTGGAGAAAGCCAGAGGCTGGCTTGTCTTACGTCATTGGCGCAGATGTTGCCGAAGGTTTGGAGATTGGTGATTATTCATGCGCTCAAATACTTGAACGGCGAACTTTGGAGCAGGTTGCGGAGTGGCATGGCCATATTGACCCTGATTTATTTGGAGCTGAACTTAATAAGCTCGGCCAATATTACAATAACTGCCTCGTTGGCTGCGAGCTCAATAACCATGGCCTTACTTCTTTAACTGCTCTCAAAAATCTACTCTATCCCAGGATATATTATCGAAAAACATGTGATCAGAAAATGCAAAAAGAGACTAACAAAATAGGGTGGCGTACTGATCTGAAGACAAAACCTTTAATGATTGATGATCTTGGTAAGGGTATCAGGGACCAACTTTTAATTTTAAACGGAAAGGAGGTTCTTGCCGAACTTTTAACTTTCATTAGAGAAGCGGACGGTAAAACCAGAGCTCAGGCAGGCTGCTTCGACGACCGGGTCATAGCTTTAGCTATCGCAATCCAAATGAGAAATCAAAACTGGATGTTGCGAAGTGTCTCAACATTCGATCCGAGCAAACATTTAATCAAACAGTAAAGGAGGAACAATGAATAAACTTGTCAATGACAACGGTGTTTTACTATATAACGGTCAGGAGCTTGGGCTTAGGGGTGGTAAGCCTCTTATTTATGGTTCCTTGCTGCTTCCAACTGATGAAGAACCGGAAGCATTTTTCACTTTTCTTTTTCAGGTTCCAAGAAAATTTACACTGCCTGATGGCAGTAAACAGAAAGGAATTCCATCATATTATTTGCTCGACGAACTGTCTGCCAGACTTGAGGGATTTGAAACAAAGCTCAAAGCTTTCAGAGAAAAATATTTTATCTGGGCATGTATGGTGGAGGACCATGACCGGTTTGCGGGGAGAATTTTAAAGGATGCTGGATTCTCGCGTTTTATCGTTCCTACAGAGGAGGCAAAAAAAGACAACGTCAGGATTACCCTCGAAAAATGGTTCGATGCAAAAAATGAGGAAGGAAAACCCGTTTTTAACGTGACTGAAAACTGCAAAGAATTTTTAGGCGAAAATGAAAAAGCAAAAAAAGCTGTTCGTAATTTACTTATTCAGTTTGAGAAATTCGCCCGCGAATCAACTATGCCTGGGAATTTATCAGAAAGCGCTCAAAGGCGACTGGATCAAATTAATACGTTTAGACAAGCAAACCCCTGAGAAAATGAAAAATATATCTGAGAAAAAAGAGATAGTTGAAGAGTTCATAAGCGGACTGATAAAAGCCTTGAAAGCAGTAGGCAAATGGATTTTACTTCGTTACTCAAAAGATACTGAAAATAAATAAATTATATGCAGACTCACCTTAACATTTTAGGCCAACCTAGCGAAGCTAAGAATATTCTTGCATCAAAAACTGAAATGCCTTATTCTTCCGAAATTAATAACAACTTTTCGGAGGGGTTATGTATGGAAGGCAAAGTTGTTTTTCACGGTGGTAGATGGAAAATCGATTTTAGGCGACGGCAGGTTGGTGGGTATATTACTCATGATACTTTAAGTTTGCGTTTTTATAGTAAAGAACATGCAGACGAAATATTAACAAAAATAAGAAATGAAATAAGGACGGGAACTTTTGATATTAGCAATTACCAAAAGCTGGGAATTAAACAATGGGAATTTTCAAGGCTATTTGAGGAATACATTAATACAGGATACTCAAAAGATAATATAAAATGGTCTGATGTTTACAAGCAGAATGTTGAATGTTTTTACCGCCGATATTATAAGCCATTTTTTAAAAGCATAGATATCCGTTTAATAGAAGAGCGACATCTTAAAAAGTTTTTTCATACTATCCCTGAACAGCATTCTGCCTATACAAAGAAAACTATTTTACAAATTCTAAAAGCATTTCTAACATCATTTAAACCAATCAGAAATAAACTCTTAGAGTTTCCTATGCCTAGGCGATTGCCTAAAAAAGAAGTCAACTGGATTTCACCTGAAGAACAGGAATTAATTTTAAAACATATTAAACCACTCCATAGACCTTTGTATCGCTTTCTATGCTGGCATGGCGTTCGCGTTGGCGAAGTAAGAGCTTTGATGTGGGATTGTATTAATTTTAAAGAAGGAACTGTTAAAATAAAAAGAGCTTTTTCAAAAAATAAATTACAAGAAGAAACTAAAACAAAAAAGGAAAGAATCCTTCCAATATATTCTGAAATGATACCAATTCTTAAATCATTACGAAGGCAGTTAGGAAAGGATTTTGTATTTAAAAACCAATTTGGAAGACCATATGGCTTTAAAGCAGTAAATGATTTTTGGAATAAAGCGGTTAAAGATGCTGGGTTATCACCAGTAAGGTTGTATGAAGGAACACGCCATTCTTGTGCAAGTCAGCTATTAGATGCTGGAGCAAGAAAAGAAGATATTCAACAATTGCTTGGACACGCCTCGATAAAAACGACAGAAATCTACACCCACGCCAAGAGGAAAAAACTTGTGCAAGTTATTGAGTTGCAGCGAAAATTTAGCACAATTTAGCACATTTTAAAAAAATAAATTATTGATATAATATGAGTTAAGCTGTTTTGCCTCTCATAGCTAAAGAGATATCGAAATTATTGAATATCCCTCTGAAAGCTGATTTTCTGTTTAAGAAAAAAGAGACACCTCCCCAGGCAGCATTGAAAAAGCAAACCAGAATAAAAAACTTAAAGGGCGCTTTTGATGTGAGGGACAACAACTTTTTGAAAGGGAAAAATGTCCTGCTGGTGGATGATGTTATTACCACAGGCGTAACAGTAAATGAATGCGCAAAGGTGTTAAAACAACATGCTGCAAACAGAGTAGAAGTATTTACTTTAGCAAGAGCTGTTTAATTATGGGAAAAGAATGCTGATACTACTAAATGAAATTTTCAGTCAGTTTTATTATGGTCTTTCAAATATTTGTGAGCCCGGGCAAGGTTCTCTTTAGCCAGGAGATGATCAGGGTCAATTTCTAAAACTTTTTGAAACTGTTTGATCGCTTCACTAAGTTTACCCATTTTCCCATATACCTCACCCAGATTATGAATTGCATCCGGGTAGCTTTTGTTCTGTATTCTGTTGTAGGCTTGGTCCGCTTTATTAAAAAAAATAATGGCCTTATCATATTGTCCGGTTTTGCTGTAGGTATTTCCAAGACCAAACATTGCTTTATAACTGTCTTTGGCATATTGAATAGTGAGGAGGAATTCGGTGGCAGCATTTTTATAATCCCGGAGATCTGAATAAACTTTGCCAAGATTATAGTGAGACTCAGCATGACCTGGTAAAAGTTCAATTGCTTTTTTAAATTCTTCAACTGCCAGTTTATTCAAGCCCTTCTTATTGTATTCTGATCCCAAGTTTATATGCGGTTTAGCGTAATTGGGTGTCTTAAGTGCGCAATCTTTCCACAAAGTAAAACCATCTTTCCAAACTAAATTTCGTTGAATATTTAATAATGAAAAGAGCGGTAAAACAAGTACCACCGCGAAACTTTTGAAAAGCTTTAATTTAACCTGATCTTTTAGAGAATATATAAAAATTGAGAAAACCGTACCAAAAAAGATGGAAGCTCCGACAGCAGGGAGATACGCGCGATGTTCGGCAATAGGGTCATTTAAGGGAATAAAACTTGACGAGGGTAATAAAGTAATAAAAAACCAGAAAACCGCAAAAGAAATTAGTTTATTCTGAACAAATTGCCGCTTACCCCAGCTTACTGTAACGGCAAAAATGAAAAGAGATAATATAATTAGAAGGGAGATAAGGACGGAGAATTCAAATAGCGAAGTAGAGGGGGACATCATGGGATAAATGTTTAAGTTAATTGGAAAGATAAAGAGTTTTAAATAGTAAAAAATAATAACTTTCAATTCCGTCAGGAAATAGTGGTATCTTCCGTATAATTCTAAACCCGTATCAGCATGCGCAGTAAAGATGTCACCGCCTCTTATTTTCCTGTATCCAAGATAAATTATTGCAGGAAATGTAATTCCAATAAAATACCTTTTGGACTTAACTATGAATTTGAGCAGATTTTCTTCACGGTTTACGAAATAATAAAGATACAAAAATATTATAGCCGGAAGAGTCGCGATGATTTCCTTTATCCCAAGGCCAATAATAAAGACAATCAAAGAGAGGGCATAATAATAAAGAGCTGTTGAAGTTTTTCTTTTCCCCCGGCCATATATTGAAGAAGTCCCATGAATAAATAAATATAGCGACAGAAGATAAAAGAAAGTACACATGCCGGAAGAACGACTTGAGATAAAAGTAACGGTTTCCGTATTTAAAGGATGGACAGCAAAGATTAAACTCGAGAAAAATGGAATGAATATCAGGTAAGAATTTTTACAGAGAGGCTCTTCCTGTTTATTAAAAGAAAGGTAATGGATTAATATATTTTTTAATATCAGATAGATTAGCGAAGTATTCAGAAGATGTAATACAATATTTATTATATGGTAACTAACAACACTTCCTTCTCCCCAGTGATAGTTCAAGGCGAAGGAGAAAAGCAGGAATAACCTGTGAAAAAAAATGTCTCCACCTGTACCAACTGTTTTTTTCCAAAAATCGGCCAGACTGCCTTCAATTATTTCTCTTTCAATAGCAATCCCAATATCGTCATAATGGAATGGGTGATATACGGTATTGGAATATGCTATTAGAACAAGGATTAATGTTATAATTATTCTTATAGAATAGCTATTTTTAAAAGTTATTTTAGTGTTGCTCATAATTTGGGATTAAGCGGGTGTAAATTTATTTATAGGCAGTTGCGCCGCAATAAGTATTTTTCAATATATGTATTTAACAGATAATAAAGACAAAAGAAACGCAATTTTGGTAGAACTTTGTCGGGATTCTTCTTTGAAAAAACAAGCATGGGACAGATACTCTAATGATGAATCGCTTGAGGAACTTACCGGACTTGCTAAAACGGCCGGTTATGATGTGCTTGAAAAAATATTTGTTAAGTCAAATAAAATAAATCCGCGCTCTTTTTTGGGAAAAGGTAAAGTTGATGAGTTTAAGGATCTTGTGAAACAATGTCAGGCAGACTGGGTTGTTTTTAACGAAGATCTCACGCCATCTCAAAACAGAAACATTGAAAATTCTTTAAAGTGTAATGTTATTGACCGGTGCGCTCTTATTATAGAAATATTTGCCAAACATGCTCGTACACGCGAATCAAAAACACAGGTGGAACTGGCAAGATTGAATTACATGCTTCCGAGACTGACTGGCCGATGGAGCCATCTGTCAAGGCAAAGAGGCGGTATTGGTCTCAGGGAAGTAGGAGAAAAACAGCTGGAAATTGACCGCCGTTTAATACAAAAGCGAATTTTTAAATTAAAAAAAGAACTGGAAAGCATTGATAGGGAGAGAAAAATTCAGAGGAAAAACCGGTCAAATCTTTTTAAAGCCGCTCTCGTGGGTTACACCAACGCGGGAAAATCAACCTTGATGAACAGTTTGACAGGGTCCTCATTGTTGGTGGAAAATAAATTATTCGCCACGCTGGATTCAACAGTACGAACTCTCAAAACAGCCGGTAGACCTAAAATATTAATTACTGATACGGTTGGATTGATTGATAAATTGCCCCATTCCTTAGTCGCATCATTCAAAAGTACTCTTGATGAAATAAGATACACAAACCTTATTATCAAGGTTGTCGATATCACCCACCAATGTTTTGACAAACATATAAGCACAACACAGAAAGTGCTGCAGGAACTTGGTGTTTCCGATATTCCTTCTTTCTGGGTTTTTAATAAGATTGATCTTATAGAGGAAGATGAAATCCTGGCCAATCTGAAAAGTAGACATCCTGATAGTATATTTGTTTCCGGGAAAAACAGTTCAGGAATAAATCTATTGAAAGAAAAGATCAAATCTTCAATGGCGCCAATTTCTCATTTTCTCTCTGCTTAATCCGATGATAAATATGAACTGGTTATTTTTTGTCAAAAAGTCCCAACTGAGGGGTTTCCATACCGTTAGGCTTTACTGGATATATACCGTCAAAACAAGCTTTACAATAATTGTTTTCTCCGTCATGTAGAGCTTTGCGAAGCCCTTCAATGCTTATATATGCCAGACTGTCAACTCCGATAAATTTTTTAATCTGGTCAATAGAGTGAGTTGCTGCAACCAGATCGATCTTGTATGGTGTATCAATTCCATAAAAGCAGGGATGGGTTGTTGGAGGGGCACTGACCCGGAAATGTACTTCTTTAGCCCCGGAATCTCTTATCATTTTTACGATTTTCTTGCTGGTTGTCCCCCGCACAATTGAA
>CEQE01056219.1_pt1 | contig 12353 bp, 14 predicted proteins | sample 356201 | NCBI WGS metagenome assembly CEQE01 (sample SAMEA2619970, study PRJEB7988) | marine metagenome | biome: marine biome (ENVO:00000447); feature: mesopelagic zone (ENVO:00000213) & marine oxygen minimum zone (ENVO:01000065); material: "saline water (ENVO:00002010), including plankton...
TAAACTTTCTTTTATATCAGATTTCATAATATAATGTCAACATGACAGACAATGATGACAAGCTGAAAAAGGATATCCGGGCCCTCTTGAAAGAAAAGAACGCCGTGTTGCTGGCGCATAACTATCAGAGAGATGAAATTCAGGAGATTGCTGATATTGCCGGCGATTCTTTAGGCTTGAGCCGGGCAGCGGCTGAAACAAACGCAGAGATCATTGTTTTTTGCGGCGTTCATTTTATGGCGGAAAGCGCGGCAATTTTATCTCCTGCTAAAAAGGTTTTGCTTCCTAATCTTGAAGCAGGATGTCCTATGGCGGATATGGTAACCGTACAAAAATTAAGGGAGGTAAAAAAAATCTATCCCGATGCGATTGTCGTGTGTTATGTAAACTCAACCGCTGACGTCAAGGCGGAAAGCGATATATGTTGCACGTCATCTAATGTCGTTAAAGTAGTAGAATCGTTAAATGGTAGAAAACAAGTTTTGATGATTCCGGACATGAATCTCGCGAAATATGCTCAACGTTTTACCCAAAAGACAGTTATCCCCTGGAAAGGTTTTTGTCCCACCCACCATAACTTTATAAAAGAAGAGAGTGTACGAAAAACGATGAAAGAACATCCAAAGGCAGTTTTTATGGCACACCCTGAATGCACTCCTGAAGTATTGAACCTTGCCCATCACATAGCCAGTACTTCCGGGATGATTAAATTTGCCCGGGAATGCTCTCATAATGAAATTATTGTAGGAACGGAGATCGGAATCGGGTACAGGCTAAGAAAAGAGAACCCGAAAAAGGAATTTTATTTCCCATCAAATGAGCAAATCTGCCCAAACATGAAAGTAACAACTTTGGAAGATGTTTTGGAAGCTTTGGAGGATGAAAAACATCACGTTACTGTGCCAAAGAATATTCAAATCAAGGCTAATTCTGCTCTGGAAAAAATGCTGTCTGTTTCGTAAACAGTTCCTTCCTGTTAAACACTGTTTTTAATGTCGTTGATATTAAAATCTACTAAATTTATAATGTAACCATTAAAAATCTGCTTTAAAGGCTATTAATGTCTAATTTTAAATTTATTAATTTTTCATCTGAAAACAAAATCGCCGTCATTGCGATAAATAACCCACCTGCAAACGCTCTTAGCAGTAAAGTTATGGAAGAATTGGAAGAATCTGTAGATATGGTTCTGAAAGATAAGGAAATAAAAGCAGCTATTATAACAGGGACCGGCGGTGTTATTTTCGTGGCGGGGGCGGATATAAAAGAAATTGCAGACATAACTGATACTAAAACAGGACAGGCTCTGACTGCTAAAGGTCAGGCGGTATTGAATAAAATTGAAAACTCGGAAAAACCTTTTATCGCGGCTATCAACGGTCTGGCTCTCGGAGGGGGATGTGAATTGGCAATGGCGTGCCATATGAGAATCGCTAGTGATATGACAAAACTGGGGCAGCCGGAAATTAATCTCGGAATAATACCTGGTTTTGGGGGATCGCAGAGACTTCCCCGTTTAGTAGGACCGGGAAAAGCAGCAGAGATCATTTTAACGGGAGATATGATAACTGCAAAAGAGGCTCACAGGATAGGTCTTGTAGATAAAATTGTGCCTCCGGACGACGTCTTGAAACAAGCAAAGGGACTCGCAAAACGAATTATATCTAAAGGAAAATTGGCGATTGCCGCTGCGCTGAAGGCTATAAATCAAGGCCTAAAAACATCTCTGGAAGAAGGGCTCAAAATAGAATCTGAAATGTTTGGGAAAATATGCGAATCAGAGGACAAGAAAGAGGGAGTTGCCGCATTCCTCGAAAAGCGCCAACCAAAATTTAAGGACATGTGAATTGATTTCTACATTAAGCTATTATCTAAAAACCTGCGGATTTAGAGGGAAGGGTGGATTTTAAGTTTACGGAAGAACATAACATGTTGCGCGCTATGGTGAGGAAATTCGTTGACCAGGACGTCAAACCACTTGCCGCTAAGATAGATAAGGAAAAAGAAATTCCTGACGAGTTGTTAAAAAAAGCAGCTGAACTTGGCTTAATGGGAATTCCTTTCCCAGAAGAATATGGCGGTTCTGAACTGGGCGAGACCGGTGCTTGCATTATGCTGGAAGAGTTGGGTCATGGTTGTGCAAGCACGGCTGTTACAATATCTGCCCACCAGAGTCTTGCTTGTTCTTCTATTTTCTTTGATGGAACTGATGAACAGAAAGAGAACTACTTAGTTCCTCTGGCAAAGGGGGAAAAGCTTGGAGCTTTTGCTCTGACAGAACCGCAAGCCGGATCCGATGCTGCATCCATTCAAACTTCGGCTGTTCGGGATGGAGATTATTTTGTAATCAATGGCACCAAAATATGGATTACTAATGGCAGCAATGCCGATATTATTGTTGTTTTTGCTGTAACAGACCCTGCAAAGGGCGCGCGTGGCGGAGTATCCGCTTTTATTGTTGAGTCCAGTACCCCAGGTTTTAAAGTTGGAACTATTGAAGAAAAAATGGGTATTAGAGGTTCCACTACAGCTGAATTAATATTTGAAGATATGAAAGTTTCTATGGATAATATGTTGGGAGTTTATGGCGCAGGTTTTATTACCGCAATGAAGGCGCTTGATGTTGGACGACTCAGCCTGGGGGCAGCCTCTCTTGGTGCTTCTAAAGAGCTGCTGGATTTATCTTTAAAATTTGCCAAAGAAAGAAAGCAGTTTAATATCCCGATATGTGAGCATCAGGCAGTTCAATTTATCTTAGCGGAGATGAACACAAAAATTTACGCAATGGAAGGAATGGTGTACAGAACTGCAAATATGGTGGATAATGGAGAAAAGTTTTCGCGTGAATCCGCTATTGTAAAAGTATTCTGCTCTGAAGCTCTGGATTGGATCGTTGACTCGGCTATGCAAATACATGGAGGCTTGGGATATATGAGCCATTATCCGGTGGAGCGCTTTTACCGTGATTCCCGTATTAACCGGATATTTGAAGGAACTAATGAGATCCAAAAAATTGTGATAGCAAAAGAATTAATTAAAAAAGGAACTTATTAATATGAACGAGGGGAAAAAAATTGCGTTTCCGTGCAGAAAATGCCATAAAAATATATCAGTTTCACGTTCTGAGGTGGAAGAAAGTATTAGATTAAAAGGATCTTTTGAATGTCCATACTGTAAAATGAAAAACACTAAATCCGCAGATGTTTATACGAGATTGTAGGAACCTGACGGATTTTTTTTCATCAATCCTTTGATAGCCTGTGTAGCCGTAATTAATATTAAGATACGTAAGTGATTATTTTTTAAGGGGATTTTTTTCGGCTATCGACTCGGATGGGGTTTTGCAAATCAAATAATTTTGATATAATGGCATTAAAAGTGCGTTAGTGATTCTTGAAGGGGGAAAATCTGTGTCTCTCAAAGAAAAAATTTCTGGGTTTAAGATTTTTGAAGGATTAAGTTCTGATGAATTGGATAAAATTCTACTACTTTGCATTGAAAAAAAATACGACGAAGAAGAGGTTATTATTGAGGAAGATAGTAAAGGCTCAGATATTTATGTCATTTTGGAAGGAAGAGTAACCGTTGAAAAAAAAGCGCCTTCATCTCAATCTTCTGGAAGCTCAAGAAGGCGTCTAACAACGCTACGAGACGGTGAAATTTTTGGGGAAATATCTTTTCTTGAAGGGGAGCGCAGGTCGGCTTGCGCTATTGCTCTGGATAAAATTTCTATGCTTATAATTGATGGTGAAAAACTATATAAACTTTTTGATAGGGACAACCACATAGGATATTTAATGATGCGAAACATTTGCTCTATTTTGTCTCAAAGACTTTGTGATATTAATTTTAGGTGGAGAGACAATATTTAATGATAGAAGAAAATACCAATCATATAACGGAAATAGAATCTTTAAAAAAAGATATCCGGGAATTAGAAAAAAAAAATAAAAAGCTGGAAGAACTCCAGAGCACGCAAGGAGATTTGTTCAAGATGATTATTCATGATCTGAAAGGGCCTGTGGGTGAAATTACAGCCAACCTGGATTTGTTGAATTGTGATAAATCACTTTCCGACCTTAATCGAGAATACTTGGAAACTGCGATCATGGGATGTGAAAACCTTTACCGGATGATTTTAAATATACTGGAAATCAGCAAAATTGAAGAAGGAAGTATGATTCTCAACAAAAAATCATTCCACATAGATGAAATGATTACGGAAAGCATAAAAAAAATTAAAACGATTGCGAAACAAAATGAAATTTGTGTTACTATGGAAGCTAAAGGAGAACTTAAACCGGTAGATGCTGATAAGGAAATTATTGAACGAGTTTTGTCAAATTTGCTTTTAAATGCTATATCTTATTCTCCTCCTCAAAGTGAAATCAAAATCATTGTGGAACCAAACGGAGAAAAAGATTTTTTAAAAGTAAGTGTAGCAGACCAGGGAAAAGGGATACCCAAAGAATTTCAAAAAAAAATATTTGACAAATTCTGTCAAGAAGTGAAAAATGGTAATAGGATACAACACAGTACCGGCCTCGGGCTAACCTTTTGCAAAATGGCGCTTGAAGCTCACAATGGAATGATCTGGGTTGAAAGCAAAGAGGGCAAAGGAAGCACCTTTAGTTTTACTCTTTCGACTGCTGAGAGAACTTAATCAATGCTTAACAAAGAAAAAAACATGAAAATCCTCGTTGTCGACGATATGACAAACATGAGGAGGACCATCAGGAATATGCTTCGCTACATTGGCTACGAATTTATAGATGAAGCAAACAATGGAGAAAATTGTTTAAAAAAAATGTTTGATTTTCAACCAGACTTCCTTATCTTAGATTGGAACATGCCGCGTATGGCGGGCATTGAGGTAGTTCAAAAAACAAGGGAAGGTCAACGATTTTCCGATATTCCAATTTTGATGGTTACAGCGGAAGTGGAAGAGTCACAAATAGCCCAGGCCGCTGAAAATGATATAGATGGTTATATTATAAAGCCTTTTGTTGCCTTGACCCTGGAAAGCAAGATTAAATCTATTCTCGAAAGAAGAAGTTCGCCCACTGAGTTTGACAAGTTAATTCAAGGAGGTATTAATTTAACAAAGCAGGAAGATTACGGAAAAGCTATAGAGATGTTTGAGAAGGCTTTGGAATTATCTCCGAAAAGCGCCCGGGTACGACAGCTAATTGGTGAAGCGTATAAAAAAATGGGTAATATTGAGAAAGCAGAAGAGTCGCTTCAGGAGGCTGTCTCAATCAATCCACAGTATATTAAAGTACATCAATCCCTTGGTGATCTTTATCAGGAAGTTGGCGATAAAGAAAAAGCCCTTGTTTCATTTGAAAAAGCGATAAAAATCAGCCCGCACAACTCTAAAAGGCAAACTACTTTAGGTAAAATGTACTTGGAAAGTGGTGATGTGGAACAAGCAGAAAAAGCATTTGAAAAAGCGGTAGAAGCTGAACCGAATAATCCCGAGCTTAAAACAAATATCGGTGAAATCTTTTTAGCGGGTGGCCATGCGGAAAAAGCCGCTGCTGCATTTAAACATTCTTTAAACCAAAAAGAAGATATACATGTTTACAACCGCCTTGGGATTGCCCTCAGGCGAAAGGGCAGGGTCAACGAGGCTATTAAAGAATATCACAAGGCGATTAAGCTTGATCAAAATGATGAAGGTATACATTATAACATAGGCAGAGCTTACATTGAAGCAAATAACAAACCAAAAGCAGTCCATCATTTCAAAAAGGCCTTGGGAATCAATCTGGACTTTAAAGATGCTCAATTGATACTGAAAAAATTAGGGCATTAACATCAAAGATTTTCTACATTTATTTTAAGTTCTATCCTTTTTAAGACAATCTGGACTAAACAAACTAAGCTCGGAGTATGGGAAAAAAACGTAAAACAGAACTCGATATTGACCTTGATCTCAAAATACCAGAAGGTTTTGAAGAAGAAGAAAAAGCTCCTCCGGAACCTGAAGAACCTGAAATACCTGAAGAAAAAGGGTCCGGCTTTATACAAAAGCTTACTGAGAAGTTTAATGAAATACCGTCTAAAACTCTTAAATTAGCCGGCGCCGGCATTTTAATATTTATATTACTCACTGGGGTTATTGTTTATTTTTCTCTCAAACCGGAACCAGAACCAGAGCCGGAGCCGGTCGCTGAGAAACCTGTAGAGGAAGCAGTTCCATCTTTTAAAATAGTGCCTCAATATGAATTTACTCCTTTTTTCTTTCCCATCAAATCAAAAAACAGTGAAGAATCCTTTCTTAAAATAGCCTTCTCCTTTGACCTTAGTAATGAAGTAGTTTTAAAAGAAATCGATCAAAACATTGCGCTTTTAAGAGCAAACGTATCTTTTGAGCTAAAAAAAAAGAGTTTGAGTGATCTAAAATCGGATACTGACAAAACAAAACTCGGGCAAGAAATTCTTAAAATCTTAAATCGTTCCCTCCAAAAAGGTACTGCTGTAAAAATTTACTTTACCCAATACCTTATAAAATAGCATGCCTCTTCGATTTAAACGAATTCTCCTTATTATTCTGGATAGTTTAGGTGTGGGTGAACTCCCGGACGCTGCTGAATACGGAGATCAGGGAGCTGCCACGCTTCAACACATAGCTGAATCAGTAAAGGGGATACACCTGCCCAATCTTCAACAAATGGGAATGGGAAATATTGTAACCATTAAAGGCCTTTCTAAAACAGAAAAGCCAAATGCGTTTTTTGGAAAAATGAGGGAAAAATCTAAAGGAAAAGATACAACTACAGGCCACTGGGAAATTATGGGAATAAATTTAAAGAAACCCTTTCCAACTTTCCCCAAAGGTTTCCCCCCAGAAATCATTAAGCCATTTGAAAAGAAAATCGGCAAAAAAGTTATGGGTAATTGCGCTGCTTCGGGAACGGAAATAATTAACATCTTAGGTGAAGAGCACCTGAAAACAGGTTCACCTATTGTTTACACATCAGCAGATTCTGTTTTCCAAATTGCAGCGCATAAATCAGTTTGTCCATTGGAAAAGCTATATGAAATCTGCTTATTTGCCAGAGAACTTTTAAAACCACCATATGAAGTCTGCCGTGTTATAGCTCGCCCTTTTATTGGAAAACCAGGTTCATTCACACGCACTGATGATAGGCAGGATTATTCTCTACCGCCGCCAGAGAGAACTTATTTGGATCAATTAAAAAATGCTGGCTGTCAGATAGTTGGAATTGGTAAGATTGAAGATATATTTGCCGGAAGAGGCTTGACACAATCACATCATACCAGGGGAAACAATTCAAGCATGTTAAAAATCCTTGAACTCATGGACATGGAAAAAGAAGGTTTGATTTTCGCAAACCTTATCGATTTTGATATGTTATACGGACATCGAAATGATCCAAAAGGATACGCTTTGGCCCTCGAGCAGTTTGACAGATGGCTTGTTGGTTTGTTAAAAAAGATATCTGATGATGATCTTTTAATAGTCTCTGCAGACCATGGTAATGACCCTACATTCCCGGGAACAGACCATAACAGGGAGTATGTGCCTTTGTTAGTATACAATCCTCAATCAAAAAATTGCGGAGACCTAGGGACACGCCAGACATTTGCTGACTTGGGAGCCACTGTAGCGGATAATTTTGGAATATTATCATCAAATCAATCAAACCAGACATTAATGACATCAGGATTAATTGGAACAAGCTTTCTGGATTGTTTATCGTAAATATAATTGTTCACTATAGAGACTGCGGTGTGGCTTTCAGCCGCAACCAAGCAGTAGGCGAAAAGAATTAGGCATATGGCTTATAGCAATTACTGCTGGTTATGAAATTGTACGATAGGTCTCTTCGATCCAAAATGCACTTTTCAACCGGTCAGCGTATTCTTCGGCTAATACAAACATATTGAACCATTTTTTTTTACTGTCTGTCTTAAATAAACCTTTTTATATCTGCTTTTCTCTCAAGATCCTCAACATAAGTTTTTGTCTTTTGATCGGCTTCAGAACGCTTTAAGAAATTCGAAATATTTTCTTTTACTTGATCAAACGGGACCAAACCGCCAGCTTCTTTTTTCTCATACGCTTTAATGATATGGAAACCAAATTGGGTTTCAACAACATCACTGACTTCCCCCTCTTTGAGCTTGAAAACAGCGTCTTCAAACTCTTTCACCATTTGGTTCCTGGTAACGTTGCCTAAATCTCCTCCTCGGGATGCGCTGGGTCCCTCAGAATATTGCTTAGCTAAATCAGCAAAATCTTCTCCTTTTTTTACTTTTTTCAAAATATCTTCAATTTTCTTTCTTGCGATTTCATTATCTTTATCACTAAATTTTTTATCTACTTTAATCAATATATGCGCCGCATGAACCGATTCCGGATTTTTAAAAGACTTCTCATTTTTTTTATAAAAATCCATGGCTTGTTGGTCACTGATTTCTATTTTGTCGTTAATCTCTTTTTGAATGACTCTGGTAACTACAATATTTCGACTAATTTGCTTTTTCAACATTTCTAAGTTCATCCCACTTTTTGAAAATTCGTTCAAAAACTCTTCTTCGTTTTTAAATCTACTTTTCATCAGGTCTGTTATTTTGGAAATATCTTTATCCAAAACTTCGATTTTCAATTTCTTTCCATGCTGGAACATAACCTCACGTTGGATTTCCGTCTCTAATATTTGGTTAACCATTTGCTTGATTTGCTGTTTACTCATCACTTGATTTTGGTGGCCTGCCTGAACTTTTAACCTCTGTAAAGATGCTTTAATGGATCTGCTTGTTATTTTTGCATCGTTTACTTTTGCAACTACTTCGGGTAATGAGTTTGAAGCTTCATCAATTAACTTCAATGTGCTTTCCGGGTTTGATGCATCCTCTATAGTTTCAAATTTTTCTATTGCCTTTAATGTTTTTCCCGTTTCTGCGGATGCCTCTGGTGGAGATTCGCTTTTCTTATTGCAAGCAGAAAAAAATATTCCTGCCATGAAAATACTTATTGTAGCTAAAATAGAAACAACGAACTTTAACTTCATAAAAATTCTCCTATCGAAATATTTAAAAATAAAAAGTCAGTTTATCCGAACTATTGACATTTGTATAGTATATTTTTTACAATAATTCATGATATAAAAATACAAAATATCTATTGCAGCACCAGAATATATTGCACTTTATTTGGAAATAACGAAAGACAATAAAATCGACATGCAAAAAACTCTGACCAAAGGCTCGTTTCTTATAGCTAATCCGCGTTTACAGGATCCGAATTTCAATCTAACCGTGGTGTTAATCTGTGAATATAATCAAGACGGGGCATTTGGATTAGTTGTTAATAGAGTTCTTAATGTATCGATTGCAGAAGTGTTGAAGAATAACCCTAATGCGACTAAAAACAAAAACAAAGTGTTCAGCGGGGGACCTGTTCAAACAAATCATCTGTTATATTTGCATAATAATAATGGCCTCTTAAAAAAAACTGAAAAAATATGCGACGGTGTGTTCCTGGGAGGAGATGTTAATTATTTAAATAATTTATTGTCAAATAAAACTGAGGGAGATATTTCTTACCGGCTTTACCTTGGAAGCGCTGGTTGGGCAGCAGGACAACTTGATGAAGAATTAAAAATAAAATCCTGGATAGTCTGTCCTGCCAGAGAAGGCTTTGTTTTTTACCCTGAGCCTGACAAATTATGGCGGCAGATTCTAAGATCAATGGGCGGCCAGTATGCTTTGCTTTCCACCTATCCACCTGATCCGATTTTAAATTAACCCTTAATAACCATTACTTTTTTTTGATGTAAATTAACCGCAGAGACGCAAAGATTAATAATTTTGGGATCAGGGTTCGTTTATCGAGGATCAGAAATAAAAAGTCTGCCCCCTGAATAATTTCTCTGTAGCCTCTGTGCCTTTGCAATAAAAGAAAATTTTTGCGCCTTATTCATGTTTGGTTCCAGCTTTGCCACGCTGTTAAATCTGCCGTTATGGTTTATAATCTAAAAATTTTTCTTTCATTTTTAGCAGTGCATCTAAGGCATAGTCCAAATCTTTCCTTGTATGTGAAGACATAATTGTGATTCGGAGCCTTTCTTTTTTTCTAGGTACAGCAGGGGGGCGAATCCCCACTACAAAAACCCCTTTGTTAAGCAGGTATTCACTTGCCATAACGACCTTTTTTGAATTGCCAACAATAATGGGTATAATCTGACTCTGGCTGTCAAAATTTTTAAACCCTTTTTTTTGAAGCCCTTTCTTAAAATAATCCACATTTTCCCAAAGTTTCTTTCTTAAACCCGGTTTTAATTGAATCATTTCAATAGCAGCTAAAGATGCAGCCGGCACAGACGGAGGAAGCGCTGTTGTATAGATAAAAGACCGGGCCCTGTTAATTAAATAATTTATTAATTCCTTGTTGCCTGCAATATAAGCTCCAAAACTCCCTAAAGCTTTTCCAAAAGTTCCCATCTGAATATCGATCTCATTGGATGAAAGATTAAAGTGTTCTGTTATCCCTTTTCCATTTTTTCCAAAAACTCCTGTAGCATGAGCATCGTCCACCATGGTAAAAGCCGAATATTTTTTCGCAAGAAAAACAATGTCAGGCAATGGAGCTATATCACCATCCATACTAAAAACACCATCCGTCACGATTAGTTTCTTTTTGTACCCGTTTGATTTTTTTAAATGCCTTTCAAGAGCGTCCATATCTTTATGAGGATAGATGGTCGTTTTTGCCCCGCTGAGCCTACAGCCGTCAATAATACTGGCATGGTTTAGTTCATCGCAAAAAACAATATCTCTTTTTTTCATTAAAGCAGAGAGCATGCCTATGTTTGCATGGTATCCGGAATTAAAAACTAAAGCGGAATTCGTGTTTTTGAAAAGCGCTATTTTTTTTTCTAACTCACTGTGGAGTGTCATCGTCCCCGAAATAAGGCGTGATGCTCCGGCACCACATCCAAAGTCTTTTATTGCTTTATTGGCAGCTTTTTTAACAGAAGGGTGATTTGCGAGTCCCAGATAATTGTTGGAGCAAAGAAGAATAACCTTTTTTCCATTCATAGAAACGCAAGGCCCCTGGGCACCCTGTACTAATCTTAACTTTCTGTACAGGTCAATGTTTTTCAGGTTTTGAAGCTCTTTTCTAAAGAAATTTAACATTGAAAATTCATTAATTGACCAAAGGGCAGTAGAAAACTAATAATAGCAAATATATAAATTTAAAACCTCACCTTTTGGAATTTTTCAACAGCGATTGCGTGTTTGTAAAAGTATGGTCTCTTGAAAAAGAGTTTAGTTTTCTTGATTTTTTTTGGCGTTTTGGAGGGGGAGATTGAGGATCAGCTCTACTTCTCCTTTAGGCAAGTCCAGTTGCCTGGAAATTTCCTCGGCATTTAAACCGGTTTTGGCTAACTTAGCTGCTTCTGAATATTTATCTCCCTCGGAAGGGATTGACTCATTTTGATTGGAGTTTGTTTCTAATTGATTTTGAATCTGTTCTATGAGGGCTTCCGCATTCTTTGCCTCTTCTTGTAATTCTTTCTTTTTTATTTCTAATTGATCAAGCAGTTCCTGGATTTTTTTCTGGCTAAGCAGTGCTTTATCGGAAATATCTATTGACGCACGCTCCGATTCGGTAATTAGCCTATCAAGTGACTGGACAAGCTCCAGTGTTTCTTTTTTTTTCAGATTGACATTTAGTTTCTCTTTCTTTTTTTTATTTTTTAGATCAAAAATATAAAAAAGAATAGCTACTAATATCAATATATCTACAACAGCCTGTATAGCAATCCATAGAGTTATCATTTAATAATTAACAATTTTAATCCTTGTGCTGGAGCTTTTAAACCACAACATTGATACGGTTCCCATGATCAATATCTTCGCCACTTTTTTTCTGGCTGTCATCATTCTGTTGTTTGTTTTTTTGTTCTTGGTTAGCTTTCTGGCGGGATTGGTCATCTGCGGATTTTATCTCACTGCCCTCTTCTTGGACCGGTACTTCGACTTTTTTTTCATCAAGGGTTGCCCGCATGTCTTGTGCAAAATTCCGCACACTTACATCATGCTGATTCTGATGCACTTGCTGCATCTTCTCAACCTGAGTGCCCATGGATAGAATTTGCTGAAGACTTATGGGTTCTACCATTTTACTTACCCCATATATTGTATCATAAAAACATTATGCATTAACACAAAATAGATTCCTCTATATATAATTAATCGTATTCAGTCATAAGTTTCTTTAGCTTTAATTTAAGTTTTAAAACAGCCTTGGAGTGGATTTGAGAAACACGTGATTCTGTTATTTCCAAAACCGCTCCTATTTCTTTCATTGTTAA
>CEQE01137133.1_pt1 | contig 12350 bp, 8 predicted proteins | sample 356201 | NCBI WGS metagenome assembly CEQE01 (sample SAMEA2619970, study PRJEB7988) | marine metagenome | biome: marine biome (ENVO:00000447); feature: mesopelagic zone (ENVO:00000213) & marine oxygen minimum zone (ENVO:01000065); material: "saline water (ENVO:00002010), including plankton...
TTTGTTGAAGAGCTAGATCAGGTTCCTGACGACAGCATTGTTATCTTTAGTGCGCATGGTGTATCACAAGCTGTTCGAAGCGAGGCAAAGCGTCGTGACCTTAAAGTATTTGATGCAACCTGCCCGTTGGTAACAAAAGTACATATGGAAGTAACACGTGCAAGCCGTAAAGGTACTGAGTGTGTGTTAATTGGCCATCATGGTCATCCAGAAGTAGAAGGTACAATGGGGCAGTACGACAACGAAGCCGGTGGTATTTACTTAGTAGAAACGCCAGAAGATGTTGCAAACTTAACGGTTAAAAACCCTGAGAACCTGTTTTACTGTAGCCAAACAACGTTATCTGTAGATGATACAGCAGATGTGATTGATGCATTACGTACTAAGTTTCCAGCAATTGATGGCCCGCGTAAAGATGACATTTGTTATGCTACGCAAAACCGTCAAGATGCAGTGCGTGACTTAGCTGATAAAGTGGATGTATTGCTTGTAGTTGGGGCTAAAAATAGCTCTAACTCTAATCGTTTACGTGAGCTTGCCGATAAAATGGGCACTACGGCTTATTTGATTGATGATGCAAGTAATGTTGAAGCTGATTGGTTCAACAATGTAAATGCAGTGGGTGTTACTGCAGGTGCATCTGCACCAGAAGTTTTAGTTCAACAAGTTATTGCTCGTCTAAAAGAATTGGGTGGCAATCAAGTTGTTGAAAATCCTGGCGAAGAAGAGAACATAGTATTTGCCGTTCCTGTTGAGCTACGCTAATCTAAGCAAATAGTAGTCAACAGTTAAAAGAGGAGCCCATGAGCAAACAGCCTAATTCAAACGGCTTGCTGATTGCGGCTCTTTTTCAATCTCGTGGTGTCCTTGCCACACTGATCGTCAGCCAAGTCATTGCTATTTTACTCGCCTTTTCACCAATGAGCTTAGGTGATGTTTGGTTACGTCTAGCTATATTTAGCTGCTTTTTACATCTAATTTTTCTTTCAAGCTTGTCGTTACTGTATGTATGCCGGGCTCTACTTACAAAGCTGTCGCACCCTAAACAGTTATTCATTCTGATATCCACTTTACTGGCATTAACGTCTGTTTTTAGCTGGCTGTTTTTGTCTGTGTTTTCAGATGTGTTCGCTATGGAGTCGAGAGCTAACTTTATTGTCAGTAATTTACTGATCATATTTTTGGTCACCGCGTTGTTCAGCCAATTCCTGCTTATTCATAATCAAAAAGAGCAACAAACGAAAGCGTTAGCGCAGGCTGAACTTGATGCATTACAAGCAAGAATACGCCCTCACTTTTTGTTTAATAGTTTAAACACTGCTGCTGAGCTTACCCATTATGATGCTGAGGCGGCTGAACAAGCAATTTTGGCGCTGGCGGCGCTGTCGCAGGCCGCAATGCGCAGCGGTAAAGCCATAAAGCTTGCTGATGAAATCACTTTATGCCAGCAGTATGTGGCACTTGAACGTTGGCGCTATGGCGAACGCCTAGCATTAAGCTGGAAATTACCTGACGAGTTGCCAGATATAGATATTCCGTGTCTAACAATACAGCCGATTATTGAAAATGCGGTTTTTTATGGCGTAGAGCCAGCAGAGCAGGGCAACATTTCTGTCGAGATGTATCAATCGAACAAAGCTTATACTTTCATTATAACTAACCCTGTAGCGAAGCAAGGGAGCCATTCACGAGCAGGCAACGGTATGGCACTTGAAAACATCCGCCAGCGTTTGTCACTTTTCTATCATCAAAAAGCGCAACTGACTACGACTGTTCGTGATGAGATCTTTAGGGTGAAACTGGTGATACCTAAGAAGAGAAGCGCATGATAAAAATTTTAATTGCTGATGACGAGCCTTTAGCAAGGGCGCGTATTAAACGTTTATTAGCTACCAACGAACTTTGCACAGTTGTAGGTGAAGCCAGTAACGGCGAACAGGTGATTGAACTTTGTAAGCAGCTCCAGCCTGATTTAGTGATGCTGGATATTAATATGCCCAAGCAGTCGGGCCTTGAAGTAGCTGCTGAACTAAAACAGTTTTCGATCCCCCCAGCAGTGATGTTTTTAACAGCGCATCCTGAGTATGCGTTAACTGCATTTGAGCTCGCAGTAGATGGCTATTTAGTTAAACCTGTATCCGAGCAAGCTTTAACAAAAGCAATGGCGCAGCTTAGTAAATTAAACCGAACTCAAGTATTAACACCTGAAAATAACTATATTTGCTATCAACTTGCAGGCGTATTAAGAAGAGTAAATATAGATGATGTTATTTGCTGTATTGCAGAGCAAAAATACACGCGGGTGGTGTTTTTTGAAGGTGAGGCACTTGTTGAGCAAAGTTTAAAACAACTTGAGCAAACCTATCCTCTGCGGCTACTCAGAATTCATCGTAATACACTTGTCAATAAGCAACAAATTGTAAGCCTTAATAGTCCTTCTTCTGGTGGACATACAGTCACGATGAAGCAGTTTAAAGAGCCTTTGTCTGTTAGTCGTCGAGAGCTTAAAAATGTAAAAGCTGTAATGGGTAAATAATAAAAACTCTCAATACAGCAGCTTACCTCCTAAAGTCCCAGCTTCTTTATTGTTTATTACTTTGCTCTGAAGAAAGTTTCAGTACCGTTTATCGCGCATTATGACCGCTTGTCCATATACAGATTGTTATTTATCTGTGTCGTAATATTCTTATGGTATGTAAAAGTATCAATGAACTTCACCATGATTAAACATTCTGAGCAGAAAGGCTTTACGCTTATTGAAGTGCTTATTGCCTTTGTTATTTTGAGTTTTGGTTTATTAGGTGCCGTGGCCTTACAAGCTAAAGCAAAACAAGCTAGCTTTGATTCAATGCAGCGTGCAGCTGCTGTGGCACTTGGTAATGACATAATCCAACGTATGAGAGCAAATGACTCTTCGGGTTTTGCTGGCTTATACAATGGAGAGTTTAGTAGTCAATCAGCAGCCGACAAAGCTCAGACATGTTTTAATTCTGCTTGTACTGCAAAAAATATAGCTGAGTTTGATAAACAACAATGGATCCGCGCAATTCAAGCTCGTGAAAATACGGGGGCTTTAGATAATGCCACTGTGTGTATAAATAACACCCCAGTCGCAGCAGGAAATGCGAGTGAATTTAATATAAGGGTGGTGATCAGTTGGCAAGGTAGGCAGGAACAAAAAGCAAATAATGCGACAGCTGCTATTGATTGTGGAACACAAAACGACAAGCGCCGTATAGTCGTGCTTGAAAGCTATATACACTTAAGGTCATAAGATGAAAAAGCAAACTGGATTTACACTTGTTGAGATGATGGTCGCTTTATTCATTGGCGGCATAGTGCTTGGTGGGGTGATGTTTACTTATTTAAGTATGAAGGTAACAACACGAGACACCATGACAATTGGTGAATTGCAGGAAACAGGTCGGTTAGCTTTAAATATCATGCAGCGTGATATAGAACAAATTGGCTTTTGGGGGACATTCTATGAAGACTCATTCTCAGACGAAAATACCAATACGGATGCTGTAAATAACCCTACAGGTGACTGCTCAGAAGGCCTCAATAATGCGAGCTTCCCTGCTGACAGTGCAACGAGTAATTTTCGCTCGGTTTATGCTGTAGAAACCTCAGATGGTTCTGCGCTTAGTTGTATCAACAATGCAAAGAAAAATACTGAAGTTTTACAGATGAAGTTTCTTGAAGGGCTGCAGATCCAACCTAATCAGACGAGCAATGACTATTATTACTTCATTGCTGAGCAAGAACGGGCTGAATTTAGACAAGGCCCAATCGCGGCCTCAACTATCAATGGTAATGCGACGATTTGGCGTTACCGTCATCATGTTTACTACATCTTTGAAGACTCATACACGATAAATGATCAATCAATTAAAGTTCCCATTTTACGCCGAAAAAGGTTAACTACTAGCCAAACGATGAGAACTGAAAGCGTGATGGAAGGCGTGGAGAATATGCATTTTGTATTTGGTCTAGATACTACGAACAACAGCCGTGTAGATACTTATAGAAGTATTAGTCAAATGACGAACAATGACTGGGAGAACCGCCGTGGTATTTTGACAGTGCAAGTGTTTTTATTAGTTAGATCGCTATTGCCTGACCCGAATCTAAAAGTCAAAAATCAAAAATATACGCTTGGTGAAGATGCGAGCAGAAAAGAGCTAACATTTACAGATAATTATCGTCGGGCGGTGTTTACTACAACGATTCGTTTAAATAATGTTGGAGCAAATTTATGGCGCATTTAACCTTGCAAAAGAAACAACAAGGGGTGGTATTAATCGTTGCTTTGATTATGGTGGTAGCTGTTACAGGTATTGCCGTTTCTTTGATGAGTAGTAGTAGCATAGATATTAAAATTACTAATGCAGCCCAAGAGCGAGAAACAGCAGAAAATGAATTAATAGGAACTGTTCAGCAAGTTATTGCAAACGAAGCTGCCGCGGGTGGCGACAGTGCATTTTTAATGAAAGCGGCAGAAATTCCTGATGGTGGCTATGCAATGGGAAAGGTTGGCGACGCAACCAATACGATGACAAATTTAAATAACGGTGTTCTTGATTTACCTTGTCCGCGTAAATTTAACTTCACTGCAGGTATCTCCTGCAACATGGTTCAAGTTGATACCACCATTACCTATGGCACTAAAAGTAAGCATACTTTGACGATTACAACAGGGGTTGCCCAGGAAATGGCGAGCCTGAATACGGGTGGTTGATAAGGAAAATTTTATGAGAAAACTAAACTTATTATGTCAGCTCTCAGTTATTAGTTTTTTATTCATTGGTTGTAGTGGGTATGCGGATGATACGGAGTTGTACGTCAATTATGACCATGACTTAAAAGAAAAACAAAGAGTTATTTTTTTACTCGATACATCAGGAAGTATGCTTTTCTCAGCAACTGATGGCAGTCGTTGCCATCACCCTACGGGAGGTTACTTAGTTGAGTGCCCTGAAAGTAGAATAGCAGCTGCTAGAGATATCATAATTGAAACAATTGAGAATAATTCTGATATGGACTTTGGCTTTAACCGTTTTGCTCCCTCTCATGGGGGGTATGTAAAAGCGAGCTTAGGCACAGAGCATAATACCCTAAAAAACTTGATTCGTGGGATCAAAGCAGGAGGCTCGACTCCTGTCACCGAGTCACTTTGGGAAGTTTACATGTACTTAACTGGCCAAAAAGTTGATTTTGGCTCCTTAGTTACCGTAGATGAGAGAGATACAAAAGCAGAAATTGGAAAAAAATACCTTTCTCCATTTGATACAAAGCTAACCGGTGATAAAAGGTGCGATAACACTGTAAATGTACTGCTAATAACTGATGGCGAGCCTCAGAATGATAATGAGCGAGACGCTGATATTGAAAAGCTTAATCAATTCTACTTCTCAGAGCCTGCCCCTCTTTATGGTTATGAACATAATCTAAACTATTTAGCGGCGCTTGCAAAAGTAATACACGGAACAGATGAAGTAATTGTCGATTTAAATAAAAAGACGCCTAAAATTCATGATCAAGGTATTATTTACACAATTGGTTTTGGTAATGGTCTAAGTGAGCCTGCAAAGGATTTACTTGAGAAAACTGCTGAACTTGGAGGTGGGAAATACTTTTTTGCCAGTGATGGAAAAGCATTATCTGAAAAGCTGAAAGAAACGTTTGCGGTTCTTAGAAATGAGTCCGGAACTTTTACGGCTCCATCGACAGCCTCAAATAATGCCGATCAAACTCGTAGTAGAGATGGTTTGTATTACACTATGTTCTATCCCAGCACTAATGCCCGTTGGCGTGGTAATTTGAAAAAATTGAAAGTTTCGGGTGATATTATAGTCGATGCTAATGGGCAGTCCGCCATTCAAAGTGATGGGTTGATAGCAAAAGAAGCTAAAACTTTTTGGTCAAATTCCGATTTACCAGATGGGAATGCAGTTGAGTTAGGTGGTGTTAACTCATATCTTGCAAATATTTCAAGCTTACCAAATACCGGTAGAAAGGTTCTTACTAACCTTTCAGGGGGAAGGTTACTTAATTTTACAAGGTATAGAGTAGTATTCCACTATAATACAATCGCCAAAGCTGCCGTTGATTTTGAATCTTCACCCGATGAGGTAGAAGATCTCATAAACTGGTCGCGAGGTTTGGATGTTAATGATGAAGATAACGATGGGGAAACAGATGATTCTCGTCAAGATATTTTTGGTGATCCCCTGCATTCAAAACCTGTAACTATAGATTATGGTAATGATGACGTTCGTATTTTAATTGGAACTAATGCAGGCTATTTGCATATGTTTCAAGATAAAAATGATGTATTAGCCGAAAGCTGGGCATTCATACCACGGAGCTTGTATAAAATTATAAAACCACTGAGAGATAATACACAAGATACGAAAGTCTACGGTGTTGATGGCGCTATTTCAGTTTTCTTTGATGATAAAAACGGTGATGGTGTTGTTAATAGTTCAGATAGAGTATGGGCATTTTTTGGCCTAAGACGAGGCGGGAATGAATATTATGCACTTGATATTACTAACCCAAATCAACCTAAACTGTTATGGAAAGAACCATTAAAAGGTGGGGTTGGTGACTTTAAAGAACTTGCCCAGTCCTGGTCTAAACCAGAAGTTGCTTATATTAACTTGAATGGCTTTAAAGACCGACCAGTACTAATTTTTGGCGCAGGTTATGATACTAATAAAGATAATGTGCTTCGAAGTGATGATAACAAAGGACGTGGCATTTATATTGTAGATGCAGAGACAGGCGAAAAAGTTTGGGGATTAACACCTGATGAAAATGATTTCACCGGTGAACATAGTATTGCTTCAGACATCAGCTTATTAGACTCAGATTATGATGGTTATATTGATCGGCTCTATGCTACGGATACAGGCGGTAATATATGGCGTATTGATATGCCAAGCGATAATCCAAAAGACTCTGAACAACCATGGACGCATTTTAAGCTCGCAAGTTTAGGCAGCCAACTTGCAAGTAATGATCGTAGATTTTTCTATAAACCGACGGTAGCTCGGACTGTATTTAGTAAAGTTTCTAAGACAATAGTCAATGGGAAATCAGAGACAACTAGAATTGATTTTCCATACGATGCAATATTGGTTGGTAGCGGTAATAGAGCTAAACCGACTTCAACATTGGCAAATGACCAGCTATTTATGATTAGAGATAGCAATACGGTTACTAAGTCATTTAAAGGTAATGATGTTCCTGATGTTATTTTTCAATCGAATTTAATGAATGTTGACTCAGATCCATTCGGTAGCGCTTTGAAAGATATAGATGCTTTTGTTGACCTTGAAGTGGAATTAGGGAAGTTTAAAGGCTGGTATTATAACCTCTCTTCTGCAGGTGAAAAGTCGCTTGCTGCTAGCACTGTAATTGGTGGTGTTGCTTATTATACTAGCTTTTCTCCAGCATCTGACGATAGCACAGAAAACCAATGCTCATTGAGCGCTGGAACGGGAAGTCTGTATGCATTTCATTTACACTATGGCACAAAAGTATATGAGAACTTGAAATTTATAACTGGCACAGATGTACCGGATACCCCAAAACTCTTTTTTGGTGAGACTGAGAGTTGTAAAGACACAAACGGCGATGGCTATTGCGATGGATATGATGATGACTCAGAAGATAAAATTGAGCAAACAAAGATAAGTCAGTTTATGACTGTTGGGCCCAAAATCATAGGTGAAGAAAGCCCATTTAAAGTCAAAGGGGTAAATGGACCCGGTTTAACTATTGAAAATGGAGAAATAAAATTAGTGAGTGATGAACCTCTTGGTTTTAAAGTTCAACAAACTTACATATATAAAAAAGAAGAGAACGACAGAAGTTACTAGATTAAATAACATCCTTTTTTGAACACTGGCTTTATGAGTTTTTGAGTATTTATTTTCTCAGTCACCCGTTTTATAAGCTTAACTTGGGTGAACTCATTGTCAGTGTTTTTTCTATATTAAATTAATATTTCCATTCTCTATTAAGTTGCTGTTTATTTTATACTTTTATTTTTTATTTCCACTATTTTGCCAACCCATTCAGGATTATTTTTCCGGTCGTTTTTTCTTATTTCTCTTTTATGCTCTAATTATTTTTTTTATTATTAATTTAGATAAGAAAAGTGTGGAATAGTAGTAGCTTTTTATTATAATAATTATAGTGTGTTTGAATTTTATAAAATGCTTTTTAGCCTTTTTTATGGTTCTGTATAAGTATTGCAGCAACTCAAACATAAGGGTGTTGTAATTTATCGCACTGTTAAGGTTTTCAACTGCTGCAGAAAATCACAAAGCAGAAGTTCGGCAATAACAAAGCTAATCGCTAAATTAATAGCATTAAGGTGACGGGAGAAGTAATGAAAATTAGTAAAACAGTAAACAGGATACTTCTTTGTGCCTTTGCTGCGGTTAGCTTTTCTAGTTCAGCAGAAGATATAGAGCTTTATGTAAATCATAATGTTGATCTCGATGAGAAACCTCGCGTATTAATTGTATTCGATACTTCTGGAAGTATGGCCTTTTCTACTAGTTCGGGTAACAGTTGTGGGTTCTCAAATGGTTTGTATATCCCGTGTTCAGATAGTCGGTTAGGCGTTGCACAAGATGCTATTACTAAACTGGTTGATGGTAACGATGATATTGATTTTGGCATAATGCGCTTTAATAGTACTGAAGGTGGTTATGTACTTGCTGGTATTGGCTCGCCAATGTCAACGTTGAAAACGACGATTGCCAATTTACCTGCTGATGGTGGTACGCCGCTGACTGAAACTTTGTGGGAAGCATACTTATATATTACAGGGCAAAACTTATTCTATGGTGAAAAAGTCAATGAGCTTTTACGTGATACTTCCGTAGAGAATAAATCAACTACAACAAACAGAGTTCGTAAATGTTACTGGTGGGGGTGTCGTTGGGAAAATGAAGTCATCACTAATTTCTCATATATTTCACCATTTGATAATCCTGATGAAGTAAAGCGCTGTGATAACTCCGTTAATATTATCTACATGACAGATGGGGACCCATCTGCAGGATCTGATAATGAGCAAGACTCTAATATTAGCGCATTATATAAGTCGTATTTTGGTAGCTCATTATCAAATGACGATAAAATTGCAGGGGTTCTTCTACACAAGTTAGCTCAGATCATACATGGCACTGATGATGTTGAAGTCGACTTAAGGCCAACCACAACGGATATCCATGAAACAGGGCGTGTATATACCATCGGCTTTGGTAGTGGGATGAGTAATAACGGTAAAACTCTACTTTCGGAAACTGCTCGATTAGGCGGTGGCCAGTACCTGCATGCGAATACGTCAGAGCAATTATCCGAGGCATTGAAAAATACAATCACCCAAATCCGTGAAGTAAATGATAGTTTCACTTCACCGTCAATCGCGAGTAACAATGTTGATCAAACCCGTAGCCGCGAATCGATTTACTACGCTATGTTTTACCCTGAAACGGGTGCGCGTTGGCGTGGAAATTTGAAAAAATTAAAAGTGTCTGGTGATCAAATTGTTGATTCAACAGGTAAATCAGCACTTAATGAAGATGGTTTGATTTCTAATAAAGCGAGAACGTTCTGGCTACCAACTAATGAAGAAGCTGATGGAAATACAGTGCAACGTGGTGGCGTAAATCTACATTTAACTAAACTAGCATCGCGAAAGTTATACACAGACGCGGGTAAGTCTAGTCTAGTAGATTTTACAAAAGAAAATGTTTCGAGTGCCTTAGGTGGCGATGAAAAAGCCGCGAAGTTGTTTGGGGTTGATAAGTCACAATTACAAAAAACAATTGATTGGGCGCGCGGGATAGATGTTGATAACGAGGATGGAGATTCTTCATCAGTGGACCAGCGACAAGATATTTTCGGTGATCCGCTACATTCTAAACCCGTTACAATTGATTATGGTAATGATGACATTCGCATTTTAATTGGTACAAATGCAGGCTTTTTACACTTTTTCCAAGATAAAAAGGACGTTCTTAAAGAAAGCTGGGCATTTATTCCAAGTAGCTTGTACAAAATAATTAAGCCGCTACGAGAGAATCAAGCGAACACTAAAGTATATGGTGTTGATGGTCCAATATCTGTATTTTTCGATGACAAAAATAATGATGGTGTGGTAAATGGAAGTGATCGTGTTTGGGCATTTTTTGGTTTGAGGCGTGGTGGTAATTATTACTATGGCTTAGATATTACAAACCCCGACTCACCAAGTTTACTGTGGAATCAACCTATTGAAGGTGGTTCCGGTGACTTCAAAGAGTTAGGTCAAACTTGGTCTAAGCCTACGGTTACCTATATTAATATGGAAGGCTATAAAAAACGTCCTGTATTGATTTTTGGTGCGGGTTACGACACTAACAAGGATAACGTGATCCGAACAGATGATAACGAAGGCCGCGGGATCTATATTGTTGATGCGCAAACAGGAAATAAAATTTGGGCACTAACTCCAACCGAAAACGGTTTTAAAGGTAAGCACAGTATTGCGGCTGATGTTAGTGTTCTTGATTCGGATTATGATGGCTTTGTTGACCGTTTATATGCAACTGACACAGGTGGTGATATTTGGCGAATAGATATGCCGAGTGAAAAACCAAATAGCTCTGATAGTCCTTGGACTCACTTCAAACTTGCAAGTTTGGGCAGTTCTTTGAGTACGCAAGATAGGCGTTTTTTCTACAAACCGCTGATAGCAAGAACTATGTTCAGCAAGGTCACAGAAACAACTATTAATGGGAAAAAAATATTTTCTCGACGAGATACACCCTTTGATGCAGTTTTAGTTGGCAGTGGTAATCGTTCAAAGCCAACTTCAACAGTAACTAAGGATCAACTTTTCATGATTCGAGATATTAATACAGTTACTCAATCTTTTGTAGGTAGTGACGTACCCAAGGTAATTACTCAATCTGATTTAATGAATATGGACTCAGATCCATTTGGTAATGCGCTTGATAATGTCGATAAATTTACCAAGCTAGAAGTTGAACTTGGAGCCTATAAAGGCTGGTATTATAACCTTCCGTCAGTGGGAGAAAAATCACTTGCTGCGAGTACAGTTATAGGGGGGGTTGCCTATTTCACAAGCTATACCCCTGCTTCTGCAACCGAGACAACTAACCAGTGCTCGTTAACTGGTGGCTCAGGAAGCGTATATGCCTTTCATTTACACTATGGCACAAAGGTTTACGATAGCCTGAAATTTACTACTTCCAATGATGTTCCGGACACACCTCAGTTGTATTTTGGCGTGGGGAATAGTTGTGTTGATAATAATAATAATGGCTATTGTGATGACTTACCTGATCCTGACAATCCAGATGTCATTAAAGATACTGAAGATAAAGTCGAAGAGTTAAGTCAATTTCTAACAATTGGACCTGGTATTAAGGGGCAAGAAAACCCATTTAAGGTTCAAGAAATCTTAGGCCCAGGTATAACTGTTGAAGACGGTAAAATTAAGCTTGTTAGTGACGCTGTTCCTATTGGTTTTGGCTTTAAAACTCAACAAACCTTTATCTATAAAAGAGAAGTTAATGATGGCTCAAAATAGCCTAATTGCAACACGGCTATAAATAAGTGACTTGTCAGTTGCTTTGAGTAGGTGTTAAACCTATGATGGAATCGTGTTTGGATTCAGCAGATTATAAGGTTATAAAGAATGAATGAAATACAACACACTAGTGAAAAGGGCTTTACTTTAATAGAGCTTATGATTGCTGTGGCAATTTTAGGGATTATCGCGAGCATTGCTATTCCAAACTATTTTGAACATGTTAAGCGAACAGCGAGAACAGAGGGGATCACTGCTTTGCTTGATGCAGCAAATAAACAAGAGCAATATTTTGTAGATAATCGTGAATACACGACTTCTCTAGGAGATCTTGGTGTCGCTGAGAGAACAGAAAACAATTTTTATAAGCTAAAGGCGAGTGTTGATAATAATGCGGGTACCTTCGAATTTGAGGCTACTGCTGAATCAGGGCCACCTCTAAAGGATACAGAATGCACAAAGTTAATAATCACAGATACAGGTCTCAAAAAGTCTGAAGGCTCTGCTGATTCGAGTACGTGTTGGGGCAAGTAGCCTCAACACTTATCAGTATCAATTACTCTGGCCCTGCCGATTGGACTAATTGTTATAGAAAGCCCTTTGAGGCTTTCTTTTTTATACTCAGGACAATATAAAAACGTGCCGTTATTCAGTGCCATAGGTATACCACTTGGTCCAAAGGTTACCGAGTTGCGGGGATAAGTAAACATATCCAGTGAGTTAATTG
>CEQE01324438.1_pt1 | contig 12343 bp, 11 predicted proteins | sample 356201 | NCBI WGS metagenome assembly CEQE01 (sample SAMEA2619970, study PRJEB7988) | marine metagenome | biome: marine biome (ENVO:00000447); feature: mesopelagic zone (ENVO:00000213) & marine oxygen minimum zone (ENVO:01000065); material: "saline water (ENVO:00002010), including plankton...
TAGGAAGCCATAATAAAAGAGCATTAAATTCTAAATGTGTAAACCATATCTATCCAAGTGTCATAATTGGTGTTTAAAACGATTTTCACTTAAAAATTTGTGCTGTAAATTAATTGCTTGTGAATAGTTGTATAGTACAAGTATTCAGAATTGAAATATGCCTTATTTAACAAAATTATTTCGTTTTTGTGCAGCGCACCAGTATAAAAACTCAAACTGGAGCAATGAAAAAAATGAACAGGTTTTTGGAGATGACTCCAAGCTGCATGGTCACAATTATACATTGGAAGTAACACTCAAAGGCAAGCCCGACTCCAATACCGGTTTTGTGTATGACTTGGGTAAGTTAAAGAAGATTGTTCAAGAAAAAATAATTGATCAGATGGATCATTCTGTTATTGAAAAGGATATTCAATGGTTTTACGATAGGCAGCCATCAACAGAAAATATGGTAATTTGGATATGGGATCAGCTTATCGGTGAACTGGAAAATGGATTGCTCCACCGGGTGCGGCTGAGAGAAACACCAACCATTTACACTGACTTTTACGGTCCTGAGGATTGATGGAATTCAAAGATAAATTATATTTATTTCTCGCGGGCATATTTTTGACTGCACTCGTTTTGGGCAATTTAATCGGTATAACAAAGTTTGTTCAGGTCTTTTCACTCTCTGTTCCTGCAGGAGTACTGGCATATCCATTTACTTTTTTGGCTACTGATCTGATCTGCGAGCTGTTTGGGAAACAAAAAGCCCGAACCATGGTGTGGGTAGGATTCGCTATGAATATTTTTATGCTAGGGTTGATGACAGTGGGACATTCTCTACCGGATGCAAAGGGTGTTTCTGGTGCAACTTCTACGTTTGAGGAAGTTTATGGTTTTATGGTTGGCGGTGTGGTTGCATCCATGATTGCCTATTTGATTGCTCAAATGGTGGATGTTCATCTTTTTCATTTCTGGAAGCGATTAACGAATGGGAAACATTTGTGGTTACGTAATAACTTTTCTACAACGGTCAGCCAACTTGTGGATACAATTTCAATTTTGGCGATTCTTTACTTTATGGGTAAACTTGGAAGTAATATTCAAACCCTTGAAGATTTGGCAATTCTTATTTTTCATTCATATTTGTTTAAATTTTTCTTTGCACTATTTGATACACCTCTATTTTATTTAGGAGTTAAAATTTTCAAACCAATGGTACATGATGATCCAGATGAAATTAACTGGGGTGTACAACCCATTACTTAGGAACCATAATGGAAAAGAAAAATAAAGAAAAATTAAAATCTCTAGTTGCTGAAATGTTGGAAGCAATTGGAGAAGATTCCACGCGCCAGGGACTGGCTAAAACCCCGGATAGGGTGGCAAAGTCGTGGGATTATTTTATTTCCGGCTACAACCTTTCCCCGGAGGATGTCATCAATGATGCACTTTTTGAAGAAGAGTGTGATGAAATAGTTGTGATAAAGAATATTGATTTTTTTTCCCTTTGCGAACATCACCTGCTACCGTTCAAGGGGATTACTCATGTTGGATATCTTCCTGACAAGAAAATTATCGGTTTATCAAAAATTCCCCGGATTGTTGATATTTACGCCAGACGGCTTCAGGTTCAGGAAAGAATGACCAATCAAATTGCAGGAGCACTTCAAAAGGTATTGAAACCAAAAGGAGTGGCAGTCATTGTTGAAGCAGAACATTTATGCATGCAAATGAGAGGGGTTGAGAAAAAAGCTTCCTTTATGGTGACTTCTGCTGTCAGGGGTGTATTTAAAGAAAATCAAAAGACTCGGGAAGAATTTTTAGCCATAGTATCGAAAGGAAAAGAATAATGGGACTATTGGGAGCACATGTCAGCGTAGCGGGAGGTGTTTATAAAGCACCTGAAAGAGGAAAGGATATTTCTGCAAACGCAATCCAGATTTTTACGGCAAATCAGAATCAGTGGTTTCCCAAACAACCTAGTGAAGAGGATTGTGAAAAATTCCAAATAGAAATGAAAAATAATCGAATTCAATCCTGTGTTTCTCATGCTTCCTACCTGTTAAATATGGGTTCTCCCGAAATGAAAAAACTAAACATGACCCGCAAAGCATTCACCACTGAAATTGACCGTTGTAACGCCTGTGATATTCCCTTTGTTGTTTTTCATCCGGGCGCTCACATGAAGAGCGGTGAGGATGGTTGCCTGAAGAGAATTTCAGAAAGTCTCAATTATGTCATGAATAAGCGACCTGACAATCAGACTACCATTTTAATTGAAAACACTGCGGGGCAGGGAACCGTGGTGGGTTACAAATTTGAGCATCTTGCTGAAATCATCGATGGCGTGGAAAATAAAGGCAAAATCGGTGTCTGTTTTGATACGCAGCACGGCTTTGCAGCCGGTTATGATCTACGGACTGAAGAAGGGTGGAATGAAACCTTTCAGAAATTTGACGAAATTGTTGCACTAGAGTGGTTAAAAGCGTTCCACATCAACGACTCTAAAAAGGAACTTGGAACAAGAGTTGACCGGCATGAAAGTTTGGGGAAAGGATATTTAAATGAAGAAACATTTAAATGTCTTGTTAATGATGAAAGGTTCGACGGTCTCCCGATGCTCCTTGAAACACCTGTCAAGGATTATATGGAATATAAAGAAGAGTTAAAATATTTAAGAAAGCTGAAAAAGTAATAAAGTATGACTGGAAATAAATATGATGTTGTTGTGCTTGGAGGCGGACCCGGCGGGTACGTGGCAGCCATCCGAGCATCACAACTTGGGAACACAGTTGCTATCGTGGAGAAGGATGCTATGGGAGGCATCTGTTTGAACTGGGGATGTATACCCACCAAAGCTCTCCTGAAAGATTCTGAGGTGCTTCACGTTGTGAAAAACGCAGCTAAATATGGCATTAAGATTTCTAATTACAGTGTTGACTTTGGTGTAACTGTAAAACGGAGCAGATCCGTAGCAAAGCGCCTGTCCAAGGGAATCGAATATCTCATGAAAAAAAATGAAATCTATCATATTAAGGGCATAGGAAAGTTGAAATCAGTAAAGGAAGTTGAAGTCACAGATACGAAGATAAAGAAAACAATACTACAAGCCGAAAAAGTAATAATTGCTACCGGAGCCAGAAACCGGGTAATACCGGGACTTGAAACTGATGATAAAAGAGTGATCTCATACAAGGAAGCAATGATCCTTAATAAGATACCGGAAAAAATGATCATCATTGGAGCCGGTGCCATTGGTGTGGAGTTTGCATCTATTTATAGCGAATACGGTACGGAAATACATCTGGTTGAAATGCTGCCACAAATATTACCCATTGAGGATGAAGAAATTTCAACCATTTTGACTAAACAGTTTTTGGACCGTGGGATTAAAATTCACCCAAACACAAAAGTGGAAAAAATTGAATCGTTGAAAACGAAGGTGAAGGTATCCATTTCAACTGATGGAAAAGCAGAAATTCTTGAAGGAGATATTGCTCTGGTTGCTATCGGTGTTCAAGGGAATGTTGAAAATATCGGACTGGAAGAATTGGGAATTGAAACAGAAAAAGGATGGATTAAAGTGGATCAATTCTGCGAAACAAATGTGAATGGAATTTACGCGATTGGGGATGTAATAGGTCCCCCATGGCTTGCTCATGTGGCTTCTGCAGAAGGACGGGTTGTTGCTGAGCATTTGAGCGGAAGGATTCCACACCCGGTTGATTACGGAAATATTCCCGGCTGCACTTACTGCCGGCCCCAGGTAGCATCCATAGGTCTAACAGAAAAAGCAGCGTTAGATGCAGGATATGAAATCAAGGTTGGCAAGTTTCCATTCAGAGCAAGTGGAAAGGCATTGGCAATCGGTGAACCCGATGGATTAGTAAAAGTAATCTTTGATGAAAAATACGGTGAGTTGATTGGCTGCCATATTATCGGTTCGGAAGCAACAGAATTGATTGCTGAAGTAGGAGCAGTGCGAACACTTGAAACAACGTATGAAGAAATTTTAAAAACAGTCCACGCACATCCAACGTTATCAGAAACTATTATGGAAGCGGTTGCTGATGCATATGGGGAAGCGGTACATATTTAAAATGGAGAAACTAGAAATAAGAAATTGTGAGCAGCACTTTATGGGAAAACATGAAACTTCTTGTCCTTCGCAGGAGATTGTGAGGGCGAAATTTGAAAGAATGCGGCCTGTTCTGAGTGGAGTCAATAAAGATGGCCTTGACTTAAAAATAAAAGTTGAAGTCCATCGAATCGGCAGCCAGCCCTACGAACCGGTATGGGAAACGCAGAAAGATTTAGTGAAAAAACGTCATCTTGGACTAATTCCAGATTCATTAATAATGGTTGAGCATGAACCAGTCTATACAGTTGGGAAAAATGGCAATGACAATCACCTGTTGCAGTCCCGAAGACCCGATGTTCCTATTTTTCAAATTGAGCGTGGAGGTGATGTTACCTACCATGGACCTGGGCAAATTGTTGGTTATCCCATCCTCGATTTGCACGATCACAAAATGAGCATCAGTTGGTACATGCGGAGTCTGGAAGAAGTCATAATTAATTCACTAAGTCAATTTGGAATTGCCGCTGAAAGACGAAACGGTCTCACAGGCGTCTGGGTTGGGGACATGAAAATCGCCGCATTGGGCGTTCGAATCTCACGATGGGTAACCATGCACGGATTTGCCTTGAATGTGAATACAGACCTCTCCTATTTCGATGGTATCATTCCGTGCGGAATTTTTGAGTATGGTGTAACCTCCATGGAGATGATGCTTGGCGAAAAGATAGCATTGCCTCAAGTAGAAGAAGTTTTAATTAAGGAATTCATGAAGACCTTTAATTTCAATGAATTGAATTAAGATGCCTAGATTTCACGGATTTGCAAAAAAAGAGTTGCAGGCGGTTTACCGCAATATGGTCTATTCAAGATTCTTGGATGAAAAAATGTTAATCCTCCTGAAACAGGGAAAAAGTTTTTTCCATATTGGCGGATCCGGGCATGAAGCTGCACAATTAGCCGCCGCCCAGGTGATGAGAAAAGGGGAAGACTGGTCCTACCCATATTACAGGGATTCGGCGTTCTGTCTTGGAGTGGGAATGACGCCGCGGGAACAACTTCTCTGTTTTCTTGCCCGAGCCGAAGACCCCAATTCGAGTGGAAGGCAAATGCCCATGCACTATGGTCACAAAGAATTGAGAATCGTGTCGCAATCAAGTCCAACAGGGACGCAATTACTACAGGCAGTGGGATGTGCTTTAGCGATAAAAATGGAAGGGAAAAAGGAAATTGTGTATGTCTCTGCCGGTGAAGGTACCACTAGTCAAGGCGATTTTCATGAGGCATTAAATTGGTCAAGCAGGGATAAACTGCCGGTTATTTTCCACATCGAGGATAATAAGTGGGCAATCAGTGTTCATATCAAGAATCAGACTTCGGGGGGTTCGGTGTATGATATTTCAGCGGGGTATAAAAATTTAGCCAGATTTAATGTTGACGGAACTGATTTCTTTGAATCGCACCTCGCATTTCAGAAAGCTGCTGAACGGGCACGAAGGGGTAAAGGGCCCAGTGTCATTGTAACGGATGTCGTTCGTCTTCTGCCACATTCCTCTTCCGATGATCAAAGGAAGTATAGAACAAAAAAAGATTTGGAAAATGATTCAAAAAGGGATCCAATTTTGAGATTCCGGAAACAGTGTATTGAAAATAAAGTTATGGCTGAAAAAGAATTCGATCAGTTTGATAAAGAAGTGAAAAAGAATATTAATAATGAAGCAGAATGGGCTGAGAGTAGACCACATCCTGAGAAAGCAACTGCGTTCGGTTTTATCTACTCTCAAAAAAAAAACAATGGACAAAGTGAAGAACCGGTTGTTCAAACGACGTTGTCTGATCGAATCGTCATGGTTGATGCCATTAATCATGCTCTTAAAGAAGAATTAGCCCACAACGATAAATTGATTATTTATGGTCAGGATGTTGCCGGCGAAAAGGGTGGCGTTTTCACTGCAACAAGAGGATTGACCGCAGAATTTGGCAATGACAAAGTTTTTAATTCTCCTTTGGCAGAATCTTCCATTATTGGAACAGCTATCGGGCTGGCGTGTGCCGGGTGGAAACCGGTGGTTGAAATTCAATTCGCCGACTACATTTGGACTTCCATGATGCAGATTCGGAATGAAGTTGCAACCATGCGGTACCGGTCTAATAACGACTGGTCTTGTCCCCTGGTAATCCGTGTGCCTGTAGGTGGTTACATCCATGGCGCATTGTGCCACAGTCAATCTATTGACGGGTATTTCATTCACCTTCCCGGAATTCGGATTGCTTATCCTTCAAATGCCGCAGATGCAAAAGGACTGTTGAAAATGGCATGCAGAATGAATGATCCTGTCATGTTTATGGAACACAAAGGACTTTATAGAGCGCCCTTTGCTGTTACATCCGAACCGGATGAAAAGTATCTTTTACCGTTTGGGAAGGGACGGATCGTGCAAAGCGGTTCGGATATGACAATTGTTACGTATGGAATGATGGTGCAAAAATCTTTGGAATCAGCAAAAATATTAAAAGAAAAGACCAGCGCTGAAATTGAAATCATTGATTTGAGAACCCTGAATCCGCTGGACTATGACACCATTGAAGAATCATTATCAAAAACAAATAAGGTAATGATCGTTTATGAGGACAATCTGACAAACGGTCCCGGAGCTGAAATATCCGCAATCATTTCGGACAAATATTTTGAACTTCTGGATGGTCCGGTAAAGCGGGCTGCTTCAAAGGACTGTCCTGTTCCTTTCAGTGCAGTTTTGGAGGATGAAGTGCTTTTGCAAACAGATGAAATCGTATCTATTGGTTTAGAACTATTAGAATATTGAGAGATTAAAAAATGCTTGTTGATGTAAAAATGCCCAAACTTGGTGAATCCATTACGGAAGGCACCATTATTGAATGGTTGAAAAATGTTGGTGATAAAATTGAAAAAGATGAAAACCTGCTTGAAATAGGTACAGACAAAGTGGATTCCGAAATTCCATCACCGGTTTCTGGAGTTGTTAAAGAATTATTGGCTCAACCCAATGATGTTGTTCCGGTAGATGATGTGATTGCAAGAATTGAAACAGATGCTGATGTAGCCGCGGATGAGCCAGAAACTACAGAGAAAGAAACAGAACCTGAAGTTGAAATAAAAGAAGAACCTGCGCAACCACTGGAACAGGAATCCGTAATTGAGGAAGTTGCTCTAGCACCGCCATTATCGGACGAGCCGTTTAAACGTGATAGAAAGTATTATACTCCTCTTGTCCGTTCCATCGCCAGAAAAGAAGGCATTACAGAAATTGAACTTCAATCCATTCAAGGATCAGGAATAGGAGGCAGGGTAACAAAACATAACATCCTCGCCTTTATAGAAAAAAGTTCTATTCCTACGGGGGTAATCCCGGAAATGGCAGATCAAATTCCATCCGTACCCGGTATAACCATGGGAGATGAAATAGTGGAAATGGACCGGATGAGGCAGATCATTGCCGACCACATGAGGAAAAGTTTGGATACTGCTGCTCATGTCCATCTGGTTTCTGAGTGTGATGTTTCTTTGATGGTTCAATACGTAAAAGAAAAACAGGAGCCGTTTCAGAACCGGGAAGGATTTAAATTGACTTATACACCATTTTTTGTTATGGCAGCGGTGAAGGCGATTCAGGATTTCCCCATTTTTAACGCATCACTGGATGGGACAAAAATCATCAACAGGAAAAATATTAATATGGGAATTGCAGTCGCTATTATTAAAGGATTGATGGTTCCTGTGATTAAAAACTGCGAGGAATTGAATTTTCTCGGAATCTGCCGGAAGGTCAATGATGTGGCAGGACGAGCCAGAAAGGGACAAATTACCCCTGAAGAGTTGCAGGGCTCCACATTTTCAATAACTAATTTCGGCATTTTTGGAAATTTGTATGGAACTCCTGTTATCAATCAACCCAATTCAGCCATTCTTGGTATCGGCGCCGTTAAGAAACGACCAATTGTCAGGGAAACAGATGATGGGGATGCCATCGTAATTAGGTCCATGACTTATTTCTCCCTTGGGTTTGACCATCGTCTGTTAGATGGTGCCGGCGGAGGGAAATTCCTCCAGAGGATGGTTCATCATCTTGAATCACTGGATATCAATTCACTTTTGTAAATGGGCTGTTCAATTTGATTTTATATGAATTTTTCAACTGAAAATAATTCACTCCAGCAGACAACTTTAACAAGAGAGAGAAAACCTGACTGGTTAAAGGTTCATGTCCGTACAGGGAAGAACTTTAAAGAATTGAAGAATCTTGTCCGTGACAAAAATTTGAATACAGTTTGTGAAGAAGCACTTTGCCCCAATATTTATGAATGTTGGGAACGGCGATCTGCGACCCTAATGATTCTTGGTGACGTTTGCACAAGGTCCTGCGGATTCTGCAATGTAAAGACGGGAAAACCTGAGTGGGATGATCTCGATGAACCGCGCCGTACAGCTGAAGCGGTCAAAGAGATGGGACTACGTCACTGTGTGATAACTTCCGTGAATCGTGATGAACTACCTGATGGTGGAGCTGGAATCTGGGCGAAAACAGTACGAGAAGTCCATGAATTAAATTCTGATTGCTCAGTTGAAGTTTTGATTCCCGATTTTAAAAATGATGATTTTGCACTAAATAAAGTTTTTGAATCTCAACCGGAAATTATGGGACACAACATGGAAACTGTTCCCCGGCTTTATTCCGCTGTAAGACCGCAGGCAAAATATGAATGGTCGTTGGATGTTTTAAGAAAGTCAAAAGCATTCGGACTCAAAACAAAAACCGCCTTTATGGTTGGGCTCGGTGAAACAGAAAATGAAGTCTTCTCACTGCTGGAGGATATTTCTGAAACTAAATGTGACATTGTGGCAATTGGTCAATACCTTCAGCCTACAAAAAAGCATCTACCTGTTCAAAGATATGTTCGCCCCGATGAATTTAATGTGTATCGAAGAGCGGGATTAGAAATGGGAGTTGGTTGGATTGAAGCAGGACCTCTTGTTCGAAGCTCTTATCATGCCGATGAACAGGCGCAAGCGGTTTACAGTTAATGGTCAAATACAAAAATCTTATTTATACTTTAATAGTTTTGTCCGGCGCGGGACTTACGTGGGTTATTTATTCGAGTCAACCAGGATCAGGACCTCAAATCGAGACTGAATCCAACCAAATGATTTATGGTGATCTGGCAGTAACCATTCCGGATGGGTGGATAGTTGAATCACCCAAATCTTCCATGCGGATAGGACAATTGAGATTGCCTGGAAAACCGGTTGGGAAACCTGATGCTGAATTGGCAGTTTTTTCCGGGATTGGCGGTGGTGTTGAAGCAAACCTCGAAAGATGGTTTAATCAATTTGAACAGATTGACGGCAGTTCTTCCAGTGAGATTGCTAGGATTCAAAATATAGAAGTGAATAATCTTCCCGTTACACTTGCAGATTTATCAGGTACTTTCATCGGCGGTGGAATGCCCATGTCTCAAAGCGTCTATAAGAAGAATCAGAGGATGATTGCTGCAATCGTTCATGTGGATGGGGATTATTATTATTTTAAACTGTTGGGGCATCAAGAAACCATTAACTACTGGACGGAAAGTTTTTCTAATTTTGTCAGTAGTATAAAAAGCATCCAGGATTAACTTGGATTTAAATAAACCAATCGTTAACATGACAATATGGCTAATAAATAATTTTGGTACTATTTTTGCAAAGGAACAACTAACATGAGTGAAGAAGAGAGAAAAGAAGAATCATCAACACATAGCAAAGGTAAAGAGTCCGGGATTAAAGACCCTGTCCCACAGTCCTATCCTGTAATGCCGTTGAGAAATACTGTGCTGTTTCCGCAGCAGGTTATACCCACCTATATAGGAAGGGAAAGATCATTAAAGCTTATCGATGAACTCCCTCAGGGTAAAAAGTTAATTGTTGTTATAGCACAACAGGACGGATCCATTGAAAATCCGGTGCAGGACGATATGTATGCCTGGGGAACTCTTGCCATCGTCCTTAAGGTTTTTGACATGCCTGACAACAGTAAGTCTGCCATTATTCAAGGAATAGAACGTGTAAAATTATTATCGTTCATTCAGGAAAATCCTTATTTTAGATGCATTGTTCAGCGGGTTGAGGATAGGGAAGATATTGATTTAGAGGGCGAGGCACTCATGAACAATGTGAAAAAGCTTTTCCAGGATTTAATTAAGGTAGCCCCCTATTTAAGCGAAGAACACAGTGGGATTTTAGCAAACATTGAAAGTCCCGGTAAACTGGCTGACAGAGTTATCGCGTTAATGACAATCCCAACTGGGGAAAAACAGGAAGTTCTTGAAGAACTAGATCTTAAAGCACGTTTGGAAAAAGTATCCGTTCTTCTTAGTAGGGAGATTCAGCGGATTCAACTGGGAGAAAAAATTCAAACTGAAGTCCAGGACGAAATTTCCAAAACACAGCGCGAATACTATCTCCGTGAACAACTGAAAGCGATTAAGAGAGAATTGGGTGAAGAAGGTACATCAGGGGATCTATTGGAAATGGAAGACAAAATCAAAAAAGCAAAAATGTCTAAAGAAGCCGACAAAGTTGCTAGGAAAGAATTAAAAAGGTTGGAGGATATTCCACCGCAATCTCCTGAATATACGGTTTCCCGAACGTATCTTGACTGGCTGGTTGAACTTCCCTGGAGTAAATCCAGCAAAGATAGAATGAATACCAAGGCAGCAAAAGAAAAAATGGACAAAGACCACTATGGTTTGGATAATGTTAAAGAGCGGGTGTTGGAATATCTGGCTGTCCGGAAACTGAAAGAACAAAAAATGAAGGAAGGAAGAGTGAAAGGTCCCATACTCTGTTTTGTAGGACCTCCGGGCGTAGGAAAAACGTCTCTCGGGAAATCCATTTCTGCTGCCATGGGACGGGAGTTTGTCAGAATGTCTCTCGGTGGTGTGAGAGATGAGGCAGAAATCAGAGGTCACAGGCGAACATATATTGGCGCTCTTCCGGGAAGAATTATCCAGGGATTAAAAAAGGCAGGCACAAATAATCCTGTTTTTATGCTGGATGAAATTGATAAAGTCGGCGCAGATTTCAGAGGTGACCCGTCATCAGCTTTATTAGAAGTTCTTGACCCTGAACAAAATTCCGATTTCAGCGATCATTATCTTGAAGTTTCATTTGATTTGAGTAAAGTGATGTTTATAGCCACTGCAAATTTAAACGATCCCATCATTCCTGCTTTAAGAGACAGAATGGAGATTTTGGAATTTTCCGGCTATATAGAAGATGAAAAAATAAATATTGCAAAACAGTACCTTATTCCCAAACAGCTTGAGGAAAATGGATTGACAATGGATGATTGTTCATTTGAACTTCCCGGGATTAAGGAGTTGGTCAGATCTTACACACGGGAAGCAGGTGTACGAAATTTGGAGAGAGAGATTGCAAATATCCTTCGGAAAATAGCGAGAGACAGGGTTGAAGGGAAAAAAGATTTTCTGAAAATAATAAAGTCTGTGGTTCATAAATACCTGGGAGCTCCTAAGTATTTCTCGGAAATGTCTGAACGGATGAAAAAACCTGGTGTTTCTGTTGGACTCGCCTGGACATCTGTTGGTGGTGATATATTATTTATAGAAGCTACAAAAATGCCCGGTAAAGGGAATTTAACACTCACAGGGCAATTGGGAGATGTAATGAAGGAATCTGCTACGGCTGCCCTTTCATACGTAAGATCGAATGCGGTTGATCTTGGTATTAAACCCGATTTTGCAGAAAAAATTGACATTCATATCCACGTTCCTGCAGGAGCAATTCCCAAAGATGGACCCTCCGCCGGTACAGCTATTTTTTCAGCAATTCTCTCACTATTGAAAGATATTCCTTTAAAAGATACATTGGCTATGACTGGTGAAATTACGTTGCGTGGAACGGTCTTGCCGGTAGGAGGAATTCGCGAAAAAGTGACAGCTGCTCACAGATCCGGGTTGAGAGAGATTATTCTTCCGGATTTTAACAAAAAGGATCTTGAGGAAATTCCCAAAAAAGTGCTTAAAGATATGAAATTTCATTTTGTAAAAGATGTAATGCAAGTTGTGGAACATGCCTTACCAAAGAACAAGAAGAGCAGGGGAGAAAAAGTTAAACACGCAGAATCACAGATTGCTTCTGCTTAAAGTCAGAGATTAATAAAAACCATCGAGGGTGCTTAGCTCAGTTGGTTCAGAGCGCCGCCCTTACAAGGCGGAGGTCACAAGTTCGAGCCTTGT
>CEQE01140931.1_pt1 | contig 12339 bp, 8 predicted proteins | sample 356201 | NCBI WGS metagenome assembly CEQE01 (sample SAMEA2619970, study PRJEB7988) | marine metagenome | biome: marine biome (ENVO:00000447); feature: mesopelagic zone (ENVO:00000213) & marine oxygen minimum zone (ENVO:01000065); material: "saline water (ENVO:00002010), including plankton...
CTCCATTAACTTTCTGTCCCATTTGAGCTGACAGCCAACACTCGGAGGGGACGAGTCGGTTGAGGAAGCCGATCTCGTAGAACCGTTCGGCGGTGAAGCGAAACCCGAGGGCCATCTCAGTCGCTATCGGATGAGGCAGAGCGGCGATATGTCCGTGGTTGTAGCCGCCTAGCAGCCAACGCTTGGCCTCCGATATCTCGAAGATCGCCTCGGGCACGGCGATCCGCAGGTCCGTGCGTTCGACGAGCATGAATCCGCCGCCCATGGCGAACCCGTTTACGGCGCAGATCACGGGTTTGTCCAACGAACCGGACATGAACGGGTCCTCGCGAGCCGGCCGCCGTCCACCCACGGTGCCGGCCTCCACCGACTCTTTCATGTCTTCGCCGGCACAGAAGGCGCGCCCAGTGCCCGTGAACACTCCGACCTCGAGATCGCTGGACTCATGGAACTCGGACCATGCGTCAGCCAACAGAGACCGAATCTCGAATCCCAGCGCATTCATCCGTTCGGGCCTGTTGATTCGCACGACGAATATCTGACCGTGACGTTCGGTCTCGACGACTGCCATTTCCATCTCCTGCCCTGAGGTCTGATTCGATCGATTGCGGGGCGTTTGCCGCCCGACGAATGTGCCGGGCGCGGTCGGTTGTGGCGATCCGCGTCGTTCGCAACCTTACAGGAGTTCGTCTCCTGTGATGCCGCGTTCAGTCATCCGGCTTATGTCGTCGTCCGTGTACCCGAGGCTTGCCAGGATTGCGTTGCTGTCCGCTCCGAACACCGGACCGGAACGTTCCGGCAGGAAAGGACGCCGCTTCAACCGCCACGTGGGGCGGGTTGTGAGATGAGTTCCAGCGATACCGTGCTCGACCGGGATGTAGTTTCGCCGCTCACGCAGATGCGCGTCTTTGGTCAAGTGCAGAGGTGACAGGACTGGAGCCGCTGTGACACCCGCTTCCTGCAGTCTGGCAGCGAGAGCATCGGCGTCTTGGTCTTTCGTCCATTCGGCGATCAGCGCATCGATGCATTCGAGATGCTCTCGGCGCTGCTCGAGTGTCTTGAATTTCTCCACTGCAAGGCGTCGGTCGTCGATGAGACCGACGAGCAGCGCCCACTCGTCATCAGATCGGCAATCGATCGCGATCCAGCGATCGTCGGCCGTGGAGACGGGTTTCCTGTCTAGCCCCAAGATTGGTCGCGGCTCTTCGTCCGAGAGGGTTGGATAGACGTTGTGCGGCGCTGATTTGGCGTTTGCCATCCCGACGCGAACCGGAATCGGCACGCCGAGTGCTTCCGCGATGAAATACTCCCCGACCAGCCCGGTGACGCCGTCCCGCTGCGGAATCATGCAATAGCTGCCCAGGCCTGTCCGCTCGCGGGCCAACAACGCCGCGATTGCCGCTCCGGCGCAGGCGGCGCCGGCTATAGGGTCGCCATAGGAGATGCCGGATTTATGGGGGGGGCCTCCCTCATATCCCTGCAACGCCACCAGACCGCCCATCTGCTCGATCGTCGGTCCGAAGCCAACGCGCGACGCATCGGAGCCATCGTGCCCGAACCCCGGCATCGAGACGTATATCAGTCGAGGGTTGATCTCGCGCAGGTCCTCGTATCCGAGCTCGTTGCCGTCGGCCACGCCGGACGACCAGTTCTCGATGAACACGTCGGCAGTCGCCACGAGCTTCTTCAGCGCTGTCAAACCCTCAGGCTGCTTGATGTCCAGGGTCAGACTCCTCTTTCCTCTGTTGTACTCGTTGAAATACGCCGAGAGGTTGATTTCAGGGGTGGTTCGATTGCCGCCCGCCGTGCGAATCGGGTCCGGAAAAGTTGGCCCCTCAACTTTGACGACATCTGCGCCCATGTCTGCGAGGAATCTGGCGCCATACGGACCTGACCAGACCTGAGTCATGTCGATGACGCGAAGTCCGGATAACGGCAGGGAGCCCGGCTTGGGCGACTCGCCATGTCGTGAATTGACCCGATCGGCGCCGGGCGCCTCGGCGAGCACTTCTTGCGTATGTTGCCCGACGGTAGGCGCCGGCGCGAAGCGACCGCGATCACCGTCGAACGCGATTGGGCCTGACGGCACGGGATGCGGGCCCAATACCGGATGGTTCACCTCCCGCCAAAAGTCCGTCTCCTTATGATGGGGCCACTCCAGGAGTTCCGCGGGCGTCGGAATCAACGCGAAGGGGGCGCGGTGTTCATCGGCCATTTCGAATATCTCGGCGGCTGTGTGGGCCATCGTGAAGCCAGGGATCATGTCGCTCAACAGCTCGTTGGCCTCAGGGCTCCAACCTCCCTGCGTAAACATAGAGTCGCCCTTCATGTCGCTGAGCCCGATGACATCGAGGACGGATCCGGTTTGTCGCGGCATCGAGGCGACGCCTATCCACCCGTCAGCGCATTCGTAGATGCCCCACAGCGCCCGGGGGTTGTTGCCGCTTCGCACCTGATCGCCCCGGTGCCACAGCGACGCGGGCCCCGCACCCTCCAGAGTGGCTGCTTGCACTTCCTGGACCGATATGTCCGGACTGTCGCCGACGCCCGTGGTTTTGGCGGCATATATGCTGGTCAGCATCGCTCCGAACGCGTGAAGTCCGGCCTGGCAGTACGCTTGGTGGCCGGCGGTAAGCAACGGCGGCTTTTCGCGGTCTCCGGTCAGGTAGAGCTGTCCGCCGGCAGCGGCCGCGGTGAGGGCGCCTGCCGACCAGTTCGCTCGAGGACCATGCTGCCCGTACGGGGAGACGTGAGTAACGGATAGCCGTGGCTTCGCGTCCATCAGCTCATCGAGATCGATTCCGAGCTCGCGGAGCTGTCCCGGGACGTAGCTCTCGAACACCCCGTCCGCCGTCGTGATCAACTCGATAAGGCGTCGGACATCCTCGGGATCGTTGACGTCGAGACAAACAGAGCGTTTGCCCATGCCCAGATAGGCGAACAGTATGCTCTGTTCAGGATCTTCGGTTTCGTCGGGCCAGGGCGGGAGGCGCCGTATCGGATGGCCGCCTGGGGGCTCGACCGTAATGACGTCTGCGCCGTAGAGAGCGCACAACCGGGCCGCGAAAGCTGCTGCGACGTCTGTTCCAATCTCAACTATCCGGATCCCGCTCAAAACCTGTTCGTGATTCTCTGTCAACTGCTTCATCCTCGCCGCCTATCAAATCGTGGGGCATAGTGTAACACCGGATTTTGACCGTGTGACGAATCCACGACGAGCGTCCAGCCTTTCCAGACGGATTCGAGTCGAGGCTGCGGCTATCGCCGGATCAACAAGAGGTGACCGGCGGCATCGAGTCCCACGCGCGATGGCCGCCAAGGTCGTCAACTCAATACTTTGCGCTCGCATCGCCTCCGCATGCGTAGCGAACCAAAGCGCCGAAGCAATCGGGATGGCCTTGCAGGCGACCGCGTAAGGTAAGCGACCACCCCGACAAGATCAGGGTTCACCTGCGGGTCAAGAATGGCAAGATTGGATCGAGCCCGCCACATGATGCTCGCTGCCACAGCCAAGCAACTCCGACCTGTCGCCCACTCGAAATCCCGATGCAATGCCCGCGTCTAGCCACTCGTTGTCATGGGTTATGGGCGGGAGTATAATGTCGCCATAAGCAGCCACTGTCAGAATTTCGAACGGAGGCCTACCTATGGCGATTGACACATCTACGGAGACTGGAACATGGCGGGTTAAGTCCGGTCTAGCCCAGATGCTGAAAGGCGGCGTCATCATGGACGTCGTCACCCCCGAGCACGCCAAGATCGCCGAGGACGCCGGAGCATGCGCCGTGATGGCGCTTGAGCGGGTGCCGTCCGACATCCGCTCAGCGGGCGGCGTAGCCCGCATGTCCGATCCCTCGATGATACTGGGGATCATCGACGCGGTGACCATCCCTGTCATGGCGAAGGCCCGAATCGGCCATTTTGCCGAAGCGCAGGTCCTCCAGGCGCTGGGTGTTGACTACATCGACGAGTCTGAGGTCCTGACCCCCGCTGACGAGAACAATCACATCGACAAAGAAAACTTCAAAGTGCCTTTCGTGTGCGGTTGCCGGGATCTGGGCGAAGCCCTACGGCGGATCGGCGAAGGCGCCGCGATGATCCGCACCAAAGGCGAAGCCGGATCCGGGAACATCGTCGAGGCCGTCAGGCACGCTCGCAAGGTGATGGGCGAGATTCGCCGGATTCAAGGCATGGACGAGGCCGAGTTGATGGCGACGGCTCGCGATTTGAGGGCGCCATTCGACCTGGTCAAAGAGGTCCACGATCTCGGTACGCTTCCAGTCGTGAACTTCGCCGCGGGCGGCATTTCGACTCCAGCTGACGCCTCTCTCATGATGCAACTGGGCGTGGACGGTGTTTTCGTCGGCTCAGGCATCTTCAAGTCACAGAACCCGCAGCGCATGGCGGATGCCATTGTAAGGGCGACCACACACTACCAGGATCCGAAGATCGTGGCCGAGGTGTCCCGAGGTCTTGGCGACGCCATGGCTGGGTTGGACATCCGAACCATGCCCGAGTCCGAGCAGCTCGCCACACGGGGCTGGTAGATTGGCAAGAGTCGGAATCCTCGCCATTCAGGGCGATTTCTTCGAACACCGCAGGTTGCTCGAATCGTTGGGCGCTGAGGTCCGCGAAATACGACTGGCACAGGAGCTGGACGAAGTTGACGGGCTCATAATACCTGGCGGCGAAAGCACGACAATCGTCCAGCTCATCGACATCTTCGACATGCGTGACAAGCTCAGAGAACGCATCCTGGTCGACGGGATGCCGACTTGGGGCACGTGCGCGGGCATGATTGTCATGGCGCAGAAATTGGCGGATCGCAGGCCGGACCCGTTGCACCTTATGAACATCGAAGTCAGCCGAAACGCCTTCGGGCGGCAAGTGGACAGCTTCGAGACAGACCTGGAGATCGAATCGCTGCAGGGGCCCGCGTTTCGCGCCGTGTTCATCCGCGCGCCGGCGGTCGACCACATTGGGGAGGGCGTGAGCGTAATCGCCTCACTGGCCGATGGGCGTCCGGTCGCCGTCAGGCAGGCGAACATGCTGGCGACCTCGTTCCATCCCGAGCTGACCGACGACGCTCGAATGCACGCGTTTTTCTTGAGTATCGTGGAGCAGGCCGCCTGACCCGCTGTATCCTTGGATCGGGGAGCGCCTGCTCAGCAAAACCGCCAAACACCTTGGACCCGTACGGTGATTGCCCCTTACGCGGCCGCATCGGATGGGTCCAGATACGAGAGCTCCGGAAGCAAAAGTTTTCGTATGATCAGGTCGTTCAACTCGCTGGACATAGTCCGCTGTGCCGTGGCATCGACCACGGGTCTTTCCAACCGCGCCGTAACGTTGGGCGCCTTGCCGCGTCGCGGTTCTTACTGGCATCCACTCCTTCGCCTGTCCAAGCTTCATCTCTCTCCGCGAACCGTGGATTCGGCTTGGGTTTGGACCGAAGCCTACCAACTTCATGGAATCGCGGTTGTAGCGCCACGTTCTGGGCTGGGAAGCTGGGAGGTCACGAGCCTGCATCTGGCATCCGTGCAGTCTGAGTCGTTGGCCGAGCTTCTCGAAGAGGCGACGGGGGCAGCGGCAGCACAGGGCGCCGAGCGGGTGTTTCTTCGGCTTCAGGAAGACGACCCGGTCGTCGAGGCGGCGAGGAAAAGCGGGTTCTTTCCCTGTCTTCGCGAGACGTTGTATCAAGGCCTCCCGATCCCAGGCGGCACGCGATCAGGATCGTTGTTCGATGCGGATTCGCGTCTGCGCGAAAAAGAGCCGAGAGACGACTACGGGTTGTTCCGCCTGCACAATGCCACCGTTCCGGTCTCGGTGCGGCGGCTGACCGGAATGACGTTCGACCAGTGGCGGGCATCACAGGAGCAACCGCCCGGAAGACCTCTTGAGCATGTGTTCGAGAAGGCGGACGAGATTCGCGGCTGGGTCCGCACGGCACGGCGGAAGGCCAACGGTCATCTGGCCGTCGCGCTTCACGCGGATGACAGAGCCATCATGCAAGACGTCGTGGACTCAGGACTCAAACGCTTGACCAAAGCCAAGGTTGTGAATTGTCTGGCGCCCGAGTACGAAACGGGTTTTCAGGCTGCATTGGAGGCAAGGAACTTCGAGCCTGTCGACCAGTTTGTCACGTTGGTCAAGAACACGGGGAAGACGGCGACCGAACTGCAGCGCGGACGGTCCGCATTCGCATCCGTCGACGGCCCTTGATTTGAGGTCGACGGAATCGCGGTGAAGGCGACGTCCACCGCTGAATCGCGTCGTGGTTGGCCTGGGAGCGGGCGCGATGTAGAATATCAGTGGAGACACCGGCATGCCGGAATGGCGCCGCGGAAGCATCAAATTGGGAGGTGGCTCCGGCCAAGTGCTAGATAGAACCGAAACCGAGCTGGAAGTCCTAATCGACCTGTTGCCCGCTCGGGTCAAAGAGCCGTTGAAAGAGCATCCGGACTTCGACGAGTTGCTGGAAGTCGTCTTGGACCTGGGGCGCGTCCCCGAGGCGAGGTTCCTGGATCAGAACATGCTTCTCGATTCGGGCGAGGTCTTGCGAGAAGAACTCGACAAAACGATCGAGAGGGTGGGACAGTTCGGCGGAGACAACCGAGCCGGCATCGAACGCACGCTCCACAGAATCTCGGCGATCCGCAATCGCGCCGGCATCATAATCGGCCTCACATTAAGGGTGGGCCGGGCGGTCTACGGCGCTGTCAGGGCCGTAGAAGACTTGGTGCTCACCGGAAAAAGCGTCCTGCTGCTGGGCAAGCCAGGCGTTGGCAAGACCACGATGCTGAGAGAGGTAGCGAGAGTGCTGGCCGACGGCGCCGACAAGCGAGTCGTGGTCGTCGACACATCCAACGAGATTGCAGGCGACGGAGACATCCCGCACTCGGGCATCGGTCGCAGCCGTCGGATGCAGGTCCCTTCCCCCGCGCGTCAACACGACGTCATGATCGAGGCAGTGGAGAACCACATGCCCGAGGTCATCATTATCGACGAGATAGGCACCGAGCTCGAGGCCAACGCGGCTCGCACCATCGCCGAACGCGGGGTGCAGCTCGTCGCCACCGCCCACGGCAACACCCTAGACAACCTCATCATGAACCCGACTCTAGCGGACCTGGTGGGCGGCATACAATCTGTAACCCTGGGTGACATCGAGGCCCGCCGCCGCCGCACCCAGAAGACGGTCCTGGAGCGCAGAGGGCCGCCCACCTTCGACATACTCGTCGAAATCCAGAACTGGAACAGCGTGGTCGTACACTCCGACGTTTCGGAAACCGTCGACAGGATGCTTCGCGGGCTTCCAATCTCGCCCGAACGCAGAGTGTTGGAGGCTGACGGCTCCGTTTCCAGGTCGAGACCTCAGACCAGGCGCCCGTCGACCAACGGCGGCATGTCCCAGTACGCCAGCCATCCATATAGCGGCGACGGCCATGGATCGGATGCCCGCGAGGAGCCGGAACAGCCGCCGGCGCCTGTCACCCACATCATGCCCTATGGAGTCAACAAGGGTAAGCTGCAACAGGTGGTGAAAGTCACCTCCGCATCGGTCGAGCTGGTGGACGACATCAACTCGGCGGATCTGCTGCTGACGACGAAGAACTACTATCGCCGCAAGACGCAAGCGCTCCAACTCGCGGAGCAACGAGGCAAGCCGGTTTATGTGCTTCGACGCAATACGACGCCCCAGATCGAACAGTTCATCCAGGCCATAACGCGAAAGACCAACAGTCCGCGCCGTACGAAGATGTTGGACATCGCCACTCGAGAGGCCGAGGACGCTGCCGCGCGGATCCAGGGCGGCGAACACGAGGTGGAACTGAACCCTCAGGGCGCATACATCCGGCACGTCCAACACGAAATCGCCGAGAAAAACGGCCTGGTGTCGTCAAGCAGCGGCGGAGAGCCCGCCCGCTACGTGGTGTTCTACGCCCGGTAACGTCTAGCGTTTTATCGCCGACGTGCGCTTGACGGAGAGACGGTCCTCGGCGACCCTTTGACGGGTCCGGACAAAACCGGGACCCCAATGCGTCGGGACTTGCAAGCCACGACTCCGAGATGTCATCCTGAGCGAAGCCGAAGGGTCTGGAGCCCCGCACGGAGAAATGTGTCGTGCTGGGCCAGATCCTTCACCGCAGTTCAGGATGACAGATGTTGAGCCGTAACTTCGACGTCTCGACACATCGGAATCCCGGCATTTTCGGCACGTGTCAAACCACACACGATTCTAGAACACTACGCGAATCGCGGAACGAACTGACGAGTCAGGAACGCAGTGAGATCGCACAGATATGTCGAGTGAAACAGCACCCAAAGGGATATTCGTCGTCTTCGAGGGAGTCGAAGGCAGCGGCAAAACCACCCAGAGTGCGAAGCTGGCGCAAAGACTCACCGAAGCCGGGCGCGACGTCAGTCTGACTGTCGAACCGGGCGGCACGCCAACCGGAGAGCGCGTACGCGAGTGGGTCAAGACCGGCAGCGGCCTCACGCCGTTGGCCGAGTTGTTTCTCTTCAACGCTGCCAGGGCAGCTTTGGTCGAGACAGTTATTTCGCCAGCCCTCGACGGCGGTCAGGACATCGTCTGCGACCGGTACATCTACTCGACCGTTGCCTACCAGGGCTACGGACGAGGCGTCGATCGCCGCACGATCGAGACGCTGAACTCCATCGCGACAACCGGACTCGAACCCGACATCGTGGTCTTGCTCGATCTGCCGCCCGACCAGGGCTTCGGCAGGAAAGCGGGATCTGCGCTGGATCGCATCGAACTTGAGGATCAGGATTTTCACTTGAAAGTCAGGCAAGGGTATCTCGATCAGGCGCAAAATGACCCGAAACGCTGGCTCGTCCTCGACGCGACGCTCTCCGAGTCCGAACTGACGGACGCTATCTGGGACCGCGTCTCGGCGCTCCTCGCGGAGTAGCCGGTGGTGGAGCGAGAGGCATCCATGGCAACCTCTTGCCCCATCAAGTGCGAGCCCACGCGGGTCGTGCCACAACATGTCCGAGGGAACCGGCCAAGCGGCAGGGCTACGTCTCGTTGACCACGTCGACGCCCAGGTCGCGGAGCGAGGTTACCCAGCCGGCAACGGTCTCCTGGCTCGGCGGCGCTGGATCGACGCTGCCGTCCGACTCCAGGCCGAACCGAGGTCGTTTGCCGACGCCCAGACTGTGGTACGGCATGACCTCGACGCCCAACAGGTTGGAAAGGGGTTCGACGATACGGGCCACCTCGCGGAAGTGGTCCTGGCGGTCGTTCAGCCCAGGGATGATCGGCAAGCGCACGAGCACGGATGCCCCCGAGTCGTGAAGCGCGATCAGGTTGTCCAGGATGCCCTTGATCGGAACGCCGGTGTTCTTCCGGTGCATGGCGTCGTCCGTGTCCTTGACGTCGCACAGGAACAGATCGGTGTACGGGGCCACGCGGGCCAGCCTGTCAAATGTGACATGCCCGGCCGTCTCCACGGCTGTGTGCACGCCTTCCGTCTTCGCCCCTTGCAACAGCGTCACCGCGAAATCGATCTGGAGCAGCGGTTCACCGCCCGACAGTGTCATGCCGCCGCCTGAACTCTCGTAAAACAACCGGTCTCGCAACACCTGGTCGAGCACCTCATCTGCCGAGAGATCTCTCCCGACCAGTTCCAGCGCGCGCGGCGGGCACACTTCGGCGCAATTGCCGGTGGCAGTGCACCTTTCTCTGAGGTAGAAGTGAGCTTCGTGCTCGTCCATTGCGTGCGCCTGGTTGGGGCAGGCTTCGACGCACACGCCGCAAGCGATGCACTTGTCCGCGGCGAAGGACAACAGAGGCTCCGTGTGTATCCCCTCCGGGTTGTGACACCACAGACACCGTAGAGGGCACCCCTTGAGGAACACAGTCGTTCGGATGCCCGGCCCGTCATGGATGGAAAATCGTTGGATGTCGAAGACCCGGCCGGTGCGCTTCGATGCCTTCTTACTCGACCGGACGGCTGTCTCAATACGATTAGGGACCATACGTCGCGCACTCCGTAAATCTACGACCTGCAACCGGATCGGACCGAGGTCGCCACTCGCCCGCTGGGCGCGCTGAGTGTGATGAGATGGAAATCCTGCATAAAATAGCATATCCTAGCTCCGAATGGGGAGGCGGCGGCTGGGAACATAAACAATCGATGGAGACAGAGACCATGCTGACGACAACCCGACCGATGGCGGACAGCGAGCGCCTTGAGCTCGACCCGAACAGCCGCATCCATCAGTTGCGGGAGATGCACTGGCAGAAGACCCACGAAGCGGCGATGGTCCGCAAACCGGTTCTGGGCAGCGGCGAAGATACGCTGACCGGCCACGCGAAGGACTTCGCGAGCCTGCTCGAAGCCAGTGACTCGTTCATTCAACCGGGCGAGTTGATCGTCGGCGCCTGTCTGGCGACTCCCGAGGCTGCCGAACAGATCAATCTCGGAGAGTACGACCCGCACTACCCGCCGGGCCACGCCATGCTCGTGGCCAAAGGGTTGCCCGGGATGCGCGACCTAGCACGGGACAGGCTTAAGGGCGAGACCGACCCAGCCGCCCGTGACTTTCTTCGCGCGGTGGAGATCTCCTACGCCGCCGCTTGTCAGTACGTCGAGAGATTCGGCGGGCAAGCCGAGCACTTGGCCTCGGTCGAACGCGACTCGATCCGGAGATCGGAACTGGTGCGCATATCCGAGATCTGCGACGAGCTGGCGACCGGCGCACCGGCGTCCTTCCACTCCGCACTCCAACTTCTGCAGTTCGTCCGCGTCTTTGGCGGGCGCGGGTGCATCGGCCGCTTTGACCAGTGGATGTTCCCGTTCTACCGGCGAGACATCGAACAGAAACACCTTGATCGAGAACAGGCGCAGGAGCTCCTTGAGTGCCTGTTCGTCAAGCTCAACCATTTCCCGGAGGCCCGCCTGGCCGACAACGACACGTTGCGCAACATATCCCTGGCAGGTCAGACCACCGACGGTCGAGACGCCTCTAACGAGCTTACCTACATGTGCATCGAGGCATCGGGAAAGCTGATGTTGCCTGAACCCAAGATCAACGTGAGGTTCTTCCCGGACTCTCCGTCAGAACTGGTGCGCGCCTGCGGTCGAGCTCTGGCGAAAGGCGCCAACACGCTGGCGATGTTCAACGACGAGGTTGCAGTGCCATCGCTGGTGAAGCTTGGCATCTCCCTCGAGGAAGCCAGGGGCTATTGCAACGATGGCTGCTCCGAGCTGATCATGGGAGGCAAAGGCACGATCAAATTCAAGGTCCACGACGCCTTGCCTGTACTCAATGATCTCGTCTTCGATTCCGAGAGTCGACGCTACTCAACATTCGATGAAGTGATGGAGGACTACAAATCCAGACTGGCCGCGTTGATGCCGGCGGAGCTCGGCCCGGCGCGTCCGATTACCTTCCCCTTCTTCGCCGCCAGCATCGAGGATTGCCTGGAAGAGGCATCTCCGACGGCCGCTCGATACGCGATCAACGGCAGCATTCTGGCTCAGGTCGGCAATGCGGCGGACGGTCTGGCCGCCATCAAGAAGCTCATTTTCGACGACGGCGCCCTCACATGGGACGAGCTCCGCGATGCCATGAATGCCGACTTCAAGGGGCACGAGGCACTGCAACAGACGCTCAAGAATCGAACCGCCAAGTACGGCAACGACGACGATTATGTTGACGCGATAGTTACGGAGATAGCCGAGTTCTTCTGCGACGGCGTTCACGAAAAGTCAGGCAACCGCGAAGGGCCAGGCGGCAAATGGGCGCCGGGGTTCATGTCTTTTGGCATTCACCGCAAGAGCAGCACTCCTGCTTCGCCAGACGGCAGGAGCAAAGGCGAACTAACGGCCAACAGCTTCTCACCGTCCGTGGGCATGGACAGGAGCGGTCCGACGGCGGCCTTGCGATCGGTGGCCAAGGTGGACCTGACACAGGCCTCGCACGGCTCTGTGTTCGACATCGCCCTGCATTCGGCCATCGTCAAGGGCGAAGACGCTTTCGAGAAGTTCGTGGCTCTGCTGACCACCTTCCTCAAGATGCGTTCAGCGGCCACCCTCCAGGTCAATGTAATTGACCGGGACACGTTGCTCCGGGCGCGGGAGAACCCCAATTCGCCGGAGTTTCGGACGCTCATCGTTCGTGTGTGGGGCTTCTCGGCGGTCTTCGTGGATCTGCCGGAAGAACTGCAAGATCACGTAATCGCGCGCACCGAGCACGGATCGTTTATGTCCTGACTGCTCCGGACATAAGCTCAGGCCAGCGACGGGCGGCGGCTATCGACTCGCCTCCGGTCTGCGTCGGAACGGCAATTCAGACGAAGAAACCAGA
>CEQE01144509.1_pt1 | contig 12334 bp, 9 predicted proteins | sample 356201 | NCBI WGS metagenome assembly CEQE01 (sample SAMEA2619970, study PRJEB7988) | marine metagenome | biome: marine biome (ENVO:00000447); feature: mesopelagic zone (ENVO:00000213) & marine oxygen minimum zone (ENVO:01000065); material: "saline water (ENVO:00002010), including plankton...
GCCATTGAGGACCCGGAGGAGCGCAAGGCGGCGTACGACCGCAAGGTCGCACAAGCCTACGAAGGTGCGCGGGCGGTCAATTCCGGAGGCAACGCCTACGGGATCGACGACATTATCGACCCAGCGGATACGCGCGCTTGGATCGTACGGGGGCTGAAGAGCTTACCGCCGCTGCCCGTTCGTACGGAGAAGAAGCGACCCTACATAGACACCTGGTAAACGGGAAAGGTAAGAGAGCACGGGAATCAAGATGAAACTGCTAGTAGCCAACAGGGGAGAAATCGCCATCCGCATCGTACGGGCGGCCGCTGAACTGGGTATCGCCACGGTCGCGGTTTATTCCGAGGATGACGACGGCTCATTGCACACGGGTAAGGCGGACGAGGCCGTGGCCCTCGATGGAGTCGGTGCCGCCGCCTATCTGGACATAGAGCGGATCGTCGCGGTGGCCAAGGATTCAGGCTGTGACGCCGTCCATCCCGGCTATGGCTTTCTGGCTGAGAACGCCGCGTTGGCGCAAAGCTGTGCGGATGAGGGTCTCAAGTTCATCGGCCCTCGCGTGGAAACACTCGAACTGTTCGGCGACAAAGCGCGCGCCCGCAGTGCGGCTGCAGCAGCGGGCGTACCTGTGATCAGGGGAGTCGATCGCGCAGTCAGCCTCGCGGAGGCGGCAGAGTTCATGAGCAGCATCGGCGCAGGTCGCGGCATGATGATCAAGGCCATTGCCGGTGGTGGCGGGCGCGGCTCGCGCGTAGTGATAGACGCTGACGAACTGGGGGCCACATTTGAGCGCTGCCGCTCCGAGGCGGAAGCAGCCTTCGGCAATGGCGACCTGTACGTGGAAGAATTCATCTCCAGAGCGCGCCATGTAGAGGTGCAGATCCTCGGTGATCTGCATGGCGTGGTGGCCCATCTTGGCGAACGCGAGTGCAGCATTCAAAGGCACTTCCAGAAAGTCGTCGAAGTGGCGCCAGCACCAGGCCTGCCTCAGGACCTACGAGACCAGATCATCGACGCCGCCATGCGTTGTGCCAGCAGCGTCGGCTACTCAAACGCAGGCACCTTCGAGTTCCTGGTGGATGCATCGGCCGACGATGGCCAAAGCTTCGCCTTTATCGAAGCCAACGCCCGCCTTCAGGTCGAACACACTGTCACCGAGGCCGTCACCGGCGTCGATATCGTGCAGGCGCAGCTGCGGCTCGCCGAAGGCGCTTCAATCGCCGATCTCGGTCTCGATGCAGCGCAGGCGCCAAGAGGATACGCCATCCAGGCACGGGTCTGTATGGAGACAATCCGCGACGACGGTTCATTTCAGCCCGCCGCCGGAACCCTCTCCGTATACGAGGTACCGAGCGGTCCCGGGGTACGCACCGACGGATTCGGCTACAGCGGCTACACCACCAGTCTATCGTTCGACTCTCTGCTCGCCAAAGTTATAGGTCATTCCTCTTCGCCCGACTTTGGCGACGCCATCGCCAAGACCAACCGGGCGCTCGCGGAGTTCCGCATCGAGGGCGTCGACACCAACATTCCCTTTCTGCAGAGCATCCTGGCGCACGAGGACTTCGCAACAGGCAACATCCACACTCGCTTCGTCGACGAACGGATGCAGGAGCTCGCTGCCACCGGTGCGCCACGGCGTCGCTTCGTAGAACCCATCGGTGGCGCCACTGCTGCAACTGAATCGGTACAGGAGGTGGACGGACCGGCACGGGTCGACGACGCCTGGGACCCGCTTGCCCTCTTCAAGCACGACACGCAAGTCAAATCGGTGGGCTCGTCAGAGGATGAAAGCGCCCGTCCGGTGGAGGTTACCATGCCGGCTTCGGGTACGATCGTCTCCATCGACGTCGCCGTGGATGACGAGGCAGTCGTTGGCCGGCAGCTGGCAGTGATCGAGACGATGGGGCTGCATCACTTAATCAAGGCGGATTGCAGTGGCATCGTCCAGTCAATTCCGGTCTCTGCCGGTGATACGGTCAACATGGGTGATCCCATCATGTTGATGATGGAGGCCGATGTCGATGGCGGCGTAGCTGAGTCGGCAGAGGAGATCGACCCGGACCACATCCGCGCCGATCTGGCCGAACTGCACGAACGTAGATCTTATATCTTCGATTCGTTCCGACCGGAAAAAGTGGCCAAACGGCACGCCAAGGGACAACGCACCCCTCGCGAGAATATCGACCAGCTACTCGATCCGGGAACGTTTAAGGAGTTCGGCGCGTTGGTGACCGCCGGCAGTTGGCAAAAACAGCAGTGGCTTCGAGAGACTACGCCCACTGACGGTATGATTATGGGGATCGGCAGCGTCAACGGCGACAAGGTGGACGCCGAAAACGCACGCGTGGTCGTCGCCCACTACGACTATATGGTCGTGGCGGGCACCCAGGGCGGGCGGGGACACTATAAGCAGGACCGCCTGTACGAGATGGCCAGGCGCTTTCGCCTGCCGGTCATCCTCTTTGGCGAGGGCGGCGGCGGTCGACCGGGCATCAGCGGCGGGGAGAGCGAGGAACGCCCCGCGGCCCCGGGCGGATCGCGACGTCGGGCCGTGAGCGGAGCGGCTGCCATCGACGCAGCAGCCATGGGCGGCGGAGGCGTCGGCATGGACTGCTACACCTTTACCGAGTTCTCCATGCTGAGCGGCCTGGTGCCGCTGGTGGCCGTCAATTCAGGCCGCTGCTTCGCCGGCAACACAGCACTGCTGGCCTGCTGCGACATCATCATCGCCGCAGCGAACTCCACCATTGCAATGGGCGGACCAGCCATGATCGAGGGCGGCGGCCTCGGCATCTACACGCCTGAAGAGGTCGGTCCCATGTCATTTCAGGTACCTAACGGCGTGGTGGATATCCTGGTTGCGGATGACGAGGCAGCAGTGGAAGCCGCCAAGCAGTATATCTCCTACTTCCAGGGCCCCATCCGTGAGTGGCAGGCACCCGACCAGCGCAGGCTGCGTCATGCAGTACCCGAGAACCGCCGCCAGATGTATGACATACGGGAGGTGATCGAAACGCTGGTGGACGAAGACTCAGTCCTTGAGATCCGACGAGAATTCGGTCCCGCACTGATCACTTCCCTGGTGCGTATCGAAGGCCAGCCAATGGGTCTCATCGCCAACAATCCGCACCACTTCTCCGGCGCGATCGACAGTGACGCAGCGGACAAGGGGGCACGCTTTCTGCAATTGTGCGACACCTTCGACCTGCCGGTCATCTCCCTGATGGATTGCCCCGGTACCATGCTGGGCGCGGAGCACGAGCGTGCCGCGCTGGTGCGTCACTTCGGCCGTATGTTCAATACCGGTGCCAACATGAGCGTGCCCATGTTCGGCGTGGTGCTGCGCAAGGCCTACGGTGTAGCCGTCTTAGCCATGTGCGGTGCCAGTTCGGTGACGCCCCTCTTTACGGTAGCGTGGCCGACAGCCGAGTTTGCAGGCACCAGCATCGATGGCCTGGCCAAGCTGTCCGCCCGTGAGGATCTGAAAGGAATCAATGACCCGGAGGAGCGCGATGCCAAATACGAGGAGCATCTCGCGCCACTCCTGCAAGGTGCGCGGGCTGTGAACTCCGGCGGTACGCACTACGGGATCGATGACGTCATCGACCCGGCGGATACCCGCGCCTGGATCGTGCAAGGGCTGCGCAGCGTGCCGCCGGTGCCGGCCCGTACCGGCAAGAAGCGACCTAACGTCGATACCTGGTAGTCGCACGTTACCCTACCGGACTACGGGCCTCTTGCTCACGAAGGCCAAAGCTGCGCGCCGCCGTCCACCCTCAGCACTTGTCCGGTCACATACGATGAGTCGCTGGTGACGAAGAATTCCACCGCCTTGGCGACCTCTTGCGGCCAACCGTAGCGCGTCAACGCTCCGGACTCGACCTTGCGTTCTTCCCGGGTCGGACGACTCGCCTCAAAGCGAGGCGTGATGATTTCTCCCGGAGCTATGACGTTTGCGTAGACACCGTGCGGCCGAAGTTGCCCGGCAAGGCATCGGGTGTACTCGTGCACGGCCGCCTTGGCTACGCTGTAAGATACTTCCCAGGGATGTCCTGACAGGCCGGCAATGCTGCCGATAGTGACGACCCAGCCTTCATTGCGATCCATCATCTCCGGGACGACGGCGCGACAGACGAGAATGCAGGTGCGCAGGTTACGGTCAAGGATGGTCTGAACGTCGGTCAACGATATATTGACGGCGTCGTTGACCACGGGCTTGCCGGCATTCTCTGCGGTAACTCCTTTCGAGCCGATGTCGCCACCGGCATTATTGATGAGGATGTCGATTTGGCCAAATCGCTCACGGATCTCGGCGACGTTACGTTCCACCGTGTCGACATCGGTCAAGTCTCCGTGCACCGCAAGCACGTCCGCTTCGTGGGCAGTCGCGATCTCCTCTGCTACGGCGTCGAGCGACTCCGCTTCGTCAAGTTGACGCGTGGATGTCGGAGTCGTTCCGTGGATGGCTACGCTTGCGCCGAGACCCGCGAGATGCGAGGCAACGACTCGGCCGATGCCGCGGGACGAACCCGTTACCCAAGCAACTCTGTTCTCCAATCGCTTCATTATTCTCTCCTGACTTGTCCTCGTTTGACATCTTGGCTGCAAGAAAATTGTCTCACATTCCAATCTGCTTTTGGATCACGAAACGAACTCTCCAGCCGCATCACCCTTCCAAAGCCGTTACCATAACGGATCCGTTCTCAGGCATATGACTGAGATTTCAAGGTCGCTATCGTTTGTTTACGGCAGCCCTTATGTCCTGTCGAGCAGGCCCTCTTTTCTAAGGCGCCAGAGCAGTACATCGAGTCGATCCTGACCAAAGAATGCCTCGCCCTGGTAGGCGCAAGTGGGTACGCCCCAGTGGCCTGCCGCAGCGTGAGCTTCCTGATTCTGTTCGATGATCGATTCCAGCCGATCGATCTCAGCAGTCTGACGTTCATCCATGTCAGCCAGATTTAGCCCAGCTCTTCCCGTCGCCTGAGCCAGGTGATCTCCCTCGTGCCAATTCGCAGTGCCACCCCAAATCAGGCTCGAGATCTCATCGGCGAATTCAATACCTTTGCCGGACTCGGCAGCCAGAATACCAAGCTGGGTCAATCGTTGAATATGCGGCTGATCAGGACCGGTCTGCCGCAAACCTTTATCGTCAACATACTGCACAATCGGATCCGGGTTCGGCCATGCAAACGGTAGCTTTAGAAACTCCGCAACTCTGAATACATCGGTCATAAAGTAGGGAAACCACAGGGGATCCACATTGTGAAAGAATTCTGGCGTGCGCACCGCAATGGGATACACAGGTCTGAAGTTTACCTGTAGCAGATATTCCACTTGCCATTGTCGCAGCCGCTTCGTTGCCAGATACGACCAGGGGCTTCTAAAAGACCAGAATAGATCGATTTCCAACGATTCACTCATAACCCGTTCCTCCGTAATTCATTCTAGAGAATTTGCGGTACACTTGCAGGTCCACGCACCTCATGTTAGGCACTCACTATGAGCATCAGCATTCAAGATCAGCGCTTTCTCGACATCGTCGACGAGGACCTCCGTCGCGAAACCATCTCGGCGGAGTTCGAATTCACAGAGGGGCCCATCTGGCATCCGCGCGAGAAACACCTGACTTTCAGCGACATCCCTGCAAGCCGATTGTATCGCTGGAGCGAGGACTCGGGTATTTCGATTTACCGCGAGCCAACCAATATGGCGAATGGGAATACCTACGACCAGACCGGACGAATCCTGAGCTGCGAACATGCCTCGAGCCAGGTGACCCGGGACGATAACGGCAACATCGAAGTGCTCGCCAGCCACTACGAAGGCAAGGAACTCAATAGTCCCAACGACATCATCGTACGCGACGACGGTGCTATTCTGTTTACCGATCCTACCTACGGTCGTCAGGGCATGCATGGCGTGCAGCGCGAAATCGAACTGGATTTCCAGGGGGTCTATCTGATCGAGCCGGACAGTCTCGCGCTGACGCTGCTGGCGAAGGATTTCGAATCGCCCAACGGGCTCTGTCTCGGCCTGGACCACAGAACCCTTTATGTTGCGGACACGTCAAAGAGACAGATTCGAAGGTTCCGCATCAACGGCAGTGTGCTTGAAGGTGGCGAGGTGTTCGCCGAATCACCTGCTCCCGATGGTTTGAAGGTCGACTCCCTCGGCAATGTCTATGCCGGTGGTCCTGGGGGTGTATTCGTCTACCATCGTGACGACGGCGCTTTCCTCGGCGTCATCGAGGCGCCCGCCTTCTGCGCCAATTTCGCCTGGGGAGGCGATGACCTGATGACGTTGTTCATGACGGCGTCCACCGGTCTCTACCGGACCCGTATAAAGATTCCGGGACTGCCACTCTTCTGAGGCTGAGGACCGCCACGCAGTCGGCGGTTGACGACGCGACTGCTTGACGAATTGGACCACAAAAGGTAGCGACCTCATGACCGGGACCACCGACAAACACAACACCATCCCCTACACGGCGTATCACTCGTACCCTGAACAGCGGATGCTGTCGAGGGCTGAGGAGTTCCTCGGGGAATTGCGCCGGCGTCGCAGCGTTCGTGATTTCGCGACGCGTGGGGTGCCCCGCAGCATCATCGAAGCTTGTATCGCGTCTGCCGGCACTGCTCCCAGCGGGGCCAATCAACAACCGTGGTACTTTGTTGCGGTCGAGGACAAGGAGGCGAAGCACAGTATCCGCCTGGCCGCGGAAGAGGAGGAACGGGAATTCTACGATCGCAAAGCGCCTGACGCATGGCTGCAAGCGATCGAACCCCTCGGGACCAACGCCGAGAAGACATTTCTCGAGCGGGCGCCCTGGTTGATCGCGGTATTCCAGCAGCGCTACTCCTTCGATCAGGATCAACGCCAGGTCAAGCACTACTATCCCGCAGAATCCGTCGGCCTGGCCACGGGTGTGCTGATCACGGCCCTGCACCACGCGGGCCTCGCCTGCCTGACCCACACGCCAAGTCCAATGCGTTTTCTCAACGAGATTCTTGGGCGCCCGCCGAACGAAAGGCCTTTCCTGCTACTGGTTACCGGATATCCGGACGCGGATGCCAGGGTTCCGGATCTGACCAAGAAGAGCCTGGATCAGATTGCCAGCTTCGTGTGACCTGCCCTTGGTTGGGTGCTTACAATTGGTATACTCTGCCACTGTTTTCCGATAATGAACTGCATGGCTGATCAAGGAGAGACGATGGGACTCTTGGATGGAAAGGTAGCGATCGTAACAGGAGCAGGTCGAGGGATTGGACGAAGTGAAGCTCTCGCGCTCGCACAAGCGGGGGCCAAGGTCGTTGTCAACGATGTAGGTGGTGAGCTGACAGGCGGCGGCCATGAAAAATCCGTATCAGAGCAGGTGGTGGCCGAGATCCAGGATGCCGGCGGCGAAGCGAGGGCCAATAGTTCTGATATCACTAAGACTGATGAAGTCGATCAAATGATGTGGACTGCTGTCAACACATTCGGTCGGCTGGACATTCTTGTGAATAACGCTGGCATCATCCGTGACCGCACCCTTTTGAATATGTCAGAGGATGAGTGGGATCCGGTTCTGGACGTGCATCTGAAGGGCGCCTTCCTTTGCACCCGGGCTGCCGGTAGGATCATGAAGACTCAGGGCGACGGTGGTGCCGTCATTTACACCAGTTCAATAGCCGCACTGATTGGCGCCTTCGGTCACCCGAACTACACGTCGGCCAAAGGTGGATTGTTCGGGTTCTTGCGGGGAACGGCACCCGAGCTGAATCGATATGGCATCCGCGCAAACGCAATCGTTCCCCATGCGTATTCAAGGATGACAGTCGTTGCGGAATGGATGCAGGACAAGAAGGATGTATACACTACCGATGTCACCGGCCAGACGGTTGTCTTTCTGGCATCGGATCTGGCCAAAGACGTTTCTGGCCGGGTTATCGGGGCCATCGGCGGGACTTCCGGAGCCAGGGTCTGTGAATTCAAAATGACCATGTCAGAAGGTCAGCTGCTGGCACCTGAGGATGTCAGTGCAGAGCAGATTGCAGCCAACTTTGGGAACGTTCTCAGCCCCATACCAGATATAAACAGCAACGCGTTCCTTGCACCCGTCGTACCTCGGGAGATCCAGTAGGAAGTAACTACTTGACGCTGCCAAGGTAGTTGGGATAACGATACTCGACCGAGTCATCGGTCGAGAGCTGGCTGTTGGTTCCGGCATCGACGTCATGCAGCATGATCTTGCCGTTGTCAGCGAAGATGATGCGTTTGTCGTCCGGCGAGTAGCTCGTATACCATATGATGCGTCCGAAATCCTGCTCGGTGATCTCTACTTCATTGGTGATGGCCGGTGCGGAGGCATCGAAGTCCGCGTAGCAGATAATCGCACCCATGTACTCGTCCCCCTTCTTCAGATTCTCCATCGTCTGTTTCATGTAGGAGATCTTGGTCTCGTCGTGGGAGATGCAAATCTTGTGCAGATGTATTGGCTCGTCGGGGTAGCTGATGGGCTCATACGTTGGAGAGCCGACGGGATCCGGGGTCATCAGCAGGTGCCTTCTGCTGCCACGAATTAGGAAGATGCGTCCGTCTTTCAGATTTGAATGGCTGAATTCGCGGAAATATTCCGGAGCGTTCGGATCGGAGAGCATCTCCTCCTCGCCGGGCGTCGAGTCCGGAGTGGTTCGCCAGATTTTGACGTTAGAGAAGGTATTCGCTTCGCCCGTGTCATTGGTGATGCGGAACCAGGTGATACGGTTGGTGCCGTCCCGAGTCCAATGAAGGTTACCGTTGAACTGCGCATCGCCTGTCAACTCCTTGTAGCCTGTACCATCCATGTTCATCACGCAGATCTTGGAGCGCCACACCGTCACGTCGCCCGTCTCCTTGTCCGCCTCGTTAGTCACCCTGAAGAAGGCTATCTTGCTACCGTCGGGACTGGTGATCGGTTTGTAGTCGCCATATTGCGACTCCGTCAGGTAGGTGATGGTCGAGGTCTGACCATCGCTGGTGGTGCTGGCGATGCGCCGTCCCTTCTCCTCGGTCCATACTGATGCGAGCCACGTCACTTTGTCTGCATTGTCAGCCACGATATTACTCCCTTATAGCCACTACAAAGTGCATATTGTAATTCATCTCCATTCCGTCAGCACTATCTGGACATGCCCGATCCGCGACGCTCCAGCATTTTCAGAATGGGCAACGCCGCTGTGATGGCGCCGTATGTGCTACCGCCGGTATCCATACCGGCACTGATACTCTCTGCACCACTGACAGCAGGTCTATTGTTCGCGTCGAGCCACGGGTGGTCGTAGTTGCTGGCGGAACGGGAATAGGCAAACGGAATCCTCTCACCCGTGACTTTCATCCACATCTCCAACACGTTAGCCCAACCGGTCTGCTCCATCGCCGTTATGGCGAGCACTCTGTCAGGCGTGACGCTCTTGTCGAGCGTTCGGCTGATGGTATCGGCAACCAGCTCACGCGCCCACCTATCCTCCTGAACACTGTGCCAGAAATTGTCCGATGTGGCCTCCGCACACTTCGTAACGTCGTAGGCTCGGGCCTTGCGGACCGCCTGGGCACCGTGATATTTGGTGATGTTACCCACCGGACCCGGCGGAACATCGGGCCACTTAACCCCTTGGGCTGCCTTGTAAAGCTCCGCCGCGAGATCGAGACTGCCGACGGCGGTGCGGGATTCGTTCGTCCCACGCATTAGCCACATTTCATCTCGCTCACCAATCGCGCTATGGCGCAGGTCATAGTCGACGGCGATGTGAGAGATGCATACGTCGCCAATGACAGCCGCTTCGCTGCCCCTTCTGTTGCCCTCATCGTCCAGCATGCCACCGACCATGGGCGTGATACCGGCAATGCCGCTCCACAGGACCTCTCGAATTCCGGCAGCCCCGTTGTAGTGACGCAGAAGGCTCTGCATACAGACGGCTGCGTGGACCTTGCCGACCCCCACGGTGGCAACAGTCACTGGCCAAGCGTAAATCTCACCCTCGAAAGCACGGTTGCAGAAGGGTACCCGCTCGCTAATCTCGACCCGTTCGGTCAGGACATTGATAAAGGGTCCGGACTCGCCCTGCCACTCTCCGCTGCGGGCTTCGAACCCGAAGGCACTTACGATTACAGTCCTGGCAGAGGATGCAGTGCCATCAGCAAGAGCAGGAGCATGCCACAGGACTGTCATAAGAGAGCCGAACACCAATGCCCGCACGATTGCGGATCCAGGGACTAGGATCATTCTTCTCGGCATAGCTAGACGTTTCATCCCCATATTCGGCGCCCCACGGCGCTATCGTCTCCCTTGCAGCTGTTGTTAGGGGGCACGAGAGAACACTACCTTCCCTTGCCGCCCGCAGCCTCGACGTGATCGCCCCGGCAATATAAGAGGATAAATCATAGCAATGCAACCGTCGCGCTCCATACGTGATCAGAGATCTTTGACCGAGATCATGTGCACGGCGCCCGACATTGCAAAGAATGACCCTGGCGCTGACAATGGGGCGACTGAACCGTGAGGTAACAGCTTGGAGATGACCTTATGAATTTTGGATTTAACGAGGAACAGGATCTGCTGCGGGATCAGGTTCGACGTTTCCTCGATACACACTGTCCCCTGGCCGAGGTCAGGAAGATCATGCACGAACCCGAGGGCCTCTCAAGGCAGCTGTGGAAGCAGATGGGCGAACTAGGCTGGCTGGGCCTGGTCATTCCACCTGACCATGGTGGCGTGGGTCTCTCTTGGGTGGACCTGATCGTCATCCTGGAGGAAACCGGCAGGAGCCTTTACCCGTCTCCGTTCATATCCCACTGCATCGCAGCATCGACCCTGGCGGAGACTGCCACCGAAAGCCAACAGAAGCGTTGGCTGCCCGATCTCGCCAGCGGCAGCAGGATAGCCAGCCTGGCCATAATGGATGGCGACGGTCCTCCCGATACCGACAGTACCAGGCTCGTCGGAACCCGAACCGATGGCGGTTTCGCACTTAACGGTGTGAAACGACTGGTGCCCGATGCGGGCCTGGCGGAGCTCTATATAGTTGCCTTCAGGGAAGATGCGGCCGACGGCAAACTCGCTCTCGCAGTAATTGACGGGGAGCAGCAAGGGGTTAGTACCACCAGCACCGGTACCATGGATCAAACCAAGCGTACCGGATCGGTTAATCTGGAAAACGTAGCCGTCGACGAAGAAAACCTACTGAGTTGCGATACGGGCACCATAGTTCGCCTGTTGGACAAAGGCATGGTTGCCGTGACTGCAGAGATCGTTGGTGCCGCCGAAGGTGCCTTGGATATAACCACCAACTATGCAAAGGAGCGCATTCAGTTCGACAACCCTATCGGTAAGTACCAGAGCGTAAAACACCGCTTGGCAGAGATCTACCTGGACATCGAATCCTTCAAATCGTTGCTCTATTATGCTGCCTGGACAGTGGACGAAAGTCCCGCGGAGTTGTCCCGTTCCGCCTCTCTCGCGAAAGCCTACGCATCGGAAGCATTCGCACGCATCGGCATCGATAGCGTTCATCTGCACGGCGCTATCGGCTATACCGCCGAATATGATATCCAGCTCTATCTGAAGAGATCCAAATGGGCACGCCCCACCTACGGCGATACGGATTACCACTATGAACGCGTAGCAACCTTGGGAGAACTGTGATGGACATGGCGATACAGACTACGACAATGAACGTATTGCATCCTTGGGAGAACTCTGATGGATTTTGAATACACCGATAAGGAGCAGGCATTCAGGCAGGAGGTGCGGGACTTCCTCGATGAGAATCTGCCGGCACCCGGCAAGCGCGACGCAAACTTTATGGCCAACTGGCTGCAGAAGGTGCGTGAAAAACGTTGGGTGGGATTCTCCTGGCCTGAAGAGGTCGGAGGCGGTGGTGGCAACATCATGCAGCAGGTGATCCTCAAGGAGGAGATGGCGGCGAGAAGAGCGCCGCCTCTCGGTACGTGTATGATGGGTCTCGCCTGGGTGGGTCCAGCCATCATTCAATACGGCACCGAAGACCAGATCGAGCGGTTTATTCCCGATATCCTCGACAGCAAATATCATTGGTGTACCGGATACTCGGAGCCCAACGTGGGCAGCGACCTGGCATCACTGCAGTGCAAGGCAGTCAGAGAGGGTGACTTCTATATGGTCAACGGCACCAAGATCTGGACCAGCCTGGCACCCTTTGCCTCCTGGATCTCCCTCTTGGTTCGCACCAGCACCAACCCGGAATCAAAGCACGACGGCATCACGGCCTTGCTTGTGAAGATGGATTCTCCCGGCATCGAAGTACAGCCGATCGAAAATATGGCAGGCGGCGCC
>CEQE01324437.1_pt1 | contig 12325 bp, 16 predicted proteins | sample 356201 | NCBI WGS metagenome assembly CEQE01 (sample SAMEA2619970, study PRJEB7988) | marine metagenome | biome: marine biome (ENVO:00000447); feature: mesopelagic zone (ENVO:00000213) & marine oxygen minimum zone (ENVO:01000065); material: "saline water (ENVO:00002010), including plankton...
AGAAGCAACTGATATTACAAAAGAAACCAGACCATCGCGTGCCTGTGTACGGTGATTACTTTATGTATACCGGTTCAAGCTGATTGCCACATTGTTTTTCCAAAAAATTTTATTTACCCCACACCAGATACGGCACCGTGCCCCATTGGGGGTTCGAAACTTGAGTAAATCATATCCTGGCCAATATCGCCAGGCCAAAAAAAATCTGTAATTGCGATTGGGTTCATATAAAGTGAAAGGGCTTGACCCTCCATCTACATACTGGGGCTCTTTTGCAGCCCGCTCAGAAAAAAACATTGCAAAAAATCGTAAATCAACATAAAAAATTTGCGATCTTAAAAAATGCGGAAATTCACACCCGCTTTAGCCGCTTTTAATAAGATACAATTTTGATTTAAATTTTACCAAAACCAATAACCGATAAATAATAACGAATAATATCTAATCAATTTCAACTCGATTAGGGTGATCCTTAAAATTTTCAAACATGACCAACATCGAGGATAATAAAAGCATGAAAGGAATCGTACTCGCAGGCGGGTCCGGCACCCGTCTTTATCCCATTACCAAAGTGGTTAGCAAACAACTGCTTCCGCTGTACGATAAACCGATGATATATTATCCCCTTTCGGTTCTCATACTGGCGGACATACGGGAAATCTTGCTCATTTCAACTCCACACGACCTTCCCCTTTTCAAAAAACTTTTAGGTGATGGAAACCAGTGGGGGATTTCAATTTCCTATGTCGTGCAGCCCCAGCCTGAAGGACTGGCCCAGGCTTTTATTATTGGCCGCAAATTTGTGGGGGAAAAAAATGTTTGCATGATATTGGGAGACAACATCTTTTATGGCCACGGTTTTACTGAGATGCTAAATCAAGCAAAGTCAAGGACCGAAGGTGCAACGGTTTTCGGATACTGGGTGAAAAATCCACAACAATACGGGGTCGTCGATTTTGACGATTCGGGCGTTGCGATGAGCATCGAAGAAAAACCGGAAAAACCAAAATCCAACTACGCGGTCACCGGCCTCTATTTTTATGACAATCAGGTCCTCGATATCGCCGCAGGGCTTAAACCTTCACCAAGGGGCGAACTCGAAATAACCGATGTGAATATGGCCTATCTGAAATTGAAGAAACTACATGTTGAAAGATTGGGAAGAGGGATCGCCTGGCTCGATACAGGGACCCATGAAACCCTCATGCAGGCATCCAATTTTATAGAGGTCATTGAAAACAGACAGGGTCTGAAAATTGCGTGCGTTGAAGAGATAGCCTATCGGATGGGTTACATCGATGCCGACCAGGTGGAGCAATTGGCCCGACCCCTTTTGAAAAACGGTTATGGCCAATATTTAATCGATATGCTTCAATTTGAAAAATTACGATAATGAATATTATCCCCACATCGCTCAGAGGTCTCCTCATTGTCGAACCCAAAGTGTTTCAGGACAGCAGGGGTTATTTTATGGAAACCTATCATCAGGACAGGTACCGGGAATACGGGATTGACCCGTGCTTTGTTCAGGACAACCTGTCCTATTCGGTTCAAGGGACCTTGAGGGGATTGCACTACCAGATCAAACACGCCCAAGCAAAACTCGTTCAGGTCATCTCCGGTGAAATTTATGATGTGGCAGTGGATATCCGGCCGGAATCTGACACATTCGGAAAATGGGTCAGCGTCCATCTTTCCGGCACAAACAAACGACAACTTTTTATCCCGGAAGGCCTTGCCCATGGTTTTTGCGTTTTCAGTGAAACAGCGCTTTTTTCATATAAGTGCTCTGATGTTTACGCTCCTCAGGACGAGAGAGGGGTATTATGGTCGGACCCTGACATCGGCATTGATTGGCCGGTGAAAAATCCAATCATTTCAAAAAAGGACAGTCAGTATCCCCGTCTTTTTGATATCCTTCCTGAAAACCTTCCTATCTTAAAGAAAATCCCATGAAAATTATTACCTTCGGGTCAAAGGGACAGCTTGGCCATGAACTTGTAAAACAGGGGAACCGGTTTGCTTTTGAAATCCTGCCCTTTGACCTTCCGGAGGTGGATATCACCAACCCCTTTCAGGTCGAAAATATAGTTTCGACCACTCCGGCAACTCTTGTCGTTAATGCCGCAGCCTATACCAATGTCGATAGGGCAGAAACCGAAAAAACCCCGGCCTTTGCGGCAAACAGAGATGGACCGGAAAATATCGCTCAATCATGTGAAAGGAAGAATATTCCCCTTATTCACATTTCAACAGACTATGTTTTTAACGGAAAAACAAAGTATCCTTACACGGAGACAGATCAGGTTTCCCCTTTGGGGGTCTACGGCCACAGCAAATCTGAAGGCGAAAAAAAAATACGATCGCAAATCAAAAGACACATCATCATAAGGACATCCTGGCTCTATGGTGTTTGTGGTCATAACTTCGTCAAAACCATGCTCGAACTGGGGAATGAAAACAGCAGACTAAAGGTCGTTTCTGATCAATTCGGATCCCCCACCAGCGCAGCCGATCTGGCGGAAACTGTTCTGACTATCGGCCGGCAGATACAAAATTCCATAAAGATCGATTGGGGAACATATCACTACTGCGGTTTGGGGACAGCCACCTGGCATCTTTTTGCTGAAAAAATTTTTCAAATCGCAAAGCAGTATACTCCATTGAGAATAGAGACGGTTGAACCGATAAAAACCGACGAATATCCCACTCCCGCAGAAAGACCGATGTATTCCGTCCTTGACTGCAGCCGGATTGAACAAAGACTCGGTATACGTCCCAAACCGTGGGAGGAAAGCTTACATGAAACAATCGCCCGGATAATGAAGAAAGACGGATGACACGCTTAACTCAATAAGGAAAAGAAGATGAGAGGATACGTTCAAGTATATACGGGGGATGGAAAGGGCAAAACCACCGCAGCACTCGGGCTGGCTATAAGAGCAGCCGGAGCGGGACTAAAGATTTTCATTGCCCAGTTCATCAAGCGGGGAGACTATAGCGAAATAAAATCCCTGAAACGATTTTCAGATCTCATTACCGTTGAGCAGTTCGGCCTCGGTCGCTTTGTACAAGTAACACCGCCAAAGGTGGATATCGATGTCGCCCGCAAAGGTCTTGAAACAGTGAAAAAAATCATGGAAAAGGGCGAATACAATATCATCATATTGGAGGAAGCAAATGTTGCCATAAATTACGGACTTTTTTCAGACACCAATCTTTTGGACATCATCAATGCCAAACCTTTAGACGTTGAACTGATCATTACCGGACGAAACGCCGCCCCTTCAATCATCGACATTGCAGACCTGGTGACTGAAATGAAACCGATAAAGCATTATTACAAGGAAGGGGTCGAAGCCAGAGTCGGAATCGAAAAATAGAAAAAGAATAAAACCGACCCGAAACCCTGCTTTGTTCGGGACCGGTTTCCATGCCCAAATACTTTGGAACATATTTTGAAAGAAATCGTACTGTTCATTGGTGGATGCAGGAGCGGTAAAAGCCGGTCTGCCCTCAGAATGGGGGAAAAGCTATCCGAAAATAATAAAATCTTTCTGGCCACCTGTGTTCCCCAAGACCAAGAAATGAAACAAAGGGTTATCCGTCATAAAAAAGAAAGATCGGATCACTGGATGACGCTGGAAGTTCCTGTTTTGATTCCCGAAGCGATAACCGATCACACCCCCAATATGGACGTCATGGTTATCGACTGCTTGACCTTTTGGATCAATAATCTCTTTTTAGAAACGGACGATCCTGAAAAAATCGCCGAGCATGCCCGCCGCTTGACCCGATCGCTGAAAAAAGCGCGATGCACGGTTATTCTGGTGTCTAACGAAGTCGGTACGGGTATTGTTCCGGAAAACAGGCTTTCCAGGCTATTCAGAGACTCGGCCGGTTTTGTCAATCAGGCTGTGGCTGAAACTGCCGATAAAGTCTTTTGGATGGTCGCCGGAATTCCTGTACAGATCAAGCCTTAAAACATCCGATGAAAAACTTTCTATCTGCAATACAGTTTCTAACCATCCTACCGGTTGGAAAATTGGAGGAATATGGTCCGCGCGGAATCGCGCCGTTTTTTCCTATCGTCGGGATTCTCCTCGGGGTGATGGTAGCTGCTTTTGATACGGCTGTTTCACATTTTTGGCCCTTGTCGGTTGTATCGCTGCTAGACGTCGTTTTCCTCGTTGTGATCACCGGTGCACTTCATCTTGATGGGCTGGGTGATGCCGCAGATGGCCTTCTGGGGCACCGACCTGTGGATAGGGCGCTTGCCATAATGAAAGACAGCAGGATCGGTGTGATGGGCCTTATCGTGATCATCTGCATGCTGTCCATTAAATGGGGCGGCATAATGAGTTTAACGGACAACCGGAGTCTTCTGCTTGTGGTCATACCCGCTTATGCCAGAGGAAGCATGATATTCGGCACAAGGTTTTTACGGTATGGACGACCCGACAACAAGGGCCTAGGCCGTCCGCTCTTTGAGAATCGGTTGAAAGTTTCAGCCTTTCTGGGTTTGCTTATACCTGTTGGTCTTTCTTTTTTTCTCGGATCAAGCGGGATCTGGCTGAATCTTATTTTCATGGCATTAACCGCTGCCATACTCCTTTATTATCATTGGCGGGTTGAGTGTATTACAGGTGATATGTTGGGCGCAATGACCGAAGTTATGGAATCTATGTTGTTTTTGCTGATATCAGTCGTCTAAGATCCATAAATAAAATGTCTTTTTAAATTTTGGCAGCCTCGTAAAAAGTCATTTGCGAACGACTTTGAGCGTTTTGGGAGAAAGCGTTTTGATAGGTGGTACGTTAAGAATTTGAAGCTGTTTGAGGAGTTTACGACGAGTTCTTAAAATTTTGTATCACATATCTAAACGCCCCAAAATGGTCATTTAGAGAGCAATATTGTCTTTTTACGAGTTCATAAATTTTAACCACATAAGAGAAAAGGAAGCAAATTATGAAAACTTTGTATAAAAAGCACTTTTTTCTAAAACAGACCCTGATATTGCCTGCCGCAGTGGCACTGATCTTCGGATCTGTATCAAAAGGTTCGTCTGCTAAGCCCGGCCATCTTATTCTCATCACAAAGCAAGAGGCGGCGTTGGCCGACGCGCCGGAAGATCCGAAAATCGGCACCAGGGGCACTGTGAAATATCTCCCACCGGTGAGAAGTTTTCCAGAGGTCGGGCGAGGACCTTTTATTGTCCTAAACAGTCCAAAAAACGGAGGGCGTTATCCCAAACCGATCAAGATCGATATTTTGTTTATCCCCCGTGATGATACCGCCATAGATTTTTCAACGTTCAAGGTGATTTATGTGAAAGTATTCGATATCAATATTACGACGCGGCTGAAAAAACATACAACGGATAATGGGATTCAAATCCCCGAAGCTGAACTTCCGTCCGGAAAACACAAACTCAAAATTCTTCTGGCAGACACCAAGGGACACATGACAACCCAAAAACTGGCTTTTGTGGTTCAATAGGATTAACGGCATCCAGCGGTTAATACGACCTCAATTGATCAAAAAAGAAAAATGATAACTCACCAATCAAAAAGATATAAAATCTAATTACCTGACCATCTCTGCTTGCTGACACTGCGCGAGAGACGATAGACCCGATCGAGTTCCTCACAAGCCATATCAAATGTTTTCCCGTGGATATATGCAAGACTGGCTTTTTTAGAGACCTCCCAGCCGATCTCCAGGGAAACTTTCCATGGCGTGACTTTTTTAGCCATTCGAAAGACCTTCAAAGGCCATTTTAACCAACCATAGGTTTTGTAAGATTTTTTAATGACATTTTGAAGCGATTTTGGAAGGAGATTATCGGAAAAAATTTTGGCTCTATAAATGGTTTCCAAGCGGGCTCTGTATAACCTGCGGATTAAAGGGTGTTCTCTTCCTTTGCTTACCTTGCCCGCCCAGGTTCGAGCGCTCTCAAGTAAAGGACCGAGAGCGGCTTCTTCCAAAGGAAAATCTGAATCAGGAAAATATTTTGTCGAAATAATTTCAGCGGCTTTGTGGACAGCACCCCGCCACTTTTTAATGTTTGGATTCGAGATCGCCATGGATGAAAACCAGACCAGCTGATTCCGAACCTCCTGAATTTGAGGATCTCTTTTTAGTTCATCGTCGTTTTCCAAGGCATCCAGTTCCTCCAAGGTTTCTTCCAGCTCTTTTTCTCCTTCGTTTTGGATAGAAGTATCCGTGCCACTGTAAGCTTCTATCGCCAGCTTACCAATAAAAATATAAAGATCCGCCATTAGATATTTGATTAACATCAAGGTGGTCAAATGTCGGAAAAGATAAACCAGCCAACTAAAAGGATCGAGAAACAGAAATAGACGAAATCGAGCCATCCGTTGAAACATTTTTTTATGGGCTGAAATCCATCTATACAGAACAGACCCGGAGAGCCGGAGGTACCATCGGCGAATATTTCTAATTTTTCGAATGTTAATTGATTTGAGTCTTTTAAAACCGGGTCGGCCGAGAATAAGATCAAACTGATTCAATGATTTTTCAAGACTCTGGAGAAAAGAACCGATGCCAATCTGAAGTTCGGGACAATCTGAATTTGGGTGAAAACAAGAAGCAATTGACCTGATGTAGAGCGGAAGCTCACGAAGTTCTTCGATATCCGGGGAAAAAGATTGAAAAACTTCCCCACAGGTGTCTTCAATGATTTTGACCCCTTTTTTTATTTGCAAACCATTCTGTTCGGCAAAACTTTTAAGTTCCTTTAATTCCTCCTTTAAAGACCTTTTCCAACTGAAAATACCCTTGACTCTCCATATAACAAAAAAAGCTGCCGATAGGATAATAAGTGTTGAAATGGCCCAAAGGGCCTTTAAAAAATACCACCATTCCATTTTATTGATTAGCGGCCCTCGAAGGTGGGCTGCCGTTTTTCCACAAAGGCCTTTGCCGCTCTTTTGTGATCTTCGGTACCCATTGTACGCACCATATGAAGCGCTTCCAGATTGAGTACTTCCTTAAGAGCAGTGCCCGCGGCTGCAGCATTGATATTGCGTTTTATATAGTTGAAGGCGATCGTGGGTCCGTTGGCCAGCTGATTGGTGATCTTGAGGGTTTTTTCCTCCAGTTCATCCCCGGAAACCACCTGATTTACCAGACCGACCTCCAGCGCTTGTTGCGCATTGATCTGCTTGGCGGTAAAGAACAGCTCCTTGGCTTTGGCCGGACCGACCAGTTGAGTCAGAAAATAACTGCAGCTGAAATCACCGGAAACCCCGACCAAGGCAAAAGCAGTGGTCATGATCAGGTCATCGGCGGCAAAGCGTAAATCGCAAGCCAACGCGATCCCCATACCTCCGCCGGCTGTCGGGCCACGCAACATCGCTATAGTTGGTTTGGGCATCTCGTGAAGGAGCTCGCAGGTCTCCATCACTTTGCGAATATCATAGGCCATGTTTTCCAGGCCGGCGCCCTCTGCACCCGCACCTTTTGCCTCATTTTGTTGGAACATCATCTTCACGTCACCACCCGCACAAAATCCACGACCGGCACCCGTTAAGACAACCGCACGAATCCCCGGATCAGCCGCGACTGTTTGCAGGGTTTTGCGCAGAACCAAAAGCATATCTCCGTATAGGGCATTAAGGCGATCGGGTCGATTAAGGGTGATAACTGCTAGGTTCCCCCGAGTTTCCAACAAAATTTCATCACTCATGACCTACTCCTTTTTTAAAGGTTATCGATAATTTCGTTAAAATAATGACTCAAGTTTCGCACCTCCGATTGGGCATGGTCCTGCATCTGTCAAAGCGCTCATCATCAATCTTTTCCATAAAAATTTCTTTTTACCCTATGCCAGATGCGATTTTCCTTAAAATATCAGATGCGAAACTTGAGTTATTATTAGATTTCGGGATTGCTGCAATGAATTGGTGGCGTTCTATCTGTCCATGGTCTTGCTTGCTCCAATTGAGCTGCCAGGCGAAAAAGTGTTGCCTCGTCCCCGAACCAACCCGCGAATTGCACACCGATCGGCATATTTTCCTCATTCCAAAACAGAGGTACCGACATTGCGGGTTGACCTGTTATATTATAGATATAGGTCAGCGTGGACAAGGTGTTAGACATCTTGGCCCATCTCATTGGATCGTCTGGCACCGGCCGGAAAGAACCGAGTTTTACAGGGGGAATGCGAACTGTCGGGGACAGGATCATATCATAGCCTCCCTCATCTTGCCATCGGGCTAATTTTCGTGAGAAGCGTTGGATGCTTTCCAGTGCGCCCAGATAATCCGCCCCTGTTCGTTTCAAACCGGCTTGATAAGTTATCCAGGTTATTGGCTCCAGTTGCTCCTTCGCTATCTTCTTTCCCAGCTCTGTTTCCCAATAGGCGATGAATCGCCCGGTAAGGCAGGTAAAGATTTTACCAAAGGCCTTGAAGAGATCCGGATAGCTCAAATCTCCCGGAACAACCTCTTCAACGATATGTCCCAGCGTTTCGCATAGCCGGGCCGCATCCTTCACTGCGCTTTCACAATCCGGATGTAACCGGGCTTCCAAGCTCCACCCTTCCGGTATGGAAGATAAAAGCCCGATCTTTAAAGGCCGAACCTCCTGCTTCACTTCTTCTAGAAAAAGGCGCTCCTTTGGCGGGGCATGGTACGGATCTCCAAGGTCCGGCCCTGACGTTGCGTCCAAAAGAGCTGCCGAATCCCTGACGGTGCGAGTCAACCCATGTTCATGGACAAGCCCGCCACCGATGTCGCCAAAATATGGCCCCAGTGGGTTCCGACTCCGAGTCGGTTTTAGACCAAAGAGACCACAGAAAGATGCAGGGATTCGAATCGATCCGCCCGCATCGCTACCGTGAGCCATCGTGACAATCCCCGCCGCCACCGCCGCTGACGACCCGCCGCTTGAGCCGCCTGTCGTTAAACTCGGGTCCCAAGGGTTGACGGTTGCCCCATAAAGAGCGGGTTCCGTGGTGGGAAGAAGGCCAAACTCAGGCGTATTTGTTTTACCGATAACGATTAATCCACTCGCTCTCTGTCGTTTTACCAACTCGCTGTCAAGTTTCGATACATAACCCTTGACGGCAAAAGAGCCCTCGTGCAAAGGTGCTCCCTTGTATTCTGCAATCAGGTCTTTCAAAAGAAATGGAACGCCATGGAAAAGACTGCCGGGCAATTTTTGTTTAGCGGTTTCCGAATCCCAATTTTCCGCAATTTCGCGAGCCTGATCGTACATCGTATGAATCACAGCGTTGAGCTTGGGATTTACCCGTTCAATTCGTTGAACCGTGATTTCTAGTAATTCGGTTGCCCTAATTTCACCTTTTCGGATCAATCCCTCCAAACCTATTGCATCATAGTCGATCAATTCATCCTTCATATAGCCCCTTTCATCTAGCCAGAATAAACCGGACAAGCCGGGATATCCCTAAGCACGATTATAAGTTTTGAAATAGCTTCTAATCCTGTGATAGTAAACCAATGAGTCGCTTAAAATCAGATAAAAATGCTGTTCTTATCCAGTTTCTGTAATCCATTTCCAAAAATTTGCCCGTATCACGGAGTCTCTTCTTTGTATCCGCCTTCTCAATAATATTTAGAATTGTTTTATAAAGATTTGTACGATCACCATATGCTTTCTGTATCATCGCTTCGCCCAAAGGATAGCCGTTTTTAAGAATAAACCATGCGTCAAATAGATCTCTTCCCGCCTGCCGCTCAACTAAGGTGAGGAGTTTTTCTGTCATCATAAATGAGGGATTTAGAGTGAGAGCCGGGACACCCCTGAGGGTCAGGACAGTGATTTCCAGAGAAATGACAGAGGGTTGAAAAACGGCGTTCGCTAAGGAAAAAAGAGAGCATCCTCTGTTGACAAGTGTATATAGATAGCGGTGAAGGCGGATGAGTATGGCTCTCTTGACAAGTCTGGAAGCTGTAGTCCGGACGCTCTCCCGGGTGATGTTAAAGATGGTCTGGATAGATGAAAGCGTAAAAGAGGGACTATCGGAACTTAATAATTTTGAAATATTATTTTTGATCACGAAAAGTTATGTTTGTAATTAATAAACATATTTGTTAATGTTTTTATATCCTATTTCGAATTGTATGCCAACCTTTCTAATAAATAGAGTTGCTTTCAGCAAAGCTCCGGTAAAAACGCAGATCGATATTCATTTGCCTGTAATCATAGGCATCCCCATTTTTCCTTTCGTATGCATAAAGTGTCCGGGGATAGATTATTTTCGGAACCGCCTGAAATCCGGTGGTCTTTTCTCAAGAAACGCCTGGACGCCTTCGTGTGACTCGTCCGTTCTGTAATATAGATCCACAGCATGCTTTGACATCGTGCTAATCCCGCTTACGTGATCGGTATCGGCGTTAAAAGAGGCTTTGAGAAAAGCCAAGGATGCAGGTGCTTTTTGAATGATTTCCTGGCACCATTTATCAACTTCGCTTTCAAGTTCCGAAGGCGGTACAACCTTATTTACCAAACCCATCTCCAGGGCTTCCGAGGCTGAATATTGCCTGCATAGATACCAGATCTCACGGGCCTTCTTTTCTCCCACGATCCGGGATAGATATACAGTTCCGAATCCCGCATCGAAACTGCCGACTCTGGGACCTGCCTGTCCAAAACGGGCAGTTTCCGAAGCAATGGTAAGATCGCAAACCAGTTGAAGAACATTGCCACCGCCAATGGCAAAGCCATTGACCGCGGCAATGACTGGCACTGGAATATCCCGGATGATACTGATGACCTGACCATGAGCATCCAACAGGCTAAAGATTGCCTCCCCTTGTTCATATCCCTCACCGTCCTTGATTTTTTGGTCGCCACCTGTGCAAAATGCCTTATCCCCCACAGCGCCTAGGACAATCACCCCAATTGTTTTATCAGCCCATGAATCCCGAAATGCGCTGTATATCTCCTCCAGCGTCAAAGCGGTAAAGGCATTATACCTTTCAGGCCGATTGATGGTGACTTTTGCTACTCCGTCTTTTTTTTCATAAATAATTTCTTTGAATTCCATATAGAACCTCCCTGGGAAAATACTATGAGAAAGCTAATCGAAAATCAGCCTTTAAGAACAACGCAACATATATGTTGTACGAAAAAAATTAAAAAGCAAGCCCATAATGTCAAAACATGCCAAACAAACGATCAGACAAAATTGATTTCCGGGACATTTTTTGTTTACACATAAAACATCAATTGTCTATACTCCGGAAATAAAATTAAGTAAAAAATACTTCAAGCCCTATGACTTAGAAACTTTAGCAGTGGGAGGAAAATGATGAAATTCGCCATCCTTGGTACCGGTGTTATGGGTCGTGGCTGGATCACACAATGTTCGATGACCGGACACGAAGTACATTGTTATGATGATAACTCGAAAATTCTCTCCGGAGCAGCAGAAGCCAGTGAGAAGTTTACTGCGAAAGTGGCTAAAAAGTTTAAAATCGATGATCCGGATTTTGTATCGAAAGCCAGAAAAAATACTAATACCTATGAGGATAAAGGAGCCTTCATCGAGGCAGCTAAAAGATGTGATGTCTTTTTAGAAGTCATATTTGAGGATCTGGAGCTCAAATGTACTGTACTGTCAGAATTATTACCACAACTTCCCGAAAAGGTGGTGTTCTGGTCCAACACCAGCAGTTTGGATATTAACCCAATGGCCGAGGCTGGCGGTCGTCCGGATCGTTCTATTACTACCCACGGCATGAATCCGGTACCTATGATGCCTGGCGTTGAGGTAGTGCCCGGCGCCAGGACCTCCGCTGAAACGGTGGAGTTCACCCGCCAGACGCTACTGGATATGAAAAAAGCGCCCTTTTTAGCACCCAACATCCCAGGTTTCTGGGTGAACCGATTGCTCATTCCCCAAATGCTTGATGCCGTTCGTCTTTTGGAACAGGGGAAAATCCGGGTTGAAGATGGTGATATCGGTTTGCTCACCAGCCTGGGACATCCCCAGGGGACATTTAAGCTCCATGATTTTGTCACCACCCCCACCATGTTACGCGTTTCGCTTGAAATGTACCATGCAACCAATGATCCCCGTATGTATCCGCCCTTGATTTTGATACGCATGGTAAAAAACGGCGAATTCGGCGCCGGCAGTGGCAAAGGCTTCTATGACTGGTGTGACCCTCACAAACCCAAAGCCCGGAATTTGTCCCGGTACGTCATCGGCTCCGCCGAAGATATGGCCGACCATGTAATATAGCCGCTAAGTAACTCAAGGTTCACATCTCCAATGGAGCACAGTGCCGCATCTGGTGTGGAGTAAATAAAATTTTTTGGAAAAACGATG
>CEQE01131797.1_pt1 | contig 12319 bp, 12 predicted proteins | sample 356201 | NCBI WGS metagenome assembly CEQE01 (sample SAMEA2619970, study PRJEB7988) | marine metagenome | biome: marine biome (ENVO:00000447); feature: mesopelagic zone (ENVO:00000213) & marine oxygen minimum zone (ENVO:01000065); material: "saline water (ENVO:00002010), including plankton...
CCTGGTCATATTGCTGAGTTTGGAGTATGGAAAGGAAGCAATTTGTTGTATATGGCGAAAGTATTAAAGTTGCTTCAACCAAATACGCACAAATTGATTTTTGGTTTCGACAATTTCACAGGATTGCCCACTCCTAATGAAGAAGATGGTCCCTTTGCTACAGAATTAGTTGGGAAATATAAAGGCGATGAAAAAATACTTCGCGATGCGATTAACTTATATGATTTAGATGATTGGTGTCATTTGATAGTTGGTGATGCTGTTCAGACAATAATAGAGTTTGAAAAAGCAAGGCCTGAAGCATTAATCTCTCTAGCATGGATCGACTTTGATATATATGAGCCGTGTGCAGTTGCTCTTGATTTTCTTTCTCGACGGTTGGCTATCGGAGGCATAATTGTTTTTGATGAAGCGATTAGTTATTTGTGGCCAGGTGAAACGAAAGCAATGATAGAGTTTCTCAACAAAAGTGGAGGCACTTATAAGATGGAGTCAAATAAAATTTCCAGACAGCCAACAATGATGATTATTAAAGATAATTGATTAGGGATTTTTTATTACAGCAGAATTACTGTAGAAGATTTGGAGTACAGGTAAGAGTTTCTTACAAAATTGATTGGGACCGTACAAGATGAAAAGACGATCAGTGATGCCTTTATCACCAGCAAATCCGGACAAAATGATCGATAAGGAAGTGGTTGGGATTCACCACACATATGAGCCTAGGTATTTTTCCGAATTCAAGTATTTGTCTGATAGCCAGGGATGGTATGAGGGGTGCGTTTGCAAACTTTTTGAGAGCAGAAAGTATCCAAGGATTCAACTACTGACGCATCCATATATCTGGAGCAAGAGTCCACGCTCAGATTTCATAGAGGACATGGTATCTTTAATAAAAAGGCGGCGTGACCAATTAACTGAATATATGATTTTCCATCATCCTGTTTGTGAAAAAAACTCTAGCCGACTTCGTAGTTTGGTGAAAATAGAGTGTTAGGTAAATAAAAGTAAACCAATTAACCAACATATCAGTAAGATGTTTCAGTTAGGCGATTATTCAATAGGGCTACATCACAAACCTTTTATTATTGCCGAGATGTCCGGTAACCATAACCAGTCTTTGGAACGGGCTCTGGAAATTGTGGAAGTTGCTGCTGAATCTGGCGCCCATGCCTTGAAACTCCAGACTTACACTTCTGAGACAATAACGCTAGATGTGAAGGATGGTGATTTTCTTATTGAAGACGAAGGAAGTCTCTGGCAAGGGAAATCACTCTACGAACTTTATAGGGGAGCATATACGCCCTGGGAATGGCACGAACCGATAATTAAGCGGGCCAAACAATTGGGGATGCTCTGCTTCAGCACCCCCTTTGACGACACGGCGGTGGACTTCCTGGAAGATCTGGAGGTGCCGGCCTACAAGATTGCCTCCTTTGAAAACACCCACCTGTCCCTGATCAAGAAAGTGGCGGCCACCAGTAAGCCGATGATCATTTCCACCGGCATGGCGAGTATCGCCGAACTAGACGAAACGGTGCGTACGATCCGTGAGGCGGGATGCGAAGAGTTCGTTCTGCTCAAGTGTACCAGCACCTATCCGGCCGCGCCGGAGAACAGCAACGTGCTTACTATTCCTCACATGCGGGAGATGTTTGGCTGTGAGGTAGGACTGTCGGATCACACCTTAGGCGTGGGTGCGGCATTGGCGGCGGTGGCTCACGGTGCAACAGTCATCGAAAAACACTTAACCTTGCGCCGGGCCGATGGTGGTGTGGATTCAGCCTTTTCTCTAGAACCAGAGGAGATGAGGATGTTGGTAGTCGAAACTGAGCGAGCTTGGCAGTCGATGGGGAAAGTGACTTACGGTCCTACGAACGAGGAGAAGGCCTCGCTGATCTACCGCCGTTCGCTCTACATCGCCGAAGATATAAAGAAGGGTGATGTACTTAATGAGAATAATCTACGTATCGTCCGTCCGGGACTGGGTTTGCCGCCGAAATACTATGATGTTATTATTGGCCGCAAGGTGAACCGGGATGTGAAGAAAGGAACTGCAGTGGAGTGGGGGATGGTTCAATAGATAAAGTAATAAACAGGGTTTTATTCTGTACCTCACCACTTCAGGTAATCAATGCTCGTTCAGCTATGGATTATATGGAATCTAACTTAAAATGTAATGATTATGTGGTGATGGTGCATCCGCTGTTACTTGAAAATACAAAAAAGCAAATAAACCATATAGCCAAAATATTGGACTACAGTAATGTGATTGACCTTACTTTTTTGGAAAAGAAATATAATCAAGAAAAAGAGAGATTATCTCTGATTAAAAAAATCTTTATGATAAAAAGATTGTTAAATGATAGAATCGAAAAGCATATAGAATTACAGGGGGAAATTTCAGATATTTTACAGAAAAAAATTGGGAAGATCGATATTGTTTTTTTTCGAATGGCCTATAAGTATATCGATTCATTATTTATAAATACTCAAAAAGATGCTACATGGTATGGTATTGAGGATGGTTTTGGTGATTATGTGCCAAATAATTGGGCTTTTACCACATTCAACACATATGAAATAAAGCACAGAATTAAGTCAGTATTTAATTCATATTTATTCTTCTTGACTTCAATATTTTTTACAAGTGGATTGAAAAATAATAAAGCTGTATTCCTAAAACCTAATTGTAACTATAGATGTAGTTATACAAACATAGAAAGGAACGGATCAGTTTGCATTAGTAATAATTTCAGAAAAAATATTTCGAAATTATACAAAAAATCATTACAACATGAAAAGATAAAGGTCCTTATTATTGGAACATTGCTGGATCCCAGATTCAAGTTAGAAATAAATAGAGAGGTTAAAATTTATAATGTCATTATTGAAATAATATCAAAAAAATATGGGGTAAATAATAATGAAATATGGTACAAACCCCATCCGCGTTTAGCTTATGAAAGCTGGGAGTTCAAAAAAAATAATTTGCAGTGCTCAATATATGATTATCAGAATATCACTTTAGCGGATGTTGAATTATTGAACAAGAACTTGAAAGCTGTTTACTCTATAGCTTCTACTATCCTATTATACGCGAAGAAAATATTTCATTTAGAATCATATCTGATTGATATAAGAAATGAGGACTGTCATCCCTCCGCTTATAAACAAGCTTATTATCTGGCAAAGAAATTTGATATTCCAACTGTTAATGTTTAGACATTATTTGAATACAATAGATTTATAAGAAGCTATTTTTGAGTAAATTAATTATTGCTGAAATTAGTTCCGCCCACGAGGGTTCCTTGGAAAACGCGATAAAATTGATTGAATTATCATCAAAGTGCTGTGGATTGTGTAAAGTTTCATACTGATCTTGCTAAAGATGAAAGTCTGTCTGATTCACCTAACCTGGACTTCTTTAATGAAAATATCTAAAGTTGTGGGATACTGTCTTTCATCACCATATGGCGATGGCAAAACATTCGGTCAACCCGCGGGTGTTAAGAGTATTGGAATGGTTGAAGTTCATACAGATAGCAATGTTATCGGAATAGGTGAAACATATTCAGGTATTTATTTGCCAGAATTAATTGGACCTATAACGAATAGCTTGGCCGATTTGATTGTTGGATATAACCCGATGGAGATAGATAGGATATATGATTTGTTGAACATCCCTTTTTTCGGAAGTACTGGCATAGTTAAAAGTGTCATAAGCGCAATAGATATTGCTTTATGGGATATAAAAGGCCAAGTACTAGAAAAACCTATATATCAATTGCTAAACGATTCTGTTAACAACGATGTAAAGGTCTATGCTAGTGGAGGTTCAGTTACTTTTTCGACAGTAGAAATACAGGCTGATATCGAAAAGATACTGAAAAAGGGATACCATGCCTATAAGATGAGAATTGGCTACAAGTCTTGGGAAGAGGATTTAGAAAGAGTTAGGACTGCTAGAGAATGTTTGGGTAACAATTATGAACTTATGATTGATGCCATCATGGGCACACTGAAGAATCCATGGAATAAAGATATAGCCTTAAACAAAATTGAAGATCTAAAGGAATTTGATCCTTATTGGGTAGAAGAACCCTTACATCCAACGGATTTAAGTGGGTATAGATACTTAAAAGAAAAGGCTAGTGCAAAAATTGCTGTCGGGGAGGCATTTTGTAGTGCGCATGAGTTTGAGGCTTACTTTGATGCAGTTGATTTTATTCAGCCTGATGTGACAAATTGCGGTGGATTCTCGAGTATGATAAACATTATAAATGCTGCAAAGTCTAACGACATACCAGTTGCGCTTCATGTATGGGGGAGTGCTGTTTCTATCCTGGCTAATCTTCATATTGCATGTGTTTTTTCTAATGTTGAATGGTTTGAAATGCCTCAGGTGAGACTTGATATTTTTTCAGATTATATTTCACGATTAATAACGATTGATAATGGCTATATCTCTGCTCCTGAGACCGTTGGTTTGGGTATAAGTATTAATGAACAAATAAAAAAGGAATATAGGTTTGTGCTTGGAAGTGGCTATAAAGTACCTGTTACAACAAACAAATGACTTCTTCTATAAATCTGAGGGTAGGGTGTGACCTTTTTTTAGATCTCAAACTTTATAGGATTCCTATTGTATTCCAAAATCAATTAAAAACCGAGTTTCCTAATGTGGAAGTTATTGAAGTGAATACAACATCAGCTAATCAAATTAATTTAGAAACAATAGATATTTATTGGGGTAACAGGATTACAGAGGAATTAATTAAGAAACTAACGGGTATTCAATGGATACATTTCGGATCTGTAGGTGTTAACCAGGCTATAGCCCAAGATGTGAAACAGCGACATATTGCTGTTACTAACAGCAAAGGCGTGATGACAGATGCTGTTGTTTCAACTGTGCTGGCGTTTATATTCTCGCTAGCCAGAGGATTTCATCATGCTTGGAATTTGCGTCTTCATAACAATCTAGATCGGAAGTCATTTGATGTTTTCTTTGATAGTATACAGGATGTCATTGGCCAATCATGTTTGATTGTAGGGCTGGGTGAAATTGGGCAAAAATTGAGTGAAATTTGTGCCTCAATAGGAATAAATGTCTATGCTGTAAAAAATAATATTAGTAGTTATCCACAATGGATAAAAAAAGTTTATCCATTGTCAAAATTAAATGATGCTGTGAGCGATGTAGATTATGTAATTAACTTATTACCTCTTGTCGATAGCACTAAGGGAATCTTTAATTCATCTATTTTCGCTGCGATGAAAAGGAATGCCTTCTTTATTAATGTGGGTCGTGGTGATACAGTAAATGAAGACGATCTTATTCATGCTATTCGAATAAAACAGATTGCAGGGGCAGGTTTGGATGTTTTTAGTAAAGATAGTTATATAAGCCCGGGAATACCTCTCTGTCGTGAGTCTCCACTGTTGAAGGAGGAGAATATTATATTGACACCTCATGTTGCGGGACTTACTACTAAATATTGGAAAGCGGAATGTGATTTATTTTTTGAAAATCTAAGACTTTTTTTAAAGGGGAAACCTTTAATAAACTACGTAGATATATCAAATTGAAATTGGTTTTTTGTCCAATTCTATTTGAAGAACTTGTATTGGACAGTATATTATTCTTTATTTAGGTTTATAGATAAAGGTAAAGATGAAAATTCTGCATGTTGAGCCGGATGTTTATAACGAAGAAACGCGAAATCTGTTAGAGACTGTTGGAAGTATCGATTATGTTTATTGTAAGACCCAGGCTGAATTAACTAAAGCTGTATCCAAGGCACCGTATAAAGCTTTGTTTTTGCGTTTGGGTTTACATGCTGATAGTAGTATTCTTGATTTATTACCTGATTTACAGTGGATAATAACCCCTACAACTGGCTTGGATCATATAGCTTTAGATGAAGCAAAAAGCCGAAGGATTAAAGTAATTAGTTTGGCAGGGGAGGTCGAATTTTTGAATACAGTTTGGAGCACAGCTGAACATACGTGGGCTTTGTTATTAGCACTTATAAGGAAAATACCTTCGAATTTTCGAGAAGTTATAAATGGAAATTGGAAAGGAGAGCTGACAAAGGCGTTTATGAGCGAAGAACTTTTTGGTAAAACTCTGGGTATTATTGGATATGGTAGGTTGGGTTGTATGGTAGCTGACTATGGTTTTGCTTTTGGTATGAAGGTGCTGATTACAGATCATGATCAATCCAAGCTCAACAATAAATCTCCTGATTATTTGATTGTAAGTTTGGAAAGGTTGCTCTCTGAGTCGGATGTAGTATCAATACATTTACCTTTAAATAAAAGCACATATAAATTCATTAGTGAAGATCGCATTAACCTGATGAAACATGGTTCTCTTTTGATTAACACAGCTAGAGGTGACCTTATAGACGAGGTTGGATTATTGACTGCATTAGAACAAGGAAAACTTGCTGGTGCTGGTCTTGATGTGCTGGCTGGCGAGTGCATGTGGGATAGGCGAGTTCCTGATAACCACCCTTTAATTATATATGCCAAAAAGCATGATAACTTGATTTTAAGCCCTCATGTTGGTGGATATGGTCGACAATCTATTTACGCAACACGTAGATTCATCACTGAAAAATTTATAAGGTTAATTCAATTAGATACTACAAGCACTATAAAATAGTCAAGACTAAGATGAGTGAGTACAATAAGTTTAGATATAAAACATTAATAATAACCCGTTGTACAAATTAAATGAGCGTATGTTAACATGGTTTAAGGGTCTATTGTTTATGAACTTATTGATGTATTGTAGGAGTTTAAAGGCCGTAATCTTCGAGAGGATTCTGGTCGCCAAACCATGAAAAGTCTTGGCATAGTTTCCACGAATCATGAACTGATCACAGAGTTGAGAAAAGATTGTTTCAATACGTTTTCGCACCCTCCTGAAAACAGCCGGCTGTTTTCGGTAGTTTTTCTGGTTGGATCCCATCGGTGTATTCAAAAACAGTCTGCTTTCCTCAAACAATTCAGTTTGTAATTCATCACTAAGGTAACCCTTATCACCTAATAGAGTACAGTTGTCATACTCTTATGTTATTCAAATAATGAATATCAGCCATGTTTGCATCCGACAAATCAAAGTCAGTAACAATGCCTTCCACCGTACATACACCATGAAGTTTATAGCCATAATAGGTTTGTTTTTGAGCCGCACAATACCCAAAGGAAGGAGATGTTCGTTCATCTTCCTTGCATATTTTAATCCGTTTAGCTCTCGCAAATTTGCAGATTTCAGCCAGCATAGAATCCAACACAAACGTGTCTTTGTATGGAATCAGTTTATCAACCAGAGCCCCCCTAACTTTTTCTATCAGGGATGAGAGAGCGCTTGCGTTTATTATAAACAGAGCGTTCAATAAGATGGGGAACAACAGATTTACGGTGCAGTTTTTTTAACAAATAGTGCTCACTGTCAAAGAGTAAACTGTCCGCAACCAGGCTCAAGGTGATTATCTCCAGGTCAGATAATTTAGTCCTGGGACCCGGTTTAGGGATGTTACAGGCCTTATCAACATCATTTTCTAAAAGTGTTTGGACAATTTTAATAATATGGTGCTAATGCACAGTCTTTTCTTTCACAAATTAATTTGCACAACGGGTTAATAATAATAAGGTGGTGAATTGATGAATAAAGTTATTGCAATTATTCCAGCTCGTAGTGGCTCAAAAGGCCTTCCAATAAAAAACATTTTGCCACTAGGCGACAAACCTCTTATTGCATGGTCTATTGAAGCTGCGACTAAATGTCAGTTAGTTGATAGAGTTGTAGTGAGTAGTGATAGTCAAGAAATTGCGGATATATCGAGAAAGTATGGTGCAGATGTCCCATTTTTGAGGCCAAAAAAACTTGGTGAGGATATGATACGAGTAGAAGATGTTCTAATTCATGCTTTGGATTGGATTGAAAAACATGAAAACAATAAGTATGATATACTTTTATTGTTACAACCAACAGACGTGTTTCGCAATAAAGATATTGTTGAAAAAGTCATCAGGGCCTTGATAAAAGATCCTAAATTGGACACGGCATTTGCAGCGAAACCCGAAGTAAAGAATTATTGGAGTTATCAAAATGGAAAATATACCCCGTTATATAGTCACGGATATGTCCCCCGCCAGAAAAGAACACCGATATATCGTGAAGATACTGGTATTGCAGTAGCAACAAGAATTGGTTTCATTAAAAAAGGGAGGCGTTTAGGTGATAATATAAGAATTATTGCTCATGAAAATATGGGTGACTTTATAGATATTCACACGGAGTATGATTTATGGTTAGCGAATATTCTTATTAAAGAGAGGGGAATACTACCCAATGAGTAAAGTAAAGATAATTGCAGAAGTAGGCTGGAATCACATGGGTAACATGAAGTTGGGTAGAAAAATGATTGAGGCGGCGGCGGGAAACGGTGCAGATATAGTAAAATTTCAAACATGGTCCGAGGATAAACTTAAACCCGGTGCATGGGATGAAGATGGCCGAAGAGAAATCTATAAAAAAGCACAACTGTCGTATGACGATCACCTGATCCTGAAAGATGTTTGTGAAAATAACGCTGTCCAGTTCCTTACTTCTGTATTCAACATAAATGATCTTGAATATTTAAGCGGGTTGGGTATGAAAATGATCAAGATTCCCAGCCATGAGGTACATAACCTTGAATTGATTGGAGCCGCTGCTGACATTTTTGATACTGTTCTGGTTTCTACCGGTGCAGCCAAGTGGGAAGAAGTAAGAAGTTTAATTAATAGAGTTGGTTCTGATAATGTGAAACTAATGCACTGTGTCTCAACATATCCCTGTCCACCGGATAAGATCAACCTTCCCAGGATGGATGAATTAAAAAAGCTTGTTCCTAATGTTGGCTATAGCGGTCATTATGTTGGGATTGATGACGCTATCGCCGCAATATGTCGCGGGGCGACTTTCATCGAAAAGCATTTTACCATTGATCAGGATCTGCCCGGAAGGGACAACAAGTTTTCAATTTTGCCCAATGATTTACATCATATAGCCAAATTTAGGGACATATATGAATTAATGAATATAGATAGAGGGTTGGACTTGCAGAAATGTGAAATGGATATTTATAATAACTATCGAGGAAGATGGAGTAAGAATGGTTAAAATTATACCAGGAAAAGCATCTATAATTATTAGAACACGAAATGAAGAAAGATGGATCAAACATTGTTTGGATAGTGTTTTTGATCAGGATTATAAATCCGGTTATGAAGTTATTATCATTGATAATAACAGTACAGATTGTACGTTAGATATAGTTAATCGTTATTCTGTTAAAACAATTATTAATATTAGAAAATATCTGCCAGGGAAAGCCATCAATGTTGGAATTGAACAATCTGAGGGTGAGTTCATTGTATGTTTATCTGCCCATTGCATACCCAAAAGTAATTCATGGCTTAATAATTTGATTAGAAATTTCACAGACGATAAGATTGTTGGAATATATGGGCGACAAATTCCTGTTTCCTTCAGTCATCCATCAGACATAAGAGAACTGTTTATTTCTTTCGGACTTGAAAGGCGAGTTCAAAAAAAGGATACGTTTTTTCATAATGCAAATAGTGTAATACGACGAAAAACCCTGAATATTCATCAATTTGATAATACAGTTACAAATATTGAGGATAGATTATGGGCAAAAACAGTAATTGATGACGGATTCCATTTGGTCTATGAACCTGAGGCAGAAGTATATCATTTTCATGGGATACACCAGGCTCAAGATCAGGGGCGAGCATTAAGTACTTTTGCTGTCATGAATGAACAGAAAGAATTTTTCATTGAAGATTTGTTACCTGAATCGTTGAAGCCTGAAAATCGTGAAGTGAGCTCTATCATTCCCATACCCAATAAAGTATCTGAACGGGTTGATCATGGCCAAATTGTAAAATTCTTCAATGAAATCAAAGACTCTAGATTCATTAAATCATATTTTGTATTATACGATGATGATAAATTGGTTGACATATGTAAGTCGTTTGACTTTATGCCCATTAAAAGAGCAGCAGCTTTGAATGAACCGGATGTGACTCTTGAAACGGTTTTAAAATGGGGGCTAAATAAAATTGAAAAGTTAAATATTAATCCTGAAGTAATATTGTATGCGGACCTTTTATATTACTTTAGGCCTCCAAATTTATTTGATAAACTTATAAATGATTTTTGTTACAAAGGAGTAGATACGGTCTTTGTCGGCTATGTGGATTATCACAATTACTGGATTCATGACGAGAATGAGGGATACATGCAAGTCGGAGAAGGATTTACACCAAGAACAAAGAGGCACCCTATTTATCAGGCTGTTTATGGATTGGGTTGCCTTACTTATGCATCAATAATTTCTAGGGACAAATTAGTTGGGGAAAAGGTGGGAATTGTGCCTATTAATAATATTCTCTATACACTTAAGGCGTCTGATGACGGGCATGCCAAGCTTTTCAATCTGCTTGAGCAGATAAAATAAATGATAGAATCTGTAAAGTGTTGAGAATTTTTGCTGATATGAAAACCATAGACTTATAATTTGGAGGACATTGTATATGAAAGTGTTATTTATATATCCTAACACACAAGGATACCCAAGAGTTCCCTTAGGAATGAACACTCTTATGTCTATTTTGGAAGAAGAAAATCATGAAGTGGACTTGTTTGATACTACTTTTCTTCTGCACGATCGAAATACAGAAGATGATGAAAAACTGAAAGTCGGACTTGTAAAGCCTACTGATACAACAAAATATTTCAGTAAACACTCGCGCAAAGAGATAGATGAATTGTTAAGACAAAAAATAAACAAATTTTCACCGGATCTGGTAGCTTTTAGTATTATGGAAGATAATTATCAATATGCAAATGAGTTAATGAATACAATTAAATCAATTGATAATATTCCTATTTTAGTTGGAGGAACGACTCCAACTGTTGCCCCTGATGTTCTAATAGAAAATCCTAATATTGATTGGCTTATATGTGGCGAAGCCGAGTGGTCGATAAGAGATTTTTGCAAACGGTTAGAAAATGGCAAAAATGTCGAAAATGTTTCAAATTTAGTTTATAAGAAAAATTCTCATGTAGTGGTTAATCCGTTAGGGAGATTTACAGATTTGAACGAAGTGCCATTTCAGAATTTTGATCGACAGTCATTTCCACCGTGGTCCAGGTCTCTTCATTGGAAGCCGCAGAATTAGTAAAATTAGCTAATAATACCTACCGTGATCTTTCATTTGCATTTTCAAACGAAATTGCTTTATTAGCTGACAGACATAATATCGATAGTTTTGAACTAATTAACGCAGCGAATGAGGGTTACCCACGCAATCCTATTCCGTTACCGAGTCCCGGTGTTGGTGGATACTGCCTTAGCAAGGATCCTTTTCTTTATGGATCGGTTATTGAAGGTGGAAAAAATAAGGCAAAACTGGGTTTGATCAGTAGAAAGATCAATCAAGAGGCAGCTTTGTACCCGATTAAAAAACTTAAAGTTTTTGCTAAAAAGAAAAATTATGATTTAAAGGATTTATCTGTTGTTATAATAGGTATTGCTTACAAAGGAATTCCTGAAACCACTGACATCAGAGCATCGATTGCTATTGAGATATTTGAAAAATTAAAGAACCAAGTTTTAAGAATTACTGGTTGGGATTACGTTGTTCAGGAAAGAATTATAAAAAGTGTTGGTTTTCATACAAACAAAAATATACAAAAATCAATAAATGAATCTAATGTTATCCTTATTTTGAATAATCATCCAGGTAATATAATGAGTGAAGTATTACAGCCATCTGAAAATGGTAGATTGGTTTTTGATGGTTGGAGACAATATAATGCAAATGAAATAAGCAAAATAAAAGGCCTAACATACGCGACTATGGGTTACATGACTGAAATTAAATGAAAAACATTGCACTCATAGCTTGTACAAATGGTTATGGACATATTCGCAGACTTCTCTACATATCTCAGTCGTTCAAAAGAAAAAATATTCAACCGTTTCTTTTTGCGCCAGAAAAAGTTACAAGATATCTAGGAAAGAAATTTGGAATTAAACTTCCGATAATTATTGATTTTGATACACAGACTAAAATCGATGACTGGAAAAATGGTAGGGCATCAGATTGGATTAATAAAATTGAAGACTTATCTGAATTTGATTCGGTGTTGAGTGATAATTTAATTGACGTTTTAATATTAAGGCCTGATGCTTGGCTTTCCGGTAACTTTTTGTGGCACGAAGTGCTA
>CEQE01148876.1_pt1 | contig 12315 bp, 9 predicted proteins | sample 356201 | NCBI WGS metagenome assembly CEQE01 (sample SAMEA2619970, study PRJEB7988) | marine metagenome | biome: marine biome (ENVO:00000447); feature: mesopelagic zone (ENVO:00000213) & marine oxygen minimum zone (ENVO:01000065); material: "saline water (ENVO:00002010), including plankton...
CCTATGTGTATTCGGCATGCCTTTGACGCCATAGTCGCAGCCACGAGATCGCCGCTCCTCATTCCGCCTCACGGACACTCCCTTACCGACCACACCGCCTTGCGCCGCACCTCGTGTGATTCGCGACGGTGAGGCATGTCTCGCCGCCTCATCTGTATAATTGGCTCGTACCAGTTTGAGCCGGTGCAGGGGCCCATGGAGCAGCAAAGTTCAGCGGAATCGACCCGGCGTGACCTTCCACGCGGTTCGGACACTCGACCGCCAGTGTTCGTCCAGATGACCGACGCCCTCACCGATCGCACGTCTGCGATCCGAATCGAGCCCGAAGACGTGCGGCTAACCGTTGGCGCCCTCGTCGACAAGCACCTTCGCTACTGCCCGGTGGACACTCTCGTGGCGCAGCAGCGCATGTCGGCGTCCTCTGCCCAGTCGTTGTTGGCGCTCCAGGATGCCAGCTACGTGCTCACAGACGCGGGACGGCTCACGCACCCGATTCCGAACTCCTCGATACTCCAATACGACAAACCGCTTGGCGCATCGGATACGCCGAGAGTGGCCAGGATTGTGGCGGATGGCGTCCCCATCGAAGTCATAGCGCTGACCTTCGATCGCGGGCCAGCAGGCTACGCTCGCAACTGGGCCGGGTTTCACCGGCGTCGATGGGACCGAAACCGCCCGTTCTTCGAGGACTTCGTGAACGACACGGTGTCGCAGACCCATCGCGGTTCGAAGCACGATGAGATCTTGGCCCTGGGATCCCGCGAGGCTTCGACTGAGCTCGTCCGCTGCCTTGCCAAGCGCATTTGGCGCGCCGATTTCGAGAGTTACTCCCGGTTCACTGGAAACAAACTCCGGTACAAGACCGGCGACGAAACCGTGTTCAGCGTCGCCGAAGGCCGAGGCGGGATATGCTCCGAAAAGGTCCAAGCGCTCAAGTTCCTGACCGACGGCCTCGGACTCGAGTCGAGCTATGTGCTATCGGGCCCCGGCATCCCAGAACCACCGCCCGAGGACGCGTTGCGCCAGATTCTGGACACCTTCGACTACTCGTTCTCCAAGCGGCACATGCGCTACTGGCAACACGTCGCGCTGCTCTACGATCTGGATGGCGTGGAGTTGCTTGTGGACGCCACAAACGGGAACATACCGTTCCTGTTTGTCGAAGGCGCGGAGGCATCGGAATACCTGGACTATTCTCAGAAGAAACCGCTGCCCGTCCGGATGGCCGAGGTCAGTGAACAGTTCTACTACCACCGGGCCGATCAAAGCCTCGTTGAAGATTTGTACTACGCGATGGAGAACCTCGTGCCGGAGATCGACCTGGTTCAGGTGTTCGACAACGAGCTGGGCCTGTACATCGATGAATCGGTGTTCGTCACACCGGTCGTATATGAGAGCGAGGATGAGTTTGAATCGCTCAAACAACAGTACGCCACAGCGTGCGAGCCGGAGGGGTTGCCGTTGGAGATCAGCCCGTCCTGGTCTCTCGACTCCCCGCTCGGCCGCGATCTGCGACGCCGAACGCCGAGCGTCGCGGATGCTATCGAAGACAGCCGGGACCATTTGTTGGAGAGATACGACTACTTCGAAGGCGCCGGTCATCAGGCGGGCCTTGTGTTGATCGGACTTGGCAAGAACCCGAAGCCGCCGGTGTGATAAATTACAGGTCTATTAAGGCTCGGAGACTCGATGCTAGACACTGCTGAAATCCGTGCGGCGTTGGCCGCCGTCCCGGAGACGCCGGCGCTGGTGTTCTCTCAGGCTGAGTTGTCTGACTCGGCCAGACGAATCCGCGCCGCAACCGACGATGCCGGCGTGTCGCTCCTGTACGCCATGAAGCCGTGCACGCTATCGTGGGTCATGGAGGAGCTGGCGGCGCACGTGACCGGGTTTACCGCCAGCTCGCCCTTCGAAATCCGGCTTGCGCGGCAGGTCCTGGGCGACTCGCGCAAGGTCCACTACTACGGAGTTGCCGTCGCCGAGCATGAGTTCGCCGAGATAGGGCGAAGCTGCGACTACATCTCATTCAACTCGATCGGCCAGTTGGAGCGGTACGGACCGGAGACGCCGGACCTGACAAGCCCCGGCCTGCGACTGAATCCGGGCATTTCGTTCGTTTCGGATGAAAGGTACGATCCCTGTCGTAGGCACTCGAAACTCGGAGCGCCTATCGAGCGGATCATCGCGGCCGAACACGGATCCCACGACATCTCCGCGGTGGCTCAAGGGCTGCTCATGCACACAAACTGCGAATCCGACGACCTTCTCGATCTGTTCGCAACGGCGTCAGCAGTCGACGACCGGCTCGGGCTGCTCCTCGACCGAATGGATTGGGTGAACCTTGGCGGAGGCTACACCTTTGGCTCAGCCACCGATTTTGCTCCGCTCAACGACGCCTCCGCGTTGCTGAGGAGCGACCGGGAGATCGAGATATTCATCGAACCCGGGGCCGCGTTCGTCGCCGACGCAGGTTTCATCGTCAGCACGGTCCTCGACGTGTTCGACAGCGGAGGGGTCGACGTCGCCGTGCTCGACACCTCCGTGAACCACATGCCCGAGGTCTTCGAGTACCAATACGAACCGGATGTCCTCGACTATGCGCCGGACGGGTCGCACAGATACATACTGGCCGGCAGGTCATGCCTCGCCGGAGACGTTCTGGGCGACTACCGATTCGAAGAGCCGCTGACGCCGGGCAGCAGGGTCGCGATCCTTGGCATGGGAGCGTACACACAACCCAAGGCTCACACGTTCAACGGAATCAACCTTCCCGACGCCTACGCGATGCTTGAATCGGGAGAGTTGACTCTACTACAGTCAACTAGCTACGGCGATTTCGCCGCCAGGAACGGAGCAAGTCAGGTTGCGGTTAGCTGAACGAGAGTTGACGATCCCGAACCCGTGGGGCGACGACGTCCTTGATCGCGCCCGTGCAGGTGTAGCCGACGCTTTGGGCGACGATCGCGTGCCCGTACGGTTCGTTGTCAGCGAATCGTCGGACAATAGATTCGAGTGCGAAGTCGGATTGATTGAGCGGACCGACTCCGAACGCCTGCCGTCCATAGCCTCGATTTTCGACTTCTCGAAGCGTCCCTGGGAGAACACCGATTCGTTCACCGCGGTGTTCATCGTGCCAACCGGCATCGGCGCCGAGATCGGCGGGCACTCCGGCGACGCAACGCCCGTGGCTCGCATGCTCGCCGAGGTCTGCGAGACGCTGATCACCCACCCAAACGTGGTCAACGCATCCGACATCAACGAAATGCCCGACAACGGCCTGTATGTCGAAGGCAGCGTGCTCTCCAGACTGATGATGGGGACCGCCGGTCTGCGAAAGATGCGCTCGAACCGCGTGTTGGTCGCCATTGACGCCGACCACGATCCCAAGTGGGTGACCTCGACCGTCAACGCTGTCAACGCCGCTCATGCCACGTACGGGTTGGACATAGCAGGCACGGCGGTATTGGATCGGCCCCTTCGGCTGATCAGCCACTACTCGGACTCCGGGCGCGCCACCGGCGAAGTCGAGGGGTTCGAAGGGTTGGTCAACGCCTTCGACGTTTGGGAAGGCAGTTTCGACGCCGTGGCCATCGCCTCCGTGATCGACGTTCCCATGCCCTACCACATGGACTATTTCACCAGCGGCGGGGAGATGATCAATCCCTGGGGCGGCGTCGAGGCACTGCTGACTCATACGGCATCGTGCATCTACGACGTGCCGACCGCGCACGCGCCCATGATGGAGTCGGACGAGGTCGCGAACGTGGACCCGGGCGTGGTCGATCCCCGCATGGCGGCTGAGGTCATCTCTAACACGTTCCTTCAGTGCGTGCTCAAGGGCTTGCAGCGCTCTCCTCGAATCGTATCGGACGGCGACGCGATGAAAATGCCCGGTGTGATCACCGCCGCGGACGTGTCGTGCCTGGTCATCCCGGACGGCTGCATCGGCCTTCCGACCCTCGCGGCCCTGGAGCAAGGCATCCCGGTGATCGCGGTGCGCGAGAACCGGAACGTTATGCGAAACGACCTGGCTCGGTTGCCCTGGGACACCGGGCAGTTGTACGTCGTCGACAATTACTGGGAAGCTGCGGGCGTGATGGCCGCGCTGCGGGCGGGCATGGCGCCTTCGTCAGTGCGCAGGCCTCTGAAGCCGACTCCGAACGCGGCGCCCAAGTCCAGGACGAGCGGTCAAAGCCACGGTTGACGGGACGCACGTGAGCATACTGCGAGAGACAATTGATCTCATCAAAGGGGCGACCGCGCTGCCAGGTTGGCTGCGCGAGCGTTCCGCGTCGCCGGATGAGCGAGCTTTGCGACGGGCTGCTCGTTGCGCCGACCTCGCTGACGCAGCCGGTCCCGACTGCCGTCGTCTGTCGGACGCTGAGCTCCGATCAGAGTTGCAGGCCGTCTCACGACGCCCAGAATCCCTCGCATCGATCTCACAAGCGCTCACCCTAGCCGGCGTCGCCATGGAGCGGCGTCTGGGGGCGTGGCGGGCGTTCGACCGGGAACAGGTCCCCGACTCGCTCCTTCATTGCTACGAATTGGCCAACGAGCCTGCGACCCGCGCAAGCCAGGTCTTCGATGATCTCTCGCTGCCAGCAGAAGAACGCGAGGTTATGCGAGGAATCGTGCGCGGTCGCGAGATGCTTGAAACCATCCAACCGGCGGACGTCGCGCTGCCAGGGTCATTTTACGAAGCGCTCGCCGCGTTGGACGCCGGCTCAGAGCTGCGATTCACCCCGACCCGAGAGCAGACGATCTCAGCCGCGCTGCTGCTCCGTGGCGCCATCGTGGAGATGGATGCGGGTGAGGGGAAGACGGTCTCGGCGGGGCTGGCTGCGATAGTTGCCGCGTCTTCGGGAAGGTCGGTTCACGTCGTCACGGCCAACGACTACCTGGCCCAGCGAGACGCTGATTGGCTGACTCCGGTCTACTCGTCGCTTGGCATCAGCGTCGACGCCGTCCTGTCTTCGATGGAAGACGACGAACGCCGGCTCGCGTACGGGCGCCAAGTGGTTTACTCCACCGCCAGGGAGATCGGCTTCGACTACCTTCGGGACAACCTCAGACTGCCGCCTGAGCTGCCCGTGCAGGGACCACTCGACACGGTCATCGTCGACGAGGCGGATCACGTGCTCATCGACCAGGACCGGACGCCCCTCATCATCTCCGGCGAAGAGGCCGAGGATTCCGGTGGATTCCGGTCGGCGCACGATGCGGTGGAGCAGCTACTCGCGCTGCACGCGAAGCAGGTTCGCCTAGCCGAGGCCAACGTCCTGTTCGACACAGACGAGGCCCGCGCCGGCGAAGATCATGCCATGCTTTACGCGGCGGACCCCGAGAGCGCTGTGCTTCGGGACGCGATCGCGAAAAGCGGCATGAGCCGGCACAAGCTGATGGCGATGCTGGACGAAATGCACGACGAACCAGGCACGGGGGCGTACGAGCAGCGCTTCTACTACGTAACCGATGCGACGCGAAGCTCCGTCCGCTTCACCCAGCGTGGAGAGGAGTTCCTAGCGCATTTACTCGGGCAACCCCAATCCGACTCGCCAGAACTCCGAGACGACCCGTGGACTGGTCCGGACTTAACCGACCTGGCTCAACGGAACGTCGACGGCAAGAGCACGGACCAAAGCCGCTGGGAGGCTGCTCTCGGCATGGTTCACCAACTGCTGAGAGCGCACACGCTGTTCAAGCGCGACATCGACTACGTCGTCGCGGACGGCAGGGTCGTCATCGTGGACCCGATGAACGGTCGGCTGTTGCCGGACAACCGGTATCTTCACGGCCTCCAGGCTGCCCTGGAGGCCAAAGAAGGGCTCGATCCAAGGTCTGAGACGGAGACGATCGCCCAGATCACTGTTTCGGGGCTCATAAGCCGATACGCCAGAGTCAGCGGTCTCACCGGAACCGCCACCGAAGCGAGGGACGAATTCGACCGGACCTACGGGCTCGAAACCGTGAAGGTCGCCCCAACGCATCCCAAACGCCGGGTCGACGAAGCTCCCGAGATCTTCGCCTCGAATCAAGACCTGCAAGCGGCGATGATCGACCAGGTGAACAACTGGCGGACAATCGGCAGACCGGTCTTGATCGGCACGGTGTCCGTCAGGCAGTCCGAGGAGATCAGCGAGCTGCTGAATCGAGCAGGGATCGAACACAGCTTGCTCAACGCGGTCACGAGCGAATGGGAAGCCAAGATCGTCCGAGATGCCGGACAATTCGGAGCCATGACTGTCTCAACGAACATGGCAGGGCGCGGGACCGACATCATCATCGAACCAGGATTGGGCGATCAAATCGTGACCGCCTGCCTCGACCGTGTGACCGCCATTCTGGCCGAACGACCAAAATCGACGGTGGCATTGCGGTGTGGGACGAGCGAGGAAGCGGAGCTCATCGCCGAGGCCGCCGCCCAGACGGGCCTCAGGGTTTCGCGCGCCTGGGACGGTTCGAAGACGAAAACGGTTCGCGTGTCGAACACCCTCTGCGTGGCCGAACTCGTAGATGACCGCGACACCATCGAATTCGGCCTTGGGCTGTGCGTGATCGGCGTCGCCCTGCACCAGAGCGGACGGGTCGACAGGCAGCTCAGAGGCAGGGCAGGCCGTCAGGGCGCGTTCGGCGCGTCAAAGGTCTTGGCATCGCTTCAAGAGGACCCCATCGCGTTCAGTCGCCAAGCCCCGACGTTGAACAGGCTCGCCCGGATCGCTTCCGCTCATGACAGCGGGCCGAATACCCGGATTGGCCGTTCGCTTCGCCAACTGCAAGAAGAGGCCGCCGCGGACAGACGGGCGGCCCACGAGGCGTCTCGTGACTATACGGCGGTGCTCGAACACCAGACGCTGACGTACTATCGGGCAAGGCAGCTCATTCTGACCGATGCCGCGTGGTCCGATTCATGTGAGGACATGGCCCGAACGTGGGCCGAGCAGTTCGTCTCGGAGCGGTTCGGGGAAGTGTACAAAGTAGGATATCTCACCGTTTTCGAGAAGCTGGTCGCGCGGCTTTGGTCCGATCTTGGCATCGATTGCGATGGGTTGTTCGGAGCAGGCGAGGTCGCGATCTCGGACGCGTTGACCGAACTGCTGACTGGCAGGCTTGCCGAGATTCGCGTTCAGTTGGGCGACGACGCATATGACGACCATTCTCGAACGCTCCTGGTCAGGGCTGCGGACCAACTGTGGCCCGGACATCTGTCCCACCTCCGCGACGTTGCCCTCAGCACGGCAATCGCTGGGCCGACTCATCGAGAAGCCGCCGCCCATTTCGCCGGTTTCGCTCGCGACGCATATCGGGAGCTGGTCTCAGCAGCGTGGCGTCGAGCTCTGCCAGAGATTCTGACGTTGCATTTCGAGGGTCATGGTCAACCACCGTCAGAGAAACCAACCCCAGTCTCGGAAGAGATCCTGAGCCTACTTGCCTAGGGAAAGGGAGAGATTACCATGAGCCGACGCACCAAGATGACTCGTCCCTCGATGGCGGCCCTGGCCAGCGCGGCACTGCTGGCGGGACCTGTCGCCGCGGCGTGCTCCCCCGGCCCCACTTACGAGGACTGGGCGGCAACTGACGGCGCCTCGGGCCGCATCAACCTGGACGAGGTCCAGAAAGCCTTCAAGGACTCCGAGGGCACTTCCGATTTCGAGAAACGGGTGAACGAGATCTACGAAGGCGACGGGATCGTCCTCATCCGCGCCCAACAGGACGGCGAGACGCTGACGTTGGAAGGGTGGGAGGACCTCGACGGCAGCAAGGCGATTGAGGATGCCAGCGACGACATCCTGTTCTCGATCGTGCGCGACCACGACCGCCAGCACGAACTTCGCGGCCACGGCTCGAACGGCTACTATCGTAGCGGTTTCGGCGGCGGCGACTTCCTGTTCACCTACATGATGATATCGGCGCTTTCGCCGCGCGGATACTACTACTCAACGCCAGTCAACCGTTACGGCACGATGCAGAATAACCGCACCAACTACCGGTCGTCCGCCGGGTACCGTAGCCAGGTCTCGAAGAACACCTCGTACTTCAGCAAACAGAAGTCGTTCCAAGGGTCCAAGTACACCAACGCCACCAAGAGCACGGCCCGCAACAGCTACCTGAACTCCCAGAAGACCTCGGGCAGTTTCAAAAGCAGCGGCACCGGCGTCCGGAGCAGTTGGGGCTCAAGCTCTCGGACGAGCGCTTCGCGGAGTTCCGGCGGCTTCCGAGGCGGGGGCGGCGGCGCCCGAATCGTGGGGTTCGTCAGACCCAGCCTGAGATGAGCGAAGGCACGCTTAGGGTTAGCTTGACCCTGGGCGCCATGCCGCCCTCAGACGCCTTTTGGATCGACTTGCCGTTGTCAGCGGCGGACATGAGCCTCACGTCGCTGATGGACCGGCTCTGCCCCGCCTCGGATGCGGACGCCGACGCGGTTCGCGCGGAGTTGGACATTCGCGCGAATCCGGACCTTCCGGATATGTACGATGTCTTGCGGGGCCTGATCGACCACTGGAGGGCCGGCACGTCGCGGATCACCTTTCGAACTCCCGCCGGCGTCGAAGCTAATCCGTCACTGCCCGTTTCTTGCTGGTTTGTCCCGTGGTCAGCCGAGGCGCCGTCTTCCGCGGTCGATCGGTCGCTCAACCTCAGTTTGGAGCACCGATTCGACGCTCTCGCCGCCTACGAGATTGACGGGGGCGATCGCGAAGGTTTCATGGGCTGGATGCGGGCATGCATGCTCATCTACTTCTTGGACAAGCACGGATTCGTACTGCCTGTGCACGCCAGCGACGATTTGTACGCGGCACTGCTGCAGATGGCCGGGCCCCTACAAGACCGGGGGTTCATCGAACCGTCGCCTGGCGGACACATGCTCGACATCAGCGACGAAGGACGGGCTTTCATCGCAGAGATGATGGACGAGGCGGAAGCCTACATCGGCGCATTCGACGCGTTCGGCGACGTCGTGCCGCCTCAGGGCAAGCGCCCCATCGAGTTCGCCACGGGCAGGGGGCTCGACTTGCGGGTGCAGGTCTTCGACGTCGAGGGCATCGACGCGTACAGGGCCGTCTTCCTGCTGCGGCTGTACGACGGCTCTCTCGACGAATTCAGGTCGGAATGGCGAAAAAGCGTCACGGACGACGAGTTCCTGAACTGGGTGATCGAGCCAGCGGTCGACTTCGATGCGGTGGAAGATGACGATCTGGTCGAGATCATAGCGGCCGCCGAGAACGCGGACACCGTGGGCGGTGACATCTAGCGTAGGGCCCACGACATCGCGGTCGGCGCTAAGCGCTCGCCCACCAACGGTTAACGCGCCGCCTTGATTCTGGCGACCTCCGCATCCAGCATCGCCCGGCCGAAACCAAGATCCTCGAGCCGGACGAGATCTTGCTCAGCCTCTGTGTCTCGACCGAGGAGAGTATACGCAATAACACGGCTGGCATATGCTTGTGTGAGTTGTGGATCGATTCTGATGGCAACGGTAAGATCGTCGACCGCCCCTTCGTTGTTGCCCATATCGAGGTAGACGATGCTCCTGTTGACGTAGGCCATGGCAAACCTGGGACTCAATCGGATGGCTTCATTGTAGTTTTCGAGAGCCATCTCGGGCTGTCCGAGGTTGTCTCGGACGAAGCCTCGGTTCATGTATGCCTGGGCATCTCCCGGATTGAGTTGGATGACGCGGTCGAGGTCTTCGACAGCGAATTGGTATTCGCCCTTTTTGGCGTTGAGAATGCTTCGGTTGTAGTAGGCGCCGGCGAGTTCAGGATCGAGTTTGATCGCCTCGTCGTAATCTTCGAAGGCGCGTTCAAGTTGTCCCAAGCCGTCGTAGGCAATGCCGCGATTCACGTAGGCGACAGCTTGGGGGTCCAATCTGATGGCCTCGTCGTAGTCTTCAATGGCCCGCTCGGGTTCTCCCAGGGTGTCGTAGGCGTTGCCGCGATTCATGTACGCCGAAGCGAACTCAGGGTCTTCCAAGATGGCCTTGTCGTACTGTTCGATGGCTTCTTTCGGAAATCCGAGTTCTTGGATTTCCACGCCGTCATTGAAGAACCTCTCGGCTTCGTTCGTCCCCCCGCATGCCGCGATTAACAGCGCCGCGATAGACGCGGCCAATGTGAGTATCAGATGTCTCTTCAATTATCACCTCGCCCGCGCGACCTGACTCGCGAAGGCTTTGTATTCGTTGGATCAGATGACGCAGTTCGAATTCCAGATAGGCGCGTCAAAGCGGCAAACACATCCGTACCGTCGACGCGGCATCCTATCTCGGCGACATCTCGACCAACTCGGAACTACGCGGCGCCGCAATCGCCAACGGCATGAGACGCCAACAGCCTAGACGAAATCACGCCGCTGTGGAAGCCGGGGCTGTCTCAACTGAAGGTCTCGGCCGGATTATTCCGAGCGTCTGGACCCGTGCTACGCACGCCACTCACATCGCTCAAAGCCACGCGATAACTACGCACGCCGCCGGTTCAACCGCCAGCCGCCAGCGCTCCGACCCGATATGCCATCCGCGTAACCAGGTGTCGGTCCGAACAGCTACAGCGCAAAGAACAGTATCAGGCTCACGCTGATGACCATCGCGCTCACGATGAAGGCGACGCCAAGGTTCCGGTCCACCGCAAGCTCGTGGGCCACGGAGACCTTAGGGAACAGCACCAGATCGGTGATTCTGCGGACCACAAAGAGCAGGACAAAGCCAACCACTGCGTATACCAAGAAGCCGGCCAGCGCATCCTCCCAGGTCGTGAATTCTCCGAAGACAGCCTTGAACACAACCAGCCCGATGGCGACGAGGTTGCCTGCCAGCGCCACACCCACTGCCGCATTGCCGTGTTCGATTTCGTCGTGCAGGTCGTACGAGGTCGTCATTTCATAGAACAGCGTGTACAGGATTAACGCGGCCAGACCCAATCCCAGGAATGCCAGGGAGGTCTCGGGGCCACCGCCCTCGCCGGAGATGGAGCCGGCGATGATCAAGCCGACCGCGACGTAGACGGCTGCCTCGACGGCCCCGGTGCCAACATTGTGGTCGTCGATGATCTCCTTCTCTGTGCTGAACTGGTGCAGCACGAGTTTGTCGACTACCATGCGGGCTACGTTCAGGATCACGATGCCGATGCCCGTGTAGATCAGCACTCTGAGGACATCTTCCCAGTAGTCTGACGTGAAACCGAGACCCGAGTCCAGGATCAACCTGAACGGCTGGTACATTGCGCCAAGGAAGACGATGACGATGCCCAGATAGTATCCTGTGATGCTCAGCGCAAGAGCCACGTTGTCGTGAGTCCTGAGCTGCTCTTGAATCTTGTAGGGCGTGAGAAAATCCTGGACGAGCCTTGCGAAGACGAGCAGGACGATGCCCATCCCGACGTATACGAGGCCTCTTGGAATCTGCTCCAGTACGTCGACGAATGCGTCAGCCATAATCTCCCCCTTCTACAGCCCGGCTCTACTTGCCATACACGCGAACAATGTGCGGGGACACGGTGACGGATATGTAGGCTTCAAACGGTCTGCCTTCCCACTTGACTGCAGAAAGGCCGTGCTCTCCGTCTTCGGTCCCGAAGTCCCAAAGCCAGAACCCTTCGCCGGCGCCAACGTCGTCCTTGTAATACAAGACCTCGTAGCTGTTCCGGTAGAAGTATTTCCGGCCGTCATACTCCACGAAGTTCTCTATGGATTTGTTATCGTCCCACTCAGATAGAGTTCGTTCGTCCAATCCGACTTCGGACAACCCCAGTGCATCGTCATGCTCGGTGACGACGATCAACAGTTCGGCGCCGTCGTGCCACTCGATGGAGACTCGCCGGTCGCCGTCAACTGCGATGAGCTCGTACGCCTTGCCAAAGGCGCTCTCAAGTCGATTCTTGCTCTCGACGATGAAGTAGGCGTCCTCGAACGTCGGGGAGAACCCGGGTATGACCACCACGTCGTCCACGCCCGCCGACCTGATCGAGTCGTCTTTCGGCGCCTGACCGGGATCTGAGCGACGTTTTCGTTTTCCGAACAGCGATCTGAACATTGCTCCCCGCAAAAATCAATCCGACGGAACCGCAGTAGCCTTGATTCTACTACAAAGGCGGTCTTGGGTGAGCTACCTTGGGGTTCACGAATTCGCTCTTTCGTAGTCAGGCCGCCGTTCGACGCGGAGCCGCCCGATATCGAGTTGCACTGCCTATCGTTCACGCGTGCCGGCTCTCTGCCGGATCACCCGTCCCGGACATTCTTCATCGTGCCTTAATCGGGCTTTCGTTGCGAGCGGGATTGCCGAGAGGTGCACGAGGCTGTCAGTCACGGATGATTGACACGACATAT
>CEQE01047946.1_pt1 | contig 12309 bp, 10 predicted proteins | sample 356201 | NCBI WGS metagenome assembly CEQE01 (sample SAMEA2619970, study PRJEB7988) | marine metagenome | biome: marine biome (ENVO:00000447); feature: mesopelagic zone (ENVO:00000213) & marine oxygen minimum zone (ENVO:01000065); material: "saline water (ENVO:00002010), including plankton...
AAAAGCGCTTTATCAAACTTCTTGATCAATTCGAGATTATGCGTGCTCTTAACAAACACAACATAAGCCTTATTAATAGAAGCAGGATGCACTAACTTTTCAACTTTATCGCTTAATTTCTCATGCAAGATAATTTTGGAAGCTGCGAGTTGATCAATTATAATGCAATCTACCCGACCATGGACAAGTTTCTTCATGTTCAGTAGATTTGAATTTGCTTCCTGCGTTATAATAAGTCCTTTTTTACGTGCCTTATCAATTTCATCCCCATAGCTCCATCCAAGATTCAGACCCACTTTCTTTCCTTTGAGATCAGATATTCTTTTGAAAGGAAAACGATTGCCTTTTGCGACATAAACAACTAATGTTTCTTCAAAGATAGGCTGTGAAAAGTCATATATCTCCAGGCGATTGCTATTTTTATAAATACCTCCCACAGCGGAATTTCCTTTTTCTCCATTACTCAATGCCCTTTTCCATGGTAGTGCCTGAACATCGACTTTTACGTTCATACGATTTAAAATAGCTTTAATTTGTCTTGGATACAAACCTTTTGCATTCTTTTTGTCTCCATACATATATGGGGGGTAAGCGTTGTCAACAGCAACTATTATTGAGTCACTTCCCGCTTGAACGCACGTTGAGTATAAAGGCGCTGCAATTAGTAGAAAGCCGCATAATAATTTCTTAAGCATAATAATCTCCAAACCGATGTTTTTATGTAAAGGTATGGTTTATAGATTTTCCGTTCTTCAGGATTTTTCACAAATCCTGAACGTCCCACTTTTCCAGAATCCTTTTATAAGTACCGCCGGCCTTCATTTCATCAAGGTTCTTTTGCCATTCTTCAATGACCGAGTCAGGAGTGTTCTTGCTAAAAGCGATATAAAGCGGCCTTGTCAGCACATCAAAAACCTTCTCTATTTTGCCGGCAAGTCCCGCTTTTCCCGCTAAATGAATGCCGACTAATTCGCCGACCAACCAGAGGTTAATCCTTTTCGCGACAAGTTTTTTGGGATTCAATTTGTTATCCAAAACCCTGTCCAGATTTTTAAATCCTTTTTCTTTCAATAAAAGATCGCCAACGTCATCCCTGTATACGCCTATTCTTCTCACTTTTTTCGCTTCGGTAAGGGTGGAAAACGAATAATTTGAACCTTTTCTTGCAAAAAACACGAGCTTTTGCGGGAGCAACGGGCCTACCCATTTGAATAACTTCTCGCGGACTTTGGTTCTGGTAGTGGAGAAAAGAATGTGGCCCTCTTTTTCTTGAATGAGCTTGTACCCAAGCGACCATGAATGAAGCTTTATGTTATCCGGATGTCCAACTCTTTTGAGAAGTTCCTGAACAACTTCAGTAGCAACACCAGTAATTTTTCCGTTTTCCTTGAAATTGTACGGAGGGTACTCCTCGGTCATGATATTGAAAGTCGGGTGAGAGGATTGTTCTGCTTTCGTTAGTTGTGCAGTTTTGTTTAAAAGGATGTTTTGTTCTAATCCCTGAGAGACACCCGGTAAGACAAAAGTAAATAGTAGAAAGAAAGAGAAGCGCTTCAGGTTAAATGGGAAAAGGCGTTTAAAGTCAGGCATAATTTGCAACCTTTATTGTTTAAGTACATGAACCCAAATTATGCGTTAATTTTTTTATGCATGAAAAAACAATTATGTACGGTTATTCCTCTGTTGCGTAATTAAGGTTAAATGTAGCCAATTTAGTCAGATTTTTCAAGCAAAATCAGGATTAGGTAACTACTCAGTTAAAATAAGAAAAGATTTTATGTTGATTCTACAGGACGGAAGGCCTATTTGATTTCTACCATCCATGGTCTCAACCCTTAGGGCAGCTCATGCTTCGCTGTCCAATTTTACCTTCGTAGTAAAATTGTGATTTCGGCAAAGCTCAGTTTAGCACTGCCATCCATGGTCTCAAACCTTCGAGTAGCTTTTCTTCGAAAATCGTTCAATTAGCTCCGCCCCGCTGAGCGTGGCTCCGCAGATTCGCCCAAAGAAGAGTAGCTACGAAGACTTGAATTCGGTTTTCTTTACAGAAGTTTAGTTGCTGAGTCTCACCGTTTTATGAGTTTAATCGTATCTTTTCTGCTCCAACCCGTCTTTCCATCCGGACGTTTAATTTTAACCCAGTCCTCTTTTGTGTCTAATAGACGAATGCGCGCGCCTTCCGGCAGTTCAAAATGGGTGGTAGCTCCCTCAATAGGCTCAAATTTGGAGTCGGTACTTGAAAGCGCTACACCTAGGTTATCCTCATAATGCACCTTATCAAACAAAAGAAATAAATGGAAAGCTGCCAGTACACATAATATTATAATTGTAAAAACAGGTACCCTTGAAGACCAGTGAAAAAACAAGCGGGACAGGTAAACAATTCCTCCCAATAGCAGCAACAGGAAAGCAATGATAGCTAATTCATCTACTGTTAATTGATCTATGAAGCCGTGAATAATCCTGTGGACAATAGACTTTTTGGTATCAGTTGTTGCTCCTTTTACCGTAGAAAGAGCGTAGAGGTAATTTGAATCCAGGTCACTATCCCGGGGAATATATCTCCGAGCGCGTTCATAGTTTAAAACAGTCATCCCTAGGACTCCCTTTTTGAAGTAGGCGTTTCCCATGTTGTAATAAAGTTCTCCACTTGCCAGCCCATTCTGCAAAATTTCTTCATATAGTTTTATAGCGGCGTCATAGTTTCCTTTCTTATATTCCGACCCCGCGTTAAAAAAGTTTTCTAAGGCATTAAAATTTCCATCTTGAGAAAATAGAGCTGTATGGGAAAAAACAAAAATGCCGGTAAGAACAAGTATAAAAAAATTTTTCATTTAAAACGCCTCTCTATGGAATCAATAATTTTTTGTGTTTTTTCAAAGACGTCTTTCATTTTATCTTCATTGATCTCTGCGGAAGCATAACGGACCATGTCGCATTCTGAAAATATTGACTTTATACTTTGCGAAATTTCCGGTGGAATATGGCTGCTTTTCAATTTATTCTCGACTGTCTCATAAGTAATTGCCCCGGAGCTGAAATGAAATTTGTTCCCAAAGTAATCCTGGAGAGTTTTAAAAACGATGTTATAAAATTCTTTTGTTTGTTTATGTTCCATAAAGGTCATGGCTTGTTGGAGACCTTTTCGCGCTTCTTTTGGTGCCCGTAGTCGTCGTGCATAAACAACATCTGTCTTTAGTTTGTGAGTTCTTTTATAAACGAGAAGAAATCCCAGCCAGATAATAAATGACGATAAAACTAACGCAGTGAACCCGGGACTCCGGTACAGGGGAGAATTTATCTTACGAAACTTTCCGGGTCTCTCTTTAATAAAGACAATGTCTCTTCCTAATTTTTCTTTGGGCCTTACTTTTTTATCACCGCCGAATTCTATGATTTTAAACTGATCCTGTTCATCAGGTTTTATTACTTTTAAGGAAAAGGGTCCGCGGGTAATGGTTTTATATTTTTTCTCCTCCACATTAAAATAGCTGAACTCGATTGCAGGGATTTCCTTTGTCCTTTCTGATTTTGGGATTACTACCTGCTCTAAAGTTTTTACGCCTCCTTTTTCTTCCTTAATTTGAGGATCGTAAACTTTAAAATTTTCTCCGGCTTCCAGAGCAGGCATGGTGACCGATTTCATATTTCCATCTCCACGTATAGCCATTTTTAATGTTATCGGGTCTCCGACTTTTACTTCAGTGGGACTGATGGACGACTTGAAATCGAACCTGCCGACAGCGCCAGAAAAATTTTCAGGTTTACCCTCTTCCGGGAGTGGAACGACGTTAATTGCTATAGCATTTGACTCGACATTGATAGGGTGCTTTTGAACCTCCCCGAAAAAACTTCCCATAAAATCATCATCAAAAAATCTTCCAAACCTGCCAGGTCTTTTTCGTCTTTCAGTGTTACGGAGAAGAATATTGATTTTTAGCGAGGCCGGTCCAATTTTTAGCTTACCGGTACGAGTCGGGTAGATAAAAGTTTTAAATTCCGCTACCTTGTACGACTTGCCTCCAATAGTCTCTCTGTATTGTTTTGGCTCTTGGAACTCATCTACCGTTAAACCAATCTGCTCAAAATCTGGGAATTGAACGTCCCTTAAAGAAACATCGCCTACATATAACTTAAAAGTCAATGAACTTCTCTCGTTCAAATAAAGCCTTAACTTGGGCATTTCAGCTACCATAAAAACTTTATCTTTTAGGCTTAAAGATAGGGTAGAGGCTTTATCTTGTTGAATGCCAGGTGAAGCTCCCTTACCGTTCACTTCTATATCAATGGGACTTGTTTTATAAGTTTTCCCGGACAGGGTCGTGCTGAGAGAAGGGATTTGAAACTTCCCTGTTTTTAGAGGTATAAGTGTGTATATGTAGGCAACGGAACTGGAAAATTTTCCGTTTACTATTGAGATACGCGTGGAAGGGCCAACGTATCTTGATTCCAGGCCGTCGATTTCAGGCAATTTTATCGGCACAGTGTCCCGGGTTCCTGTGATAGTGACAGTGAGCTGCAAACTTGAACCTAATTCGATCCTATTGGTGTTGATGGTGGCTTCAATACTTATATCTTCAGCTTGAATATCTACTGGTAAAGAAAATACAAATAGAAATGTAAGAAGCATTATTTGAAATCGATTTTTCATATTACTTACCAGTCTTTTAATACCGGTTGTTCAGAGCTTTTCTGTCCCAGGAAATTCAGCAGTTCCTGAGGTTCTTCATTCTGCTTATATGAGTTTAGCAATGATTCCGCTTCTTCCTTTGACATCTCCTGGGCTGAAGCTTCGTTCATCTCCTGTTCTTTTTTTGGCTCATCTTTGTTTGAAGCCTCTGATTGACCGGTTTCTTTTTTCTGATCGGCTTTTTGCTCTTCCGCTTGATTGTCTTTCTCCTGATTCTGTTTTTCCTGACCCTGCTGCTTGTCCTGGTCTGGTTGGTTTTTTTGTTGATTTGATTTATCAGAATTTTCTTTCTTATCCTGACTCTTTTCCTGGTTTTGCTGTTGCTGTTTTTTTTCTATCCGTTCCAGTTCCTTTTTTACAAATTCGTGATTAAAAATTGCGTCTTCATTGTTCTTATTAAGAACAAGTGTTTTTTCATATTCTCCCAGTGATTCTTTTAAAAAATTAACTGCAGCATTAAGGTCTTTTTCTTCATTCTCAATTCCGGATTTATAAAAGGCGTTTCCCAGGTTATAGTGAGCTTTTTCCTTTAGCTTCTCGTCATCCGTCAGGAGAGATTTCTGGAAGTGGTCTATCGACTCTTTATAATTATTTTTTTTATAAAGGGCTGTTCCAAAGTCAAAATTAATGACATCCGAATTGGGGTCTTTTTTAAGCGCCTCACTATACTTATCCAACGCTTCATCAAACTTCTCTTCTTTATAAAGAGCATTGCCTTCTTTAACAAATTTTCCCGTAGAGGCGGCAAAGCTTGTGTGAGGTATTAGAATTAAAGAAAGAGAGATTGCAAAAGATAGTAAGGAAGCTCTAAACTCTAAACTCGAAATTCGATGCAAATTCGAATAACCAAAATCTAAAGACTTAAAACAAAATGTTTTACTAATTAAATTGATCATCTCACGTTCCGGACTTAGAATTTGAACTGCATCTTGTGCTAAGCAATGTTTCAGTAATTAATATGACGAGAGCAAGAGCCAGTGGTATTTGGAATCTTTCATAATATCTTTTTTCCATTTTACTTTCGAACTCCCTTTTTTCCATTTTTGCCAATTGTTGATCATAAATCAGGTCTAACCCGAATTCCGCACCCCCGGACCTCACATAAGTCCCGTCTGAAATTTCCGCGATTTTTCGCAAGACATTTTCATTAAGTCTCGACTTAATAAAATTTCCTTTTTCATCTTTTAAAAATTCAAAATTACCTTGATCATTTTGAATGCGAATAAGTTCTCCTTCCCGTGTTCCTATACCGATAGAATATATTTTAATTCCTTTTTCTCTTGCATTTTCAGCGGCGGCAAGAGGATTTCCTTCCAGGTTTTCTCCGTCAGTTACAATTATCACCGCTTTATATTTAGATGGAATCCTATCATATCCTTTCATTGCTTCCCGGATTGCGCCTGATATATTTGTTCCTCCCCTCGGGATGGTATTAGTGCTCAAATCATTTAAAGATAAAGTGAAACCGTTATAATCAATGGTTAGGGGAGAAACCAGAAAGGCATCTCCGGCGAAAGCTATCAGACCAATACGGTCTCCATCCAGTTTTTTCAGCAGATCCTTCACCGCGAGTTTCGTTCGCTCCAGCCGGTTCGGTTTTACGTCTTCAGTTAACATGCTTTTCGATGTATCGATAGCGACTATTATATCCAGTCCCTGACGTTTAATTTCCTGCCATTGAAATCCCCATTGTGGTCTTGCCAGAGCAAAAACTGAAAAAAAGAAAACGATAAGTAGGAGAATATATTTCCAAATCTGCTTTTTATAGCTGAAATTTTTAGCGATTTCCGGTAGGAGGTTACCGGCAAATCGTTCCATAATTGTTTTTTTCCTTTTGAAGGCCCAAAAGAAAAACAAAGCCATTGGAATAATCAGCCATAGCCAGATTAAAATTTCAGTTTTCGCAAATTGCATATTAAGGGACTTTCATAAACAAAGTATTTGATAAAATAAGCTCCATGGCAATTAAGAGTAGAGCTGCAACAAGAAATGCTGTAAAAAGCTGTTTGTATTCTTTGTAGCCTATCTTTTCTATTTCGGTTTTTTCCAGGTGGTCTATTTCATTATAAATCTCTCGGAGCGACTTTTCATCGGTAGCCCTGAAATATGAAGCCTCCGTAATCTCCGCTATTTTTTTCAAAGTCTTTTCATCTATTTTAATAAGGACGTTCCTGTAAACAGACCTGCCGAAAATATCTTTTGACGGGAATGGAGCATACCCCTCGGTCCCAGCCCCGATAGTATAAATTTTTATTCCCAGAGATTTTGCAGCCCGGGCCGCTGTTAGAGGATCAATTTTACCGGCATTGCTTACACCGTCTGTTAGAAGAATTACTACTTTGCTTTTTGCCTCGCTATTTTTAAGGCGGGAAAGGGATGAACTTATTGCAGAACCTATGGCAGTTCCATCCTTTATTAATCCAAGATCGATCCTTTCCAAATTCGCGTTAAGCCAGTCATAATCTGTGGTTAATGGGGAGACCGTATAAGCGAGAGCCGCGAAACTTATCAGCCCGATCCTGTCACCGTAGCGTTGTTGAATAAATTCCTTCACAACACCTTTAACGACTGCCAGGCGGTTATATCGTTTTTCTCTGATAGTAAAATCTTCCGCCGCCATACTGCCGGAGGAGTCTATAGCTAAAACAATATCGATTCCCTCTGTTTTGTGAAAGCTTTTTTGTAGAACCGATTGTGGCCCGGCTAAGGCAATAATAAAGAGTGAAATTGCGGCAAAGCGCAGGATTAATTGGATATAACTAAACCTGGTTTTCCAGCTTCCCCCTACTCCTTTTAAAATATCCGTCGAAGAAAAGCGGAAAGCAGGACTGCTCTGGTTTTGTAATACTCTGAGAGAAAAAAGTAGTACAAAGGGTATTAATAGTAAAATCCAGGGGTCTTTAAAAGCCATAGTTTATTTTCTTGTATTGCTTATGAAAATTTTAGCGAAATCAAAACTCTTTTCCGCTTCGTTTAGGGTTGGACTATGTTTGGCGAACTTTACCATGTCGCACGAGTTAAGAAAATCTTCGAGTAGTTTTTTATCATCTAATTTAATATCATTCGATTTTTTTAAAGATGTTAAAAATTCCTGGGTTGTCATTTCAGGCGCCTTTATTTTAAAACGGTCTTCAATGTACTTACGAACAATACCGGAAAGCAGTATGTAATAATCCTTAAACATCCCCAGTGAAGGGAAGTTCTTGTTTTTCAGGTCTTCCAGGTTTTCAAAGGCTATTTCCCAGGGTAACCTTACAATCACTGTTTCTGCTTTTGGTTTCCTGAACCGTTTAATCAGGAAGCGGATAAGAAAAAAAAGTGCTGCCGCTCCGAGGATTGCTGCAAGCAGGTAAAGCAGAAAATAGTTCGGCGGCAGGTTTACAGGCGGCTCGATATCGCGAATATCTTCCGCGAAACTTTGACCGGTAAAAATATGAATGATCAGCAAAATTCGAATTGCAAATTTATTGAACATTTATTTAAGCATTTAAAACCTGGCCCTGGGGGACAGGTAAATCTGTTTTTATTCTGGATTCCCGCTAAAGGCGTGCGGGAATGACATTGCGAGACGTTCGGAATGACATTGCAAAACGCCCGGAATGATATTGCGAGACGCCCGGAATGACATTGTAAGACATCCTGAATAACATTGTGAGACGTTCGGAATGGCATTGTATAGTCATTAAATCAATTATTGAAAATGTTTAGCGAGCTCTTTCAGGCTGTCTGAAAACTACCTGCACCTGTCATTTCGAGCGGAGCGATAAATCTTAAGCCATTGATCATGCAGAATTTAAAGATTTCTCCTTTCAGTCGAAATGACAAATTCTACCGTTTTCGGACAGTTTGGGAACCTTGAAATTCGCTATTGTTTTCGTAGTGCGAGGCTTCAGGCTCGCTTTGTTTCATGCAAAAACGTGTATCATCGAACCTGGCTAAAGTCTTGCACTGCGACTTATTATAAAAGTCAACTTATAAAACTGCCCGTTAGTGAATTCTTTTTTTTCTTTTCAGAAAAAATTTAATTAACGCGTTGGCGTAAGGTAAACCTGTTGAAATATCAATTTGGTCTATACCGATAGATTTAAATTGCCTTTCCCTTGTTTTCAGTCTTTCCAAAGCCTCCTGATGATACTTCTCACGAACAGCCGTGCTTGAAGAATCTATCAGCACATTTTTCCCGGTCTCCGCATCTTCTAACTGGAGCAGGCCGCAATCCGGCAAATCTTTCTCACTGGGGTCATTGAGAGTAATCGCCACTACGTCATGTCTTTTGTTTGCAATTGTCATGGCTCTTTTATAAGTGGCCTCATTTTTTTGCGGCTCCGAATTATTATTGGATTCAAAGAAATCGGAAATTAAAAAGCAGATTGCTTTCCGGGCCATAACCTTGTTTAAATATTCCAGGGCATTGGAAATGTTTGTAAGTTGCCCTTCCGGCTCAAAGTATAGAACTTCGCGTATAACGCGCAAAACATGGCTTATGCCTTTTCTCGGAGGGATAAACTTTTCGATTCGGTCGGTAAAGATGATCAATCCTACTTTATCTTTGTTGCGGATAGCGGAGAAGGCAAGTACCGCGGCAATTTCAGCGGCAAGGTTGCTTTTAAGTTTTTCAACTGAAGCAAACCGGCATGACATTGAGGCATCCACCAGTATCATCACTGTCAGTTCCCGCTCTTCCATAAACTTTTTAATATGGGGTTTTCCTGTTCGGGCGGTAACATTCCAGTCGATGGAGCGGATATCATCGCCGATCTGGTATTCCCTTACTTCCTCGAATTCAATACCCCTGCCTTTAAAAATGCTGTGGTACTGTCCGGCAAAGACGTCTGTAACAAGCCGGGAGGTGGTGATTTGAATGCGGCGGACTTGTTTGAACAGCTCTTTTGGAATCATGGAACTTCTACTTCATCGAATATCATTTTAATAATATCTTCCGGGGTCTTCTCCTCCGCCTCTGCTTCATAGCTAACGATTACCCTGTGACGTAAAACATCCATACCGATAGATTTAATATCCTGCGGGGTAACATATCCTCTTCCTTGCAAAAAGGCGTAAGCTTTTGACGCAACGACAAGGTTTATTGTGGCGCGGGGTGAAGCTCCGTACTGGATAAGTCCCTTCAAGTCGGCTAATTTATATTCTTGCGGATTACGCGTGGCTTCGACAATATCCACTATATACTTCTCAATCTTTTCATCCATATAAACTTCGTCAACTACAGACCGTGCTTTAAGAATATCCCGGGGAGATACTATTTTATTAACCTCAATTTTTTTATTTACAAAAGACATGCGGCGTAGAATCTTGAGTTCCTCTTCCTTCGCAGGGTAGGTGATTTTTATTTTTAACATAAAACGATCTACCTGGGCTTCGGGCAGTGGGTAAGTCCCTTCCTGCTCAATAGGGTTCTGGGTCGCGAGAACAAGGAAAGGATCATCCAGGAGGAGTGTATCTTCTCCGATAGTTATCTGCCGCTCTTGCATTGCTTCTAAAAGCGCGCTCTGGACTTTTGCCGGAGCCCTGTTAATTTCGTCTGCTAAAATTATATTAGCGAAGAGGGGGCCTTTTTTTACAGTGAAGTCACCAGTTTTCTGATCGTAAATCAATGTTCCGGTGAGGTCTGCCGGCAGCATATCCGGCGTAAACTGAATACGCTGAAATTTCGTTTGAATAGCGGAGGAGAGAGTTTTAACTGCCGTGGTTTTAGCCAGCCCCGGAACCCCTTCTATTAAAACGTGACCGTTGGATAGCAACCCAACCAATAACCGCTCAAGCAAATACTTTTGCCCTACTATGACTTTTTCGGTTTCCATTAAAAGCGCTTCTACAAAGCTGCTTTCTTTCCTGACCTTTTCGTTGATAGCTGTTATTCCACTTTCAGGCATCTTAATCTCCTAAATTTTATAGTATGTTTTTAAAAAGGCTTTATCCCAAAAAAGATTAAATTCTATTTCAAATTATACTAAACTATATCAACCTTAATGTGCATAGTATCTTGTTTTAAATTGCACCTAAAGCGAGACTAAAGCCTCGCACTACGAACACCCGTAAAGCGAAACTACGGAACGGAATTTTTCTGAAAAGGTTGTACGAATTGTAGAACCCGCGGAGGCGTATCCTCACCGATTGCACACACTTGGGAAATAGGAGGGAAACACTGGATGCGCGCCGTTTTCTAAAAATAATATCCCATATTAATATTATACCTGACATTCCAAACTGCGTCGGAATCGCCTGCTCCCATTGGATCCGTTTCGTTTCCCAGGAAAATCATGTTTTTCCCCATGAGAGCTTCAAAATAGGTAAAAACAGGACCGGCTGTTAGCATGACTCCCGGTATATTCATGTGGGAATCCGAGAAGCTGTCTTTATTTTTTACCAGTAGATTGTAGTCATTGTAAAAGGTTAATTTGCTTATGGGACCCCATGAAACCGGGACGTCATAGCTCAAATTCGCGGTGTATATTACGCCTTTCGCGGCAAGCAGGTAGCTGGACCCGAAGTTGCCCACTAACACCGTACCATCGTCCACCCCTGCCGGATTTTCAGGATTAAAACCATACCAGGCCCCCTCCAACATTAAATTAAAAGGGCCGTAAAATCCGTTTAAGTGCGCGGCAGCTGCCCAGCGGCTTCCCATATCATTGGTAAGGCTGTTATACAGCTGGCCCGCCATCAAGGAAACGCCGAGTTCGGTTTCGTTCTCATCTCTATGCTTAATAGTATTGGCTATACGGAGGTTAACCTGATTGGTCTCTTCATTGGCCTGATTAATGCTTGAATCAGTGACAATGTCAGTGGAATAACGATCTTTATCAGCCGGGTTCCCCCAATCGGCGTTCTTAAAAAAAGCAAGCTGAATGTTCCAGGGGGCGTTGTCTATTATAAACTTAAGGCCAAGGTCATATTCATCGGAGAGACCGATATAGTAGGGCGCACCAAGCCAATAGCTATGGTCCGCGTATGGTAGAATTCCGAAAGGCACCTTTGTAAGGCCGGCTTGTCCTTCAAAGTTATCGGTAAAATTATAACCGATCCAGGCGTGATGAATAAAATCCATGGTGCCGAACCAGCGGTATTGGGTAGAGAGAATTAAATCTTTGTAAGATACGTCCAAATTTAAACGGAGATGGTCAAAAATAAAATCCCCGCCTTTGTCCTTGTTAGTCTCATTAAAATCCTTATATGCATAGTTAAACCTAAAAGCCCCGCCCACATCGATATTGGGTTTGTCCATTTTCTCTTCAGACACTCTTTTTTCTAATTCAGCAAACTTTTTTTTAAGGGACTCTATTTCATCCGCGGCACATTCAATTGGACTTAAAAAGGCAGTTATTATAAAGAGTGATATGCTGAAAAGTATTTTTAGTTTCATGAGTTCTCCTTTAGCTATTGTTTTTTCATTTTCAAAATCGTTGATTAAGCAAAAAAAGGAGCTACATATTATAATATTTCTTAATTTAGAACAATTCTAATCTAATAATAATTTAAGATGGCGGGGATTTTCAGCAAAACCAAAATATATTAATCACGAAGCCACGCTCAGCGGGGCGAAGCACACAGCGTGACAGAGCCGCAACCAAAAGCTTTTTTGACATGAGCTAAGCTCAGCT
>CEQE01146939.1_pt1 | contig 12291 bp, 9 predicted proteins | sample 356201 | NCBI WGS metagenome assembly CEQE01 (sample SAMEA2619970, study PRJEB7988) | marine metagenome | biome: marine biome (ENVO:00000447); feature: mesopelagic zone (ENVO:00000213) & marine oxygen minimum zone (ENVO:01000065); material: "saline water (ENVO:00002010), including plankton...
TCAGCTCGCACTTGCGCACACATTTCGATATAGGGTTCACCATATTTGTCCAAAAAAAAATTGGATCCCAACACTCCACGCCCAACCACTTTGTGTATTTATCAGAGACGATATAGGCCCACGCATTTGTAAGCACTCCAGATTTAGGCAGCACCTCAATAACCTCTCTCACATAGATATCATCTTCAAACCCATCAATCACACGCAAAGACTGCGCATCGACATTAAGATAGAGTAACCCAGACGTTACCACGCCATCACGCCTGCACATACCAGGATAAGGTTTATCCTTGAGAAGAAATCTCGCATAATGAGTCACATGTGCTGAAATCGTTCGGAAATCGCCCCCGGTTAAGGCAGCCATGACATGCGGAATAGCAAGGGTTCCGTAGCAAAAAACCTGCTGTTTCACGTGGCCCCTACGCGAAAAGATCAGAAATTGATACTAAGTTATCGGCTTCTCAAGAACTCAGGAATTATTACCTCAAGACCCTGAGAAAAATCATTCATACGGTTACTATCATGAACATGCATAGCCTTCTCGTAAAAACGCATCAATGTGCGAAGCAGCTTTTCGCCCTTCAGCAATGGCCCACACAATCAAAGATGCCCCCCGCTTCATATCTCCAGCCGCAAACACTCCAGAAACACTTGTCATGTATTGTTCATCAACAGAAACATTGCCTCGCGTATCAATGGCAACGTCCAAATCACAAAGTAGGCCACTGCGCTCGGGATGAATAAACCCCATCGCAAGTAACACTAGATCTACGCCAATCTCAACTTCGCTCCCAGGTACTATAACTATCTGTTGACGCCCATTTTCATCAGATTTGAATTCAACTCGGCTCGCATGAAGCGTTGAGAGCGCCCCGTTTGTACTACCTAGCCGAGTTGTGGACACACTCCATTCACGATTACAGCCTTCCTCGTGTGCATGGGATGTCCTCAATTTCATAGGCCACTGAGGCCATGGTGTTGAGAAATCACGATCACGTGGAGGCTCCGGCAACAACTCATATTGATAGACTTCCTTGGCACCTTGGCGATGAGCAGTCCCTACACAATCCGATCCCGTATCTCCACCACCAAGAATCACAACACGTTTATCCTTCGCTGTAATAAGAACATCTGAACCAATATTATCCCCGTGATTAAGCCGATTCTGCTGAGTCAAATATTCCATGGCAAGATGTACCCCATCAAGTTCGCGCCCAGGAATTTGTAAATCACGGGCCACCATTGCACCACCAGCCAAGCACACAGCATCAAACTCTTTCTTTAACGTCACAGCAGAAATAGCACGCCCCACATCAGTATTCACTTGAAATGTCACGCCTTCTTTCTGCATCTGGTCAATACGGCGATTTAGTATCCACTTTTCCAACTTAAAGTCTGGAATCCCATATCGGAGCAACCCGCCAACTCTATCGGCCTTTTCAAAAACTGTGACACTATGGCCAACTCGCACAAGTTGTTGAGCTGCAGCAAGTCCAGCAGGCCCAGATCCAACAACTGCGACACGTTTTCCAGTTTGTGACAACGGCCGAACAGGTACGATCCAATCACTTGCAAATCCACGATCAATAATTTCTTGTTCGATAGATCGAATTGTCACTGGTTGCTTAATCAAACCTAATACACAGGAAGACTCACAAGGTGCAGGACACAAACGCCCGGTAAACTCTGGAAAATTATTCGTCGCATGCAACGCTTTCAGAGCATCCTCCCACCTTCCGCAATGGACGAGATCGTTCCATTCCGGAATGAGATTCCCCACAGGACACCCCGTCGCACTCTGACAAAATGGCACACCACAATCCATACATCGCGAACCTTGAGTCTTAAACTTTTCTTCTGCCATAGGCTCATACAGTTCACGCCAGTCCTGAACCCTGATTTCGACAGAGCGCCGGACAGGGCTCTCACGAGAAAATTTGAGAAACCCTCGAGAATCAGCCATGTGCACTCACCTTGGCGTCGGAAGCTAAGGCCCGTCGCTTACGTTGCTCAAGCACACGCTTATAGTCTATCGGCATAACCTTGACGAACTTCGAACACACGTGATCCCATTGTTCAAGTAGCCATTTTGCTTTTTTACTTCCCGTAAATGTCAAGTGCTGTGTCACCATTGCTAACAGCTCTTGCTGATCATCATCACTGACAACCCTCTCCAGTTCCACAAGCTCAAGATTACATCTCTGTTGAAAGTGTCCGTCTTCATTGAATACATACGCAATGCCACCACTCATTCCTGCAGCAAAATTTCTCCCAGTCATCCCAAGAACAACTACGCGTCCACCAGTCATGTACTCACATCCATGATCTCCGGTTCCCTCAATCACCGCGGTAGCACCGCTATTTCTTACCGCAAAGCGTTCCCCCGCAGTGCCATAAAAATATCCCTCCCCTGCCGTAGCACCATACAATGCTGTATTTCCAATCAGAATTGTCTCCTCTGGTACAAACGTCGCCTCCTTAGGAGGCACAACAATTATGCGCCCCCCAGAAAGTCCTTTTCCGAGGTAATCGTTTGATTCTCCTTCTATCACCATGGTGATTCCACGACTTAGAAACGCACCACAACTCTGCCCTGCAGAACCATAACACCGTAATTGAATGGTATTATCAGGAAGCCCATCGGCACCATATCGCTTGGCAATATGGCTTGAAAGAATCGTACCAATCGTCCGTTGAGTATTGCGAATCGAAATCGAAATTTCAACAGGTGTCTTGTTATCTATTGCCGGTTGGGCCCGCTTCAACAATTCCCAATCCACTGCATCTGCAATCCCATGATCTTGATCCTGAACACAATAAGTTGCGACATCAGACGGCACATCAGGCATATGAAGCAATGAGCTCAAATCAATACCCTTTGCTTTCCAGTGATCCACAGCATTTGCCACTCTGATCTTATCCATCCGACCAACCATCTCTGCCATAGTCCGAAACCCAAGCTGGGCCATAAGTTCTCGAATTTCTTTAGCTACAAAAAAGAAGTAGTTCACAACATGCTCAGGTTTCCCTTTGAACTGTTTCCGCAATTCAGAATCTTGGGTAGCCACGCCAACCGGACACGTGTTGAGATGACACTTTCGCATCATGACACACCCCTCAACAATTAACGGTGCCGTTGAAAAGCCAAATTCCTCCGCTCCAAGAAGAGTCGCGATGACTACATCACGTCCAGTCCGCATTTGTCCGTCCGTTTCGACACGAATACGCCCACGCAAATCATTTAGCACTAACGTTTGATGCGTTTCCGCTAAACCTAATTCCCACGGCATACCCGCATACTTGATCGACGACATAGGAGACGCACCGGTACCTCCATTATCTCCACTAATAAGGACTTTGTCTGCATGGGCCTTGGAAACACCTGCAGCCACCGTCCCAACACCAACTTCAGAAACTAGTTTGACAGAGACCGCGGCCCATGAATTTGCATTTTTAAGATCAAATATAAGCTGAGCAAGGTCTTCGATGGAATAAATGTCATGGTGCGGGGGAGGAGAGATAAGTTGCACCCCTGGAGTCGAATATCTAACACGTCCAATGACCTCATCGACTTTATGCCCAGGCAACTGCCCCCCTTCACCAGGCTTCGCCCCTTGCGCCATTTTAATCTGAAGTTCCTTGGCATTCACCAAGTATTCTGCCGTTACACCAAATCGTCCGGACGCAACCTGCTTAATCGCACTATTTTTCGAGTCTCCATTTGGAAGAGAAATAAATCGCTCAGAATTCTCCCCTCCCTCACCCGTATTACTCTTCCCCTCAATCCTATTCATTGCAATCGCAAGAGTTTCATGTGCCTCAATGCTTATAGCCCCAAACGACATAGCCCCTGTCGTAAAACGTTTGACGATCTCTGTCGCAGACTCGACTTCGTCAATTGAAATAGGAGTCTGGAGAGTCTTGAGCTCAAACAACCCTCGCAATGTTGAACGCTGTTTCTGTTCATCATTAACTAACCGGCTAAACTCCTGATAATCGCGATAGTTATTTTGTTGCGTCGAACGTTGTAGAGTTGTGATCGTCTCTGGATTCCAGTTGTGATATTCGCCGTCTACACGATAATGATATTCACCACCAAAATCCAAACCCCTAACGGCCCCAGGAGCATAGGCAGTCGCATGACGTTGCAAGGACTCCTGAGCAATTTCTCGGAGCCCAACCCCTTCAACCCGTGATGCCGTCCCAGTGAAATAGCGATTGATAACATCGTGATGTATTCCTAGAGCCTCAAAGATCTGAGCTCCACAATAGCTCTGAACGGTAGAGATTCCCATTTTCGCAAATATTTTGAGCAACCCCTTATTAATTGCCTTTATAAACTTTGATTCTGCCGTTTCAACATCGATTTCGTTAGGAAGATAGCCTTCTCGCACAAGATCAACAAGAGTCTCAAAGACCAAATATGGATTGACCATCCCTGCCCCATACCCAATCAACATTGCAAAGTGATGTACATCCCGTGGTTCACCAGTTTCAACGATCAAACCAACATTTGTACGTGTCCGTTCACGAATAAGATGGTGATGCACGGCAGCAATTCCTAGAACACTTGGAATAGGAGCCAACGATTCACTGATTCCACGATCACTGAGAATAAGAAATTTCATTCCATCTTTAATGCCTTTGGATGCGTCCTGACAAAGTTTCTCCACTGCTCTTTCCAGTCCTTCAGGACCATCCGCAATAGGAAACACCATATCCAACGTTCGAGCACAAAAATAGCCATCAGACAACGCACGAACCTTTGCAAGTTCAGCATTAGTAAGAATAGGTTGTTGTACCCGAATCCGATGACATGATTCAGGGGATTCTCCAAGAAGATTAGGCTTAGGGCCAACATTGGTAACTAGAGACATCACCAATTGTTCGCGAATTGGATCAATGGGAGGATTCGTCACCTGTGCAAACAATTGTTTGAAGTATTTAAACAGAAGTTGCGGGCGATCAGACAAGACTGCAAGCGGAGTATCTGTCCCCATTGACCCTATCGCTTCTTGACCCGTCACCGCCATGGGCATCACCACCATCTTCAACTCTTCAACGGTATATCCAAAAACCTGTTGCCGCTGCCGAAGAGTGGCATGGTCAGGCTGCGGCACATTCATCGGATCCGGAAGTTCATCCAGCGATACACGATGCGTTAGCACCCACTGCCGATATGGTTTTTGACTCGCGATTTGTGTTTTGATCTCTTCATCATTAATTATTCGGCCTTGGCCAGTATCAACCAGAAACATTTTTCCTGGTTGCAATCTCCCCTTGACTTGAATATTTTCGTCATCAAACTGCAACACTCCAGCTTCAGACGAGAGTACAACAACATCATCACGGGTAATTACATACCGGCAAGGACGAAGACCATTACGGTCAAGAGTTCCTCCCACGATAGTCCCATCAGTAAACGCTACTGCCGCTGGACCATCCCACGGCTCCATCATTGCCGAATGATATTCGTAAAACCCCCTTCGCTCCAAATCCATGTGAGGATGGCCACTCCACGCCTCGGGAATGAGCATCATCATCACATGAGGCAGTGACCGTCCTCCCATCACAAGAAATTCAACGGCATTATCTAAACAAGCAGAGTCACTCTGAGTTCCATCAATTAAGGGGTATAGCTTGGAAAGATCCTCTCCAAACAAGTCTGATTGCAAACGCCCTTGCCTCGCATGAATCCAATTTACATTACCTTTGAGAGTGTTGATCTCGCCATTATGTACGGTGTAACGATAGGGATGTGCCAAATGCCACGTCGGAAAAGTATTGGTGCTAAATCTTGAATGTACCAATGCAATAGCACTCGTCATCAAGGAGTCACCGAGATCTGGATAGAATACTGGAAGCTGAGACGGAAGCAGGAGTCCTTTATATACCACGGTACGAGATGAGAAACTTGGAATATAAACAACGTGTTTATCTTGAATAGCTAAATCTTTAATACTGTTCTCAATTCTGCGCCGAATCACATATAGTTTTCGTTCAAATTGCTCCTCATTTAACCCGTTCCGCGCGATAAAGATCTGGCGAATCACAGGCTGAGTTCGGCGAGCTACCTCTCCAACACCATTTTCCTCGAGCGGCACATCACGCCATCCAAGAAAACGCTGCCCTTCCATATGAATGATCTGTTCGATCAAAATTTCACATTGCCGACGGGCTTCGTGGTCCTGCGGAAGAAACAACATTCCAACCCCATACTCGCCAGCACCAGAGAGACGAATTCCAACATCAGCACAAGCTCGTGTAAAAAACTCATGCGGGATTTGGATCAAAATCCCAGCCCCATCACCTGTATATGGATCACAACCCTGTGCCCCGCGATGCGTCAAGTTTTCAAGTACCTCCAACCCTTGCCTGACGATCTCGTGGGACCGAACCCCTTTGATGTTGGCAACAAAACCAATACCACACGCATCCTTTTCAAACTGTGGATCATACAGACCTTGTTTTGGTGGAAGACCTGGCATTGGAAACGACGCACTCATGTTTTGTGCCCTTTGCAGTTAAAACAACCCTGGGATCTGGATTCCTCCAGTTAACCCCTTAAGCTCATCCGCCATAAGTTCACGCGATTTTCTCAACGCTTCATTGGTTCCAGAAATCAAGAGATCTTGCAGCATATCAACATCTTGATCCTTCATTACCTCTGCATCAATCTGAATCGAAACAATCTCTTGAGCTCCATTAGCTGTTACTTCAACCATTCCCCCTCCAGCAGAAGCAGTTACAGTCTTGTGTGCCGCCTCATCCTTTAATTTTGCCAACTGATCTTGCAATGCTTGAGCCTGCTTCATCATGCCACTTAAATTCCCAAATGAGGGTTTCGTCATTGCTGTTCTCCTTCTTGCGCATGATCCTCACATACGTCTTGAAGCTGCCCTCCAAACTCATCTAGCACCATCCGCACTGAGGGATCTTCTAGAGTCCGGTCACGCAAATTCTGTTTTTTTTCATCATTACTTTCTTTAATCAAGTCTCCGATTGTTTTCACTGGCTCTGAAGATTTTGCAAGCCGAACAAACTTGAGTTCGACTGGCCTTCCACATAACACCCGATACACATCCTGAACATATTGTTGATTGTTGTCACGAGCCATTACTTCACGACACATGTCTTGGTTCTCTGAAAAAGCAATCATAACGATCCCATTTTCGCTCTTAATTGGGACTCCCGATTCAAGATACGTCGCAAGATTTGGTTTCTGTACACCAACCCGTTCAACAAGTTCTACCCAATTCATTGTCAGCATGGAATCGCACTCTTCCTCTTTATCGTTCGGAGTGGCTAATTTCTTTAAACCCGTCGAGCGCGTGACATTGAAGTCAGCAGGGCTCTGAGCCTTTTGACGGACAGCTACCGAAGGCTTTAATGCCCCAGAATCCTGCCCTTTCGTTATCTCCTGAGGTTTCGCCAACGCAGTCTTCGCACGCGATATAGTTATTTGATCTTTCCCCCTATTAGCCTCACCCCCATGGGGTGATGACTCTGTCGTTTTCGACATTGCAAGTTGGCAAACTTTAATGGCTGCCATCTCCAAAACATAGATAGAAAACTCAGTAGACTTGAGCTGGTCTTGAGTTTTCGTCAAAATATCAAATACTCGTTGCAGGTCATCGACAGTTAACGACTTCACTGCGTCCTCAGCTTCGCGATTCAATCCCTCTGATACATCCAGTCGTTTCAACGATTTAGGAGAGATTTTTAGCACGATGAGAGCTCGAACATCTTCAACAAGATCTCCTAAAAACCGATGAAGGTCACCTCCTTGATCTCCCACTGCCCACACCACCTCAAGCGCCCGGGCCGGATCACGTGTTACGACAGCATGAAGCATTTCCCGTCGAAGCTCGTGAGGAATATTTCCAAGTACAATATCAATTTGGTGATCAGCAACCTCATGACCAGCAAATGCAATGATCTGGTCAAGTAAACTCAACGCATCTCGCAAACTTCCGTCAGCAGCTTTCGCTGTAATCTCAAGCCCACGAGGACTAATCGTAATAGCTTCCTGCATCACAATATGTTGAAGATGGTCGATAATAGTAAGGACAGGGACCCGGCGAAAATTGAAATGTTGGCAACGAGAAAGGATCGTTTGAGGAATATTATGAATCTCAGTCGTCGCGAAAATAAAAATAACATGTAACGGAGGTTCTTCAAGCGTCTTCAGCAACGCATTGAATGCTTCTTTCGTTAACATGTGCACTTCATCGATGATATACACCCGTCGTGCGCCTTTTGCAGGCCCTATTTTGATATTTTCGCGGAGACTCCGTACGTCATCAATTCCCCTATTCGATGCACCATCGATTTCCATAACATCAAATGACTGTCCATTTGCAATCTCAATACAGCTTTGACATTTAGCACAGGGTGTCGGTGTCGGACCTTGGTAGCAGTTCATCGCCTTAGCTAGAATTCTCGCTACCGTTGTCTTTCCAACACCCCTCATCCCTGAAAATAGATAGGCATGGGCAACACGTTTTCCCTCAACCGCATGAACAAGGGTCTGCACAACATGAGGTTGGCCAATCACATCGGGAAAAGACATCGGCCTCCATTTTCTTGCGGAAACTTGATAATTCATAATTCGAAAGAAAAGGGCCAGGTGATCCTGCAGCACCCGAGCATCCCTGCTTACCGCTGCTTCCTTCCGGACCTCACGGGGTTCACAGGTACTCGTCGCACAGGGCCCAGCCCTAACTCTAAGTTTTGGTCAAATAGGTGGCGGAGAGGGTGGGATTCGAACCCACGGTACCGTTCCCGGCACGCGTGCTTTCCAAGCACGTCGATTCGTCCACTCTCGCACCTCTCCTTTTGAGTTTTTTAGCATTAAACACTCATAGAACCCTTATAATACCACACCTCACGATGGGAAATGAGATCACAAATGGCGGAGAGGGTGGGATTCGAACCCACGGTCGCACAAGACGACAGCGGTTTTCGAGACCGCCCGATTCGTCCACTCTCGCACCTCTCCCTATCTAGTACCTGAACTCCGTGAACCATTTATACTCGCCAAGGCTTCTCTTTTCCTTCGACTTCGAAAGAATGACTGAAGCATGTCATGACTTTCCTGTGCACAGATCCCACCTATCACCGAAACACTATGATTGATACGAGGCTCCGCTAAAATGTTAAAGACAGACCCACAGGCTCCAGCTTTTGCATCCTCTGCCCCAAACACAAGACGCTCAATGCGAGCATGAATAATAGTTCCGGCACACATAGTACAAGGTTCGAGTGTCGAGTACAGGCATGCCCCAGTCAGTCTCCACGTCCCTAACTTCTCAGCAGCCTCTCGAATCGCAACAACTTCGGCATGCGCTGTCGGATCCTGCCACGCCTCACGAAAATTATGAACTTTGGCCAATATCGTACGGTTGTGAACCAGTACAGCGCCAACTGGAACCTCTCCATGAAAAACAGCACGCGCAGCTTCTTCCAACGCCAATTTCATATAGGTCTTATCCTCAGCAGTTACTAAATTCATAGGAAAAGAAGGGTAACAATAGAACAAAAGAGCGTCAAGGAGAGGTAAAATCAGTTTCGCCAAGCATCTCGATAATCGACTTTAGTGCGCTTGAACAACAAAATCCACTCCCAATCAACCCTCAGTTTTTTGTCATCTATCGTCTACTGGCTATTGCTGCCCTACCCAAAAGATATATGGTAGTATTTACGGGAATTACGTTCCGTCAATGAATAGAAACTATAGATTGGAACCAAAAATTATCCCAACGACGAAGGAAGCAAAGGATGATGACACAACTCAATATTAACAATCACTTGCTAATTTTTGTGTTTGTAGCTTTCTTGCTCTGTCCCCTTTTTCTGTTTGCTTCGATAATTAATGCCGATACATCTCCCGGCACATTACTCCCATCGCTGGGGAATTCCCATGTTGAATCTCTAGACGATCCTCATCCACCCTATAACAGCGACCCTCCAACCTCAGGACATCACCTCAAATACGTGGCCAAGTGGGATATTCATTCGGAGCCAATTCCGAAAGAACTTCAAGTCCACAACCTTGAAGACGGTGGGGTCATTATCCAATACAACTGTCAAAAGCCATGCCCCGAACTTGTTACAAAGTTGAAAGAAATTTTCGTGCACTATCAGAAACTAGCTAATGCGGATATACCAGAACATGTGAGAGCAAAAAACCCATATCTGCGTAGCAAATACGATCATCTAGTCCTCGCTCCCTATCCAGGTATGGATACAAAGATTGCACTAACAGCATGGCAACGCATTGACACATTCGACTCATATGATGAACAGCGTATTATTCGATTCATCGAGGCATACATTGGAATTGACCATCACCCACCAAGACGATTCTCGACACCACAGTTGCCGGAGGGCATGACTCTGCCTCCACCATAAAAAATGGATGTCAAGCTTCATGACTTGACATGCAGAGCTAATCTCAATCACATTACCAAGTAGGAGGAAGACCAAATGCCAAAGCCTCAGTATCATATTTTTGTATGCACTAACACACGTCCACCAGGCCATCCCAAAGGATCTTGCGGAGAAAAAGGCTCAGAAAATATCCTTATGAATCTTACCATGGGACTCGTTGAGCGAAATCTCGTGGGGAAAGCTATGGTAACAGGCGCAACATGCCTTGGTCCATGTGACATAGGAACAACCATCGTCGTCTATCCTGACAGTGTGTGGTATCAGCGAGTGGGCGAATCAGATATCGCTGATATTCTTGACCAACATATTGGACAAGGGCAACCTGTAGACCGCCTGAGAATTCCCGATGATTCTTGGGACTAACCCCCTTAAACATTGACTACAGGATGAGCCATACACACCACAAAGCACAAGCCCCTTCCCATATTGGATGCGGCATTATCACATGCAGTGATTCTCGAACCAAGGAGAATGATATTAGCGGGCAACTGATCATTCAATTACTAAAAAATGAGGGCCACACCACTGAACACTATGAAATTGTTAAAGATGAGCCTTCTCAGATTCGTAACGCCATCAATAACAATCTCATTCTCGAAGCAATACAAGCAATTATTATCAATGGGGGAACAGGAGTATCAAAACGAGACTCGACCTATGAGACGGTGAACGCAATACTTGACAAGCGCCTTGATGGATTTGGCGAGGTCTTCCGGTTCCTTAGCTATGAGGAGATTGGTTCGCCTGCGATCCTGAGTCGAGCCATCGCAGGCGTATCCAAAGGAACAGTTGTTTTTGCGCTCCCAGGATCCAAAAACGCTGTCCGCTTAGCAATGGAAAAATTGATCCTTCCAGAACTCAGCCATATCGTTGGGGAACTTGTCCGATAAAACGGTAAGTCGATGATCCGCATCATCTTGCAGAGTGGCATCACTATTTTTCTCATCACAATGTATTCCATCTCTCTTACACCAAACCAAGAATTCGAATGGAGAGAGCATACGGAAGTCACCGGAATGCAGTTCCTGCTCAAAGAATATATTCCAGGATGCAAATCCACCCCTCATCTTCAAAGCGAAGATGCCTCCTTACGTCTCAGAAACCTTGATGCCACGGTTGAGACTCTTCGTTCTTCTTACGAGAACAAAGACCTCACCGTCCTCAACACCCTATTCACCCCTCTAAAAGAATCTGCGCGAATTCTCAATGCGATACAACACGATGTTCAGTTCTACGACAGCATGTCTCTAACATTTTCAATTGATCGAATACTCATCACACAGCACAATTATTCTGTCCATCTCCACTGGGAAGGTGTGTGGCATACGCCTGAACAGAATCTTCCTCTGCACGGACGAGGATTATCGGTATTCAAATTCACTGGCAACCAGCAAATTACGCTACACACCATTGATGGCGACAGCCCATTTGGCATGGGCGAAAGAAATATTCCTGAAGACAAGACCTAAATAAATTGGCTAGCTGTTTTTACACACAAATCCCCTAACTCTTCCCGACAGAAAATTGCAACCCCACTCGCAACTGGCCTGAACAAATGGAATAGATAGAGTGATAGCAATCAGGAGCATCTTCGGCAAGATGTTTGCCAAAACGAAGGCATAGATGCCCGCAAGAATAAAGGCTACAGCACAGTCTGGCTACACTGAACGATGGCCGGATAATACAGCAACGTTCTCGTTAGCCTCCTCAGCACCTTCTAGTTCCTCGACCGAAGACTCTTGCTGTATCACTTGTGTATCACGATACAATGCTAGACCCGTTCCGGCTGGAATAAGACGGCCGACAATAACATTCTCCTTCAATCCAACCAACGGATCG
>CEQE01127070.1_pt1 | contig 12290 bp, 9 predicted proteins | sample 356201 | NCBI WGS metagenome assembly CEQE01 (sample SAMEA2619970, study PRJEB7988) | marine metagenome | biome: marine biome (ENVO:00000447); feature: mesopelagic zone (ENVO:00000213) & marine oxygen minimum zone (ENVO:01000065); material: "saline water (ENVO:00002010), including plankton...
AAATCTTTTGCTATCTTGTCACTATTTTATCGGAGAATTTATTAGTTTATTAATTTCATCTAACATTTATTCATCGCATCGAACAAGAGCATCGAGAGGGATATAACTGACACGGCAGTATCCAAAGAAGTCAAAAGTGATAACAATCCAAAGGATAAATTTTCCAATCATTCCCAAATTTCATATCAATAAATTTTCATAGTAAAGACCTCCCAAAATAGCCTCGCTTCAGTCCTAAACGGCTTCAGACAACCAAAATTCAAATACCGGGTGAAGATCGTGTTGTCAAGGCGGCATTTTGCTGCAAATTAAGTAAAAATACAGGATTTCGGGGATGCTGAATACCCATTGCCGGTGGGGGACGGATTTGAGCACTTCGGTGCATAGCCATTCACCGAATTCAATATTTAGTGCCGATATCGAACGTAATTTTAAAATACAATCTTTTTTAGAGCATATATGTAAGGGTTAAAAACCGCATTATTATTGACAACTAATGAGCCCTTTGCTGAGAATTTAGCGCACGGCTGGGTTTTAACCACCCCATGGTAAGCTATTTTCAGGCTTGACACACTTGTTTCCTTAAACCATAATCCCTCGATCAAAAATGAATATCAACAACGATTCCGCATATTAGAACGGAAAACATTTGAAAGAGACTTTAATATGGAAGCTGTACCTATAAAAATCGTTGGTATATCTGCAACCGAGATCAAAGGTGGAAATTGTGACAAAACAATGGAAGAAGCTTTGAAAACGGCTCAAAGTTTCGATCATGTAGAAACCGAATTTATCACGTTGGCAGAAAAAGAAATTATGGTCTGCAAGCATTGCCAGTGGTGTATCGAACACAGAAAACCTTGCAAATACAAAGATGACACCACATGGATTCTAAAAAAAATGAGCGAAGCTGACGGCATGATCTGGGGATCCCCTGTTTGGAGCCATACGATTGCGCCGTTGATGATCAATTTGATATCTCGAGCCCGTTATTCAGCGTTTTTAGGTGGCGAACTACGCGATAAAGTCTTAGGAACCTATGTCGTATCTTGGTTTGGCGTCGGTGAAGAAATGGCCTTGATGACACTTGAAGCGCTGGGTCACAACTATCTCATGCTACCGGTTTACCGAGGCTGGGCCAGGGTAAGCAAGGCCGCTTTTGGTCAAAGACCGGAATACATGGAACATGGGGCCTTAGATGATACATCGGGTATGATCCGCATTAAAACCATGGCTAAGCGGGTCGTTGAAATCAGCCGGAAAATGAAGTTTGCCGAGCAGGCTGGCATCGGTGTGCCGGAAGATGAAATCCGCAGTATTACCACTGGGAGATTTCCTTATTGGCATAAAAAGGCGAATAAATAACCATTACAGTATGATCTATCCTCATGAAATGGTATTAAGTCAACCCTGATAGAATCCTTTTAACAAGGAGACCTTACGGTGAAAACATGGGCGGAGCTCCTCGAAGAACTTAAAGAAAAAGAAAAACAGGTTCGATCGGGTGGCGGTCGCGAAAAACAACAAAAACAGAAACAAAAAAGGAAATTGCTCCACTTTGAACGGGTGGAGACCTTTGTGGATTCGGGGTCTTTTGTGGAAATCAATATGCTGGCTGAAACCCAGATCTTCGAGTTTGATATGCGAAAGAAGAAAATTTTGGGCGATGGAGTCGCTACTGGTTTTGCTTCCATTGAAGGACGGCCAGTATTTGTTTTTGCTCAAGACGTTACGGTCTTTGGCGGATCAGCTGGGCGGGAATTTATAAGAACTCGCTTTTTGAGGCCTCGTAATAAGACTTATATTTGATTTCGGCATTTGCCGATGTGCCCCACGCTAAAAGAACAGCCCATATTAACGCTCTGATTATTCGAATTTGAATTCCCCTATGGTGGCTAACGCTGCGGATCAGGCGCGCTTTAAAGCGTCGCCTGCATCCGGCTTGTTGGACGACATTTCTGTATCTCCCAAGCCGAACCACAACATGCCTTAATAGTTCTGCAGGCGGCTTCCCGAGATACGCCTTTAACTTCTCTACGGACAAATGCCGATCAATATTTTTCAATTAATTTGTCAATCTAAAAAACCACATTATATTGAAAAAAAATTTAGGACCGAATCTATGTATTGTGTAAAAGAGCAAAATTGCATAAAGAGCCTCCTCTATTCAATACACATAATATTCCTTGTGTTCACTCATCACCGTTTGAGTTTTATAGGCACCTTTTTCATATTTAGATAATGTCTGTTTCAGATCCTGACGGATCATCTCTTTGAGTCGTTTCGGTTCGATGACTTCTGCTTCAGGTCCCAGGCTTAACAGCCACTGTTTGATCTCATCCAGCCCGGCCACCTGAAACGTCATCTCAACTGATTTGTCGGGCATTTTGCGTATCGTCTGGTTTTCGTGCCATATTTTTTCTCCCACATACCGGGCCCATTCAGGAGATATCCGAACTTTGACCGTGTAAAGATCATCATCGATCACCTTGAAGCTGTGGCCTAGATATTCATTCAGATCAAAATCAGGGGGTATCTGAAACTTTTCTTTGGTCAGGCGCAGGAGTTTGATGCGGTCGATCACAAACTTCCGGATTTCGTTTCGTAGGTGGCACCGGCCAATGATGTATATGGTCCCTTCGAAAAACCATATCCTATACGGATCGATCTTGCGCCGGGTTTCTCTTTTTCGTTGAAGCGGCAGATAGAGGATTTCGATGCAGCGGCGCTCGACAGCCGCACGGCTGACCTTGCTGATGATGTCCTGAAAGCGGGCATAGTCCTTGTGCGGCTTCATCCCCATGTGAAATGTGGACTCGATGCGGTCCAGGTAGGCCAGCGCAGGGGCCGGAAGATGGGCGTGCGCTTTATTAAGAACCGATTCCAGGGATTCAAAAAAAATGGTGCCCTTGAGCACCTTCAGCAGGTCCTTGCTGAGATGAAGCGACATGAGTTCGGTAATGGTGAACGGCTGAGGGACGTTAAACTGATAAGAATTGACAAATTTCCACTGTCGGCCGTTCTCACCTTTTTCTGTGTGCAGTGGGAAACCGGCCAGCTGGAGGGCATCCAGATCCCGGTAAGCGGTTCTGAGTGAAACGTTTTCCATTGCAGCGATCTCGGTTGCGGTCAGGCCGTTTCGACTGACCTCGATTTGCCTGAGAATTCGCCACTGCCTGGATAATTGGTCTCCTCTCATAATTTTTCCTCCCTGTCTCTCATTGAAGAATCTGGGTGCCTAAATGAAAAAATTGATAGCGCTTTTAATAGGCCCTTTTGATCTTCCTTTGTGAATGGCGCTGGAATCAAAGGCGGCCTTTGCCATCCTTTCTAAACGCTGACGAGTGAAGGACCCGATCCTCTTCCACAAGTGCTGCGCCGGAAACTGTTTCTGAAACGAACATGATGTTAGTCCCCAGGCCAGTCGAAGGAGGCGTTTCGCCTTTGCCTTTCCGGGCAGATGCAATAAATCGGCGGGCCATGTCCGGTGGCGGTGAATCTGAGTTTGAGGTGTCAACGCTGTCCAATGCATCCAGTGCCTGTTCCATGACCAGGTAATGCGGCGTTATGCCGTCAGGCGCAAGCAGCGGAAACAGTGTCATATTCCGATGACCCTGCTTGCGCGCCAGTTTTATAGTCTCCAAAAACGATGTGATCTGTTTCATGATAACCCCCTTCTTTTGTTAAAGAGGAGGCTAACACAGGTCTTTGTCAGATGAGGACAAAATCAACGAAAAAAAATAAAACCCCATCTCTTTTGTTGAGAAATGGGGTTTCAATGTTCATTCCATAGCAGCCTCCGTTTGAGGTTGTTAGGATCTTGAACTTGTTATTATTTGGAACAATTTGAATATGGATATAGCTACTTATCATCATGAATTAAAAAAAGCAAGGAGAATCGTTACCCACCTGTTTGACTGCGGTCCGGCTTGGGGCAACGAAAAACGGGTTGCCGTTTGAAATTCAGATTCCCAATGAAAAAACAATGAGGGCAATTGAGAATTCAAGACAGGGCAAAGGGAAAATCTTTTTCCCCATTGAAAGGCACATGGCAGGGGTATTAGAATGAGGTTAATATTGATACCAATGAATTGCAGGTTTTCCTCTCTCGATTGAGCTTTCCCCAGAAATCAGACATAGGCAATCAAAGCATCAATAATTCTCGAACTTGCTGCCATTAAAGGCTTTCAGTTTAGTATCAATGGGTTCCAGAAGATAGGATATTTATATAAATTTTTCAAGATGTTGAGTCTCTTTCTTCAATAGATACTTTAATCAAGATTGTATTGCTAACTGTCTCCTTAATTATAGATAGAAGAAACATCCATGACACCGCCTCATTAATTAGGTTAAAGTTTATGGGAAACGATAATATATTCTGGTGTGGCAGAAATTCAGAAGCAGGGACTGCTCAGCTGGCAGATCAAAAAAGAACCCAAGCTTCGCTTGAGAATGAACTGAGATTGAGAGGAATATGTATGTTACAATGTCAATGACAAAACGAAAAATGAACGAGAGAGGATGCTCGAACAAAATGTTAGTGCATTGGCAAACCGGATTCGAATTTTCAAGCCTGAGGTTGTGGCCTGTGTGTTTAAAAAGATCGAGAGGTATATTCGCCGTGCAATTGCGCAATCCGGCCGTCAGTCCAAATTTTATGCATTACCGGCATCAGGAGGGAGCACAGGGTAAGGCACCATGGAGGGATCACAAGAATTGAACCAACAACAGACGACGCAACCAAGGCTGCGCAGACAGAAATGACGGAACTTATTTATAAAAAGTTCAGGAAGATTGGATTTACCTATATTGCCATTGACTTGCTTGGCTACCGCACCTGGAAGTTTAAACGAGGCGTTGTCAACATTGGTCTTCAGTTAATGTAGAGATAGTCTAATTATTCAGTTGACTTTTATTTGGCAAGGACACATAATTATCCACAACATGTTGATTTTTTACATCTTTAAAGGGGATATAAATTTTGGAATAAGCTAGAGCGTTGCCAACATTACTTGTCTAATGGCAGTGAGTTAAAACTCTAAAATTTCACAAATTAATATAAATGAAGTTATGAATAAACCGAAAACGATTAACATAGCCTCACACCAAGACCAGCAAAGCCGAGAAATGCACGAATTTGTATGTGAACATGGGATATCAACAGTTTTTGAAAGGTTTGAGGCACAGCAACCGCAATGTCAATATTGTAAACAGGGCCTCAGTTGCCAACTCTGTTCAGACGGACCGTGCAGAATAAGCCCCAAAGCTCCACTTGGGGTATGCGGCGCGTCTGGCGATGTTATTGTCGCTAGAAATCTTTTACAACTTGCCACCATAGGTACAGCTGCTAACAATTATCAATTACGCAACTTGGCAAAAACTCTCAAGTCCATCGGGGAGGGAAGATCGTCGGTGAAGATAAAGGATGAGGAAAAATTACGCCGGATGTGTATGGCTCTTGGCTACGATCACGAAAAACCGATAAATGAACTTGCGGTATTTTTTGCAAATTTTATGCTCACCGAAATTGGTAAACAAGACGATTCGCCACTGGTTCTCATGGATCTTTTTGCCGTCGAGCAACGCAAGGTTATTTGGAAAAAAAGAGATCTTTACTCATCCGGTCCAAGCTCTGAAATCCTCACGGCACTTACGAAATGTATGACCAATATCAATAATGATCCCATTGACCTTATGAATGCTTGTCTCCGACTGGGTCTTGCCAACGAATACGCTGGATTGTGGGGGATTACAGTTATTCAGGATATCCTCATAGGGACTGCGGATCTTTCAGAAGGCTATACCAATATCGCGTGCATAGACCCAAACACAGTAAATATAGTAGCCAATGGTCACCAGCCATTGTTTGCGGCAATCATCATGGATATGGCCAACAGCGATACTTTTCAAACAGCAGCCCGTGATGCAGGGGCAAAAGGCATCAAACTTTATGGCTCTTTGTGTGCCGGCCAGCAGCTCTTTAATGTTGCTGAACGGGAAGAGTACAAAAACATTTTTGGGGGTCAGCTTGGCAACTGGATCCAGGAAGAGCTATTCATTGCCACCGGCGCAGTTGACCTTTTCTTGATGGACTTTAACTGTTCGGTCCCAACCTTGAAAGACTATTCGGAGAAGTTTGGTACAAAACTGTTGAGCATCGATCCTTCAGTTAGATTTCCTGATGTGGAGAGCATGGACTTTGATCCAGAACAGGCTGAAACGCAGGCGAAGAAGGTGCTAATGGATGCAACTGAACAATTTAGAGCGAGAAAATCCGATACCTCTAGGGTGATTACCATTCCTGCGAGGCAGACCAGTTCCAAAGCTATTGCAGGTTATACAACAGAAACAGTACTAAAAATGTTCGGAAACGACATCAACACATATATTGAACATATGAAAGAAGGCTCTATCGTAGGTGCTGTAGCCGTTGCCGGATGCACAACTGTGCGTGGCGGTCAGGCTGGTAAGGCTATCGAGGAGCTGACATTGCAGCTGATCAGGAGGAGTATTATGGTGATAGGAGCTGGGTGCTGTTCCTCCACTCACCAGAATCTTGGTATGTCCACTAAGGAGATGGCAAAACTGGCCGGGCCAAAACTAAAAGCGATCTGCGAAAAGTATGATGTTCCCCCAATCGTTTCGTATGGTTCATGTACAGATGTTGGCAAAATACTCGATACTGTTGCCGCATTGGCATGGACTATCGGCTGCGATGTAAGCGAATTACCGGTAGCCGCGGCAGTTCCGGAATACATGGAGCAAAAGGCTATAGCAGATATTTTTACTGCGTTAGCTTTTGGGTTATTAACGTATGTATCGCCAGATCCCTTAATGAGAGGAAGCGAAATAGTGACTGACTATCTCACGGAGGGAATGGTTGACATTACTGGTGGCAGAATGCTACTCGAAGAAGATCCGGTTAAAGCAGCTGATGTTATTGAAGCCCATATAATTAACAGAAGACAGGTAATCAACTTTGATTAGCCAACTGTAGTTAAATAATTGATTTAAAGATGGAGAAAGTCAATGTTAATTTCATAACCTAGCGCCGAGACTGTAATCATTACCCAGCAGCAATCAAGTTGGGAATGGATATTAAGGAAGCCTTCGGGTATGACGTGGGACACACCGCGGGGGCGGGGTTCGCGCTTCACCTCCCATATCCCAAGATGCTTCAAGATCTTTTTGACGATAGCTTCATCTTCAACAAAGGCGATGACTTGCATCGGTCCCTGGCACTCGGCACAAGTAAGTGGATCATACCTTTCGCCAGCAGCATTTTATTTCTTGTGTGATATAAGCGTAACAAGACCACGCTATCCATCGTATCCCATCTGCCGCCGAATCCTTTGTATATCACCATGATCCGGTTTAAACGGGAAGTTCCGGATATCGGGTCCGGGCCTTGAGTTGCCATAGGGCCGGTTGCAGGCCACCTCGCTGTCGTATCCTTCACACCCGCTTGTACGAAAGGGTTCACCTGAATTGATCACCGCATCCAGAGCTGGCTTGTCAAGTCCAAAGTCCTTAACAACCTCTTTTCGATCAAAACTGAATCTTTCCAGGGTCGACAGACCTTTATCAATGAGATAACGGGCCAGCTGAATCCGTCTGTAATGAGACATATCCGGCATAGGCCGGTCTTTTAACTGGGAATCCTTTTCCGGGAAAAATGAGAATAGATGGGTCCACCCGCCCATATTCTGAATTTTCTGAATGGCCGTCACCATCTCTTTTTCCGTTTCCCCCATGCCGGTAACCAAGTGTGACCCGGCATTTCTGGATCCAAAGATATCTATGGCGTCTTCAAGGCAATTAAGATAACGACCCCACTTATGGGGCCCGTCCACACCATTGCCTCTGTACTTGTCAAACAATGGCTCGGTGGCAAGATCGATAGCTACACCGATTTTATCGGCGCCAGCCTTTTTAAAATCCATCAGGTCGTTTTTATCAATGATTGTCGGAGATACAAGAATAGAAACCGGAATATCAAAACTTGAACGCAGTTTCTGTATAATAAAGATGGTATCTGCAATGGAACGGGTATTGGTCACCTGGGAAATACAAATGCGTTTTACCTTTTTCAGCCGCTGTGAGACCCTCTCAATAATATCTTCCAGGGGATGAACAGGCCAGGCCACGCGGATAAAACTCTTCTTTTCATACTCACCCTCCCTCTTGTTTGACAGCCCGCAATAAGCACATCGGGCAGCGCATCCTGAAGGATAGGTCAACAGCAGATTGATACAGTACAATTTTGCATTTCTATAAAAAAGGCCTTTTTTTATTCCCAGGGTCATGGCGGCCGCCAGGCTCATCCTGAGATATGCCGGACTTTCTTCGATAGGTTTTTCCCCGTTTACTACGCCTTTTTCAATTTCAAGGGGTTTCATAAAAATCGTTTTCCTTTTTTTATTTTTCGGCAGTCAACTGCCAGCCTGGTGTTGAAAAATCGGCTGAAACAGAACAGCAGGTTTTCTGGTAGCGGATATCAAGATGATACTCCTCTGCCTGTTGAATCGCTTCATCAGATGGCAGTGCGATACTGTTGATCCCGGCCTTCACGGCCAGAACTTCCAAGGAAACATCTCCCCTCCGACGGGCACAGCCCAGATTGATTTTTGTGGCCGGCATTTTCATGCGGGCCTTCACAATAATATTAGCCACGTCGATTGTCCCGGGTAAGATAGATTTATGAAGAGGAGTCCCGGTAAGCCTCATCAGAGAAACGATAACAAGCTTTTTCACATCAAACAGAGAGACAATGGATACGGCATCAGCTTCACCCTGAATCCTGCCGTGATTCAGTCCGCAGACAATATGGGGAACCACTTCAATACCGGCATCAACAAGCCTGAATAGACATTGTTCCATCTGCTTTGGCCCAAAGGGAAGGTGATAAATTGTTTCAAAGGTGTCTTTGTCGCCAATCACATCAATCAGGGCCTGATCCACGCCGGCTTCTTTCATTTCACGGGCCTGGTCTCCATTAACGAATCCGCTGTGAACAGAGACCAGAAGACGGGTTGTCTCCTTTATCTTTTTTACAGCGTGGATGAATTGCTCCCATGGCAGTTCCCCTTTTGAGTTGCACCCACCGGTGATGAGGACACCGATCATTCCTTTTTTTTCAAGTTTTTGGCAGGTTTCCACCAGAAGATCGGGTGTGTCGGTCCGGACCATGTCAGATAAAATCTTGCCTTTGCAGTGATCGCACATAAGAGCGCATTCATCACCTGTAATGGATACGGCCGGATAACGACCGGTCATGTCATTATAAGTAAACATGCCGGGCAGATAAAAGGAGATTTTTTTACCAAAATGCTGCCAGGAAAGATCTCTGGCTTGTTCAAGGTGAGCAGTAATATCCGGCTGGTATATAACTTGATTTTCAGACATAATAGTCCCTAAATGCAATCCAGCAGGATCTTATAATATTATCGAAGTTTTCCCATTCCGCTTCCATTTTAAGTCTCTTTTGAACTGCATGGTTTAATGTGCGGCCAAACATTTCCTGCCATTGTTCGTCATATTTTAGAAGGATGGAAAGATCATTTTTCAAGACAGCGCAGGCCGCCCTTTCTCCGGCCATTTTACCGCAGGCAACTGCTGTAAAAATACCGGCTCCTGTAATAGGATGGGTGTGACCTGCAGCATCACCTACAAAAAGAATATTGCCGTAAACCGCTTTTTTTCTGGATTCAGCCGGGATCCATCCGGCGCGGTGTGAAAGCGGCTCTCCCATAATTATTCCTCTCTTTTTAAATTGAGAAACAAATTGTTTTAATAATGCTACTGCTGTTTGCATATTTTGAGATGTTTTTTGAAACCCAAGTCCCACATTAGCGATATCTCCTTTAGGAAAAAGCCAGCTATATCCAGCATGGATTTCAGGTTCAAGATAAATTTGTGTAAATTCCGATTTTTCTTTCAGTGCAAATGCCATCTGAACACCCGGCAGCCGTTTTACAGGAGGGATATTCAGCCATTGTCCTACCCTGGAATTCGGGCCGTCGGCTGCTATGATCACCCGGGCATCAACTTCAAGGCTGACATTATCCTCCTGTTTTAAAATAATGGTTTTATCCGGGGTCATAGAGACAGCTTTTGTGGAGGTAAGAAGCCGGGCTCCGTTTTTTTTCGCTTCTTTGACGATTTTCTGGTCAAACACATCCCTGTTGATAATAAATCCCGGCGCCTTGGTCTCTTTCTCAAGTTTACCTTTAATAAAGGTTTTCATTCCTTTAATTTGCTGCACGATAAAGGATTTATCGTTCCCCTGTGCACCTAAAGTCAATTCACCTAACATCATGGCAGGGATAAACTCGGCACATTGGACCGGCCGGCCCACATTTTTTTTCCTCTCCACGATCAAAACACTAACAGCATGCCGGCGGGCAGCCAGTGCTGCTGATCCGCCTGCAGGTCCGGCACCAATGACCAGTATATCTGTTTTTAATTTTTCCACTATTATGCCCTAATTTTCTTTTTTTCACTCTTTTTTACATGCAATGGCATTGAGCACAGTCTGAAGCAGATCAAGATTCAACTGGGTCTGGCTTTCAAATTTTCCTGCATAGGCATCTTTGGCCTGATCCAGGTCATAGCAGGTGGTATTATCAATATCCAGCAGTATCCCAGGAAGACCTGCCGCAGTAAAATCATCTACATGTTTGGCAAAAAACGGCTGGCAGCAGCAGCCGATAAAAGAGGTTTGCCCCTTTTTTTTAATTTTCATCAGCTCGGCCCAGAGATCTTCAAAACTAGTGATACTGATCATTTTTTTCTTTTTTTGCAGCCCTATCTTCCATGCAGGTCCAATGGTGCAGCTGTCTTCATCGCATTGCTTGCATCCCTTTTTATACCGTAGCTCGCAATCGGTGAGTTTTGCACAATAGGGTAGAAGAAGCACTTCCGGATTTTTTTCGATCACCTCCTGAAAAGATCCATTAGTGACTGAAATCATGTTGCAGTATTCAATGGGGATGCCAAAATCCAGGATCTTGATTTTTTCCAGGGCAAGTTCAAGCGGCTTTATAAAATCAGCCACACTCATCCCTGGAATAACGATCATATCATTTTCGAAATAATCTTCTATGATAGGATAAAGCCGTTCTTTTTTAAGGGGCAGGCCTCTTAATTTGGATTCAAGATCATACAGGGCCCTGCCGGGAAATGAAATAAAATCACCGGTAATATAAATATCTTTGAGACGTCTCTGTGTGGAGTTTATTGCAAGTGTATACCGAATCATTCCAGACTCTGCTTTATAAGCCGACTGGACTGTATTCCTGAGATTCCGGGAAGGTTTGACACCGTCGATCCATTTTTTTGATTGACATTTTTTAAGCTTTTTTGGGAACAGCTCCTCTTCAGCCGGAGTCAGACCTGAGGTAATTAAGGATATTCCAAGATGAGTTTCAAACCCTTTAACCAATGATGCCTTAATGTCAGACAGTTCAGGTGTATAGCCCAGCTCCCAGTTGAGGCATGTCACCCGGTCCTTGAATGAATCGATCTCTTTTGACTTGAGTTTTTCAACAGGGATTTTAAGGGATCTCAGCATGGTATCCACATCGAAGTCAACCAGCATGGTTCCCTGGAACAGGAAAGCATCGTCGGAATCCGTGCCCCCGGTCCCCGATATTTTCCGGCCGTTTATTTCAATATCATTCCTTGGCCTGAACGTGGCATCCAGGCCAAGGAATTTTAAAGCGGAACGAACGGGCAGGCAAAGAGTTTTGAACAATCTGTTATTGGGAATGACAACATCAAAAAATTCCTTGTCACAGATCACTTCCCACCCCAGTTGATTTTCATCAAAGAATATGGCGCCTCCGCCCGTAATCCTCCGATTGATTTCTATATTATGAGCCCGGCAGTAATTTTCACGGATTTCTTCTTGGATCGACTGGTGATACCCCACCAGTACGGTCCTGGGAGAGAACTGCAGGAACCGCAGGGTATTGGGTGATTTTCCTGTTCCTTTAAGCTCAAGCAGGGTTTCATCCAGGGCCATGTTTTTGGCTGCGCTCATGGGGGGCGTATCTAATAGTCGCCATTGCTCCATGTTAGATCATCCTTTCAATGATAATCCCCGGAAAGAAGATTATACCTTCACTGCCCGTTCTACGAGCTGAATAACATCCATAACCTCTATGGGAATTTTATTTCTCCTGGCAAGGAATAAGAAGTTCCTTTTCGGAAGCGAACAAGCCGAAAAGTTCGTCTTGTATGCGGCATTAAAATCAACCACGACATATGGTATCTTCCGGTTTTCACTG
>CEQE01053527.1_pt1 | contig 12289 bp, 14 predicted proteins | sample 356201 | NCBI WGS metagenome assembly CEQE01 (sample SAMEA2619970, study PRJEB7988) | marine metagenome | biome: marine biome (ENVO:00000447); feature: mesopelagic zone (ENVO:00000213) & marine oxygen minimum zone (ENVO:01000065); material: "saline water (ENVO:00002010), including plankton...
AGCAGCGGCCATGTAGCCGTAATCGGCATTTATGGTTTTTCCAGGTGTTTTACGAGATGCCTGGGCCTCGACATGCCATTTACCACGACGCATATCCCGTCGAAACCGATCGCCCCCATTTTCAAATAGCTATCAGGAATTTACTTCTAAAAAAGGAAATGCCGCAGAATCTTATCACTTGATGAAAATTCTGCGGCTGATTTCCGAAATATAAGGCTCTGAACGCCAACCCAGAGCCCTATCACCTTTTCACTTGCCAACCTCTTCAATTCGAATTCTTAAATGAATCCTGCCAAAGAGGCACTGCAATATAATGGCAGGGAAAAATTTAACGCAATAGGGATTCTCAGTTTTTTTAACTTTTTTTTCTGCAGGACTTAAAGTATCACTTTATATAATGAATTTTATTTTGTCGGCCCTTAATAATTACCATAATTTCGCAGGCAATTTTAGGCCCGTTTAGCTTCCCGACAGAGAAATCCCATGGCCCTGTAGCTCAATTGGTAGAGCAGTGGCCTCTTAAGCCATTGGTTGAAGGTTCGAGTCCTTCCAGGGTCACTATCCTCGTCGGGAATAGAGCAGACCATAATCACTTAGCCTAGGGTTCCCTGTCCGACGGAGGCGGTGAAACCTCCCGCGGGCACGATATATAAAAGGTATACCTTAAAATCTTAAGGTATAATTTATTTTTAAAGAACTGACTTTGGATATAGTAACTAGATCAAAATCAAATATTTGATCCCCCTCACTAATCCAGTTGTGTGTATAAACTAAATAGAAGTCACTCCCTGGACGAATGGTATGTTGAAATTTGGCAAATAGACCCAATGCTTCGGATACATTATCATATTGTATATTGCTGAATATAGCAGTACGCGGAGAGGGATAAATTCCTAATTCAATATTGTATAATTCCGTACGAAAATTATTTCCACTCAATGTAACTTGATTTTTTTCGTACTCGGTTTGAATATTAAATCCTGAAAATGGTTTTATCGAAAATTGAGTTTTCAAAGTTTGCTTTTCTCCAGTCCAGAAATCACCTGTTTGATATTCTAATTCTGTTGATATCATTCGTTTTTTTGATGTTTCAAATTTAAACTGTAATTCATTATTGCTATATTCTTTAACAGGAATGGTTATATCCTCATAAATGGCAAACGGTTTATCTAGATATTCTATCAGGTTCACAATTTTGAATTCGATTTCATCTTGACTCTCAAATCGTACGTTAAATGGCGTTATTGTTGTTTCTTCCTTAAGCATATTATTATCGAGATCAGTCATATACTCATATTGTATACCAAATTCAATTTGTCTTATAAACTCATATTTCTCCGGTCGGGGATGATAACTAAAGCTGGGCTGTATACGTTTAAAACCATTCCGCCGGCTAAAACCCACTGCCGGGTTATACATTTCACCGAATTCCCGGTAAGACACATGAGTTCGAATAATATCATTTGGATAGGAAAATCTTAAACCTCGTGTGGAAAGATCAGAAAAATTAAGATTGGCCTCATTTTTTGGTGCAGTATGATATATGGCAAAAGCTTGGAATTGGAGATTTTTATCACCCATAAATTCGGATGTTTTTAAATCCAGGTCTGCACCGTAAAGGGTTTGATCCAATGCTGTAGAGTCTACTTTCAAATTAACAGCTGAGCGGTTTGTATAGACAAAGCCTAAATAAGATTGTTTCAGTAAAGCTCTTTTCACTCTGGCAACAGAAAAATTTTCTCCGGGTATATTTCCTAAGGGGTTGGTATTTGCCCGAATAATGCCGAGCTCATAATTCCCCACTTGACCGGACAATCTACCACCGTAGTTTATCGGTATTTGTTTTCCTTCGGACAGCCCAATTCTTCGACTAAAAAATGGTGTTACATCATTTCGAGGAGAAAAAGAATAAACGCCAGCGCCTTCAAGGAAAAATCCGCGTTTTTCAGCATACCTTAATGGAAAACGTGTTAAGTTTACCCGACGTTGGTCCACTTCTGCTTCTGCAAAATCTGTATTATAAGTTAATGATCCTTTAATCCCTGAAGTAATGTTCAGAGAAATATCAAATCCCAAATCACTGAGATTATCCGTTTCCATATTTTTTTCTATATTAATTCGCCGCCGGTTTATGCTAACATAGGGTTTTAATTCAATCCCCCTTCCCTGCGTCAAATTTTTAAGTCCTGTAAGATGACCTGCATGTATGGGGGATGTCAATTTTTTATTGCGCTGAAACCCTGTCCATTTTGCATCTTCATTTTTTCTGCGAACCGTACGCTGAAAATTGATGCCCCAAGTATCAAGGTTCGGATCAAAATTTAATGTGCGGAATGGAATAACCACTTCTACAGACCAACCTTCCGGTACAATCACTACTCTTGCATCCCAGATTCCGTTCCAGTCTTTATTTGTTCCCCAATAGGATTCACTACCAATAATAAGGCCATCTCCCATAAGCCCAGCAGGATTCACTTCAAAAAAATAACCGGTACGTCCATCAAGAAAAGTATCCAGGATCCACATGAAACGGTCATCGGTACGGAGGCTCTGATCCCTACGTTTTTGGTAAGCAAGAATTCCATCCGGATAACTGTCAAATAGCATGGCTCCGATATAGAGATAATCTTCGTCATAAATAACATATACTTCTGTTTTTTCGGTACTGGGAGCTCCTTCAATTGGGTCTCGCTGGACAAAATCCTTGGCAGGTGAAACCATTTTCCATTCTGGTTCATCTAAAAACCCATCTAATTCAATTTTACCAGTGGGTATTTGTTTTGTAATAATCACTCGTTTATCATTAGCAATATTTTCCTGAGAAAACAATATTACATTTAAAATGCTAACAACAATCAGACTTCCAGGTTTAAAAAAATTTATAATTCTTTTTTGAATCATATTTATTAAATAGGTTAAAAATACATATTTTATCTTTTGATATTTATTTGGATCACTTGCCCAGTACCGGCAGACAAGAACCACTATCGGCACATTCTGCTTTATATGATATGGGCTTTGATCTAGGGAGTGCTTCTTTTTTTATCTTTTTCTACTAAACGAACGCAATACAATCCGCTGTACATATCTGTGAAAAATATCAGCCCTTTATAGGGGATTGTTCCCCATACATTAGGTGCATTTGGAATATGACCTTTTTGGTGACCTGTTTGAAAGAAAGCAATTTCTCGTCCTTGGCGGTATAGATCCCCTAATAAATCTCCCGAAATATCCACAATTCGGAGCCCACCGTTATAGTACGCAGCATACAATGTATCACTTTGAATCCAATGATTATGCGATCCCGCTTCGGTGATGGTATAAACGGCCTCTTCTTTGGGATGATCAATATCTGTAAAATCTAAAAAGTGAAACCCACCTCTGGGTTGGTATGGTCGGGGTTTATTAGGATAACGCCAAGGAAACCATTCGTCCCCTGCAACAATATAAAATTTTTCTGTTGATTGGCTTTTAAATGGAAATGCAGCATGATTATGGCCATTAGGGTCCACCATATCCGCAATATGCACAGGATTTGAAGGACCTCCCTGCCCTGCTTTCATCAGTAAAGGATTATATTGGATTTTGCCGCGGTTCTTTTCATTAAATTTTAATCCACCTACATCCACCGCATGGACTCCATCTGCCCAATTTGAAGAATAGGCAATACCGTTTTCCACCCAAACATCATGGATGCTGTGACCCGGGGTTGTTAATTCATATACACCGACACGAAATGGGTTTTTTGGATCTTCAATATTGATGATATCGTACTTCCGGCCATTATTCACCGCATACACATGATCCTCATAAATAAATACATTATGAACCCCACCTGTCAAATCATCATTAAATGCGGATAATATTTTCACATGGTAGGGATCAGAAACATCCAACACTACAAAACCATTTTTCCGGTTGGATGCTCCTTCTCGGCTTATCACTCCTATCCGGCCATCCGCTGATATTTTTACATCATTAACCGTGCGAGCATCGACAGTTACTGTATCAATAATCTGCAAATTCGATGGATCGGTCACATCCCAAAAATAAGCTTCCCCATTGGCGCCCCACGTTCCAGTAACGGCAAAATCTTTCCCAGTATGTTCTCCAATTCCGGGCCAGATCCAAAGGTCAGATGTATATACATTTGAAATCAACCCATGACCAACCAATACAATATCTTTGTGAACATTTCTTTTCTCTACTTTAACGGTTTTTCTAACGCTGAACCCGCTTGAGGATGCCGTAACTACATAGATTCCTTCTATTTCAGCAACAAACCGTCCATCTTTGGTTACCTGCGCTGAAGCGGGCAACCCAATACCATATTCTGCTTCTCCACGGTAAGAAAATTGGATCGGCGCATCGGCCACAATTTTTTTCCCTCGATCGAAAGCTTTCACCTTAAATCTGATAACATCACCCGTACGTATTACATCCTTTTCTGTGGAAATGGTAAGTGACCGGACTGGATTTTTCATTATAGATAATTCATGGTCGGCAGAAATAGAATCCACAGCTGCTGTAATAACAACTTTTCCAGAGTTTTTAGTCTTCACAATACCAAAATTATTGACTGTGGCTATTTGAGTATTAGAAGACGAGTAAGAAATGGGGACATCACTTCTGACCAAATCTGCTTCATCATAGACAATGGTATTTAATTGAATAGATGACTCACTATAATATTTATCCATTGAATCTTGAAAAACGATTCGATCTAATTTGGGCTTTGGTACTGTCACATTTACGGCTCCGTATATACGGTCTTCACGCTTGACTGCAACATTTCTGACGCGCAATTTTAAATTCCCCGGCTTATGGGGCTTGATCTTTACTTTCGCATAGCCAGTTGAATCACTGATTCTAGGTGTTGCTTCTAAAGAACGACGTGGTTGACCATAAATCAAAAAAGGGCCATTTGCGAGTTTCCCATCTGCCTTGACCAATTGAATGGACACCTCTCCTGTCTCACCGACATGAAGGAACATGGAATCCGGTTCAAAAATATACCGAAGCGTATCTTTCTTTTCTGAATCCTGCCCCAAGAGACTGGATAGAAAGATAATTGTTAATACAAATATTTTGATCTGGCTCTTCCTCATATTCTAATCTTCCTCCTTACAGGGAAATTACATCTGAGAACAGGATGAATGATTGAATATTTTTGTCCCTGGTATATTTGATAAATTCAGCCCCAGTCGTTAAACTCTACCCTTGATTACTGCATTTTAGGAGGATGTTATGGAGCATTTAGATCGACGACAATTTTTAGGCACTATTGCCAAACCAGCTGCTGTGGCCACCATCGCCATGGCAAATCCCACCATAATGGCCAAAGCCATTACAAAATTCAAAACTGCGACAGGTGATCCAAAATCCATTGCCAAGGATGAATCTTACTGGCGGGACATCCAACAGGGATATACAGCTGACCGCAGCATGATCAATTTAAACAATGGCGGCGTCAGTCCTTCCCCTGCTGTTGTCCAGGAAGCCATGAAGCGCCATCTTGATTTTTCTAATACTTCACCTGCCTATTCTATGTGGCAAATTCTTGAGCCCCAACGGGAACCAGTACGGCGACGGATGGCACGATTCTTTAATTGTGACCCTGAAGAGATTGCACTAACAAGAAATGCTTCCGAAGGTCTTCAAATCTGCCAAAATGGTTTTGACCTAAAAGCCGGTGATGAAGTGCTTACAACCACTCAGGATTACGGCCGAATGATTAGTACTTTTAAACAGCGTGAATGCCGTGATGGCATTGTTATGAAACAATTTAAAATTCCTATCCCAGCCGAAAATGATAGAGAAATTGTTCGGTTGTTTGAAGATAATATTACGCCTAAAACAAAACTCATTCTTATGTGCCACATGATCAATATTACCGGGCAGATCCTGCCGGTAAAAAAGGTGGTCAATATGGCACGGAAATACGATATCCCAGTCATTGTAGATGGGGCGCATACCTTCGCCCATTTTGATTTTGATGCTAATGATCTCGGCTGTGATTATTATGCCACCAGTTTGCATAAATGGCTATGCGCTCCCCATGGTACTGGCATGCTATATGTCCGAAAAGAAAAAGTTGCAGATCTTTGGCCACTCCAAGCACCGGGTGAATGCGGCAAAGATGATATTCGCAAATTTGAAGAAATTGGTACTCACCCCGCCGCAAATTATTTAGCCATAGGTGACGCACTTACATTTCACCAAGGAATTGGCAGTAAAAACAAAGAAGAGCGTTTATTTTATCTTAGAGATCGATGGGCAAAAAGACTGATCAAGCACAGCCGTATAAAATTGCATACTAGTTTAAAACCGGGGAAAGGCTGCGCAATTGCAACTGTTCAGATCAAAGGAATTGATACAGCTGATGTAGCGAAGCATCTTTGGAACAAATATCGTATCTTTGTGGTAGCTATTAAACATCCGGAATTTGAAGGATGTCGTGTGACACCTCACGTTTACACGACCATTGAAGAAATTGACCGGTTTAGCGATGCCATGGAAGCTATACTAAAACACGGAGTATGAGGCTACCAAGGTTACTTTTCCTTATAATTGGATTAAGTCTATTTGCTTGCGAGACTAAATCTGAAAAAATTAAAAAAGTGATATCAACCGCTAAAGCACCCCAGGCCATTGGCCCTTATTCACAGGCAGTTTTGGTGGATGATGTGCTCTATTTGGCAGGGCAAATTGCCTTGGATCCTGAAACAGGCAAATTAGTAGATGGGGGAATTGAGATCCAGACCCATCGCGTTATGCAGAACCTAAATGCCGTGCTGGAAGCTGCCGATTATGGGCTGGAGGATGTTGTTCAAACGCAGGTATTTCTCTCGAACCTTAACCATTATAAACCTATGAATGCTGTATATGCCAAATATTTTACTGACGCACCTCCCGCCAGGGCTGTGGTTGAAGCAGCCCGTATCCCTCGGGATGCCCTGGTAGAAATTATGATGGTGGCACAGAAACCTTAATTATCGCATTCATCTCCTTCGCCGTAAGTTACAATTAATCCGTCCTCCAACATTTCATAGGTAACGACGGAATCAATAAAACCTGCTTCAAAATTTTCCGATTTACCACCGCCATAAAGTGTGTCAAAGGGACATAACCACCGAAACATGGGCAGGGTAATCTGACCCACCGACTGGTTTCCATTTTCTGCTGTAAAGAGGATATTCTGGCGATAGGTCTTAAACACATTTTCTGTCTGATTAATAATCTGGCCTGAAAAAGACAAGGAATAGGTTGTCGGCATCCCGAATCCTCCTCCTGATTCGGCAATTCGGAATTTATCCAAAATAACTGTCGGCAATGTTTCATCAAAAGCTAATGGTTCATCTTTCTGGCAGCCTATGAATAGCACCAACAATAATATCCATTTTGTCATAATGTAAATTATTTCCCTTATTAAAAATTGCGGTTGGAAAATAGGTGATTCTGAATTCGGTTTCAAAACGATAATCATGCGTAATTTCCAGGCCGGTATTTTAAACTCCAGATGAAAAAAGCAATCATTTTACTCTCAGGTGGGTTGGATTCCGCTACATGTTTGGCCATAGCAAAAATTGATGGGTTTAAGCCCTATGCCCTCTCTTTCCGCTATGGTCAGCGTCATGAATTTGAATTGGATTCGGCGAAAGCTGTGGCTAATTCCCAGGGGATCAGTGACCATGTGATAACAAATATTGACTTACGGGCCTTTGGCGGCTCAGCTCTTACAGATGACATTGATGTACCTAAAGACAGGGATGAGTCTTCAATTTCCGAAGATATACCCGTTACATACGTCCCGGCCCGGAACACCATTTTCCTTTCCTTTTCCTTGGCCTATGCAGAGGTTATCAGCGCCAATGACATTTATATTGGCGTTAATGCTATGGATTACAGCGGTTACCCCGATTGCAGGCCTGAATATATTAATTTATTTCAAAACCTGGCCAACCTGGCCACCAAATCCGGTGTTGAAGGAAATAATACAATAACCATTCACACTCCCTTGATAGATATGACCAAGGCTGAGATTATAAAAAAGGGGATGGAATTGGGGGTGGATTACAGTTTAACCCATTCCTGTTATGATCCGAATGATGATGGAAGTCCCTGCGGGCATTGTGATGCATGCCAGCTTCGCCTGAAAGGATTTGAGGAAGCGCATCTCACTGATCCCTTAACCTATTCAAATTGATATGTATTCTGTTAAAGAGGTTTACTACACTATCCAGGGAGAAGGCTTTCATACGGGACGGCTAGCTGTGTTTCTGCGATTTGCCGGGTGTAACTTATGGAGCGGGTTAGAAAAAGATCGAAAAACAGCGACCTGCAATTTTTGCGACACAGATTTTGTAGGTGCGGATGGTCCCGGGGGCGACAAGTTTGATTCCGCCAAGGAATTGGCAAATCATGCTTTTTCATTCTGGCCAGGGGAATCGTCATCCAAGCCCTATCTTGTTTGCACGGGTGGTGAGCCGCTTCTCCAAATGGATGAAGTTTTAATTGAAGCACTTCACGAAGCAGGATTTGAGGTTGCCATTGAGACCAATGGTACCGTAATTCCGCCTGAGGGGATTGACTGGATTTGTGTCAGTCCTAAAATTGGGAGTGAACTTATTTTGAAATGGGGAAATGAACTTAAACTTGCATATCCGCAGCCCAATGGGAACCCAAAACAATTTGAGCATCTGGATTTTGAATATTTTTCCCTCCAACCCATGGATGGGCCTAATCGAGCAAAAAATACGGACAAAACATTATCTTACTGTCGCACACATCCCCATTGGAGGGTGAGCCTCCAAACCCATAAATTTTTAGGTATACCTTAAGGTCAATCATGGAAATTTATAAAGATATCACTTTTGAGGCGGCCCACCTGCTGCCCAATGTACCGGAAGATCATAAATGCCGCCGGCTTCATGGTCATTCATTTAAAGTCCGTCTTACCTTGGACGGGCCCCAGGATAATTCCATCGGTTGGGTAGAAGATTTTGCCGATGTTAAAAAGGCCTTTGATCCGATCTATGGTCAATTGGACCACCGTTACCTGAATGAAATTAAAGGATTGGAAAACCCCACCAGTGAAAACCTGGTTAAATGGATTTGGGAACGGCTAAAGCCCAATCTTAAGTATTTATCTGCTATAGAAGTAAAAGAAACTTGCTCTACAGGATGTATTTACCGAGGTGAGGATGACTAAAGCAGAAGGCAAATATTTCAAATTTCAGGGAGAAGACCAAATCAACCCGGATTTTCTCGAAACGTTTCACTTTGACAGTCCCGATCAATATATAATGACCGAAACCGATGAATTCAGCGCTGTCTGTCCCTTCAGCGGCCTCCCGGACTTGGCTTATGTTAAAATTGAGTATTATCCCACCGGCGGAAAATGCGTCGAACTGAAATCACTAAAATATTATTTCGTCAGCTTTCGGAATGTGGGTATCTACCAGGAAGGGGCCACTAAGCGCATATACGATGACCTGAAAGCAGTTTTAGACACGGAAAAAATCAAGGTTACAACCGTGTATAACACCCGTGGCGGTTTTGACACTACCTGCGTAGAAGGAGCCCTGTCTTAGCTTTTTTCCCCTGTGAATCGCAGCCATAGCAGCTTAACTTTGCCACCGCTTTTTTAAGCAATCCCAGCCCTTTTGGAGATCCGGTAGCTCAGTTGGTAGAGCAGTGGCCTTTTAAGCCATTGGTCGTGAGTTCGAGTCTCACCCGGATCACTACCATTTCCCCGTCAGTAAAATAGGCTTTTTAGACGGGGATTTTGTTTTTTAGCAACCCCTTAAATCACCTTCCCGCTTTGCCACCTACGGGGCGTAATATTGCCAAATGGATGCACTATTGTAAACCGTTTACCCGTAAACCACTTTTTGTCTTATATTTCAAATAATGAACGCTGAAATAAGATGGCATCCAAAATCGAATTGCTTACAGGATTATCCATATAGAATAGCCATGAGGCTATTTGTTTTTATATTAATAGTGGCGGTGTGTACGGGGCAAGGTGTAAACAAGACCTTTGCTTATCAATTAGGCACTTATGATTTTGGTGCGTATAATTTGATTTTAAAGGTTGGACTTTCAGTCAATGCCGAAGGTGATTCAGCCTTCACCACCCAAATAGAACGAAAAGATTTGGATAAAACACTCATGTTTGATCTGTCACAATTTTACACTGTTTTGTCCGGGTACCATCTTATTGATGAGGAACCGCCCCCAAAAATAAAAAATAAACTGATGCCTTTTTTCTCTAAATATAAATATGAGAGTGGATTTAATAAGGCGTACATTGAAAAAGTTTTTTCCGGAGATCAATATGTGTGGTGGAAAATTTCCAACGGTAAGGAATCCCTAACCATTAAAAATCAGAAAACCATGTTGCGAATGCTGAATAAGGCAAATGAAACGATTGACACGTTGCAATCTAAATAAATGACAAACAAATGAATAACTAAATGAAACGCCTCTGGGTCATATTAGTATAATGGGATTTTTTGACATATTCAGAAAAAAGAAAACAATGAACCTTTTAGAGGTTATGAAAGAGATGAAGAAAAAGGGTTATTCTGATGAGGAGATCAAAGAAAGACTAACAAAACCAGCTGTTGGTCGCATCAACCCCTATTGGACCAATCAGAAAATTCATAAGGCCATCGATCTATTTTTTGATAAGTTACCTGGATATTTATTAAAATGGATGTGGAATAAAATTCTTGTTCCTTTATACAGATTTAGAATTATTGAGATATTGACATACATCTATATATTTGATGTTTTTTCATTTGATAAGTTTAATAATCCAAATACCTTTTTGGTTCCAGTTATGAAAATGCTTGGTATCGGTCTTTCTATAGTAGTATTTACAGGCAGCTATTGGTTTCTTTCCGATGTTACCCACAAGGAAATGGAAAAAGAAAGAGACCCTGAAATGAAGAAATTAGTGGGTGAAATTCCTTTTAAAGGAATAAAAATATTTCTATATAATAATCTAATAGGTGGTATATCAATGTTGGTTGGTGGATTATTAACATTTTGTTGTTTTATTTTACTATTATGGTGGATTTTGTTTGGTAATTAAGAAAAAGTGAAGGGCAGCCAGATTAAGAGAGAAAGGCGTTCAAGGCTGGCTCAAAAAGAATGGCCATGAGTGGTAAATGAAACGCCTCTGGGTTAAATAATGGAGTTAAATATGGATAAGAAAATAGTAGAATACAGGATTGCATATGAAATACGTATTAATCACCTGAATAAAACTGTCAATGAAATGATTGAAAAAGGATGGCAACCATATGGAGATACAATAATCCAGCACATAGATCCGAAATCTAATAGAGAAAATGATTGGTATTTTATCCAACCAATGGTTAAGTACGAATAAGAGAATAAAAATGAATATAGATAAACAACTACATAAAGATATTATGGGATCAGCTTTTCTTGAAAAATATGAGCCAATATTAGAAAAAGTTAAAAATGAAACTGACACATTAGGGAATCTTGCATTCCTTCCAAATGATATGAAGAATGTCATTTATAGTCTCTATTTTTGGAAGTATTTAATTAATGAAAATTATTCAAATAGAAAATTAATTAAACTATCCGATGATGAATTAGCAACTCTGACTAATCAATTTGTACCAGAGTGGATAGTGGCGGCAAAAGATGTATATAAAAATGATTATGAGAATTTTGATTTTTTCTGTAAATCATACAAACTTATGCTTTTATATGGGTTCAGTATTCAAATGTCATATTTATCGATGAAAACTAAATCTATTTTTCAAAAGCCAAGATTTCGAGTTTTTGATGGTATTTGGATAAACTTATGATTGACCTCGGGATAAGACTACTCTTCCTTAATTACGGCAGTGATAAATCAGCTTATCAAAAAGAGTTTGAAACTTCAACTGATGAAAAAACCGAAGTCGATTTAAAAAAGAAGATTGGAAATTTGGAGAATTTGACTGGGTTATATTTAGATAAAATTGATATATTCTAATATTCTTTCACTTGTATTAATTTAATACAACATAAAAAAGGATAACAAAATGAAAAAAATAATAATGAGTTTATCAATTCTTTCAGTACTGATCTTTGCTGGTTGCGCAACTGTTATAAGTGGTACTTCACAATCTATTACTTTTGATAGTTCTCCGAGTGGAGCTGCAATATTTTTAGATGGTGGTCGAATTGGGGTGACACCTTTTACAACAAGTCTTAAAAAGAATAAATATTCAAGTTTTAGGATTGAATTAGAAGGATACCA
>CEQE01011022.1_pt1 | contig 12281 bp, 11 predicted proteins | sample 356201 | NCBI WGS metagenome assembly CEQE01 (sample SAMEA2619970, study PRJEB7988) | marine metagenome | biome: marine biome (ENVO:00000447); feature: mesopelagic zone (ENVO:00000213) & marine oxygen minimum zone (ENVO:01000065); material: "saline water (ENVO:00002010), including plankton...
GTCACCCCTTCATAGCCTACGAACAAGGCGAGGCAAATCAGGAAAACCGCCGCCGTCCCCAGAAAGAAGTTAGGCTCGGGCTGGGTATAAAATTTGTATGACTGCCATGCCAGCGCACCAATGGTCGTCACCACCATGAAAATTGCCGGATAAAGAGCATACTTTGTCGGTTTATTTCTGGCCATGAGCCATGTCGCGACAACAAACAAGGCCACTGCGGCAATGAGCTGGTTGGTCGCGCCAAAGATAGGCCAGATTTTCTGCCAACCATCGGTCGCGCCTATCAGATACGAAAGAAATACCACCGCAACGGTGCAGACATATTTATTTTGAAACAGGTCTATCTTTTGCCCCGCCGACTCCTGAACGATAAACCGTGTGATGCGTACTGCCGAGTCGAGAGTTGTCAAGACGAAGGTGTTGAGAGCCAGAACCGCTATCATCGAAGCAAAGGTAAAGCTTAGAAATGGCAACATCTGATGAACCACGTTGCCGAACCCGCGCCCATAAGCCAGAATCCACCCGCCCGACTCCAAAGATTCGCGAAATCCCAGTGTAACCATATCCACTCCGCCGCCAGCGGGAGCAACCCAGTACAATCCACCACTGACCAGCAACACCGTCACCACAGCCACAACCCCTTCGGTGAGCATACCGCCATAACTTATGGGACGACCCTGTGACTCAACCGCCAGTTGCTTGGAAGTCGTCCCCCCCGCAACCAAGGAATGGAAACCGGAAACAGCTCCACAGGCAACCAACACGAATAACATGGGCCACATGGGACCCTGCACGGGAGAAAATCCTCCGCGAAACGCCGGAGTATGGAGTTCCGGGTGAACCCAGATCAAGGCAATTATAGCCAATGCCATCGAACCAAATAAAATATAAGTCGATAAATAATCCCTGGGCTGGAGCAGAATATTCACTGGGAGAACAGAAGCCACTGCCGCGTATATCAGAAGAATCACAAACCAGAACATCAATGGAGAAAGCCCCATCAACCCGCTTTCAGGAAGTATCACAGGAAATTGGAATCCGATATAAATTCCCAGGACTACGCCTGCGACAGCGACAAGTGAAGATATCAGCAGATTGGCCCCTCTGGAGTAGATAAACCACCCCAGGGCAATGGATATCGGGATGATGGCAAAGGTGGGAAACACCATCTGAGGTTGGGCGATGAGCGTTTTAGCGGCGACCACACCAAAAACGGCTATCACCAACAACATTGCCAGCACAAGAAAAATTGCGAATACCGCCTTTGCCCGACCTCCCATAGTGCGTTCGGCAATGTCGGCAATCGAACTGCCTCTGTTACGAACCGAAGCCATCAGCGTCAGGTAGTCATGAACCGCACCAATAAAAACATTTCCAATAAGAATCCAGACCAGAGTGACTGCCCATCCGAAATAATGCATCGCCACGATGGGGCCGATCACCGGACCGGCACCCGCAATGGAAGCGAAGTTATGTCCAAACAATACCAGAGGCTTGCTGGGGACGAAGTCGACACCGTCACTTTGGCCCACAGCAGGAGTGGTGAGAGTATCGTCAGGCTGGATCACCTCACGATCAAGTCGTTCTGCATAATAACGGTAACCAACAAAATAAAAAAACAGGCAGGAAAATATAAGTATGAATATGGTCAGCATTTCTTAAAGAAATCAATAATCAGGGAACAATCTCGCACAAGACATCCGACCACCATAGTATCAGATTGATTCCAGCTACCTCCAGTTTATTTGAAGGTGCCAGTACAGTGGGGATCAGAGGTGGAGGAATTCACGGCTGGGGACCTGTGAGTAGGGTACCGATACGCAAAGTGGGGTTGAGAAATACTAAAACTATGCTATCAAATTTTAAAACAGGGTGCCCTGGTGAATGGTTTCTGTACGGCCCGGACCCGTTGAGATCATGAGGAATCCGGCTCCCAGCATTTTTTCCAACGCATCGATATAGCGTTTCGCGTTGTCTGGCAGTTGATCGAAACTTTCGACTCCCACAGTACTCTGGTTCCACCCTGCGAATTCGGTATACACCGGTTCGCCATTTTCCAGTACATCCAGATCGGCAGGCATCTCTTCGTAAATCTTTCCCTTATATTTATAACCGGTGCATACCTGCAAAGTATCGAATCGGTCCAGCACATCCACCTTGGTCAGAGCTATGGCATCAATGCCGTTGAGACGAACACCGTAACGGGCAACAACCGCATCGAACCAGCCGCAACGCCTCGGGCGCCCCGTAGTAGAGCCAAACTCGTGCCCTTCCTTACGCAGTTTTTCACCGTTGGCATCATGAAGCTCAGTGGGAAACGGCCCTTCACCCACCCTCGTGGTGTAGGCTTTGATAACCCCCACGACCCGGTCGATTTGCGTGGGCGGAATTCCCAATCCGGTACACGCACCCCCGGAAATCGAATTCGATGAGGTGACGAAGGGATAGGTTCCATGATCCACATCCAGCATGGTTCCCTGTGCCCCTTCGCACAACAGTTTTTTGTTTTGCCCGATCTGGTCACGCAAAAGAACATGCGTATCGCCGATGTATTTAAGGATCGTTTCCTGAAAGCCCATCAACTCGTCGAACATACGCTCGTAATCAGGAAGCTCGTTCCCGTACAGGTCCTTGAGGATGGCGTTTTTTTCCTCATAATTGGCTCTCAATTTCTTCCGCAAACGGTCTTCATCGCGGTAATCGCAAGTACGAATACCCGCGCGGGCAATTTTATCTGCATATGAAGGACCAATGCCTCGTCCTGTCGTCCCAATTTTCTCGAAACCACTTGAGTTTTCGCGACCTTTATCAAAGGTACCGTGATAAGGCATGATGATGTTCGCCCGATCACTGATGACCAGTCTCCCATCCATATCGACCCCTGCGTTTTTCAACAGGTCCATCTCATGAAGCAGAGCGGCAGGGTCGATCACCACCCCATTACCGATAACACATAATTTTCCAGAATGAAAAATTCCTGAAGGAATAAGGTGCAAAATGTGCTGATTGCCATCAAACACTATCGTATGACCCGCGTTGTGACCACCCGCGTAGCGGGCTATGACATCAGCGCTTTCCGCCAAAAGGTCGATGACCTTTCCTTTTCCCTCATCTCCCCACTGCATTCCTACAACAACAGCTACTGACATAGTTTTTCCCGAAATAAAAGTTTCACGTACAATTCAACGGGGCATTATCTCCATGCACTTGGCGTATGTCAACAGCCATCCCCGCAAGCGAATATATAAAAAATTACTTCGCAAAATCGGGATTAGAGGAAATATTGGTATTTAGCTCAAAAGCTCCAAATAAGATGCTATAACTAACGCTTTTATTTTATTACACTTACATTCGCCCCCTTTATACTCGTATATTATGGAAGGATTGACTAAAGATGAACCGATGAGCCTCATCTTCAGGATTGGTTTTTTTTAAAGTTTTACCCCGGAAGAAAAGTATCTGCTCGGGGACCGCAAAAGCTTTACCGAAACCTACCTTCAGGGAGACTACATTATTCAGGAAGGGGAAAAAGACGACTCATTTTTCATCATGCTCAGGGGAAAAGGCTACATCACCAAAAACTCGTTGCTCCGCATGAAGCTTTCTGAATTAAAACCGGGAGCTGTTTTCGGCGAAATTTCTGTTTTGGCAAAACGACCACGCACAACAAACATCGTTGCGGGAGAAGGAAACTCTTGTGCTTCGATTCAACTCAGAACTGTGCCAGATTCTCGGCTTGGAATTGGGATGCAAGATCAGGGATCAGTTTGTAAAAATCCTGATCCTTAAACTCGACCGAATGAATGATTGTCTGATGAAAATCAGGAAACAGATTCCTGAAGATGAGTGGCCTTTTCAATAAGGGCTATGCACTGGTGTCAAACAACCAGCACGGGTACCAGGCCAGCACCCCGCTAAAAATTATTCTACAACTTGAATCTGGCCAAAAATTGACGGATGGCTGTCAACGCAGTCTCTGGTCCAACTCCTACCCCCGGACAAAACCCACCCACAAGCTTCCACATACTCTTCGAGGTCAGGTTTTCCTTCCAGAAAGGATAGGATCTGCATTGAAGAGGTTTTCCACTATTAATAGCGCAACCCTCCTCTATTAAAAACGCACAGGGCTTTCCATTTTCCACCTCATGCACCCAGTGCCCTTCATCTTTCCTCAAAAATTCTTTTTTAAAAACTTCGACACTGACTTTGATTATCCCGGCGCCATTTTTAATAGCGGCCTGGTCAAAATAAACGATTCCCGGTTTGGTACAACACTTGAAGCAATCTGCCTGGCATTCGAAACGCAAGGGTTCCTTTTCCCACCATTTTTTTCGGACCGTCACAACACAACCAGATCATCACGGTGAATAACTTCCTCATAAAAGTTTTCACCAAAAATTTTTCTCACAGCGCCGGTTTTCATTCCCTTGATTCTGTCTAAATCGCGCAAACTGTAATTAACGAGTCCACGTGCTATCTCAGTTCCATCCTCGCCAAGAATACAAACTGCGTTACCAAACTCAAACTTCCCTTCAACCCGGGTCACTCCAGCTGGCAGGAGACTCTTTCCCCGGTTGACAATGGCTTTTGCCGCCCCAGAATCCACTGTAATTTCACCAGAAGGTTTCAGGGTGTGTGCGATCCAATGCTTCCGCGTTTTAATTTTTTCGCGTCCCGCCCAAAACAGAGTACCTACACTTTTGCCTTTAAAAATTTTATCGGGCACACTTTTATCCAATCCATTCACTACAAGAGTGGGGACACCAAAACTCATAGTCTGTTTCGCGGCAAGAACCTTGGTATACATACCGCCAACGGTAACGGCGCTATTGCTTCTTCCTGCCAGTTTTTCAATTTTGTCGGTTATGCAATCAACATGCTCAATGATCTCTGGAAACGACTCTCCTTTTTTCCTTTTGATTGACGGGTCAGATGTATAAAGTCCATCCACATCAGAAAGAATGATCAATAATTGCGCGTTGACCAGACAAGCAACCGTCGCGGCCAGTGTGTCATTATCACCAATCTTGATTTCATCCACCGTTACCGAGTCGTTTTCGTTAATGATCGGTATCACCTTATGCTCTAAAAGAGCTTCCAGAGTATGCTTGGCGTTGAGAAACCGCTTGCGGTTTTCCAGATCATCGTGACCAAGAAGTATCTGCGCTACCTTTAGTCCTTGCTTTTCAAATTTTTTCTCATAAGTGTGCATGAGGTAACTCTGACCGATGGCGGCACACGCCTGCTTTTCAGGAATCGAAAGGTTGGCTCGATGCAATCCCAACCGCTCTCGCCCTGCCATAATCGCTCCGGAAGAGACCAGAACCACTTCGCAGTCACGGTCAACAATCCGGCGAATGGTCCCTGCCAGAGAACGCACATTATCCGCGTTCAGCCCATTCACCGAACTGGCCTGTCCTTTCTCGCACTGGGTAATGATACTGCTTCCAATCTTGATCACCACGCGCTTGAGACTTTTTAAAATTTCACCGCGAATATCGTCTTGCATATTTCAATATTTCCAGAATTAGATAAGACCTTCGACCATGTCGCCCTGAGCCCCGTCAAAGGGTGCATGCTTCGACAAGCTCCCCAACTAAGGTCTTTGACGAAGCACGACATCAAAACTTCACTCTAAAATCATCACAATGTAACTTAAATTGGGCAGAGGTTCATCATGAATTCTTATTTGCCTCGAAGGAAACAACATTTTTGATAAACTGACCGAGTGCGTTGAGGTAATCAGCCCCTCCGATCAGGAAGGTGTCATTATGGCCCGCGCCCTGGATATCATAAAATATCTTTGGGTCGGCGGCGGCTGAAAACAGCTCGCGCCCCAGTTTATAAGGCACTATTTCATCTTGCGTTCCATGGATAAACAATTTGGGAAGTTCAAGGCTCCGCACTTTGCTGATCGCATCGAAGCGGGACTTTATAGCCCAACCCAGAGGCAGGATCGGAAAAATTTTTTCAGCCATTCTCCGCGCAGAAGGAAAAACCGATTCCAGAATAATTCCTGCAGCCGGGTTTGTGGAAGCCATTTCAATCGCGCAAATACCGCCAAGTGAACGACCAAACAGAATTATTTCTCCGGGTAAAATATTTTTGTCTTTCACCAGCCAGTCATACGCCGCCTGCGAATCTGAATAAATTCCTTTTTCATCCGGCACACCTTCACTTTTACCATAACCCCGGTAGTCAAAAATAAATATATTGAGGTTCAGCGGCTTGAGCATTTCAATATTGACCAGCCGATGGGTGATGTTCCCCGCGTTCCCATGAAACCACAGCAGTGTCGCTTTTGCCTTCGCCGATGGAATATACCAACCGTGAAGCCGCGTACCGTCCCCGGCTGTGAAGTGAACATCCTCTTTGAAAACCGCACTTGAGGAAGAGTTCCAGTTTCCCTCTGGGTATTTATAAGGGTGATAAATAATCTGGCGCTCACAACTGACGAGAAAAATACCATAGAGCACGAGGAAAAGGACGACCACCCCCGTTGCCTGAAAAATAGACATGATGAGTTTCGCTCTCAAGAATAATCTGCCTGAATTTATTCGCTCGCTTTCCTGACTTTTGTGGTGAGCCCCGCCACCGATTCAACAACCACCTTCTCGCCTTCTGAAATGGTGACATCGCTTTCTGCGTTCCAGATTTCTCCATGCACAAGGACGCGGCCCTGAGGATTCAATGTCTCTTTAACGACACCCGCCTCACCCACCAGCCCTTCCAGTCCTGTAGATGTACGCAACTGGCTGGACCTAGCGGCCAGATAAATGGTTCCCGCCGTAACCAAAAGAGTCATGCCAAGGGTTGGATACAATACTGCTCTGGAAATCTGCATGGCGGGATCGTCACTGTCAATCAGCATGATCGATCCAAGAAAAATCGAGATCGCCCCGCTCACTGACAACAGGCCATAGCTCATCACATTGATCTCAGCAATGAATAACACAGCGCCAAGAATGATCAGCATAAGCCCCGCGTAGTTTATCGGCAGAGTCTGCATGGCATACAGAGCCAGTATCATACTGATAGCCCCGATCACTCCTGGCAGGATGAGACCCGGATTGGACAGTTCCAGATAAAGTCCGACCAGTCCCAACATCATCAGAATATAGGTGATGTTGGGGTTGGAAATAATATCGAGAATCCTCTGCCGCCGATTCATCTCTTTAAAAAGAATATTTTTCCCAACCGTGCTAAGCACAACGGTACCCTTCTTTATTTTTACCTCTCTTTTATCAAGGGCAAGGACAAGGGAATTCAGGTTTACCGCAACGAGGTCAATGACGGCCAGCCGTTGCGCTTCTTCCGCTGAAATTGACACACTGTTTCTGACGGACAACTCAGCCCATTGTGCGTTACGTCCTCTTAGTTCGGCAAGTGAGCGGATGTAAGCCGCCGCATCGTTAACAACCTTTTCCTCCATCGTCTTCGCCTGTCCGCTCTCACCTCCGCCTCCCATCAGGTTAACAGGGTGCGCCGCACCGATATTCGTTCCCGGCTCCATCACGGCAATATGAGACGCGATTGTTATGAAGGTTCCCGCCGATGCCGCACGTGACCCACCGGGAGAAACAAATGAGGCTACAGGAATATTCGAGCTCTCTATCCCCTTGATGATCTGACGCATGGAAGTATCGAGTCCGCCTGGCGTGTCCATCTGAATGACAATCAACTCTGCGGAAGAAACATTGGCCTGATCAATTTCATCTGTCACGAATTCGGCGACTACAGGGTTGATAGCTCCGTTGATCTTAATCACAATAATGTCATCCAGCGCGAATACGCTCGAAGGCCAGGCCATCAATATAAGGCAAAAGGTTGGCAACCATCGGAGAATTTTCATGAAATCTCTCAAATATCAAGGAGTACGCTATTCATTTTTTCACAGATTCGGACAAAGTCAAAGCAAAACCCTTCGGAATAACCTGTTCTCCGGAGAATCCCATTTTCTTTTCGTGGATACGTTGATTGATGATAGACTGAGCCAGATATGAATCGACGCCCAAGACGAAACCAAAGACGGAAATTCAAACCTGCGCCAAAGCCTGACTTTAAATCGATTTTCATCGTCGATCCGGTCAAGGGAGATAGGCTCCAGCTGGCAAAACTCCTCAAGCAGGAAAAGCTTTTCATGATGACGTTCGTGAGCCTTGTGGACTGCTTCAAACAGAATAATCCGATAAAGCCCGATCTCGTTATATATGTACTTCGCAAAGGTAAAACCGAGTTAACCCATTTGAAAAACATTAAAAATCATTTGAGAGGTCTGCATTTTATCATTGTGCTCACAAGTGATATTTTTGAAGCCAATCTTGACGAACTCAAAGATAACGGGTTCACCTCGGTCCACAAGGCAGGGAGTCAGGACATGGTCAAGGAACATATTTACACACTGTTGCCGGAAGCCCAGGTGACCCAGGAGGAAGAAACTCCCGAACAGGAAGCTCCTGCTCAGATAAAATAAAGTAGTAACATCCTCTTTGTCAGTTAAATGATTGACTTCCTCTTCAGATGAAAATGGTGACTGTCCCATGGGCATGAAAATAAAAAAAACAAAAGCGGTACGTGTCGGGAAGGTAACTATCGGCGGCGGCAAACCCATCGCCTTGACCGCCGGGCCTTGCGTGATCGAGTCTGCTGGCCATGCGCTGAAAACGGCGGAAAAGTTGAAACGTATCACCAGCGATGCGGGTGTCCCTTTCATATTCAAAGCGTCTTACGATAAAGCCAACCGCTCTTCAATCGATTCTTTCCGGGGTCCGGGATTAACTAAAGGACTCGCCGTTCTCGAAAAAATAAAAAACGAACTGAACGTACCTGTTCTCTCGGACGTACATACGGAGGAACAAATAGAACCTGCCGCTCAAGTTCTCGATATCTTGCAAATACCGGCTTTTTTGTGTCGACAGACAGATATGCTGGTGAAGGTGGCAAAAACGGGGCGAGTGGTCAACGTTAAAAAGGGACAATTCATGGCTCCATGGGATATGAAAAATGTCATCGACAAGTTATCCCAAAGCGGTTGTAAAAAAATTCTGCTTACTGAGCGTGGATTCATGTTTGGCTATAACAATCTGGTTGTGGACATGCGCTCCCTCGCGCTCATGCGTGATCTGGGTCATCCTGTGGTCTTCGATGCCACACACAGCCTGCAACTCCCGGGCGGACAGGGCACCAAGAGCGGCGGACAAAGAGAGCTTGTCCCGGACCTGGTGCGCGGCGCTGTCGCTGTGGGATGCGATATGCTCTTCATGGAGGTTCACCCTGATCCGGACAAAGCAAAGTCTGACGGACCCAATATGCTCAAGCTATCGCACCTGCCTAAACTCCTCGAGCAGATCAAAACCCTTGATTCGGCTGTCCGCAATTTGTCTAAATAAGTTTGCCCTTCCCTCACTTTGGCATTAAATTACTCCTAACCGTTTTTTTCAGGAACCTGCACCATGTTTACTAACACTCGTATTCTTCCGTTTCTCCTGTTCACATTCTTTTTATCTACCGCGACACTTCACGCACAAACTACAGGAAAATGGAAAGAACTGCCTGCCACTCCTGATAAACGCACCGAAGTTGCCGTAACCCTGGTTGACGACAAAATTTATGTTGTTGGTGGGTTCACCCAAAAAGGAATCGCCGATCAGGTAGCGGTTTGGGACCCTGAATCTGACGACTGGTCCAGGATAATTCCCCTGCCTCGACCGCTTCACCATACCACCGCCTCGGCTGTTAATGGCAAGCTGTATGTGATCGGCGGATTCACCTCTGGCATGTGGAATCCGGTCAACACAACTTATCAGTACGACCCGGGAAAACACGAGTGGATCGAAAAATCCCCCATGCCAACCATGCGGGGCGCATTGGCAGCCGCAGTCATCGATGACAAAATTTATGTTGTTGGCGGGGCCAACCGAAAAATATTTTCTCTCGTCAACACTCCCGCGCTGGAAGTTTATGATCCGCTGGAAGACACTTGGGAAAAACTCGCGCCCCTGCCCACGCCAAGGGATCATCTCACGGCATCCTCACTCAATGGAAAACTATACGCCATCGGCGGACGCATCGATGTTGATTATCACAACAACCTGTCTGCCAACGAAGTCTACGATCCCAAAACCAATCGCTGGACTCAACGAGCGCCCATGCCAACAAAACGTAGCGGTATCACATCGCAGGTATTAAGCGAAAGAATCCTCGTGTTCGGTGGCGAATCCGGCGAAGGAACCTTCACCGAAAATGAAGCCTACGATCCGCGAACAGATTCATGGGAAACACTGGCACCTCTGCCAGAAGGCCGGCATGGTCTGGGTTCGGCAAGTTACAAAAACGCGATCCATTTATTTGCTGGCGGACCCAATCCAGGTGGCGGCGGAAGTGACACACACACGATATTTTTCATTGAAAAAAAATAGGAAAAAATAATTTAAAGGGAAAGGAAGGTGGCTCCCCCAAAAGGGGAGCCGGAGAGAAAATGCTTTTTGGCTTTCGCTTTGGCACGCCACAGTTTGGATCGAGGTGATCCAAACTGTTGGAGGAGGCAGTGCCAATTCGAATCTTCATCCATATACTGAGCAAGCCCCGTGCCATTTTCTAAAAAGCCGCACAAAATACACGATAAATCATTACTGTTAAACAACTTACGGAAAAGGCCTCATTGAGGCCTGCGTCAAATTATCCGGCAAAGCCAGGAAAATTTGACCCTCCCCCCGTCAAAACTTACCTGTATTTTATGGAAACCTGTTACCGCAAATGCTGGAAATCCGCAAAAAACACCCGCAAAAACTCCGTCATTTTTTTTGTGGCTTTTTGACTTTGCACGCCCAGGGATATGAATGTTTTTATGGTTTGCGGGTGGGTGGCGACATACCACCCGGCTTTCAGTTTGGAGACTTCGCCGTCTTCGCCGATGAAGGAACTGACATCGACCAGGGATTGATCGGCGGTGTCGCTGATCGCTCTCACTGAAAGGAGAGGAATGTTTTCTTCGGTGGCATGGGCGATGAGCACGGAGGTTTCCATATCGACGGCAATCGCTCCATGACGCTTTCCCAACTCACGTTTTGAGTCTGGATTGACGGCGGGTTCTTCAACGGTGACTAACGGGCCCCGGTGAAGCGTGACTCCATCGGGCGGTGTCAATGCCTCCACACGGGACAACCAGTCTGGACCTATCGTATAGCCTGTGCCCTGGCTGGAATGTGTGTCTTCCAACACACGGTCGGCGATGACGATATCGCCCACTTTTAATTTTGAGTCCAACCCGCCAGCGTAACCGATCGACAGGATTAATGACGGATTCACCAACTTCAACACTTCTTTAAGTCCGTTCAAGGCGCAATCTTTACCCACACCGGTTCGCACGAGCGCAATATCGGTCCCCTCCCAGTTTCCCTTCCAGACGTCGGCCTGCCCGGCTTTCAACTGTTCGTCAACAGACATCGCCCGCCGGATACCGTTGATCTCTTCACGCAGGGCACCCAGTATGCAAATTGGTTGATCCATTTTATTTTCTGACCCGGTTAGTAGTCAATTCATAAGAATTAAACAGCAAAGACGATTAAGACGCAAAGGAATAGTTTTTAGCTCCTGATTCAGCTTGCTCCTCCCGTCAGCGTTGTGTTAGCTTGTGGGATTCAACCTTGAGAGGAAATATGGCAAAACAAAAACACATCATTCCTGTACGCAACGGTGAAAAGCTGGAACTCACGGTCGATAGTCAGGGTTCGAGCGGCGATGGCATTTGCCGATACGAAGGATACACAATATTTGTTCCCGGAGGCCTCCCCGGCGACCAGGTCTTTGCTGAGGTGATTAAAACAACTCCACGATTTGGAGTGACCCGTGTTATCGAACGACGTGTTGCCTCACCCGACCGTGTGGAACCGCCCTGCCCTGTTTTTGCCCAATGCGGAGGATGCAAATTACAGGACTTGAAATACGAAAAACAAATGGAGTTCAAGGTCGGGGTCGTTAAGGATGCATTGAAACATATCGCTGGACTCGATTCGCCATCTATCCGTTCCATCCCGGCTGAGCAAACTTATCATTACAGAAACAAGGGTAGCTTTGCCGTGCAGAAGCATGGTGGATTCCTTCGCATGGGATTTTTCAAGCAGGGTTCTCACGATGTGGTCAGTACGGAACAATGTGCGATCCTCCCTGACCCAACCAACGAGGCCAAGGAATGGATTCGCAAACTTCTCATCAAACACCAGGTCTCTGTGTATAACGAACGAAGACATCATGGATTATTTCGCGAACTGGTGATTCGCCAC
>CEQE01324436.1_pt1 | contig 12273 bp, 8 predicted proteins | sample 356201 | NCBI WGS metagenome assembly CEQE01 (sample SAMEA2619970, study PRJEB7988) | marine metagenome | biome: marine biome (ENVO:00000447); feature: mesopelagic zone (ENVO:00000213) & marine oxygen minimum zone (ENVO:01000065); material: "saline water (ENVO:00002010), including plankton...
AGAACTGATATTGGGAAGGTCCACAAGTGACTATGCAAAGGACCCCAAATATCTGGCAGCAAGACTAATCTGAGGAATTTTCAAACGTGACTATGCAAAAGACTCCACTACTCATGTCCCACATCGTTAAACGAGGCGCGGTCGTTTCACCCGAAGAGGAGATCGTCACTCTGACTGCGAACGGAACACATCGTCAGACCTACAAAACCACCTGGGATCGAGCTAACAGGCTGGCAGGGGCGCTCAGGGCACATGGCATCGAGGTGGGAGACCGGGTCGCGAGCTTCATGTGGAACAACTGGCGTCACCTCGAGCTTTATCAGGCTGTTCCCTCCATGGGGGCCGTTCTGCACACCTTGAATATAAGGCTTTCACCCACCGATCTTGAATACATCATCAATCATGCTGGTGATCGCGTGATCATCATCGATGAAGATCTGCTGCCGGCACTGGACCCGCTTCTCGACAAGGTCCCCTGTGTTGAATTGTTGGTGATCTGTTCCCATGGAGAGGACGGCAAGACCTCCTTCGCGAATTCAGTCGATTACGAAGAGTTCATCGCGGATCAGCCAGCTGCATACCCATGGCCCGTCATCGACGAAAATGCGCCCATGGGGCTCTGCTACACCAGCGGCACTACCGGCAAACCCAAGGGCGTGATGTATACCAATCGCTCCACCTACCTTCACAGTATGGCTCAGGCCATGACGGATGCGATGGGTCTGACCGCGCTCGACAGTATCTGCGGCATAGTGCCCCTGTTCCACGCCCTCGGTTGGGGCATCCCGTTCACAGCTTCAATGCTCGGATCGAAACAGGTTCTACCCCACAAGTATATGGACCCTGCGAGTTTGATCCGTCTGATGGTGGATGAGGAGGTGACCATTTCTGCGGGGGTGCCGACGATCTGGCAGGGAGTGAAGGGAATCTTGGAGGCGAATCCGGACGAGTATGACCTGTCCAAGCTGACCCGGCTCACCTGTGGGGGCAGCGCGCCGCCGCTTTCGATGATGCGTTGGTACGCCGACAATTACGATATCGAGATGATCCAGGGCTGGGGAATGACGGAGACCAATCCCCTCGGCACCGTGTCGAGACGCGTCGCCAAACGGGCGCACCTCAAACTCAGCGACGACGAGCAATTCGAGAACATCGCCAAGGCGGGTCTCACCATTCCAAGTCTGGAAATCGAGATTTTCGATGACGAGTTCAATCCGCTCCCCCACGACGGCGAATCCGTGGGCGAGGTGCTCATTCGCGGTCCCTGGATCTGTTCGGAATACTACAACGACCCGCAACCGGACAAGTTCCACGATGGCTGGTTGATCACCGGCGACGTTGGTCAGATGGACAGCGAGGAATACCTCATCATTACCGACCGGTCCAAGGATCTGATCAAATCCGGTGGCGAGTGGATCTCATCCGTCGACCTGGAAAATCACATCGTCTCCCTGGATGGTGTCACCCAGGCCGCAGTGGTAGCCCAACCCCATCCCCGCTGGGATGAGCGGCCGGTCGCAATGGTGATTCTGGTAGAGGGATCGAATATCACTCAGGAGCGGATTCTAGACCACTGCGGGGAAGTATTCGCCAAGTGGCAGCTGCCGGATGAAGTCATATTCGTACAGGAAATCCCCCTCACCAGCACCGGCAAGATCGACAAGAAGGCCATTCGGGCGGATCTTTCAGAACAGAACTATCAGTTGCCGGATCTGCGCCAGCAGGGCTGACGGGTAGACTTCGCAGCCAAGACAAACTTTCTACAGTTAATGTGCGTCAGATAGAATGGACAGACTGGTGACAATCCGGAATCGGCGCTGGGGAAATGCTATGAAAACCATAATATCTCTGCTTGTTCTTACATCCATCAGCCTCGCTGCCGCAGCGAAACAAAGTTGGACGGTACCGGTGGACGCGTTCCAACGGGTGGACATCGGTACAGGTATCGAGGCCGAGGTGCTGTGCGGGGAGGAAGATACCGTGGTGGTACGCGCCTCGGAACGCGCCTATGAAAACTTGCACGTCGACGTGCATGCTTCAACATTGAAGATTAAACGCGAGAACAATTGGCGCCAGATGCTAGGCCGGGACTATGGCAGCATCAGCGCCACGATCTATACGACAGGGCCGCTGCAGGAAGTCGATGCTTCGACCGGCTCCGCAATCGAGATTGGTTCATGTGCAGTGTCCACCGACGAGTTGGATATCAGCGTCAGCACCGGAGCAACCGTCAAAATGTCAGGCCAGACCGAAGCACTGCACCTTCACGTGGGTACCGGTGGTAGCTTTAACTCCGGGCGCTTCAAGGATGATCTGCAGGTTGACAAGGCATCGGTGCGATTGTCGACGGGTGCCAATGCCGGTCTGTGTGCCGCCGATCTGGTCGTGGGACGCCTGTCGACTGGATCGGAGATAACGATCGGTGAGGGTGCCGAGGTTAAAGTCCGCTTGGGCACCGGTGCTGACATAGACTATTGCTGGTGAAGGATCCCTGCGGTCGGAGTTCCCGTGCACAAACCCGTTAATGCACAATCCCGCCCTGTTGCGAAACGCCCTTTGGCACAGCTACCAGCCATCGCTCAAATGCACGCACGAGATCTTCCCGCTTGAATGGCTTAGCTATATAGTCATCCATACCTGCATCTAGACACTTCTGCTGGTCACCTTCCATGACGTTGGCCGTGATCGCGATAATCGGCGTATGCCGGCCCCGCTCCCGCGCCCGAATGGTTCTGGTCGCTTCATAGCCATCCATCTCAGGCATCTGACAGTCCATGAGTACCAGGTCGTAATCACCCTCGGCCCAGCATTCCACGGCCCTGCGACCATCGGTGACATTGTCAGTCTGCAGGCCCAATTTGCTGAGTATGGCATTGGCTACTTTTCGATTTATCAGATTGTCTTCGGCCAGAAGGATTCGTCCGCGAAACTTCTTTGACTCGTCCGGGTGAGGCCCAGCTTCCGCCACCGTGTGACGCGTGACTAGAGGCACTCTGTCCTTGTGCCACTGCTGCGCACCGAGGACGCCCTCTACCGTCCTGCGTAACGTGGCCATAAGTACGGGCTTGGTGAGATAGGCGGCAAAGCCCGCTTCCCTGAAGCGCTGTGCATCGCCCCTGCGTGTGGTCGATGTCAACATTACGAGCGGCGTATTGCCCACCACTTCATCCGCCAGAATTGCGCGACCCAACTCCTCACCGTTGATGTGGGGCATCAGGTAGTCGAGGATGGCCAACTGGAAGGGTTGCTTTCGCTCGGCGGCTCGCCGCATCAGTTTTATGACGTTTTGCGGATTCGGCACAGCCTTCACTCGCATGCCAAAACTCATCAGTTGTTGTTTGAATATACGAAGGTTGACGGCGCTGTCGTCCACCACCAGCGCACGCACTCCGGAAAGCTCTGCCTGCGGCAGCAATTCGGGCGTGTCCCCCACAGGCAATAGCAAATCACACCAGAACGTGGCTCCCTCGCCCGGCTCACTTTGCACGCCGATCTCTCCGTCCATGAGCTCGACCAGCTGTTTGCAGATCGCCAGCCCCAATCCCGTACAAACATATCTGCGGGTCGTGGAGGCATCGGCCTGGATGAAGGATTCGAACAGGGTCAATCTCGACTCAGCCGAAATGCCTATGCCGGTATCCTGCACGGATATCTGAATATGGGCATTGCCGTCGCCCTGTTCCTGTCCACTGATTGCCACCAGCACGTGCCCCTCATGGGTGAACTTTATGGCATTGCTGATGAGGTTCAGCATGACCTGGCGAATACGTCCGGCATCGGCAACCAGATGGCGTGGGCACCCGGGTGCATAGTGCAAGATAAGATCCAGATCCTTCTCTTTGGCCCTGACGGCAAGTAACCGGGTCGTTTCCTGGGCGGTGATCTCCAGATTGAAGTCGATGGGTTCCAACTCGAGTTTGCCCGCCTCGACCTTGGAAAAGTCCAATATCTCGTTGATGATACCCAACAGGATGAGGCCGGACTGATTGAGCGTCTCTACATAGTCGCTCTGCTCATCGTGTAACCCGGTGTCCCTTAGCAGCTCCGCCATGCCCAGCATACCGTTCATCGGCGTGCGGATTTCATGACTCATGGTGGCCAGGAATTCGCTTTTGGCTCGACTGGCAACTTCTGCCTGCTCCTTGGCCATGATCATGTCGTCATTTACATAGCGTCTCGAGATCCCCATGCTGAGTACGTCCGCAACCCGCAGCAGGAATGATTCCTCCAGGTCGCTGCGCGTGTGGCCCGAGGGTAGATGCACCATCAGCACACCCAGCACGGTGCCATCCTGCAGGATTGGGACACTATACTGGCCATGGGTAGTGGACCCTTCCGCCCGCGCGACATGGCAGACGTCCGGTCGATCGCCAAACTGAACCGTGCCGGTCTTGGCAGCCAGACCGCACAGACCTCGGCCGAAGGGAATCTCGCTGCAACTCTTGCGTATCGCTTCGTTCAGGTTGTATTGCCCTCTGATCTGTAACGTCCTGCCCCGACCGCGCTGGGTAGTTAAGAAGATCCCACCTTCAGGCAGGAGCTTGAGCCAGGTGACTGAGGAGACCAGCATCCTGACAGACTGAGACAGAAACTCCCCCATTTCCAACGTCTGCAACGCCAGACGCAGCAGGTCCGCCAGCGCCCGTTCCCCTATGGAAATATCCCTGCTGAGCTGCTGCTGGTGATGCAGTTCGGTGATATCCTGAACACTCAACACGACGCCCCTGCCGTATTCTTCCGTCTCGATGGGGGAAGCGGTCACCACCAGCCTGGCTTCATCATCTTCCTTCGGGTACAAAAACGTGCCCTTCACCTCAGAGCTGCAATTTAGAGCCCGATTAATCGGGTGCTGCTCAATCGATACGGCCCCGCCATCCTGCTGCAACGGGATGAGGTCAACTATGCTGCGTCCAAGCAAGTTGGCGTCTTGTTGTCCTAGCAACTGAAAGAAGGCCCGATTGCACCACTGCAACTTGCCCTCACCGTCCGTCCAAGCGATCGCTTCGTTAACGGCATTAAGGGCGACTTCCATCTTGCCGAGGGTGGTGCGCAGCTGCTCGACGACAGAGAAGTGGTTCGACGCCGGCATCAGTCAGGCTGGCCGTCTGGGCGCAGTGTATGCAGCACGGAGGAGCCATCGTGCCTTACACAGCCAGCTAGGCTGCTTGGATTACTGGTCATCTTCCCATTCCCATTTTAGAAGTATAGGACTAAATCCCGAACCCAAGGGTCGGATACGGGTCAGCACACCAGGCCACGCAGGTTCTTCACCCGGCGACGTGCAACATCAACCGACCGTTGGTTTCAACACTGATTGCTTCGCTATCTTCACGGTTGGTGCTGGCATCCCTGACATGGGTTGAGCCTCTTCAACCTTGTTTGCATGAATGCGACCACCGAGGTAACTGCTCAGATTCTATTTAGATTCTAGACCCAGATCCTGAAAGCGTGAACCCGGAAAGCAAATCCTAGCAGTCAGCCAGCAACCTTGCTGCATCTCGCGATAAAATCGATGACTGCACTGTTGAAGAGATCTGCTTGTTGGATGTTGACCGCGTGGCCGGCCTCCGCCATAACGACCTCAAGATGGGGCATCTCCCGTTCCGCGGTAATCCTGCCCGGTGCAAATGATTTTTCCCGAGCGCCACAGACCAGCAAGCTGGGAACGCGGTTCTGCGGCAGCAGATCGACAACGGAAGACTCCTTGAGGTAACGAAAGATCATGGCGATGGCGCGCGGGTTAATAAGGGCTGCGTCCGCCAGCAGCGCCGTCTTTGCCTCCGGCGGCAGATTGCGCGCATGGCTGGGATGAATCCGCATCTGCTCGATCATCTTCAGGCCGCCTGCCTCGATCGCGTCCGTTTGTTTCTTAAGGTTCCGATCGCTCGTACGGGCGCTCTCCTGCCCAGCAGCAGCCACCAGCGCTGAGGCAGAATTGGTAAATATCTGTCCGCGTGTTCTCTGCGGATACCGAATCGCGTAGCGAATGGTCATGGTAGCGCCGAAGCTTTGTCCACAGACAAACCAGTCATCGATGCCGAGATCGCTGCGGATGCTTTCCAAAGCCGCGAGGTAGCCAGGGTAACCGTAGAGAGCCGGATCGTCCGGCGTTGGTGAACGGCCATGGCCCCACAGTTCGACGACCACCGGGCGGCACACTGCTGCCAACGCCGGTAGGTTCAAAAGCCACTGGGAGCGCCCAGAGAGCATCCCGTGGACGAGCAGTAGATGGGGTCCGCTATCACCGTGCAGTTCGAAATGGGGAATCATCGATTTCCGGGTGGTTCCAAACGAGATAATAAGCAGCTCAGTTTATACAGCAAATCCAGCTCGTTTTCTCGTGCAAATACCATTGCAACGGGCCTCCCGACGCGCGTTACAGCGATAAAACCACTTGAAAGGCTTGCAAATTCACATGCGGAACAACAAGATACTGCTGGCTACCAACCGGTGCGCTGTCAGCAAGATCCGATCTAATTTGCGAGGGGTGTTTTATGGGAGTTGTCATGAGAATTTCGATGCGGCTGGGTGCATTTGGTCTGCTGGCATCTCTATGGGCCTCGACAGGACATGCCGCAGAGTCGGAAGATTGGATCCTGCAGGAAGATCTCATTTCAGTCCGTAAACGTGAAGAACCGATCCAAGATTCTCCGGTAACTGCAAACACGATCGTCAAAGGCGAAATCGAATCGTTTATGAGAGGCAACATTGAACAACTGGAAAGCATCGCACCAAACCTGGTGATCGATTCGATCAGTGGCACTCAGCAAGGAGCCGCCATTACCATACGCGGAATTGGATCCGGCGACGTGGAGAAAAGCTTCGACCCGGCAGTAGGGGTGTTTATCGATGGTGTCGCTATGGGCAATAGCAGCGGCCGTTTGCAGGACGTGTTTGACTTCGAACAGGTGACCGTAGCACGTGGCCCCCAGGGCATGGTACACGGGAGGAACACCGCCGGCGGCAGCATTCACATAGAGCGAACCAGACCCACGGGCAAGGCAGGTGCAAAGGTCCAAGTGCAGGCAGCAAGCTACGATCGTCAGCAGCTGAGCGGCGTCTTCAATGGGCCACTCCTGAAGGAGAAGCTGGCCGGAAAATTCACGGTGAATAACATCGAACATGGCGGCGGCTATGTCGATAACTGCAAGCTGGAGCTGGATGCAGACCCTGAAGTAACGGACCTGAATTATGAGTGCCTCAAAAGGGACGAGAACGACCGCGACTACTTGAGTCTTACAGGCTCCCTTCTGTGGACGCCAACAGAAAAGCTGAGTCTTTATTACGTCTATCAGAATGAAGTAGATGATTCATACACCAAGGGGTTGCTTAACTTAAGTACGCCAACAGATCAGCTCTGTTTGGATTCAGTGGATAACGCAAATGCAAGCGACTTCTGTGCATCTAACTTAGGTACCAGCGTGCCACAGACGCTGAGTCTCGATATCATAGATCAGAGTTTTTCCAACGAATCCACCATGGATGGTGACTATCATACGCTCCAATTCAACTGGGACTTGGGCAGGCACAATCTGGCCAGCGTTGCTGCTGTTCGAACGCAGGACGAAAAGCTATACCAAGACCTGGATGCGACGTCTTCTGATTTCTTCTCAACCATTCGGGAACAGGATTACAAGCAGACCAGTTGGGAAGTGCACCTTGAATCTCAATTCTCCGAAAAGCTGCACACGCTTGCGGGGATCAGCTATTTCAAGGCTGAATATTCCCTGCTGAGGGAGAACCCGTTTCTGCTTAGTTCACTTGAAGCGGCCGCTATCATTCCTGGGCCGATCCCCCCCCGGTCAGTCGCAGTTTCAGGTTACGGACCAGGAGAAGAGCTCGCTGTCCTTCTTTGTTCAACTGAGCTACGTTCTGAGCGACAAATGGACAGCCGATATCGGAGTGCGCCAGAGTCGCGACCTGGTCTCGATGGCCCACCAGCCTGGGGGAACTAAGTTGGCTGACGTAATCACCCTGCCTGCGGCCATCTCCCCCAGCAAGCAGTGGAATGAGATTTCACCCCAGTTCGGCCTCACGTATCAGATAGATGACAACGCCATGCTTTACGCCGTCTATGCAGAGGGTTTCCGAAGCGGCGGATTCAACGAGCGCGCTGTGTCGGTGGATTCACTGCAAGCCTACAGCCCCGAAACGGTCAGCAGCTACGAACTCGGCCTCAAGACACAGTTGCTGGACGATCGCATGCGCATCAACGTCAGTGGATTTCAATCGAATTACCGCGACAAGCAGGAGACGATATTCAAGATAGTAGTGTCCGGTCAGCAGGAATCGGTAACGGAGAATATAGCCAGGGCGAGCGTGAACGGGGTCGAGGTGGACATCCGGATCATTCCCATGGAGCGGCTCCTGGTGAGGATGGCATATGGTCATCTCGCCACGAACGTGACGCGTTTTCGTGTACCGTCCCGTGAAACGGCGGGGGCCTTCGATAAGATCGAGGGAATCGATCTGCTGCGTGCGCCGGAGAATACCCTTTCCCTCTCTACCAGCTATTACTGGAATCTGGCGCAAGGACGCATCCTTGCCAATGCCAGCTACAACTGGATAAGTGACTACCGTACCGCCCGCAGCAATATCACCGTTGGCGCTTTCGTCGAGGACGTCGACACGGGACAGATAAACTACGTTGCTCCCGTGGCGGTACCTGTTGCAGTTGGCAACGTTAACGGTCGTGGCATTTGGAACCTTTCCCTGGCGTACGAGTGGCAGGATTGGACCGTGCGGATATTCTCTCGCAACTTCAACAACAAGCGCTATCTGCAAAATACCGGTAGCATCTCTTCGGACTACGTCGTCAGTACCGGGCCAAATGACTCAGCCACTCCGCTCTTCACCAACTCCCAGTACAACGAGCCCAGATACTCAGGCATCGAATTCACCTTTCAACCGGAGTTCTAAGGCAGCAGCGTGTCGATGCTGCAAACAAACTGAATCACAATATCGAGGGTTACACAAATGCAAGTAGCTATAGGCGTAGGCGGCGCCGCATCTGGCAGGCAACGGGACTGGCAAAACAGCGTTGATTTCGTGGTGGAGGCGGAGAAACTTGGTGTGAGCTACACCTGGTCTGCTGAAGCCTGGGGACAGGATGCGGTTGCACCCCTCGCCTATCTGGCTGCTAAAACGACCACCATGAAGTTGGCTACCGGCATCATGCAGATCAGTGCCCGCACTCCCTCGATGACTGCCATGACTGCACTGACCATGGCGGCGATCTCCGATGATCGCTTCGTGCTGGGGCTGGGAGCCAGTGGCCCTCAGGTGGTGGAAGGACTGCAGGGCATGCCCTTCGCAAGGCCAATGACGCGCATGCGTGAAACCATCGAGATTATCCGCCTGGCGTTTGCCGGGGAGAAACTGGTATATGAGGGTAAACACTTCACCCTTCCCCTACCGGGCGGTGAGGGAAAGGCGCTGCGCTTGTCCCAGCCGGGCAATGACAAGATTCCCATTTACCTCGCCACGCTAAGTCCGAAAAGCCTGCAGCTTACCGGCGAGCTGGCAGATGGCTGGGTGGGTACCTCCTTCACACCGGAAGGTTCCGATGCTGTCACCAGCCACATCCGCAAGGGGGCCGAAGCAGTCGGTCGTTCTCTGGCTGACGTCGATCTGCAGGTGGGTGGCAGCGTCGCATTCAGCGATGATGTGGATAACCTGATTGCACCCAGAAAGTCCGGTATCGCATTCACGCTCGGCGCGATGGGGTCCGCGCAGCACAATTTCTACAACGACGCGTTCAAACGACAGGGATATCAGGATGCAGCCATCGAAGTGCAGCAACTGTGGCTGGCCGGCAAGCGGGAGCAAGCTGCAGAGAAGGTACCTGATGAGATGGTGACTCGTACCAGTCTGCTCGGTACGGAAGAGATGGTGAAGGAGCGCATGCGCGCTTACAAAAAGGCAGGCATCAGCACTTTGCGTCTGGATCCGGAAGGTGGCAGTGTACAGCAGCGGCTAACCAACCTGGGCCGAGCCATGGACCTGCTTAACGCGGTAAATCAGGAGTAGTAACGACCACGTTCAGCTGGCGATCCATTCGGCGATCCATTCGGCAAGCCGTTTGGCAAGCCGTTACGCAAATATAATGTTGGTGTCGTCAAACTTGATCGTGCAACGACCGCGTTCAGCCGTTACCGGGTAGTGATCACCGTAGATGATGCACTCCACCCCCGGGTATAGTCTGGTATGAACGTCGACCGTGAGCTTCTTCCTGGCGTGTAGCATTTCTTTTCTGGCCTTATCAACCTGGGCGCTCATCTCATTCACTTCATCCTTCAAAGTCATGATGGTATTTCTTATCTTTACCATCTGATCGGTGACCTTCATCTTCTTGCCCGATTTTTTCTTCTTCTTGGTCAGCGAATCATAGAGGTCCAAAAACAACTGCCTTTTGACTTCGATTTCCTGACTCAACTTCTGAATGGTCAGCTCGTGTTCCGTAAATATCTCTGAAAAATCAATCTTTGTCTTACTGTTGGCGGGGGAACCGAGAATTCCTGCTGTGATCGACCGCGAACCTTTGACGATGCCCCCGACCAGTTTTCCCTGGCGCTGCGTGGGTCCACCTGCTGCGACGTCGCCGCCGGCCCGCACGATGCAGTGGAGTATCTGCCCTGCCATCTGAACGTCTTTTTTCGCCTGTATGAAGGCATACTGGGCATAACGGGCGGTTATCGTTCCTTCTGCAATGATCTTGGCACTCAGATCCTCTTCAAATTCTATCTCCTCACTGGCTTGGCCGATTATTCCCAGCTTGATGGTCACGTCGCCGCCCGAGATGATGGTAGCGGATTCGATGATCCCATCCACGATCACGTCACCGCTCGCCTTGACCAGCATTCCCTCCTTGATGTTGCCCTTCACCATGACGTTGCCGTCGTACTCGACATTGCCGACAGTGAGATCGACGTCCTTCACCATGAGGGCCTCGGAAACGCTAACCCCGTTTCTGATCTTCATCAGAACCCCTGCCATGGTTGCAACCAGCAGATTAGGGTCCGTATCGCTCACCGCAGTACCCTCACCCACTTCGAAGGGGACATCCGTTGGGACGACGGATTCCAGCACCTCCCCCAGGACATTGTATCCGGCCTCGCCGGCGTGAGCCGGAATCAGGCTCATCAACTTGTCGCCCGGCTTGACAGAAGGAATCTCGCCAAGATCATGCATATCACGGGTGCCATCTTCCCTCTTATTCGGTGCCAGAACGCGGTCCTGCAACGGAATGACGTGGTACTCAAACGAAGAGGGAATCCCGGGCTCTGCACTTTTCCCCCTGGCGACCACTTCTTTGAACGCCTCGCCGGCAGGCGCAAACTGTGCCTTGTTGCAGAGCCTGTGCAATACATCGTCGTCGAGGCCCTTTACTACGCCCTCCGCAATCAGTTTCTCCGTAATTCCTTCGACGCCAAAGTTCTCCCCGCCGTGAGCGGTGATCAGCGTGGCCTTTGCTGACATCTTGTCATCACTGAGATCGAGGCTTACGGCGGCATCTCTCTTCTGGGCTATGGGCAGGGCCGAGAGGACTTCACCGACGTCGATCTGATCGTCATCGCCGTGCGTGTCACCCAGTTCATCCAGGACTACGTCAATGTTGTTCTCGATCAGCAACCAGTTCTTATAATCGGAGACACTGAAGAAGCGCTTGATGTCCCCTCTATCCGGGTGGGGAGTGGAGAGATTGGTGAAGGATACGCGAAGCGCATTCCCTTCATCGTTAAGCCGGAAGTCTACATTAGTCATAGCTCATGAGTAAGGTCCTCTCCCACCACAATGTATGAAAGCTGCAGCAGTTGGATAGCTTATCGGCCTTTCCTATTGAGTGATCACTTATCTACGATTCTAGTACAATTCCGCGATTTTTCTTGTTTTCGCTCACCTGCTGCAAACAGATGGCAATGCACGGAGACGGCGGCTTTGGCCGGAAGGCTCAGGGGCGTTTTGGAGAGGAGGCAGCGAGGCCCCAGGCGCTCATTATGCCAGGAGAAAAAAAGGGGGCACTGTGGGCCCCCTACAAGGGAGATTCTAGCCCTGCGAATTTCAGGACGGTCGAGGAGGCGGTCCGAGAACAGGCTGACCTACTGCGGACGCGCCTGGCCGGCCAGATTTCACGCTCCTTTTCGTCAAATATGCCCAATATTCTCCTCAAAGGACCGCAAAATCTGACTCGACCAGTCGCGCCCTCGCTACGGTCGCAGTTGTCGGACAGCCTCTCATCTAACATAAATTAGGTGGTTGATATCATAAAGGATT
>CEQE01324435.1_pt1 | contig 12263 bp, 13 predicted proteins | sample 356201 | NCBI WGS metagenome assembly CEQE01 (sample SAMEA2619970, study PRJEB7988) | marine metagenome | biome: marine biome (ENVO:00000447); feature: mesopelagic zone (ENVO:00000213) & marine oxygen minimum zone (ENVO:01000065); material: "saline water (ENVO:00002010), including plankton...
TGTTGCTCACTAGTCCTCCAATCTCCAACACGCGCCGCTTCTGGTCGCTGAAACCCTCGATATTTTCCATGATCCCAACCAGCTCAAAAATATCGACTCCATGTTCACCAAAACATCCTTGACTCCAGCATCGAACGCGCCCATTCGCACAGGTCATCGAGGGATCACGGTCTCCATGCGTGTGCTTCTCAGGAAAAAGACATCCTCCTTTGCCGCGTGCATTGAGGCTGCCGCCGTAATTTTCCACCATGATTTCGATGCTGACGCGCTGTTTAATCTCTTCCGCCGTCACGATCAGCCACTCCCACGAGATTCAATCCACGCCCAAACATCCGATGTTTTCCATGCCGTCGTGCGTGGCCCGAGTTTGCAAGGTTTGGGAAAATCTCCCTTTGCAATCCAAGCCCAGATGCTGGATTTTGAGACTGGAATCAACTTCAGGATTTGCGGTAAGCGTAAGAACCCGGTCGCGGGGAGAAATTCGTTCACCGTTTCGTTATTTCTCGTAATTTCGCTGGACATAGCTAGACCTTAACCATCCAGTTAGGGTGGGTCAAAAAAGGTATTTCCAGAGATTGTTTTGGAGAGCGAAAATACTTTTTCGAGGCTTAATACAGGTGGGTTGTGACGTGTGATTTAATCTGTTGCACGGTCATCGGCTTGTTGAGCCATTGGACTACGCCGCCTTTGCCATAATAGGCATTCACGAGGATTGCTGTAAGCTCCAACGCTTTGGATTTATACTTGGCGGGTTTTCCGAGGTAGTACTTGCCAGGAACTTTCTCGGCGATATAGTGGTAAATGTCAGCGGCCATGTGCGAAAGCACGCGTGAATAAACGTGGTCCGTGACGTTTTTTGGGATTCTGTATTGCTTACTAAGATCGTTTATGTCTTGGAGACGGAACTCTCCACGGCGGATTATGCCCCTCACGGCACACTCGCGCTCATCTCGCCCTACGGTTGACTCATCGGAACGAATTGTTTCAAGCAACCTCCGCGCATGCTTTAGCTCTGTTTCGGCTCGCTTGCGGCCAGACACGGTACGTAGCGCAATCGCAAGGCCATAGTCGGTCTCGTCATCTTCCAAGTCTGATGGTGACCCTTGAATAAGCCGCCTCAGTAGTTTCCCAGCATCGAGTTGATGCGTTTTCGCGATTGCATGGAGCTTCTTGTGAAACGCAGCGATGCGCCGCATAACAGGAGCCGTTTGGGGAAAGTCATCGGACCACTTCGCATTGCGTAACTTGTCCTTTTCGGGAATGCGGCCTAATCCCAGGAGCTCTTCACGCGTCATGACCTTTTTAGGTTGGAGTCCGCACCAAGCACACAAGCTCTCAGATTCCTTTTTTCTTGAGAGCGGATGATCGTTGTGTTTTGCAGATTTTGCGCTAGAAGTCTTCGGTAGTTGTTGTGACGCCTTCGGCATGGCCCCATCCTCTCGTGTCGTTCATGTTGTTATAACGACGCCTTTTTTGATGTATCCCAGCTTGTGTCCTATCAGCCGCTCAGGGCATCGTCTATACTTAGACGGACCGGAGCGGACTCACCTTCGCACCGTCTCTCAATTGGTCGAGATAGTCCGCCCATTGTTGCATCATGTGTCGTCGCTCGGGAAGATGTGATGTCCGGTTATAGGCCCTTCCGTTTGGATCTTTCACGGCATGGGCCAGTTGATGTTCGATGAAATCCACGCGAACGTGTAACACTTCATCCAAGATGGTTCGCGCCATTGCCCTGAACCCGTGGCCGGTCATTTGGTCTTTGGCATACCCCATACGGCGAAGGGCTGCGTTAATCGCATTCTCGCTCATGGGTCGTGTATAGGATCTCTCACCAGGGAACACATAGCGTCCATTTCCCGTGAGATTGTGAAGGTCGCGAAGGATCGCCATAGCCTGCTGAGACAGTGGGACAAGATGGGCCTGCTTCATTTTCATTCGGGGAGCAGGAATGTTCCACTCGGACACGCCAAAATCAACCTCGGTCCATTCGGCTTGCCTGAGTTCCCCCGGTCTGACAAACACCAATGGCGCAAATTGCAACGCGCACCGCGTCACGAACGAACCACTATAGCCGTCAATCGCCCGCATCAATCCCGCAACTTCCTTGGGGTCCGTGATCGAGGCTAGGTGCTGCTTCTTGACGGGAGGAAGTGAATCCTTGAGATCTGGAACGGGATTATGCTCCGTCCGACGCCCATCAGCAATGGCGTACCGAAATACGTGACCACACGTCACCTTGACTCGGTGCGCCGTCTCTAACGCGCCTCGGTCTTCGATCCGCCGAAGCACAGTCAACAACTCGGGAGCGTTCACGTCACTCACAGGCCGGTTCCCGATGTACGGGAACACATCACTCTGAAGGCGTGCCAAGATTGTCGCGGCATGACTCGGCACCCACGTATTTAGAAACTTGCGGTGCCATTGACGCGCCACCACCTCAAAGGTATTGGCGTCGTGCTCCAGTTGTTCAGTCTGAGCAACCTTCCGCGCTTGGCGTTCCGCGCTCGGGTCAGTCCCGTTCTTAATCTTCTTGCGGGCGTCATCACATTGCTCACGAGCCTCAGCCAAGCTCATACTGGGGTAGTCACCAAGTGACAGTGATTTCTCTTTTCCTCCGAGACGATATTTCACGCGCCACCACTTCTTGCCATTTGGCGATATCAGCAGGAAGAGACCCTGGCCATCAGAGAGCTTATACGGCTTCTCACGTGGCTTGGTGTTCCGGATCCGCACATCGGTCAATGCCATGGCCACGCCATCCATTTTGGGGGTATATTTTTGATGAGTTGAGGCACAAAATTCTCCATACCCCCAGTTCTACCCCCAAATTCAACGGATGTCAACGGATGGAGGCAGACGTGACTGGATGGAAGAAAGCGTTAAAACGTTGATTTTATTGGGTAACTGGACTGTGCTGGACGTGGATGAATGGAACTATGGTGGAGGGTATGGGAGTCGAACCCACGACCTCCAGAGTGCGATTCTGGCGCTCTCCCAACTGAGCTAACCCCCCAACACACTTCCATTTGAAATTTCCTATCCTTCTGCAATAATCACGCGGCCTCCAACAACCTGTAACCGTCCATCACTATAGAGCTGCAATGCCTTTGGAAAGATCTGGTGCTCTTGCGCAAGGATACGTGCCGACAAGCTTTCCTCAGTATCGGACTCTTCAACTGGCACTGCAGCCTGAAGGATGACAGGCCCTGCATCAACCTCTTCTGAAACAAAATGAACAGTACACCCCGAAATTTTCACCCCATATTCTAACGCTTTCCTCTGTGCATACAGGCCTGAAAATGCCGGCAACAACGAAGGGTGAATATTCATCATTCGATTTCGGTATGCCTCAATCAAGATGGACGACACAATCTTCATATATCCTGCAAGCACCACCAGTTCAACATCGTGATTTTTTAAAACATCAAGAATTGCCCTATCATACTCTGCTGTCGCCGCATATGCCTTTGGGTCAATAAATATTGCTGGTATTCCACGTGCTTTTGCCCGTGAAATAGCTTCTGCAGAACCGCAATTGCTAATAACGACAGAAACTGAAGCATGAAGTCTTCCGGATTCAACCTCGTCAAGTATCTGTTGTAAATTCGTACCACGACCTGAAACCAGTACTCCAATAATCAGATTATGACTCACTTGACGACTTTGTTTCTTGCTATGGATCATAAAGAGTCCAATGCCAACAGGTCAACAGCCCACTAAAACAAATCGCTCAGAATCTTTGCTCCCGCAATATAGGTGCCAAGGGCTGAACCAAGGGTTCCAAAAAAAAAGACGAGCAATACTCGAGAAACCCCGTTTGTCCACCATTTTCTCACATATGCCAAATCTTCTCGCAACGATTCAAAGTCGGCCACTTTTGGTTTTCGTATCCACGCTTCCACAGCCCCAGTTACCATACCTGCTCCAATAGTCGGATTCAGTGACGTAAGCGGCGCAGCAAAAAACCCAGACAAAACCGTCAGAGGATGCCCTCGTGCGACCATCACTCCAAGAGCACATAGACTACCGTTTACCAACACCCATGTCAGTAGCATAGACAATCCAAGCTCTGGAGAACGAGAGTACCCTACCGCAAATGCAGATAAAATGATCACAACAATAGCCCATCCAATATACAACCCAATCCGAGTTTTTGGAGGAACCCCCATCAAACTTTCCATAAATTCCCCGTTTGGCGGATCAGAACTATAGCGTTCCATACCTAGGACATGCCCAGCACCAACCACTGCCAAGATGTGCTGCGGTGACAACGATGACTCAGTGATGGCTAAAAGTTTTCCGATCATATAGCGATCTCGTTCATCAATCAATGCATCACGAATTCCAGGAAAGGTGGTTCCAAACTCTTCCATTACTGCTTTGAGCATATCACCCTGCTTCAACTCTTCGATCTGAGCTTCCTCAATTTCATGCCGGCTAAAAGCCGACCCAAGTAATCCTGATAGAATCGAGACCTTCTGCCACCACGGGACCCGTGCCGCAACACGATTGAGAGTTGTCCGTACATCTCGATCAATCAACTCCAAACGCAACCCACGCTTTTGTGCCTCAGCAATGGCAATCCGAAATTCTTGTCCTACCTGAACACCAAACCTATTGGCTAAGCGACTTTGGTAGGACGAAAGCGCCAAGCTTAACAGCAACATGCCAGCCTGACGCCGTCGAAACACTTGAAAAATATCAAGGTTCTTCCACGCAACATCGTCAAATAAACTCTTATACCGCGACTCACAGAGTTCTACTGCCACACAATCGTATTCACCAGTCTTAATCATCTCCTCAACAAGGTCGGCACTAGCCTGCGACACATGTGCCGTGCCAACCAAGGTGACACGGGTTGCAGCAATGGTAATAGTTCGAATCATTTGTCTCTAACACCTTTCAAAGTTTGCAACCCCTCTTCAAGCGCATTCCAGAACAATCGACGCACTTCTGATGCACCACGTTTGTTCGGTTCAATTTTTGATGTAAACCAATATGTTGGATCACCCTGATCATAATGGGGGTTGGCGGAATCGGCATAATGCAACCCATGCCCAAGAAAATGCTGGTGAATATCTACAAGTTGAACCCACGGCAAGCTAGAAAAAGACCGAATGCGCGCATTGATTAGATCAAGCATTTTGAGCGCATCGGGCAGTGGCTGATCTGGAGAAAAAAGATCCCCCACACCATCGGTAGGATCATAGATTGTCCCCACGAGAATTAGAGAATTAGGAAAAGTCGTTCGAATAATACCCAGCATGCGTTGAATATTATTCGCAATGCTAGTAGCGTGTTCCTCTAGATGTCTTGAACCACCATGAATCACGCGCAGCAAATCATTGCCTCCAATGGTAAGAGTTACAAGCATCACGCCAGGAGAGCTCGGCGGCAAATTCGCCAGCTGATTGTGAAGCACTGTTTCTGTGGTCGCACCATTACTCGCAACAACAATCATCTGTAATTCTGAATTTCTGGATAAAAGATCGCGATTCTCAAATTCTGGAAACTTCTCGTCTTGATTGCGGTAAAATAGCGAAACAGCCCCTTGATCACGACCAGGGTAATCATCCGTCGAAATACTGTCACCAAGAGCGATGTATCGCGTCACTTGATGAGAGACATTCGCCAAATCAACCACAGGGTCTACAACCCGACAACTTAAGCCGCTGGTGAAACTCATACAGCAGAGAAGTACAAGAGGCCAGAGCAGCCGGTTTATCTTCATACCACTACCATCACTTTCATTCATTTACATCAAAACGCAAACCTGCCATTGTAGGGAATCTGATCACACGAGCAATAACAGAGGTATATACAAACAATTGCCGTGTTAGGAGAATGAATCCTCACGACAATCAGACTGTTTGAATCGTTTCAGACCACTGGTGATGACTTTGTGAAAAAACCTGATGATATCGGCGAGGTCCAACCAAAAACCGCAATTCAAACATCTCGCGTATATCCGTCGATTAACGCGAGTATAATGTCGTTCAATCAGCATAAAGCCTTGACATCGACAACACATCATCCGTTTTGCATTCATCACAAGTCACATACTGCAAAGTTCATTAAAAGTTCCTCAAACACAAATACAACAAACACCTTACCATTGTATCGAAGTCTTAATCACCAGTGCAATCAACCGTTCATATGAATCTCACTATCAATTGACAGTTCTGCGCACTAACGACTAGCCTAGACGTAGTAATGAATCATTGGCCTAAACAATTGTGGAACACACCAAGGAACGAAAAACCCACATGCAGGACCAACGGAAACAACAAGCACTGCTGGCATAGGCAAAAAACGTCCCGACTCTACGAAAAGAATCATCGTTTGAGCACAACAGAGTGGTTCATCGGTCACAGAGTCCCTCTTGACTCCCTCATCACACCTCACCACAGTCTCAAACATGAACCTTCTAATGGTCTATACTATCCTGGGACAGGCCCTACCCAATAGTGTGCATGATAGACAATGAGCTAAAAGACGAACTTCTTCACAATCTTCTAAAACGGGTCTCCCGTTCTTTCTATCTCACACTTACTGTTCTACCTCACACAATACGCACACAAATCGCCCTTGCCTATCTCTTTGCACGCATAGCAGATACCATTACCGATGCTCACACAATCGACATAGCACAACGACAACACTGTCTCACTATTTTCCGTGAGCAATTTCAAACCTCAGGTTCATCACATGGGACATTGAAGGATATTCAAACGGTATTAGATACTGAACACCCTATTGAATCCGACCTCGTCCTGTTCACCAAGATTAACGACTGTTTCACACTCTTTCATGCGCTAATGCCAGCTGACCAAAACAGAATTCGTAATCTCATGCTCACACTTATTAACGGCATGAACATGGACCTCAACGTATTCTCTCCTCAGTCTTCATCCAATATCATTGCCTTACCAACGTTGAATGACCTCGACATATATACCTACTACGTTGCCGGATGTGTTGGCGAGTTTTGGACACACCTCTCCATCGCACATATTCCTTCGCTTAGTCATTGGGAATCTGGAGCGATGTGTGAACGCGGAATCCGTTTTGGTAAAGGACTGCAACTGACTAACATCCTCAAGGATCTTTCTAAAGATCTCCGCAAGGGACGATGTTACCTTCCGCTATCTCTCCTTCAGAAGCACCAACTCACGCCAAAAGATTTACTAACACCAGATGGTTTTCAATCCGCTCGACCAATTCTGATGGAGCTCATTGATCTCACGATTGAACACCTTGACATGGGGTGGCAATACACACTGTCGATCCCACGCCACGCAATACGGCTTCGCCTAGCCTGCTTGTGGCCAATCCTTTTCGCTGTAAAAACTTTACGCCATGTGTCGGCATCAATTGAAAGACATAACCCCAACATCGACATCAAGATATCTAGAAAAGAAGTATATGCGACAATGTTCTTTTCCAGCATGGCTATCGCGTCAAACAGGCTCCTCACCGCATATTATCACCAACGATAAACTAAAAAAGAGAAACAGGTGAACAAAAACATGAAAACATTGAATAACGGACAGCGCATCCACATGGTAGATCGAAAAGAACGTCACTACGCCCTCACATTGAAAACAGGGGAAACGTTTCAGCATAGTGGAGAAACTATTCCGCACAATGAGCTCATCGGAAAACCAGACGGAACATTGGTCACACTCTCACGCGGACAAACCATGCTAGCTATAAATCCGACTTTGGGAGACTATGTCGTCAAAATGCCACGCGGAGCCCAAATTCTGTATCCAAAAGATCTCTCCACAATCACAATGTGGGCTGATATCTATCCCGGCGCTTTGGTTTTCGAGTCAGGATGTGGCTCTGGGGCTCTGACAATGACGCTTCTTCGCGCCGTAGGCGAAAATGGTCATGTCATTTCTCATGAAATCCGCGAGGATTTTTTGAAAACAGCCCGCAATAATATCAACCGATACCTTGGTCCTGTCACCAACCTTTCCCTTGTACACAACGATGTGTACAAGGGCATTGATGAGGCCGAGGTAGATCGTGTCATACTGGATCTTCCTGAACCGTGGAGAGTAGTCCCTCACGCAGCAAAAATTCTTCGCTCTGGAGGAATTTTTCTAAGTTTTGTTCCAACCGTCCCTCAAGTGGCCACCACCGTAGAGGCACTCGGCCACGAAGCGATCTTCACAATGATCAAGACAATAGAAGTTCTAGTTCGCACATGGAATGTTGAGGGAAGAAGCGTCCGACCAGACCATCGCATGGTAGCACATACGGGATTTATCACGATTGCTCGACGTATTACGCCGAAAGAAGAGAAAATACTAAGAGAAAATTGTCCTTAACCACGCCCCAACATGCTTAATCTCCGGTATACATACAGCATGTTGCATGGGGTAGTTGTGCCATTCCACTACATATCCCTTATCCTCAAGCTCTGACTTAGACTGCTGAGCCAAAGTCAGTGGCACGATAGGATCCTCAGTACCATGTGCCATAAAAATTGGGATGTCTGCATTTGAAGGATGAGCCTCACCCTCTAAAGCCTTTTTTAACGGCAAGTACGTTGAGAGTGCAAGAATACCCCCAAGTCGCTCTGGGGATCTAAGTCCAGCATGAAGAGCAATCGCACCACCCTGAGAAAATCCTGCCAACACGATACGACAAGCGTCTCTCCCATTATCAATTTCATGTTGCACAAGCGTACGAACCATCGCCGAAGAATTTTGGATCCCAGCAGAGTCTTCATCATGGGCCACATCGGCACTACTAATATCGTACCAAGCACGCATCATCATTCCACCATTAATGGTAACAGGCATATACGGTGCATGCGGAAACACGAAACGCACCCCACACTCCTCAGCAACCCCAAGTTCCGGAACGATCGATTCAAAATCGTGACCATCAGCCCCAAGTCCATGCAACCAGATCACACTCCCCGTGGTAGGAGCTGCAGGATTGAGTTCTACTGGGTCTGAGGAGTTGGTTGTCATGGCATATTTCCGAGGATCATAGTATCGTGTGCTTCACAAAATGGTCAAACGGGATATCTTCATATTATAACTCACCATATACCTGCTGCCTTTGTATAATTATGCCATATCATCGCTCTCGAACATTTGTGACATAAGAGAACCACTCACGTGACTCGAAAAGACTGCACAAAAATAATGGTCCATTGCTGGATACCAACCCTTTCAGACTGGAAACGTTGCGCACCACTCGCACATAGACTCGGATACTCGTTTTTCTCTCTTTTCCACCCAAACGTTTTAATACCTCAAATCTTACATCTTGCTGTTCCAAAAACCATCAGAACGATGATCTTCATAATGACTATGATACAAGGATCCCTAGCGTATGGCGAAGAACATGAGAATCAGACACAAAAGACCATTCCTACAACACCTACGGAAATTCTCCAACTGTACGAACGGACCATCAAAGCTGGAGAAAAGATAAAAATCCATGACGATGTGATTGAGCGAGCAAAAAAAGAGATCAATCGCATCGGGACATGGGAATATCGTGTCATAACGTTCAGCGAAACTCAGGACACGATGCTGGAAAATCGTTTGAATGAACTCGGCAAAGAACGCTGGGAATGCCACGTGGCTCCACATGGCCAGGATGGAATACACCTAATTTGCAAACGCCCAGTACGGAACTATTTGAAAAATATTGCCATTGCTGACCTTTTAAAGCTAATTCCCTAATGACTCATGACGAAAGGCATCATCCCTATGCCCATACCGCAAAACACGAGTGACCCTCTACACGAAGATAGTTTTTTTCACCGAGTGCATTACCAGCCAAAAGAACGTTTCAGCACATTGTTGGGGGTACCTGCACACATCCATCACATCGCCCATCGTATGGCCAATCCTCCGATTGAGCGCCCTCAAAGCCAAGATGAGTTTCAATATGTCCTACAGTGTTTAGAGATCACAGATAACAATGCTGTCATAGAGGGGAAATTTGGTTACGGCACCCGAACAGAAAAGAACGGGGACCAACTCATAGTCGTCTGGGAAACCCATACTGAGTATTACACTTACCAAATTTGGCATATTATCAACAACGCACACACTCCCTTGGCATTCGGGCCAATCTTATTTCCAAATTATCATTTCCCTCTGTGCCCGCTTGGGGATCGAATTACATCCCTTGATATACTCATCGCCCCAAACAAAAAATATACCTCAGATCAAATTAGACAGCTTATCCCTGGACAATCCTTATATGGCGGAAACATATGTGATAGCGACATTTCTGTAGTTACCAGCTTCGTCGAAGATCAAAACAAGCGTGAACGTTACTTAGTATCTTCGCCATCAGAATACTCTCTCGTTCAAAATATTACTCAGATCATTGATGGCATCACAACACTTGAAAACTACACACACTTAATTCTTCGTCCTCTTTCCATTTTCTCACTCGCCATTGACGAGATTCACGAGTTCGAGCGGCATCACCTCATACAGAAAGAAAAAATATCAGAACAACTTTCTACCTCCACATCTAGTACCCTTGAGCAATGGGTTACAGACCTCACCAACGACTATGTTAGTGTAAGCCGACTAGCAGAAGTAATGCGCTACCAGCTCTCAGCAGCAATCCCATATGAGAGCATAATTCGAGTTACCATCCAATCCATTACGGAACGGCCATTGTCACCGTTTAGGCCAATATCAGAATATATCCTCGGGCGTATTACAGGAGTCGCAGATGGCTACCAACAGCTCATTCGGCGTATTGATGCAATGAACGCTGCAATCGAAGGCACTATTTCTATTATCCGGGCCAGAATTGAACTACTTCTTGAGCAACAGAACATTACACTGCTTGTTAGCATGGATCAGACCGGAAAACGACAAGCTATATTGCAACGGACAGTAGAAGGCCTCTCATTTATTGTTATTGCGTATTACATAACTGGCCTAGCCAACTATATCTTTGAAGCCTTCCAAACCATGGGTTGGATCAAAAACTCCACTCTTGCCACCGGGCTGTTTGTTCCAGTTTCTCTCTTATTCTCGCTTGGACTCACGGTACTGGGACACAATAGAATCACCAAAACTCTACGTTCAAACAGAAAAAAATAGAGGCATCATCAACACACAAAACCCGCACTCTGACCACTTTAAAAAACTAGACCTACAAACCCGATTTAATAATACTTTGCAAACTTTTTGTCACTCCATTTAACAATTTTATATTGAACAAAAAAACTCACACTAATCCTATACACGTTCAGTCAAACACTCCCCTTAAACATTACTGGTAGGGCAGCAGGAATTTCTATCACCCAATAATCTGGCCATTCATGTAAAACCAGTCTTCTCATGCACTTGGAGGTACTGAGAAGCAGATAAGGCACAGAAACAACCTTCGAAATCTACAATAACATCGAACAAATCCTCTATCTCATTAAGAAAAAACAGATAAATCTCGACGTAATCTTCAAGTACCGCTAAGTTTATAAGAGAGAGAGTCGCGCTTGGTCATGCGAGAGTAGTTACAAAAAAACATATCTGCCCAATAGAACAAGAGGATAAATACTCAAACCTAATATGCAGGAAATAATTTCCGAGAATTCTCGGTAAGGTGAAAGTCAAAACACGCGGAGAGCTAAAACTGAGAAAAAAAGAGGAAGGCTACACTAAAACAATCTAAGTCCCATGAACATTCTTCGACTCTATCTATGACTGATCATCGTACGGCAAGGCATTGAGGCAGCCTCAATGCCTTGGAAACTGGACACTCTTAATACTCCTAGGTCTTGAACGAATCCCCGCTGGAACCACGGCTCATCATAGCCTTTTCAACCGTCTCAATAAGTTTTTCTTTCTCGACCGGCTTGACTAGATACTCCATGACTCCTTGCTTGAGAAATGACGTCGCCAATTGCATATCAGGATACCCTGTCAAAACAACTATAGGCACGGAAGGAAACTGCTCTCTAAAAAAGGAGACTGCTTCAATACCATTAATTTTTGGCATCCGCACATCACAAATAATTACATCTGTGAGCAGAGGATTGTCTCCAGATCGAATTTCGTTGATCGCCTTTTCCCCATCTTCTGCTTCAACAACATCATATCCAGATTTTTCAAGAGCGAAACGAACAATTTTTCGCACCTCAGCCTCATCATCAATAACCAAAACCCTTCCCTTGGCTTCTTTAATATGCATCCCTAATGCCATTTATACCCTCCTTCTAAAGCCCCAGCTGTAGCGACTCCAGCTGGAAACGTAATAAA
>CEQE01024123.1_pt1 | contig 12254 bp, 8 predicted proteins | sample 356201 | NCBI WGS metagenome assembly CEQE01 (sample SAMEA2619970, study PRJEB7988) | marine metagenome | biome: marine biome (ENVO:00000447); feature: mesopelagic zone (ENVO:00000213) & marine oxygen minimum zone (ENVO:01000065); material: "saline water (ENVO:00002010), including plankton...
TTGCGCCCGAGAATCCTCGTGCCGTCCAACTCGCCGCCATTGAGTAGCATCTGACCGAAACGGGCATAGTCCGTAACGGTGGATAACAGCCCACCGGCATCCCCACCGACCCCGAAATTGACCCGCGGACCCAGATGTTTCTCGCTGGTCTCGGCCTTCTCCGCTACGTGGAGCCGCACCTTACCGTCGACCTCCCGCGGTACATAGCAGGCTGGGAAGCGGCTTAGGGCGCCTTCAGCGAGATAGAAGTCCGTGTCCACCATGCCGAGCGGCTCGAATATATGGTCGCGGAAAAACTGATCTAGAGGTTGACCGGCGGCCGCTTCCAGCACAGCACCCAGGATGGGATAGCCCACGTGATAGATGAAGTGTTTGCCCGGATGGTCAGCGAGGGGAATCTCAGCCAGCGCCGCCATACGTTCCCGTGTGCTCGCCGTCGGCTGATCGCCCTCTTGCGGGCGTGTCCAGCCGAGGGTGTCCAGCGCTTCACGATATTGCTGACGATAAGACAGAGGCGCTGTGGCTGCAGAGTGCACGCTGGTAGTGTTGGTCAGGCAGTCGCGAATCGTGATGCCGCGCCGGGCCGGTTCGGTCATCATGGGTGCGTCTGGAACCTGCACGCGAAGGTTGGCCAACTCTGGGACGAACTTGTCAACCGGATCGTCCGGCGTCAATACACCGGCTTCAAAGAGGATCATGGTCGCGGCGCCGGCAATGGGCTTGCTGTTGGAGTAAAGTCGAAACAAAGTGCCTTCATCTACCGGCTGCTGACTGTCGAAGTCCATCACGCCGCGAACGTCCAGATGCACGACCTGACCGCGACGCGCAACCAGGGTTACCAGGTTGGGTACTTTGTCAGCGTCGATGTACTGCTGCATTGCCGGACCGTTTTTCTCTGTGCCCTCTGTGTTCTCAGTGGTTGAATATTTAGGTACCGGCACTCGTTGCTTTCAGCAGCCAGAGGCCTGAAGCTCGATCCTCAGATCTTCGTGCCGATGCGCCAGAAGCCACCCCGCAGCAACAGCAGCGGATCGAGCTTGACGTTGTCCGGTTGACCCTCCGCGTCGAGGGCATCTTCGTCGACGTGCTCTACCAGCACCTCGCCGATGAAAAGATCGTGATCACCCACCGGGTGAAATCCGGTCACCTTGCACTCCAGATTCATAGGGCATTCTTTGATGATCGGCACCGCCACATGCGTCGACGGAAGGGGCGTCAGTTCGTATTTTTCGAACTTGTCGATGCCGTCGCGGCCGCTGCAGGAACCGCAGCCGAGCACCTTCTTGAGCATTCCTGCCGTTGGCAGGTTCACCGTGAACTCTCCCTGCTTCTTGATAAGTCCGTGCGTGTAGGTTGCCTCGCGAATGGAGATGCCTATCCACACCGGATCGCCGATACTCAAGTTGAAGATCTCGGCGACGGACATGATATTTGCTTTGCCTTCGCTGTCTATGGACGCCACCAGCCCGGCCGGCGTGGGGTATATGGGGCGAGCGGGGTGCCGTTCTACTTTGTTGGTCATACTGCATTACTCCTAGTCGGCCGCGCCGGTGATAGGCACGGTGGTATAAGAACACACCTGGGTCAGCCGTACTTCCTTACCAGGTCTGCGTTCTCTTTGATTTCATCGCTGAAACGGGGGTACATGCCCACGATCACTGCATCCGTTGGCTTGATCCGGCCAAGCACGGAAGCAAAGATCTCGCTCACCTCATCAGGCGTGCTACATGTCCTTCCGCCCGCCAGGAGCTTGAAGGCAAGACACGTCTTGGTGGCTTTGCCGATGGTATCACACATCCTGGGAAGCTCTGACGGCATGTACAGGTCCAAGCCACCGAGCCCGTCGTGAGGAACTTCGGGCAGGATCTCCAGTACCTCTTCACGACTGCGGCCCCAGTGATATAGGGATGCCGCGTAGAAGTCGACGTCCCATCCCTTCTCCTCGACGTACTCGATCACTTCCGGCCGGTGCGTGCCGACGCCAACTTGAACGCCACTGTCGCGTACTCGACAAAGGAAATCGCGCGCTGTGTCGAGCTTGCCTGCGCGAAACAACTGATCCGCCGTCCAACCGAAGAGATAGACGCCGATGGGCTTCAGCGCCATCGTCTTAGCCCAGCCATCGTCCTCGGCAGCACGTTCCGGGGAACTGAGAGAGATGACGTTGATGTCATCGCCCTCATCACGAAGTATCTGCAGGACATCACGAACCTTCTCGGTGTAGTTGGCCTGCCACGTGTTGATGCCTTGCGCAATACAGTTTCGCAGGAACGCAACGGTCCGCTCCACGGTGAAATACTCGAGCATGTGTTGGGTCATCAGCCTGCCGAGATGGGTCGCGCCGGATTGCTGGTTTCCACCCACGATCAGTCGAGAGATCGAGTGTGGGCCAAAGGGCACGTGTGGCAGGTCTAGCGGTTCGTTCCGCCCCTTCAATGCTTCGTTTGGCACGTTCGACTCTCCTTGCCCGTCATGGATGATCGCCCCTCAGGTCGATCGCTCGAGTCTACACATAATGGCACTGCAAAGCTAATGGCGAGTGTACTGTCCCACAATTACGTTGCCTTATTCGCTGGCCTATTTTGCCCCTGGACTGCGGTACTCGTTGTTGAGGGGCGCCCGGCGAGGGTGCCCAACCCACGGCGTCCTCGCGTCTTGCCATGGACAAAACGTGCCGACCGCCTAATGACAACCTAATTGCGGGACAGCACACTGGTTTATTACACCAATCAGTTGTCGAACAACCCCTTAAGCAGTTTCTTGGCCTTTTCCTTGAACCTACCGGGGATCTTGTCTTCGATTTTCTTTTGCAGCTTTTCGCGGCCCTGACGTTTGACTTCCCGTTTGACCAGGTCCGCCGCGACGATCTGAATTGCCTTGTCATCAGGCCGGCAGAGCGTTATCGGTGACTCATCCATGGCACCTTCGCAGTGCAATGGCCAACGCACTCCGGTGATCGATGGGTTCACCTGGAATTGGCCGGCCTGAGCCTCGTCAAGCACTACATTTAGGTCATAGAGCAGCGTGTTCTGCCAGTAGTCAACGCCGCCCTTCCCGTTGATCGTTAGGTTCTCCAGTTGCAGATTCAGCTTCTGATCTGCCGCAATACCGTGATCGAGTTTGTGTTCGCCATTCAACTGCTCGAAGGGCAACTTGTCCGGCCACTCGCTGATGCCGGAGGATTTTTCTCTCAAACTGTCTATGACGGATGCGACCCGTTTGATCGGCGTGATGTCCAGGGTTCCGTCTTCGATGGTGAATTTACTGGTGCCATCCAGGCTTTCCAGGACTTCGCTCAGCATCTTGCCGTTGAATCGGGTGGTGGAATTCAATCTCAGCGTGCCGGTGATCCACTCGAAGTCGGTGAACTTGGTGATATTAATGCTGCTGACGTCGAAGCTCGTTCTACCGCCGGGTTTATCGGTGCGGGCCTCAATGTCCAGCTTCGCTTCGCCGTCGTAGCCATTCGCTCGCAGCTTGAAGTTGAGTCGTTGATTGGCATTTTCGACTTCGGCCCTGAGGTCGTTGAATGTATAGGTGTCGTAGGTCACGCTGTGCAATCTGAACTCGCCACCGAGCTCATATTCATCCAGGAGATCAACGGGGATCACCTCACTGTCTTCACTTACCTGCGTGGCTGCCTCGTTTACCTGCGTGGCTGCCTCGTTTTCAGCGGCGGTTGGCGCTGACGGTCTGCCCGACGGCGCGGCGGCCACCGCGCTTTCCGCCTGCAGATAGTCGCTGGCAATAATCCGATCCATCTCGAGATCAAAGTTCACACCGATCTTGTCGCCCATGTGAACGTCCATTCGCCCCTTCAACTTACTGTTATCTACGGTCGCTTCGATGTTGTCGAAGCTGATATCCTCCGTGCTGCCGCTTAGATCAGTGCTAAAGGCGATGTTGGTACCCGCATTCGGATTGGCGGTTTCAATGGCAGGTTGATTGAGTGTACGCAGCAGGGCTTTGGCGTTGAAAGGCGATACCTGCAGGCGCCCGGATATTTGTGGCGAACTGTTCAGATCCTTAACGTCCAGATTTAGCGTACCCTCCAGCTCGGAAATCTGCACACTGCTGTCGTCAAGCGAAGCGGTGCCAGCGTGGAGGTCTGCGTTGCCGTTGATCGATAACGACAGATCCATGGGTGCCATCTCGCTCACCTGTATCTTGTTATCCAGCCGCAATTGACTGAACTCAAATCGATTGAAGTCGCTGTCGAACGTAATCTGACCGGAACCGGTGGTCGTGCCCCGCGCGTCGACAACCTTGTCTTCGAAACTCAGATCGAATCGAATTTGGGTCGGCCGATCGTAAACGACGCTGCCGGTGGTGAGTGAATGCAAATCCAACCTGTATTGGCTGTTGCTGGAAAGGTCTTGGTAGTTGATCACCGAGTTTGTGATCTCTATCTGCTCGATGGCCAGATCGATCGCCTCTTCTGAACTGGTGTCGCTGTCCGTTGCGCTCGGATCCCTGTCAGCAGGTGCAGAGGGAACGCTAACGTCGCTGACTTCCCAGTTGGCATTCCCCTGAGCGTCGATGAGGGCGTTGAGTTCCAGACCATCGATTGAGAATCCATCGATTGCGGGCGCGTTGCTGCCTGTTACGAGCGGCAGCAACTTCAGATCCACGGAAGCCTCACTGAAGCTTGCCAGTGGTATATCGGCACCGGTGGGCAGGACTTCCACGTCGGTGATATCGATGGCAATGGGTGGCCAGTAGCGCCAGTTCAGGTCACCGTTTATCCGCAATTCGAAACCGGTCTGTTCTTGCGCGGTGGCAGCCAGTTGTTGCCGGTAATACTCGGGACTGTCTAGCAGAAGCAGTAATCCCACAGCGAAGACAATCGGGATCATGACGATGACGGCGAGGCCGATCAAGATGCGTGACATGATGGTTCTCCCTTATTCCGGCGAGACGGTGGTCGTCGCCGGGCAAGCGGGGTATCCTCTGGCCATGTGTTTCCACACCGAGAGAATACTATGGCGCTACAAATCACCAAAGATTCCATTGACCTGGGTATCATAACAAAGGACGTTGCAGCCATGCTTGTGTTCTACCAGGATACTCTAGGGCTTGAGCCGGACGGTGAGTGGCAGATGCCCGGTGGCGGCCACATGACCCGCCTCAAGTGCGGCACCACCGTGGTCAAGCTGGTGGTCAACGCACAACAACCCCCGGCCGAGTCCCCACCCGGTGGCATCGGTGGTGCGACCGGATACCGGTACTTCACGATCAGTGTCAGCAACATCGCTGAGGCAACCAGCGCCTGCGAAGATGCGGGGTACAACATCGCCGTCCCGGTCACCGAAGTGAGGCCCGGCGTCAACATCTCAATCATCGCAGACCCGGATGGAAACTGGGTTGAGTTACTGCAGATGGCGTAAGGTCCGAATCTTAGCGTGCTGCTATGGGGATCGTGCCAATCACGTCGGCCTGCTCGAGATCCCTGATTTCATCCGCTGACAGACCAACGAGGGCAGTGAGTACCTCCGCCGTATGTTCCCCGAGTAGTGGCGCACGCAGGTTCGGTACAGGGTCGGCATAGCGGAACCGATAGGGCTGATTCGGATAGTGCTTCACACCCAGATGCGGTCGATCCTGAGCCAGGAAGCTTCCCCGCGCCTGGAGTTGAGGGTCGGCAAGCAGTTCCGGCCCCTTCATCACGGCGCCGGCCGGTATACCCAATTGCTGCAGCTCCGCCATCAGGGACAGGTAATCCTGCGGCCCTGTCCAAGCGCCGATGGCTTGATCGATCTCTTCACGATGCGCCTGCCGCGCCTGCACCTGAGAGAATTCAGAGTCCGACCGCAACCATGCCGGTTTGCCCATGAGTTCAGCGAGGGCAAGCCACTGTGCATCGGTTTTACAGGAGATCGCCAGCCAGTTTTCATCCTTGCACGGATAGATACCTTGTGGCGCATAGGCCGTGTGAGCATTGCCGCTTCGCGCGGGATCGACGCCAGCGAGTGACCAGCCGGTCATCGCGTCACCGATGTACAGATTGCAGGCCTCGAGCTGGCTTAGATTGATGTGTTGTCCCTGGCCGGTGAGATTGCGGTGATGCAGCGCGGCAAAGAGCGCATGTGCACCCATCACGCCGGCAAATAGATCGCCACCGGTCATACCGGTGAAAAGTGGTACGTCGTCCGCATAACCGGTGAGGTGAGAGATGCCGGACATCTGCTCCGTCGACATGCCGAACGCGACGTAGTCACGCCAGGTCACGTCTGAGCCAAATCCGGACAGCGACAGCATGATCAGGCGTGGATTGATTTCCCGCAACGTCTCGTATGGCAGCCCAAAACTGGCCATTACCCGAGGTGTAAAGTTCTCGATCAGAACGTCCGCGTCCCGCACGAGTTTCTTCAATATGTCGGTACCGCGCGAGTCGGTAAGGTTCAGCGTAATGTCACGCTTACTTCTATTCACCCAGTTGAAATAGGGCGAACTCTCCCAGGGAGGGATCTCTCCTGACCACGCCGATGCGCTACCCCGCCAGCCGTCGATACGCTGAACGGATTCTACCTTGATCACTTCAGCCCCGGCATCTGCCGCTATCTGCGCAGCGACGGGACCTGCAAAGAACATGGAAAGGTCGAGGATACGTAGCCCCTCAAGTGCAGTGGGATTGCTGCCCTCGTGTCGGCTTGCCCGAGGAGAGTCGTCAGGATCGTCGAGTTCCTCCAATACCTCTTGCGTATGCTCACCCAATAGAGGCGGACGATAGGGCGCGGGCTGCGTAACAGTAGACTTGAACGGTATGCCGGGAACTTTCACGGATCCAGCTACCGGGTGGTCAAGCTCCACAAAGAAGCCACGTTCGCAGTGTGGGGGAAACTGGTAGAGCCCTTCCAGATTGGGAACCAGCCCGAATGGCACGCGCCACACCTGCGCCTCGTGAAATAGCTCCTCGGCGGATCGGTCCCTAAGGGCCTCCTGAAACGCTTCCCTAATCTCCTCGAGTCGTTCATCAGGATTTGCCCAGGAGACGCCGGCGAAGCGAGGGTCTTTCGCGATATCGCCTCGACCCAGGAATTCACACAGCATGACCCACTGGTCTCGCGTCAGTGCGTTCAATCCGACATACCCTTTGCTCGTCTGTAGCATAAAGGCTGCGCCTGCGCCCGAACCAACGCTCGAATAGCGGTGCGGAATCAGGCCGCGGTACTCGTACATGAGGGTCGGCAACTGTGCGCCGGCCAGTACGGCTTCCTTTGCACTCACGTCCACGTGTTCGCCGCGGCCGTGTTTCGCTCTGCCAAGTGCCGCCAGCAACGTCGACGTGGCGGCGAACGCACCGGTCAAGGTTTCTGTAATCGCACCGCCGGCCTGCAGTGGTTCTCGGTCCGGCATCCCGCAGAGATTAGCCCAGCCACCGACGGCACAGTTGATAAGATGTGAAGACTCATAGTGGGAGTGTGGCCCGAAAGAGCCAAAGCCGGAGACGGTCGTCAGAATAAGGGTCGGATTCCATGCCTGCATCTGTTCGAAACCGAGACCCCGAGCGGCCAGCGATTCTGCAGTACCGCTCGCAACGACAATATCGAAACGCTTTACGAGGGCGCGAAGTTTGCTGAGCCCTGCTTCGGAGTCGAGATCGAGGATCACGCTCCTCTTGCTGGTATTCAGGAAGAAGAAGCTCGAGCTGAGTTCGACGTGCGGTTCACCTTCCGGGAAGGGACCTAAGGCCCGGCTCTCATCGCCGCTTTCGGCCTTCTCGATCTTTACTACGTCGGCACCCAGATCGCCAAGCAACTTGGTGCAGAATGGCGCGGCTATACCCTCTGAGATATCCAGAATCTTCAGTCCGGTGAGTGGTCCCGCTCCGGATGATGCTGATTCAGAGTTCATACTTCGGGTGCTCCGTTCTTATTGTTCGCGTTAAATCTGCCAATCGACTACGGAATCACGGGGGTGACTAACGACTAAGTGGTTCCGCATAGATGTCGACCTCATCGTAGCGCACCCACGAGGATGCGTAATCGGGGCTTCGGTCAAAGTTCTGAGCTGTGGCCCACTCGGACTTTATGCCCTGGTCAAAGTCTGAGGGTAACTCACCCGAGGTCCGCTTTCCCAACTCATCGTGCAGCGTCATCATGACGCGTCCCAACGCCGGCGGCATCGGTCCCTTTCCTGACGGTTGTGTTTGACTGATAGGCCGCTCATTGGTCTTCTCGTCGATCCGAAATGCCGCCGCGCTGTAAGTTCCCTGCTCGGCCTTTTCGGTTTCCGTCATGGCGGCGTTAACGGTTCGCCCTACCGGCACTACCGGGGTGTAGATCCCTTTGGTAAGGAAGTCGGCCGGCTCGAGCTCCTTCGGCAGTGCGCCTGCGCCGACGGTGATCTGTCCATAGTTGCAGTGCACCCAAAAGCCACCGTGTGATCCATCCGGAAAAGCATAACGGGGTGTGTCGGTGAACTCCTCCGAGAAGGTATATACAACGTCGCTGATCCCGTCAGCATACTCATCGAGGGTAGCCCGGGTTGAAAGGATGTGGCGGGCAGTGCTCACCCATTCGGGTGTCATGAATACGAACCGCGGCATGGTACGAGCGGCCATGGTGTCGTGCAGGGACCTGAATACGGCAGCAAGTACCTCGTTCTCCGGCATACTGCCTTCGATCTCCCAGCGGGACAGCTTCCCCAGCCGCGCCTGAGCTGCTGCGACCACCTTGGGGTCGTTGCCATGATACTGAATCCTGCCGAGGTTGCTCATGATGGCGTGGTCGCCCTGGATCTTGATATCGCACTCCTTGGCTTCACCCGTATGGGCAGTTACCTGCGGCCCGTTGAAGGTGGCATACCAGGCGAGCTTGGCGCCAGCGTGCAGATAGGCGGGAGGGTTGTGGCCAACTTCGCACAGGGTGAATTTTCCGAGATCCTTGAGGCCGTCAGCGTGTTTGCTCGCCGCTGCGGCCAATGCTTCCTGCGCGGCGTCGACCCACTGGGGTGAAGCGAAGGTTAGATCGCCGATGCCATCAGCCATCGCTGCCAAAACCACCGATGCTTTTGTTTCCGCCTCGGCTGACGTGGCGACGGCGGGCAGGACGTTCATACTCAATACGGCAAGTAGGGTGACGATGCGATGCATGCGGTCCTCCGTCAAAGAGCGATCAGGAGCGGCACTATGCATCACGGTAGTAGGCATTTCAACCAAAGAGCCTCACCCCGCAAGGAACGTTTACCGGGTCAGAGAGTGAACGGATGCGCATCGTACTGGGGCTGGGTCCAATCTTATTGACACCGTTACCGTGTATTGTCATGATATACAGCATTATAGTTGTTGGATATCATCATATGGATATCAGCAGGAGCCTCGACATCACCGCGGTGCTACGGGGCAAATCGTGCTTTCTGTTCGGTCCCCGCCAGACAGGCAAATCCACGCTCATTCGAATGCAGCTCGCAGGGAACCCGGTCTACGACCTCCTTGATCAGTCGCTGTTCTTGCGGTTGGCTCGCAATCCAAGTCTGATCCGGCAGAGTCTGGAACCAGCTACCACGTTGATCATCATCGACGAAATCCAGAAGATGCCTGAGTTGCTGAACGAGGTCCAGCTCATGATCGAGCAACACGCGATACGCTTCCTGCTCACTGGTTCCAGTGCCCGCAGTCTGCGTCGCAAAGGCGTCAATCTACTCGGCGGCAGGGCACGTTCGCGCAATCTGCACCCGTTCGTTCGCGACGAACTTGGTGAGCGATTCAGCCTGGAACGCGCGATGGAATTCGGCTTGATCCCTTCGATCTATTTTTCCGGCTCACCTGCTGAGGACCTGGCAGCATACGCGGGAGATTATCTCAAGGAAGAGATCGCTGCCGAAGCCGCCGTGCGCAACGTCGGTGCCTTCAGCCGGTTTCTCGAGGTGGCGGCACTGGCACATGGCGAGATGATCAATTTCACGAATATGGCAAACGATGCGCAGGTACCAGCTTCGACCGTTCGTGAGTATTACCAGATTCTGAAGGACACCTTCCTGGCACATGAGGTACCGGCGTTCACCGAGACCAGGAAGCGTAAGTCCATCTCGACGTCCAAATACTACCTGTTCGACATTGGCCTGGTGCGAAATCTGCAGCATCGACGTGGGCTTGCGTCCGGGACGCCGGAATTTGGCAGTGCGTTCGAAAGCTATATCTACCAGGAGATCAAGGCATACTGCGACTATCATCTCTTGCCCACACCGTGCTATTGGCGGTCGAAGTCGCAGTTCGAGGTGGACTTCATCTTTGAGGACGTGGCTGTGGAGGTCAAGGCAAAGTCAAACATCGGCAAACAAGACCTGAAAGGCCAGAGAGCGTTGCAGGAGGAGGGGCTGATGCGCAGGCACATAGTGGTCTGCATGGAGCCCACGGCCCGCATCATCGCCGGAATCGAGATCATGCCCTGGCACGTATTCCTGGATGAGTTGTGGGACGAGCGGATTGCGGGATAGGATGCGGAGCCGGTGGCCACGCGCCATCAATCATGTGCACACACCGTCAATCCCTGTGATAGAACGACTCCCGCTCCCTTGAAGCACGCACGATCGGAATCTCATTATCGTCGAGGGGTTGCATGGTTTCCTTTCTGGCGAGAGCGGCTTCCACATAGGGCGTAAGCTCACGGGCCTTGTCAGCTTCGCGTTTTTCACGGCCGGCCACGAATTCCGGCATGACGTCCCTGCCGAATAACTTGAGGCTCTCCATGATGTGTTCGTGTCGGTTCTTGCCGCCTTGCTGGAGGAAGATAATCTGGTCGATACCCACGTCCTGGAATTCTCTGATGTGGCTCGAAAAATGCTCGGGCGTACCGATGCCCGGCGCTGCAATGGTGGGTAGGTCGCGGTCCCGGAGCGCTTCATATTCTTCCCAAAGCGTGGTTCGACCGGGTTTGATATCGTTTGCCACCAAGGCATTGATGGCGTAGCGGAAAAACGCGAAACCGTCGACCCCGCGGTTGCGGCTTTCCTCGGCATCTTCATGCAGGGAGAATCCGGCAACAACTGCCAGATTGGCGTTAACGGAATGACCGAGGGGTATGCACTCCTCCGACTTGATAATGCCGTAGTAGGCGTCTGCCCAGGTCTTGGCTTCTTCAGGATCGACGAAGGTGAAGGCGAGCGCGCCGAGGCCGTTTCGTGCTGCGACTTCGATAGTCTTCCTGTTCGTGCAGGCAAGCCACATCGGTGGATGCGGCTTCTGATAGGGCTTCGGCAGGACATTCCGGCACGGCATCGTAAAGCCTTTTCCCTCATAACCGGGATAGGGTTGCATCACCATCATATTGGCGATCTGTTCCGCTGATTCCAGGGACAGTTCGCGTTTCTCCCGCGCAGATATTCCATAGCCGTGCAGTTCGAGTCGTGTGGCACCCTCACCGATCCCAAACTCAACGCGACCGTTGGATACAAGGTCGAGCATCGCGACGGACTCTGCGGTACGGGAAGGGTGGTTGTAGTTTGGAATCACCTGGCGAATGCCGAAGCCAACACGGATGTTTTCGGTTCTTGCTGCGAGAGCGGTCAAGAAGACATCGGATGCGGAACAGTGGGAATACTCGTCCAGAAAGTGGTGCTCGACAGCCCAGGCGTAATCGATGCCCAGTCTGTCGGCCAGTTCTACCTGTTCCAGTGCTTGATGGATCAGTCTGTGTTCCGCATTCTCGTCCCACGGCTTCGGTAGTTGTAGTTCGTAGAAGACACCAAATCGCATCGTTTAATACTCCCTGGAAGATGATTCAAGAGACACGTGGATTGTGAGAAAAAGCTGACGCTGCTAAGACGTACTGTAACCGTCCCGGCCGGGCTTGTTGGTCGGGCCGTCCCCGGCTAACGGTCGTTCCTTGGGGGCGCTGTCGCGAGAGCCCCGAAAGTCGTTGAACGGACCATCGCGCCATTCCAGCGCAGCCTTCAGCCCCTCGTCGCGCACACGCTTGCCAAACTCGCCGGCAGCCGGTCGGTGCTTTGACATCGCCTCGACGTCGGTCCCGACCATGAGCGCAGTACGGATCCCCATTATTTCATACTGACGTTTGACCGCCCGCTTGTTGTAATTGAGTTGGTCGTTGTCGATGTGGCCAAGTCGGCGTGCAAAACGAATGGTGAAGTCAGCCAGTTCGTCAGATGGGAGCGCGTAATTCGCCCAACCGTAGCGTGCCATCTCTTCGCCGGAGAACCAGTCGCCGGTGTAGGCGAACTCGTGTGCTTTTGCCATGGGCATGAACCAGGGGGCCCACATCATATCCATCGTGCCCATGGCGCGAACCGGCGGG
>CEQE01140868.1_pt1 | contig 12243 bp, 13 predicted proteins | sample 356201 | NCBI WGS metagenome assembly CEQE01 (sample SAMEA2619970, study PRJEB7988) | marine metagenome | biome: marine biome (ENVO:00000447); feature: mesopelagic zone (ENVO:00000213) & marine oxygen minimum zone (ENVO:01000065); material: "saline water (ENVO:00002010), including plankton...
CTTGTGAGGATCTGCTGTAACATCGCATCGGCGATTACATCCTTGATGATGATTTCATTGCCGTTGTTGGGGTTCTTCATAGTACACCATGGACCGCCATCCAACAGTTCGGCACCGAATTCTTCCTGCGCCAGTTGGTAACCCCAGTCTTTGAAACTCCCTTCCGTGAACTTCATGATGTTGCCCTTGTGAACCAGCGTCACCGAAGGTTTGTCGTTGTCGATCGCATACTGAATGGATTTTCGTACCAGGCGATAGGTGCCCTCTTTTGAGACGGGTTTGACACCTATACCACAACTGTTGGGGAAACGGATATTGGTGACACCCATCTCATCCTGTAGGAAATTGATCACCTTGGTGACCTCTTCTGAATCCGCGGGCCACTCGATACCCGCGTAGATGTCCTCTGTGTTCTCCCTAAAGATTACCATCTCCGTCAGTTCAGGACGTTTTACCGGACTGGGTGTGCCACCAAAATAGTGAATTGGGCGCAAGCAGAGAAATAGGTCCAACTCCTGCCTGAGAGCTACGTTGAGCGAGCGTATACCACCCCCTACCGGCGTAGTTAGGGGGCCCTTGATACCCACCAGGAATTCTTGCATTACTGTAAGAGTTTCGTTGGGCAACCACTCATCGGTGCCATACACCTTGGTCGCCTTTTCACCCGCGTACATCTCCATCCAGGAGATCTTGCGATCGCCGCCATATGCTTTTTCCACTGCACTATCGATGACCTTCAACATGGGTGGTGTGATGTCAATTCCGATTCCGTCTCCCTCGATAAAGGGAATGATCGGCCTGTTCGGAACGTTGAGGGACATATCTGCGTTGGCGGTGATTTTTTCGCCGTCAGCAGGTACAGTGACGTGTTGGTATCCCATAATTTCTCCCTTGCGTACTACTTGAATTGTAAAAGACTACATAGAGTGTGAATGCGTCACATAAACTATATAAGGTTTCGCGGATTCTGATTAGGATTAATCGCTTTCCAAGAAAAGCATCAGGGTGAACCTAATACTATACCATTATCTAATGCTTAGCGGCGAATTGTGAACAGATCTCTTGAGCGAACTAGTCCTCTTTAACAAGCCCTTTGGTGTGCTGTGTCAGTTTACCAGTAGGGATGACTCGGTAACCCTCAGCCACTACATACCGATCCCGGAAATCTATCCCGCCGGCCGGCTGGACAAAGACTCTGAAGGGCTGGTGCTTCTCACCAATGATACTGAGCTGCAGACTCGCATCAGCCATCCCCGCTACAAGATGGACAAGGTCTACTGGGTGCAGGTAGAGGGAACCGTGTCATCTCACTCCATGCAGCAGTTACGCAGCGGAATCGAGTTGAAAGATGGCCCATCGCTGCCGGCCAAGGTACGCAGCTTGGCCGATCCGCCGCTAGCCCCGAGAGACCCCCCGATCAGATACCGTAAGACCGTCCCTACATCCTGGATAGAGATCATCCTGCGAGAAGGTCGCAATCGACAGGTTCGCAGGATGACGGCAGCGGTGGGCAACCCCACTCTGCGATTGTTTCGGCAGCGGATCGGTGCGTGGAGTCTTGGTGATTTGCCCGTCGGGGAATACCGCACTATGAAGCGTATCACGGGCTCCACTGGGAAGAGTGCGTGGGAGCATATATCGGACAAGACCAGGAGCACATAACAGTCCTACCGGTTGCGGTCCCATTCCGCGGATGCTTCCATGTCGCTGCTGCGAGTCTCCAGCCAGCGACTCCCTCTCGCCGTCTCCTCCTTCTTCCAGAACGGCGCTTTCGTCTTCAGGTAATCCATGATGAACTCGCTGGCTGCAAAGGCGTTCTTGCGGTGGCCGCTCGCAACGGCCACGAGGACGATCTGATCTTGTGGCAACAACCGGCCGACTCGATGGATCACCCTGACATCGATCAGCTCCCAGCGCTGCATCGCCTCGCCAACAATCTGGGTCAGGCTCTTTTCGGTCATCCCTGGATAGTGCTCCAGAAACATTGTGCGAATCTCATCGCTATCGTTTAGATCACGTACCAGTCCGACAAACGTGACAATCGCGCCGATCCCGGCAGACTGACGTCGCAGTTCAGCGACCTCCGCCTCTACGCTGAAATCCTCCTGTTGAATGCGAATCATGATCAACCCCCCGTTACCGGCGGGAAGAAGGCTACTTCATCGCCATCCGCAAGGCAGTGGTCCGGTTTGACCATCGCCTGATTGACCGACACCAACAGGTTTTCCTGGTAAAGGGTGGTCGACCACATCGGTCCTCTCTCGCTGCAAAGGTGCGCGATCAGCGCGGCCACGTCCTTGATGCCTGCGGTCCACTCGAGCCGTTCCCGCTCCACTTCCAGATCCTCTCTGATGCGAGCAAAATACAATACTTCAATCATCTTGTTTACCCATAGGTTGTCATCTCACCCAATGCCCTGACCGCCCGCCCTCTTTTTCCAACAAGCGCACCTGATTGATGACCATCCCCCTGTCGACCGCCTTGCACATATCATAGATGGTCAGGGCTGCGATGGAGGCAGCGGTTAGTGCTTCCATCTCCACGCCCGTCTGACCGGTTAATTTGCAGCTTGACTGGATGCACACCTGACTGTTCTCTTCATCCAGCCACAACTCCACATCGATTGAAGTTAGCATCAGTGGATGGCAGAGCGGGATGAGTTCGGCGCATTTCTTGGCCGCCTGAATCCCGGCGATCCTCGCCACCGCCAACACGTCCCCTTTCTTGTGCCCTCCCTCCTTGATCAACTGCAAGGTCTGGGTGGACATAGTGACCACTGCTTCAGCAACGGCCCTGCGCTGACTGACCTTCTTATCAGTCACATCCACCATCTGTGCGTTGCCTGCGTCATCCAGATGAGTCAACTCAGCCATGTTACTTCCTCTTTCCAATTGCCGCCGCACCTGCTGCCGGCATATGATTGGGCACGCTAACCACTGCTTCGACTCCTCGAGTGGTCTATGCGCAACCAACGTGTGCGAGGCTATTGTAATGGGTTGGAATCCGCATATCACTGTTGCCACCCTTGTTCGTCAACAAAACCGCTTCCTGCTGGTGGAAGAATGGGAAGAAGATGCCCTCGTGCTCAATCAACCTGCCGGTCACCTGGACGAAAATGAGAGTCTGGAACAAGGCGCCGTCCGAGAGACACTGGAGGAAACAGGCTGGCGCGTACAGCTTCGCCACATCAGTGGGATCTACCTGCACACTTCCCCCCGCACGGGTATCACCTACCTGCGTACCTGCTACCTGGCGGACCCGATCGAGCAGACCGAGCAACCGCTGGACGAAGGGATCGAGCGAATCATCTGGATGACGCGAGATGAGGTCAAGCAGCAGAGCAGTCGCTGGCGCAGTCCACTGGTACTAAAGTGTATCGACGATCATCTGAAGGAACGGGCCTATCCCCTCTCCCTGATTCAGCACGTGCCCTAGCAAAGGCGAGCGCAGGGCCCCGTCGGGGCTGTACGCTTCGCTGTGCAGACTTGGGAGATTCGGTGGCGTAGAATACGCTTCCTTATTGACTGAGCTGGGATTTCATTTTTCAAAAATGGTGCAGAAAAGAGTGATGGTTGGCATGTCCGGCGGGGTGGATTCATCCGTCGCCGCGCTGCTGCTGCTCGAGCAGGGCTATCACGTGGAAGGTCTATTCATGAAGAACTGGCAGGAGGATGACGGCAGCGAGTACTGTACCGCCCGTGAAGATCTTGCAGACGCGCAGTCGGTGTGCGATTCCCTTGGAATTCGGCTGCATCAGGCGAATTTCTCAGCGGAGTACTGGGATGAAGTATTTGACCATTTTCTGCGCGAATACCGAGCCGGCAGAACGCCGAATCCGGACATCCTGTGCAACAAGGAGATCAAATTCAAAGCATTTCTTGAATACGCCCAGGCGCTCGGTGCCGACATGATCGCGACCGGCCACTACGCGCTCCTGGTCAGGCAAGGAGATCACGTCAGGCTGCTCAAGGCGAAGGACAAAAACAAGGATCAGAGCTACTTCCTGCACGCGGTGTCGGAGTGGCAGTTCGCCAAGACGCTATGTCCCCTCGGTGAACTGAGCAAATCTGAGGTCAGACGGGTTGCCAGAGAACATGACTTCGTTACCCATGACAAGAAGGACAGTACCGGCATCTGTTTTATCGGCGAGCGCCGTTTTGCCGATTTTCTGGCGAGATATCTGCCTGCAGAACCTGGAGATATTGAGACGACCGACGGGGAACTCCTCGGCCAACACAACGGCTTGATGTTCCACACCCTGGGCCAGCGGCAGGGCCTAGGAATCGGTGGCGTCAGAGACAGAAAGGAAGCGCCCTGGTACGTCGTCGACAAGGACCTGCATCGCAACGTCCTGCTGGTCAGCCAGGGAAATGATCACCCAACACTTTACAGCAACCGTCTGACGACACGGCGGATCGACTGGATAGACGGGTGCGGCCCGGATCTGCCGTTTCATGGAATGGCCAAGACGAGATACCGACAGGAAGACCAATGCTGTCGTCTGACTGCTGTGGACGATCACTATTTGGTTTCCTTCGACCAACCTCAGCGTGCCGTAGCGCCCGGTCAGTCAGTCTGTTTCTATAGTGGTGAAACCTGCCTTGGCGGGGGCGTGATTGAATCTACAGGCAACGGTCCCAAGTTGAGTGCAGGTGATCCAAGTTGAGTGCAGGTGATCCAAGTTGAGTGGGGGCAATCCAAATTGAGTGACGAAAGAGGCGATCAGGTATTGGCACTGGCCGGGTTGATCCAGGCTGCCAGCCTGGTGGCACAGGTGGCGAAGACCGGTCTTCTTCCCCAGGACAGTTTTGAAGCGTGCGTTGCCAGCCTTTTCACCTTCAATCCAGCCAGCACCAGAGACGTCTATGGCAGTCTGCAGGGTCTGAATCTAGGACTGCGGACGACGCAAGACATCCTCACATCCGGCGGCTTGACGGTGCATGGCGAAGTTCTCCGCTACGCCATGAATCTTTACCAGCTGGAGAGACGATTGTCCAGGAGCCACGCCATGCTCGGTCGAATTGCCAGCGGCCTGCAAGACGCCGGCAGGCTGGCAGAGGAGCATTCTGCGGTTCACGAGGAGGTGCTCGAAAACATAGCGGGCCTCTATACAGAAACCATCAGTACCCTCGGAAACCGTATCCAGGTCAGCGGCGATCTACGGCACCTGCAGAACAACACCGACAAGGTCAGAGTGCTGCTGCTTGCAGGTATCCGATCGGCGGTTCTGTGGCGCCAGTTGGGAGGACGCTGGTGGCATCTGCTGCTGCAACGTCAGCGACTGAGAGCGGACGTCTTTCACTATCTGAGCGTACACTAAAACCATTAATATCAAATATTTAACGCGCTTTATTAACCTCATTTCTTGCTTGCCGCATTGGTGTATAATGGTCGATTTAGCGGAGCCCGGTTTATGAAGCTGACATCTTTAACCACCATCTCACCGGTGGATGGTCGATACGGCGAGAAAACCGTTCATCTGAGGCAGATCTTCAGTGAATTCGGATTAATCCGTTACCGAGTAGAGGTGGAGATCAGATGGTTCCAGCATCTGGCCGACCAGGCTGACATCCCGGAAGTGGGACCGTTCGCATCCGCAAGCAAGGTGTTTCTCGATCGCATTGTCAGTGATTTCTGCCTGGAGGACGCCGAAAGGGTCAAGCAACTGGAACGCACCACCAACCATGACGTCAAGGCGGTCGAATATTTCGTCAAGGAGAAGATCGCGGCAAGCGATCTGGATGATCTCATTGAGGTGGTCGAATTCGTTCACTTCGCCTGTACGTCCGAGGATATCAATAATCTCTCCCATGCACTGATGCTGCGTGCCGGACGCAGTGAGGCACTGCTGCAGCCGATGGGCGAGATCGTTACACAGCTCACGTCGATGGCGAAGTCCCTTGCAGACCAGCCCATGCTTGCCAGAACCCACGGCCAGGTGGCCACTCCTACCACCATGGGCAAGGAACTCGCCAATGTGGTGATGCGCCTGCAACGGCAACTCGAGCAATTATCCGATATACCCATTCTGGGTAAGATCAACGGCGCGGTAGGCAATTACAATGCCCACTTGGCTGCCTACCCCGAGGTGCATTGGTCAGCTATCGGTGAACGCTTCGTAACCAGTCTGGACCTCAGCTGGAACCCCTTCACAACGCAGATCGAGCCACATGATTACATGGCCGAAATGTTCGATGCGGTGGCAAGATTCAATCGAATCCTGCTGGATCTGGATCGAGATATCTGGGGGTATATTTCGCTGGGGTACTTCCGTCAGATCAAGGTCGCATCGGAAACCGGATCATCCACCATGCCACACAAGGTCAATCCCATCGACTTCGAGAATTCCGAAGGTAATCTGGGCATCGCCAATGCGATCTTTGGCCACCTGGCCGAAAAACTGCCCATATCTCGCTGGCAAAGGGATCTGACCGATTCTACCGTGTTGCGCAATCTGGGCGTTGCCATCGCCCATAGCGTCATCGCCTATCGGTCCACTCTGCAGGGACTGGCCAAGATATCCGTGGATGTACAGCGACTGCAGGAAGATCTGGATGGTAGCTGGGAGGTATTGGCGGAACCCATTCAGTCGATCATGCGCAAATACGGCATTGCAGAGCCATATGAGAAGCTGAAACAGCTAACTCGGGGTATGGTGCTGGATCGTGCCGGAATCGGTAAGTTGATCGATGCGCTGGACGTTCCGGAGGAGGCAAGACGACAGATGCGCAGCCTGACCCCCAGCAACTACATTGGAAATGCCAGCGAACAGGTGCAGGAACTCTAGTCGCGGCAAACTCGCTTGTGGATCCCATTGGACCACGACATGGTCAAACCCCTTGTAATCAGAGAATTCGACATAGCTGAAGCCAATTGGAAGTTTCAGCAGTCGGCTCTTTCCGAGTTGCGTCGTCTCGTATTCATCGTCGAACAGCACGTACCGGTCGAGGAGGAGTGGGATGGACAGGACGAGCATTCCTGGCATTGGCTGGTCACCGACCCGCAAGGCAAACCGATTGGCACCGCACGCCTACTGGCGGATGGGCAGGTGGGCAGGATGGCGGTGCTACAGGACTATCGGGGTCAGGGCATAGGCGCGGCACTATTGGAGCAGATCCACGACAAGGCTAAGAGACTGGGGATGAACGAGCTGTTCCTGCACGCCCAGCGTCACGCTGAGGAGTTCTACCGCCGGTCCGGTTATGCGCCTGTCGGCGACCCGTTTACGGAAGCCACGATCCCCCATATCAAGATGACGCTCGCCGTGGCGGAGGATAACCTGGAGCGGAGCAGTCACGCTGAATCGAATCCAGCCCCAATCTCGCTGAAGAGATTCGACACCAGGGAAGCAGATTGGCGAGAGGATGCCAAGGTGATTTCCGCCATTCGCCATCGGGTTTTCGTCGAGGAACAGGAGGTCCCGGTTGAGATCGAGCAGGATGGTCGAGACGCTACCGCCTACCACTGGCTGGCCACGGACTTCGAGGACCGCTGCATCGGTACGGTGCGGCTTCTTCCGGATGGCCAGATTGGCAGGATGGCCGTCTTACCCGAATACAGGCGTCAGGGCATCGGGTTTACGCTGTTGGAACTTGCCGTGCAAAGAGCCAGAAGACTGGCTCTGGACGAAGCTTACCTGCATGCCCAGAGCTACGCCGAAGAGTTCTATGCGCGGGCCGGCTTTGTCAAGAGAGGAGATGAGTTCCTGGAAGCAGGAATTCTACACGTGGAGATGTATCAGTCGTTTGAGCAGCAGGATTCGGATGGCGATCAGCTTGCGCCTGGCGAAAGTCTGATCGAGCAGCTCAACGGGGAGGAGTATCCCGCCGTATCCGGGCACAGGCTGGGTACGTCAAACCGCGTACTGTTGCTGCGCAAGGAGGAGGATTTTCGGTCTGTCTGTCAGGATCTCGCCCAACAGACCCAGCTCAAGCTTCGCATCTACTCCCCGTGGCTGGACCACACGCTGTATGACAATCACGAACTTCACGACGCCATATCCAGACTAGCCAGGAAGAATCGCCACACCGAGATCCAGATATTGATCTGGAATTCCCACCGTATGGTCAAGAACGGCCACGCCCTATTGGAAATCAGTCGCAAGCTCTCCAGCAGCATCCACATTCGCATCGTACATGCCGATTATCGTCAGATGAATCACGAGTTCGTGCTGGCGGACGAGAGCGGTATCCTCTATCGGCTGGATTTCGAAATCTATGAAGGCTACGCCAACTTCACCGACAAGACCGAAGTCAACAGACTGGGTCGCGAATTCCAGCGCGCCTGGGATTCCAGCTATGAGGATCCCAATCTCAGAGGTCTGAGGATTTGAGTCGACAATTATCTCGAACGTTGGCCACCCATTAGGCTAAACTGTCAGAATATTGACCGCAAATAACTACGCCACGACGAGATCTGCACACCGATGCTATTCCGCCGGCCCGCCCTGCTCTTGCTTCTTTTCTGTGCCCTACCAGCCACCGCTGAGATCTACGTCTACTACGGACCCGACGGCCAGAAGATCAGCCCCCTCCGAGAGAAGGGCTTTAACCTGATTGGCAAACGGGAGAATCTGAAGAATGTCGGCCAGATGCTGGTCAACCGCCCCATCGCTATCGGAGGGACGAGCCGTTTCGAGCGCCATATCAGACGTGCCAGCGATCGCTATGGGGTCGACGTCGCGTTGATTGAAGCGGTCATACAGGTGGAATCCAATTTCAACCCCAATGCCGTCTCCAGACGAGGCGCCATCGGATTGATGCAACTGATGCAGGAGACGGCCCGCCAATACCGCGTGGCCAATGCCTATAACCCCGAGGAAAACATCAACGCCGGTGTGCGGCATCTAAGCTATCTGTTGGAGAGGTTCCGGGGCCGACTGCCGCTGGTGTTGGCGGCATACAATGCGGGGGCCGGGACTGTGGACAGGTTCCGGGGAATTCCACCATACCCGGAAACGCGCAACTACGTTAGCAAGGTTCTCGACTTCCACGATTACTATCGCCAGATCAGGTATGGCGGCAAATGAGGCAGCTGCAGCCAAGCTAGTACGTTTGACCTGGAGTGACCATCGACGCTGCAGAAGTTACAATTCGCTTTTCGTTTTGCTGGAGCATCAAGCAGTCGCCTCCCACCTGAGCGTGAGTCGGGCCCTCGGCGTACGCTGGCCATTCACATCGTGATGGGCAGTTGGACTGAGGAGCCCTTACCCTATCGACCGAATTCCATCTACTGGTTTGAGAGGATCAGGCATCTTCGCTGGCCGGTGCTCTTGTCCAGTGGCGGAGCTCCTGGCTTCGACCTGATTGCGGCAGATCCCGGTACCACCATCACCAGCCGTCAGGGCAACAGCCGGATCGGCAACAGACATAGGAGTTTCACCAGCCAGGAGGACCCGCTTCATCTGTTGCGGCATCTGCTCGACGAGGAATGCCCCCATCGCCTGCCGCAGCATTGGGAAGGTTTTATCGGAGGGGCACTTGGATATTTCAGCTATGATCTCGGCCGCAGCATCGAGTCGCTCCCACAGCAGTCGGTTAGGGACATTGATGTACCGGAGATGAGCGTGGGGATCTACCGGTGGGCGGTCATTACCGATCACCGCGTCGGGCAGACGGTCTTGCGCTTCTCTCCTGCCTGCTCCGCAGAAGAACGACGGCGGGTCACACAGTGCCTCGCCATGCCAGGCAAGGGCAGCCCCGAAATCTTCACCCTGACGTCATCATTGCAGAGCAATTTCGACCGGCAGTCTTATCGGGGCGCAATGGAGAAGCTACTGGAATATATCGTGGCGGGCGACTGTTACCAGGCCAATCTGGCACAGAGATTCACAGCCTGCTATGAGGGCGACCCGTGGGGCCTTTACAAAAGGCTTGAACGGCAAATGAGGGCACCCTACTCCGCCTATCTGGATTTCGACGGCAGCCACATCCTCTGCCTGTCGCCAGAGCGATTCCTGACCGTCAGCAAGGGTCAGGTCACGACGCAACCCATCAAGGGTACGCGTCCGCGGGGCCGCAATGCTGAAGAAGATGAGCGACTGGCCGACGAGTTGATGCACAGCGAAAAGGACCGAGCAGAGAATCTGATGATCGTGGATCTGCTCAGAAATGACATCGGTAAGAGCTGCATTGCCGGTTCCGTAAAGGTGCCTTCACTGTTTCAGCTCTCGAGCTATGCAAACGTACACCACCTGGTCAGCACAGTGACCGGCACACTGGCACCGCAGCAGCATGCCCTGGACCTGCTGAGGGGGTGTTTTCCGGGAGGGTCCATCAGTGGCGCCCCCAAGATCCGGGCCATGCATATCATCGACGAACTGGAGCCACAGCGGCGCTCCATCTACTGCGGCTCGATTGGCTACATCGGCTTCGACGGCAGCATGGATACCAATATCGCAATTCGCACGCTATTGTGTCACAACGAACGGGTACACTGTTGGGGAGGCGGCGGTATCGTGGCTGACTCCGATTGGCGCAAGGAGTACCGGGAAAGCCTGGACAAGATCTCAATGCTGCTGGAAGCGCTCGATCCCGTAGCTGGTTAGTCGGCTCGTGTCCCTACGTCACAGATCACCTGATCTCCCTTGTACTCGCCTGCTTTACGAGTTCCTGTAATTCAGCGTATTCAGTGACTACAGGATACTGGGGGTACTCATCGATGACCTGTTGAGGTGGCCGAAACAGGAATCCAGCAGCAGCTTCCTCCAGCATGCTGACATCGTTGTATGAATCGCCCACGGCCATGATGCGGTAATTCAAGCTGGCAAGCGCCTGCACCGACTTGCGTTTCGGGTCCTCTTGACGGATGTGATAGTCCACCACATTTCCGTCTCTGTCGGTCTCCAGCCTGTTGCAGAATAGGGTCGGCCAACCCAATTGAGCGATCAACGGACTGGCAAACTCATAGAACGTATCGGAGAGTATCACCACCTGGAATCTCTCCCGCAACCAGTCGAGGAATTCACGTGCGCCCTCGATCGGAGTCATGCGATCCACGACCGCCTGGATGTCCGCCAACCCCAGCTGATGCTCCTCCAGATACCCAAGGCGCTGATTCATCAACTTGCGGTAGTCGGGCATGTCTCTGGTGGTTGCTCTGAGTCCTTCGATGCCGGTTATTTCAGCGAAAGCTATCCAGATCTCCGGTACCAGCACTCCCTCCAGATCAAGACACACTATTTCCATATGGACTCCTCAAGCTGGCATGCAGCACACGCGCGCAACGCTGCTTAGACCTGCGCGACTCTCACAGATGTGTTTCACGGGGCAGGTTGACTATGTTTCACGGGAAACTTAGGGGAAGCTACCGGACGCCAACAGCACGAAGAGTCTACCTTAGCCCCAGGTGAAATGGAAAGTCGATGCCATATCATTAGGTTGGATAGTTATTTCAATATCTCTTGAAATGATTGGGATTGGCAACTACCCTCTGCTACCCTTTCACCCCAACCCGCAATATGGAACCTGCCCAATCGATGAGCACTCAGCTGGCGACAGAGGAACTGGACGACAAGACTCCCCAGGAGATCCTGGCATCCGTCCTGTCACAACATCAGCGCATCACCATCTCGTTCAGTGGTGCTGAAGACGTGGTCCTGATCGATATGGCCTGCAACATCAGCGAGGATGTGCGGGCATTCTGTCTCGATACAGGCAGGCTACATGCACAAACCTATCGCTTTGTCGAGAAGGTGCGTGAGTATTATGGCATCGATATCGATGTCCTGACGCCGGACAGCGAAGCCCTTTCCGCTTTGGTGAAGCGCAAGGGCCTGTTCAGCTTTTACCGGGACGGGCATCAGGAGTGTTGCGCCATCCGCAAGATAGAACCCCTGAAGAGGCACTTGGCAGATTTCGATGGCTGGGTCACCGGCCAGCGCAAGGATCAGAGCCCCACCCGGGTCGATGTACCGATCGTGCAAGAGGATGCAGCCTTCTCCAGTGACGACAAGGTGCTGCTCAAATACAACCCGTTGGCAAACTGGACGTCGCAGCAGGTGTGGCAGTATATCCGCAGCCAGGACGTTCCCTACAATGAGCTGCACGATCAGGGCTATCCCAGCATCGGATGCGAACCGTGTACGCGGCCGGTCGGACCAAACCAGCACGAGCGGGAAGGACGCTGGTGGTGGGAGGAGTCAGCCGACAAGGAATGTGGACTGCATATCATCAACGTCCAATAGACAACCGTTCAGCAGCGTGAAGATTACCTACGTCAAACCGTGAAGATTACCTACGTCAA
>CEQE01005419.1_pt1 | contig 12225 bp, 9 predicted proteins | sample 356201 | NCBI WGS metagenome assembly CEQE01 (sample SAMEA2619970, study PRJEB7988) | marine metagenome | biome: marine biome (ENVO:00000447); feature: mesopelagic zone (ENVO:00000213) & marine oxygen minimum zone (ENVO:01000065); material: "saline water (ENVO:00002010), including plankton...
CCAGCTCGTCGTCACTGACCTACGACGGCGACGAGTGGGTGACGGTCGAGGTGGAGGTGCGAGGTGACGAGGTGATCCGGCACCTGATCGACGGCGAGGCCGTCCTCGAATACGAGGCGCCGCAACTCGACGACCGCGAGGCGCATTCCCGCGACCTCGCCGGACCGCAGGGAGACCTCAGGCTGTTCGGCGGCACGATCTCGCTGCAGTCAGAGAGCCACCCGATCCAGTTTCGCAGGGTCGAACTTCGCCAGCTCCAGTGAGCGCCGCTACTCAGTTCGGTCGCCGATGACCCAGAGGTTGGCGCTCGAGCGGATGAACAGCTGCCCCTGTGACACCGCCACCGTGCTGAGGCAGTACGGCGTGCAGCCGTCGTCAAACGAATTCGACGAGAGGATCTCGAACTGCGGGCCTGACTGGTACACGGTCCAGAGCCCCTCCTCCTCGGTCGACACATAGATCTTGCCGTCGCCGAGGATCGGCGACGAGCTGTAGGTCCCGCTTGGCAGGCGCTCGGGACCGTAGACGATCTCGCCCGTGTCGAGCCGCAGACAGTAGACGACGCCGCGGTCGGTCACGACGTAGACATACTCGCCGTCGCTCACCGGCGTCGGCACGTCGGGCCCTCGATCGAACTCCCAGGCAATGTGGGTGTCACCGATGTCACCGGTGCCACCCGGCCGGATCGCGACCATCGGACGCACCCGGCTCGGCGCGACGATCAGGTCGCCCATGATCGTCGGCGACGCGACGATACGATACGCCCCGTTGTTCTCCGGATTGAGGACGTTCGCACGCCAGAGCTCCTCACCGGTATCGGGATCGTGCCCGGTGACCGCATCGCCGCCCGTGATCACGAGTTCCGTCTTGCCGTCGTACTCGAGCCAGACCGGCGTCGTGTAGGAATCTGGGGACTCGCGCCGTGCCGTCGTCGGCCGCTCGATGTACCACAGCGTCTCGCCGGTCATCTTGTCGACCTTGACGAGGTACGACGGATCGTCGGTCCGCATGCCGTGGAGCACCTGCACGTAGAGGGCGTCGGCCTGCAGTAGCGGCGACGAGGCATATCCCCAGTTGAGCCCGAACGGGTAGTAGTCGTCCGAGATGTTGCGCGACCAGATCTCGTTGCCGTCGAAATCAAACGCTTTCAGAGCGCCGACACCGGTCATCACCCAGACATGCTCGCCGTCAGTCACGGGCGACGGCGACGACATGTTCTGCTTCCGCTGCATGTTGTTGCCGTCGGCGACAAGCGCCTTCCAGGCCACGTCCTGCGTTCGGCGGTCGACCGCCCAGAGCTCGAGGCTGCCCGAGGCCGTTTCCGTCGCGATGTTGAGGAAGACCAGGTCGCCCCAGATGATTGGCGTTGACCCGCTGTAGGCCGGCAGCGGGAGCCGCCACGCGATGTTCTCGGTCGTAAAGTCATCGCAGTTCGGCGGATGCGTCGGCACCGCCACCGAACGCCCGCCGCGTCGTCGCCCGCGCTGCCCTCGGCCGCGCTGTGGCTGGTTCCCCGGCAGGGTCAGGCTAGCCTGGACAATGCGAGGGCTCGCGGGCCCCGCGGATGCCTGGGGCACCGGGGCGCCGAGGCATTCGGCGCTCCAACTCACCGGCAGGCTGGTTTCGGAGCTGACGCCGTTGTGGGTCGGGCCGCGCCAGTGTGGCCAGTTGTCGGCCAGGAGCGACGATCCGGCCGCGACCATCAGCGCACATACCACTCCGAGCAATCTCCGCATGTCAGTGATCCCTCTTAATCGTTAGCGTCACTAGAGATACGACCCGGTTCAACCCAGCGTTTCGCTTTTCTCGTCGCGGCGCGTACCCTGTCCCGCGTCTGGCTTTGCCTCTATAATCGCAGACCGTCGTCGCCTAACACGCTTCCTATTGAGGGTATCGCCATGCGCACGCGAGATCTGATGCTGGGCACACTGTTCCTGGCCGCGATCGCTGTTCTCGGGGCCGGCCAGTCGTTCGTCGAGCGGACGGGGGTCGTGCGGGCCCAGAGCGGCGTCCAGGCGCCGAGGTTCGAGGTGGACCCCCTCTGGCCAAAACCGCTGCCCAACCACTGGGTCATGGGCATGACGATCGGGGTCGCCGTCGATGCCCGCGACCACGTCTTCATCGTCCACCGGCCGGGCTCGGTCTCCGCCGGCGAAAGCCCGGCGGCGAACGGCAACGCCGAGGAGTGTTGCGAGGCCGCCCCACCGATCCTGGAGTTCGACCCCGCCGGGAACCTCGTCGGCTCCTGGGGCGGACCGGGTGAGGGCTACGAGTGGCCCGAGTCGAACCACGGACTGGCCTTCGATCACCGGGGCAATCTCTGGATCGGCGGCAACGGCGCCAACGACGCCCACATCCTCAAGTTCACCCGAAACGGGCAGTTCGTGGCGCAGTTCGGCCGGTCGGGCGCCAACGGCGGCAGCCACGACCGTGAGAACTTCGGGCGCGTGGCCAAGGTCTTCGTCGACGCGCTCGAGAACGAAGTGTACGTGGCCGACGGCTACGGCAACAGGCGCGTCGCGGTGCTCGATGCCGACTCGGGGGAATTCAAGCGCTACTGGGGCGCCTACGGCAATCGTCCGGACGACGGCGACCTCGGACGCTACGACCCGGACGGGCCGCCAGCGCAGCAGTTCCGGAGTCCGGTCCACTGCTCCGAGCTGTCGACCGACCGTCTGCTCTACGTCTGCGATCGGGCGAACGACCGGATCCAGGTGTTCCGTCCAGATGGCACGTTCGTGAAAGAGCAGTTCGTCGAGAAGCGGACGCTGAGCGGCGGGTCGGTGTGGGACGTCGCGTTCTCACGCGACCAGTGGCAGACGTACCTCTATCTGGCCGACGGCGTGAACCAGCGCATTCACATCCTGCTGCGAGACACGCTCGAGGTACTGACCAGCTTCGGCGACGGCGGCCGGCAGCCCGGCCAGTTCTACGGCGCGCACAGCATCGCCACGGACTCGCAGGGCAACATCTACACGACCGAGACGTTCGAGGGACGCCGGGTCCAGAAGTTCGTCTACACCGGGATCGGGAATGTCCCCCGGGGGCACCAGGGCGTCGTCTGGCCCACCGAGTAGACGGCCGACGCGACTGCCGCCGCCGCAGCGCTACACGCCCTGGGCGACGTACTTCTTGACGGCCGCGACTCCCCGCTCGACCTCCGACTCGAGGTTGTAGAAGTGCGGTGAGAATCGCAGGCCACCGCGATCCTGGCCGCCCCGGGTCGCGCAGCCGATCCGGTCGTTCTCGTAGAGCGCCGCCGAGAGCCGCCGAACATCGAGATTCCCCGGAAGGAACGAGACCACCGCCGCGCGGCGTGAGGGATCGGGGCTGGTCCAGACCTGAACACCATCGATCTTGTTCAGTTCCTCGATCGCCAGCGACGCCAGGTGCCGCGAGCGCTGCTCGATCGCCTGACGGCCAATGCGGGTCTGAAGCTTCAAGGCCTCACCAAACGCGATGATCGCCGGCTCGTCCCGCTGGCCAAAGCCTTCGTGCGTACGGGAGATTCCGACGCGGCCCGAGTAGGCGCTGAGGATGACCGGCCAGATCTTGTCGTGCGACCGCTGGTTCACGAACAGCACCCCCGCCTCCTTGGCGCCACAGGGCCACTTGTGGGCACTGCCGGTGTAGAAGTCGGGCTGGATGTCGCTCAGGTCGACGTTGAGCAGACCGAAACTCTGGGCGCCATCGAGGAGCGAGAGGACGTCGTTCTCACGCGCGAGCCGGCACAGCTCGCGCGCCGGCATCAGGTCACCGACCGAACTGGTCAGATGCGTCAACGCCAGGACGCGGGTCCGCGGCATCAGCGCCGCGCGCACCGCCTCGATGTAGTACTCGGGCCCTGGATGCGGACTAGGATTTGGCAGCTCGTTGATCGTGAAACCGAAGCGCTCACTCTTGCTCTCCCACGCTCGCTTGTTGCTCGGGTGGTTGTCGGCAAACAGGATGACCTCGTCGCCCTCGTCGAGATGCACGCCGCTCGACACCATGTTGTTCGCTTCGCTGGTGTTGCGCGTGATGACGATCTCCTCGGGCGTGACCCGCAGGAAGTCGGCAAGGAGCTGGCGCGTGTCCTCCTTGCCCTGCCCCATCTTCACGCGGTTCTGCGGCGACGGATCGCGGTCCATGTCGCGGGTGTTCTCGTACATGGCGTCGAGCGCGGGCGCGGACGACGGGCACAGGTTGGCCGCATTCATCACGCCAAGGTCGCGGGGCATGACGAACTGGTCGCGCACCGCGCCCCAGAACGATTCGGTCGGCGCGGCGGGGGTTTGCGGCAGCGCCTGCGCCGGGCCGGTCCAGGGTCGCCCGGCCACGAAATACGAGGCGGCGCCACCCACCGTCACCATGCGCGCGAAATCCCGCCGACTCAGACCGTTCGAACGTCCCTCGTGACTGGCTGCCATGACCACTCCTCCTTCGGTGACCCACAAACCCGAACGCACCTTTATACACCCGCCGCGGCCGCCCGGGCAGCGCCTCGCCGCCCCCTCAGAACCCGGTCGGCCGCACCCAGAAGCTTTCCTCCCAGACGCCGTCCGGGGGGATGCTCTGCAATTCCGCGTAGACGCCGCGCTCGGCGAGATTGAGCGCGTTGCTGATGCCGGCCATCGGCTCGAAGCAGACGAAGTTGCGATCCTGATCGGGCGAGGCGGGCTTCGGAGCCCAGACCACCGCCGCGCGCCAGTCGCGGCCGAAGAGGACGTCGACCTGCTGGCGGCGGCCCTTCACCGACATCACCGCCCGGCCGTCGGCGTCACGCACGAGATCGGCGAACACCTCGTCCAGTTCGTGCTCCCGCAGCGCGATCGCTCCGGGATCCGGAAACAACCGCTCGATCGGCTCAGTCTCCCCCGTCGGCAGCTTCCGGTCGTCGAGCAGCCATCGGGTCCGGGCGCCGACCGAGATCGTCCACTCGTCACGACGCGAATCGGTGAGCTGGAAGTAGGGATGAAAGCCGATCGCGACGGGCATCGGCGCTTCCGACAAATTGTGCAGCCGCGTGGCGACCTCGAGCATCCCGTCTCCGAGCCGGTAGGTCATCTCGATCGTGTGCGCGAATGGGAACTGCGAGATCCACGCCGGGTGCTTGTAGAACTCGAGCCGGCTCGTTGCCCACGCCGACGTCGCGTCGGCGGCCGCCTCCACCAGCTGCCACTCGGCGGTCGCCAGAAACCCGTGGATCGGAATCTCCCCGCGGACGTTGCCGAGCCCCATGTCGAACGCATACCGGCGTCCGTTAGCGTAGAACGCCTGCTCGTCGAGGCGGTTCGCCCAGGGGCCCATGAAGGGGATGCCGCCCAGGCCGGGCCGTGCCGCGAACTCGGCGGGCGACGAGTATGGCCACCAGACGACGGGTTCGCCGTTCACCGTCAGGGCGACGCCCAGATTGCCAACCCCTGGTGCCAGTGAGACCGCCATCCCCGTCCGCGCGTCCTCCAGCCGGACGACATCGCCGGCCGCTCGCGCCGAGAACGGTTGGGCCCACACCGACGGGCAGATCGCGAGGGCAAGCACGAAGATGGACGCAAGGCCGAGATCTCGGACCGTCATGGTGAGGCGCCGATCTTACCTGCTCTGGACGAAATCTTCACGACCGCTCCGCCGCCGTGGGATGATCGCAGCGGAAGGGGTAGTCGTGCGAACGACGATCGTGGGCCTGCTGTTGCTCGTCGCCGGCGGTGTTGCCCTGTCGAGCCAGACCCGGACACAGGTGGCCGGCTACGCCGACGACCAGATGTACGCCTTCGAGAATTGGGCCGCCTCGGCGCCGATGCCGTGCGCCGACGCCATAGAGGCCGACGGCATCCGGCCCAGCTCGGTGCCCGTCGCGACCGAAACGGGATGGTCGCATCCGCACCAGGCCGATCCGTTGCTGACGCTCTTCACCGTGCCGAACGGCTACGACTTCGAGACCAGCGGCGGCGCCACAATCGCCGCGGGCGGCCTGGATCTCTATTCGGTCGAAGACGGCGTCCCCGGGTGGGCCGATTCGCTGATGGTGACCAGCCTGAACCGCGGCGCGATCTATCGGGTTGGCCTGAGCGACGATGGCCGGCGGGCGCCCGATGCGCCGGTCGAGATGTTCAAGTCGACGAATCGCTACCGGGACCTGGCAATTCATCCTGACGGACGTGCCGTCTACATCGTCACGGACACCCGCGGCCCCACACGCGACAGCTCCGGCGCCGGCACGCGGGAACTGGCGAATCCGGGCGCGCTTCTCGAGTTCACGTACGTCGTCCCAGAGTAACTCCGCCGCGCTCGCTTCCGAGCACCTCGGTCAGGTCTCTACAGTTCTGCTCTGTTCACGATGAAGGCCTGCGGATTGCACTGGTACGTGCCGACGTTCCCCTCTTCGTCGATCTCCACGATGCGATAGCCGCGATAGTTCGTGCCCCAGTCGCCGCCGATGTGGCCATCGAACAGGTAGGCTCTCTCGTTGGCATACATGAAGCCGTCGACATCGTGATCATGACCGTGGAAGACGGCCGCGACGTTCGAGGTGGTCTCGAGAAGCGACGACGCCTCCAGGCAGTCGACACCGTACCTCGTCACCTTGCGCTGGCTGATGTGGAGAAATGCGAAGATGTGCCGCTTGTTTCGATAGTGGGATAGCCGCTCCTCGAGCCAGTCGACGTTCACGCAGAGATAGTCCCCATCGATATTCGATGTCGTGCCGAGCAGAAAGGCACAGTCGGCCTGTTCGAAGTCGTGGTTCTCGCCGTATCCCCACACCTCCTCCCAGTGCGACGCGGTCGTCATGTCGTGGTTGCCTTTGGTGACGAAGTAAGGGGCCTCGAGGCGCTCGTAGTACTCTCGCACCTGCGGCAACAGCCGCGGCTCGTTGTGAATCAGATCGCCGTTGAAGACGACGAAATCGAGGCCCTTGCTCCGGTGCTCGTCGTTGAGCCACGCCATCATCTCTTCGTGGAACCTCACGTAGTTCGTGTTCGCCTGACCGAAGTGGCCATCGGATGCGACCGCGAATCGAAGCGGCGACGACACTTGGGCTCGTCCGCCCCTCGCGGCCGGAGCGGCTCGGATGAATGGTGACGCGCACACCGCACCAGAGATCGCCTTGATGAAGGTTCGCCTGTCAGATCGTCTTGGCATAACCTTAGGAATAGCAGAGGACACGCGTTCCCAGCAATAGGGAGTCTCACCATGTCCGAGAGCGGATTCGACCGTCGCGCCTTCCTGGCCTCCGGGCCCGCGGCCCTCGTGGGTCTCAATGCCCTGGGCGTCAACGCCCAGGAAGCCCCGGTCAGCCCCACGGATGCAATCACGGTCACGAATATCGAAACCTTCGTCCTGACGAACTCCTGGGTCTTCGTGAAGATCTCCACCGATGCCGGCATCACCGGCTGGGGCGAAATGCTCAAGGACGACGCCAAGGCCTGCGCCGCGGGCGCGCTCGAGGTCGGCGACTACCTGATCGGGAAGGACCCCCGCCCCGTCGTGCACCACTGGCAGGCGATCCACCGGGGCGCGTTCTACCGGGGTGGTCCGATCAAGACGGCCATCTCGTCCGGTATCGACCAGGCGCTCTGGGACATCACCGGCAAGTGCTATGGCGTGCCCGTCTACCAACTCTTCGGCGGGCCGACGCGCGACCGGGCGAAGGTCTACGGCACCGTCAGTGAGGAAACCGGCGTCACGGCGATGAAGGTCGGTCCGAGATCAGCCCGTCAGCCTTTCAAATACACGGAAGGCCGGAAGTTCATCGAGGAGGTCGCCGAACGCTTCGGGGCGCTGCGCGATCAGCACGGCATCGGCGTGGACATCGGTCTCGATTTTCACGGCGCCGTTCAGCCGACCACAGCTAGCCTGCTCATCAAAGCCCTCGAGCCCTACCATCCCTGGTTCTACGAGGAGATCGTCCAGGCGCTCAATATCGACGTCATGGCCGACCTCGCCCTGAAGACGAACATCCCGCTGGCTACCGGTGAACGCGTGTTCACCAAGTGGGGGTTCAGGGAGATCCTGGAGAAGAGGGCCGCGATGATCCTGCAGCCCGACGTCTGCTACGCCGGCGGCATCACCGAGCTGAAGATCATCGCCGGGATGGCCGAGGCCTACTACGCGCCGATCGCGCCGCACAATCCGAATGGCCCATGCTCGCTCGCCGCTAGCTTGCAGCTGGCCGCGTGCATCCCGAACTTCATGGTTCAGGAGCGTGGCGACCGAGAGTACGACCTCCTCGCCGAGCCCATGCCCGCCGTCGTGGACGGCTACCGGCCGATCCCGACGGGCCCCGGCCTCGGCATCACCATCGACGAAGACAAGCTGATGGCGGAGGTCGGCGAACCCAGGCCGTACACCGCTCAATTCGACTCCGATGACGGCTCGGTCGTCGACTGGTAGAACGCTCGTCGGTGCGGCCATCCTCTGCGGGATGGTGCTGGTCGCGGCCGGCGTCCTCGCGGCGTGGCAGCCGCAAGCACCGACAACGCCCCGCAACCGTTTCGAGGCGGCAGCCGCCCTCTTCGAGCGGGAGTGCGCGGCATGTCACGGCTCCGATAGCTCTGGCGGTCGTGCGGTCAGCCTGTTCGATCAGGCCTGGCTCGATTCGACCGACGACGACGCCATCGTCACGGCAATCGAGAACGGCGTGCCCGACACCGAGATGGCACCGTACCGCGATCTGCTGGAGGCCCCGGACGTATGGGCGCTCGTCCAGTTCATCCGTACCCGTGCCGGCAGTTTCGTCGAAGCGCCTGCGTATGTAGCCCGCGCGGACGGCGAAGTCGTCGACTCGGAACGCCACACATTCAGGGTCGACACGGTCGTCGGCGGGCTGGAAACGCCCTGGGCCCTGGTGTTCCTGCCCGACGGGCGGATGCTGGTGACCGAACGGCGCGGGACCCTGCGCATCGTCGCCAACAATGAGCTCTCCGAGCCGGTGACAGGCACCCCCGAGGTCTGGGAGCGTCAGGACGCCGGTATGCACGACGTCGAGATTCATCCAGAGTATGCCGACAACGGCTGGATCTATCTGGCGTATTCGGAGGTCGCGCCCGGCCATACGCCGTCCGCGTCCGAGGCGACGCCAGGCTCACCCCCGGGGCGTGAACCGCCGAGTCCACCGAACATGCAGGTATTCATTCGCGGCCGGATCGACGACGACAACAGGTGGGTCGACCAGGAACTGATCTATCGCGCCTCACTCGATCTCTATACCTCCAGCGACACGCACTACGGCACGCGGCTCGTCTTCGACGATGCCAACCACCTCTTCTTCGCGATCGGCGAGCGCGGCGTGATGGAACACGCGCAGGACCTGTCGAGCCCGCTGGGCAAGATTCATCGCGTCAACGACGACGGCTCGATCCCCGACGACAATCCGTTCGTCGGCGAGGGCGCCGCCGTGCCCTCGATCTGGAGCTACGGCCACCGGAACCCCGAGGGCCTGGCCTGGCACCCGGAGACCGGCGCGCTCTGGGAATCGGAGCACGGGCCGCGAGGCGGTGACGAGATCAATCTCATCGAACCCGGACACAACTACGGCTGGGGCGTCATCTCGTCCGGCATCCAGCGGGGCATCACCGAGGCGGCCCGCGACGGCATGGAGTCACCGATCGTCTACTACACGCCGACGCTCGCCCCAGCGGGGATCGCGTTCTATACAGGCAATCCATTTTCGGAATGGACGAACAGCTTGTTGGTCGGCAGCCTGTGGGGCCAGGAGCTCCGACGACTCGAGATCGTCGGCCGGGAGGTGACGCACCAGGAGGTGTTGTTCGCCCAGTTCGGCCGCGTGCGGGACGTCGTCGTCGGCCCCGACGGCTACGTCTACGTCGCGCGGCAGGATCCGACCGGCGGCAGCACCGGCGTGTCGCTGACCGCCTCGACACCGGGCTCGGTGATCAGACTCGTGCCCGTCGAGGACTAGGCGTTCACCCTATTCCGGCCTCAGCCCCGGACGGCCACGATGAGAAGACGGCCCTTCCAGTAGCCATCGTGGGCACCGGCTGTAATCCTGGGCGCTTCGTGCTACGGTATCGATCCGCGTCGATCGGATCTGTCATACCCAAGGGGGTGGCCATGTCATCGTTTCGAGTCCTGAAGCCCGTCTTGTTCATCTCTGCCGTCTTCCTGCTGGCCGGCTGCGCCTCCGAATCGGGTGCGCCGGAGGCGATACCGGAGGCCGCGGCGCCCGTCGCCAGCGGCAGCCTGATCACAGGCGAGGGTCTGCCGAACCCGGCGCCGAACGAGACACGGAACTGGGGCACCCTGCCCGAGGGCCGCGAATGGGGATCGACGGCCGGCATCGACATCGACCCGATCGACGGGCACATCTGGGCCTACGAGCGCTGCGGCGCGGGCGCGCTCAGCGGGGGCCGGGTCGACTGCGAGACGAACACGGTTGCCCCGATCTTCAAGTTCGATCGGAATACCGGTGAGATCCTGGCCAACATCGGCGCCGACGTCTTCGTCACGCCGCACGGCATCCACGTCGACGACGATGGGAACGTCTGGGTGACCGACTTCGCCGGCAACCAGGCAGGCACCCGGGGACACCAGGTTCACAAGTTCAGCCCCGACGGCGAACTGCTGATGTCACTTGGTGTCGCGGGCCAGCCGGGCAGCGAGCCTGGCCAGTTCAATCAGCCCAACGACGTGATCGTTGGACCGGACGGCAGTATCTACGTGAGCGACGGACACAACGGGCAGAACCGCCCGCCGCACCCGGAGGGTTCGACCGGGCGGATCATCAAGTTCGACGCCGAGGGCAACTACCTGACGGAGTGGGGCCAGATCGGCTCGCTGCACGGCGAGTTCCGCACCCCACACGCCCTCGAGTTCGACGATCAGGGTCGCCTCTGGGTCGCCGACCGCGGGAACCACCGGATCGAGATCTTCGACCAGGAAGGGAACTACCTCGAGTCGCGCTACGCCTACGGACGGATCAGCGGCATCTTCATCCATGAGGGGATGCTCTACGCGATCGACTCCGAGTCGAGCCCGAACAACCACTTCCCGTGGACGAACGGCGTCCGGATCGGCCCCCTCGACGAAGACGTCGTCACCGGCTACATCCCGCCGCACGACGCGGAGAGCCGGCCGTACCAGGGCGCGGCGGGTGAAGGTGTCGCGGTCGACGCGGATGGCAACGTGTACGCCGCCGAGGGTCCGAACTCGCTGCGTTTCGCCGGCGGCGCGTTCACGAAGTACTCGGTCGCCGGGCAGTAGACGTGGCGCCCGGCGAACCCCGGTCGTCGTCGATTCCGCCGACCGACCCCGACCGGCGCCGGCTGCTCGTCGGCGCCGGTGCCGGCGCCGCCACCATGCTGTTCGATCACGGCGGCGTGCACGCGCAGACACAGGGCGACACCGTCGTCTTCACGCACACCACGGTGGTGAACGCCGATGGCGTGCAGAACGACGTGGCCCTTGCCGTCGAGGGCAGCGTGATCGTGGCGATCGGCCCTACCGACGACGTCCTCCAGGCGTATCCGCGGGCCGAGGTGTACGATGGCCGGCGCAAGGCGCTCTTTCCGGGCCTCATCAACTGCCACGCGCACATGGGGGCCGTCCTGGCCCGCGGCTTCAACGAGGACTTCGGCTTCCCGAACTCCTATCGCCTGGCGCTCTCCCCCGGGAGCCTGCTCGAAGGCGAGGAAGCCACCTTGATGGTCACCGTGGCGGCACTCGAAGCGATTCGCACGGGGACGACAACCATCGTCGAATACACGGGGAACATCGCACGGGACGCCGGGGCGCTGGCCGATAGCGGCCTCCGCTGCGTCCTCGCCGAATCGGTCCGGGACAGCGAGAACGTCGCCGGCCCGCTCTCTCCGGAACGGCTCGCCGCGAGCGAGACGCCGCGGTTCTCGCCCGACCGGCGGAACGCGGGGTTGCAGCGGATCGAGGACCTCTTCAGCGCGTGGCACGGCGCGCGGGATGGACGGATCTCGGTCTTCCCCGCAGCCGCGCTCACCGAAACATCGTCACCGGAACTCCTGCAGGCCGTCCGCGCCTTCGCCGAGGCGCACGACGTCGGCTACACGATCCATCTGAACCAGAGTCGTGCCGAGTTCGAGTTCATGCAGCGCTATCACGGCGTTCGGCCGACGGCCTACCTCGACCAGCACGACTTCCTCGGCCCCCGATTGTTCGCGGCGCACGCCCGGTACGTCGACGCGGGCGAGATCGCGATGCTGGCCCGCTCCGGGACGATCATCTCGCATCAGGCGGCCATGGCGGCGAACCGCGGGG
>CEQE01014905.1_pt1 | contig 12215 bp, 11 predicted proteins | sample 356201 | NCBI WGS metagenome assembly CEQE01 (sample SAMEA2619970, study PRJEB7988) | marine metagenome | biome: marine biome (ENVO:00000447); feature: mesopelagic zone (ENVO:00000213) & marine oxygen minimum zone (ENVO:01000065); material: "saline water (ENVO:00002010), including plankton...
ACTTGATAATCATTAGTCATGTTCAACACTAGAGACTGACCGGTTGGTCTAGTCATCATCAGTGTCTATGGTAAATGTATGGTGTTAGCTTGTCAAGCCAACTAAGTTATTCCTGAAATAACTTAAGAATGTTAGCAACGGCACGAGCAACTATGGACCGGATCGACTAGATGCGACAAGTAGCAAACAAACTTTTACTACCAGTGCTGAACTCCCATCCGAGAGTCTTGTTGTTTTTCTTATTTCCTTCGCTGTCCCAGGAGGTAATAGGCGTACTCTTGATGTTTCTCAATCTAACTTCTTGTTGGCCGCATATTACCTATTTTATTTTCATCAATATGAGACGTTCCCCCGAAACTAATGTAAGGCAAAGCCAGTTTAATGAGTATCTGTTTCTTGACAGTAGGTATGTGGTATCGCTTATAATGGGCTATCCTGAATTAGAAGCTAGCGACGATACCAGCACCTTCTCCGGAGTAACTACAAACAACAAACGACTAGTTTAGACCGATACCTGATATTTCACCATTTATCGAGAAACAAGCGATCAGGGGGTATTGTGGAATATCTTTTGAATGAACAACAAAAACTGGTAAAAAATCTAGCCAGAAAAATTGCCGAAGAGAGGATACTGCCCGTACGAGCCGACCTTGACGAGAGGGAAGAATTCCCTTGGGCAATAATGAAAGATCTAGCCGATAGCGACCTGTTCCGCATCTTTGTCCCGGAAGAATACGAAGGTTTAGGCGGAGGCTGTCTCGACCTCTGCCTGATAGTGGAAGAGCTAAGCCGGGTCTGCAGCGGGGTAGCGGTGACTTATGCCGCCAGCGCTCTAGGCAGCTTTGCTATACGCCAATTTGGCACCGAAGAGCAAAAGAAAAAATACCTACCTGATATTGCCGCGGGTAAAAGATTGACCGCATTTGCCCTCACTGAGGCATCGGCCGGTACTGACGCCACCGCCCTCAGAACCACTGCTGAAAAAGTTGCTGGCGGATATGTGCTCAATGGAACAAAGCAGTTTATCACCAATGGCGGTGAGGCTGAGATCTATACCGTCATTGCCCTAACCGACAAGACTAAAGGACCTCGAGGAGCCAGTGCCTTCCTCGTCGACAAGGGAACGCCGGGATTCTCCTTCGGTAAGAAAGAAAAAAAGCTGGGGATCCGTGCTTCGGCTACTATAGAACTCATTTTCCGCGACTGTTTTATTCCTGAGGTAAACATAGTTGGTCGGGAGGGAATGGGATTCATCCAGACACTACACACCCTCGACTGGTCCCGGCCAGGAATTGGAGCACAAGCAGTGGGGGTAGCGCAAGGGGCGCTAGAAGCGGCTGTAGATTACGCCCGGCAGCGCGTCCAGTTCGGCCACCCCATCATCGCCCTACCAGCGGTGCAGACTATACTCGCCGATATGGCCATTCAGGTGGAAGCCGCCCGTGCCCTAGTCTATGCTGTTGCCCGCACTGTAGATAGCGGTGCCAAAAAAATCACCGAAGAATCCGCCATGGCTAAGGTCTTTTCCTCCGACGTCGCTATGGAAGTAACGACCAAAGCCGTACAGATTTTCGGCGGAGCGGGCTATATGCGTGATTTTCCCGTAGAGAAGATGATGCGCGATGCTAAGATTACCCAAATATACGAAGGCGCCAACGAGATGCTTAGAATCACCATCGCCGCGGAACTTCGAAAAAGAAGAGGCCGACGCGAATGAATTTTTCAGCCAAGAAAAGTGGCACCTAAAATGAACATTGTGGTTTGTCTTAAGCAAGTCCCCGGCACCACACAGGTCAAAATTAACCCACAGACTAATACCCTAATAAGACAGGACATCAAGAATATAGTCAATCCCTTTGACACTTATGCTCTGGAAGAAGGGGTACGCTTAAAGGAACGCTATGGCGGTAAGGTCACCGCCATCAGTATGGGTCCACCTCAAGCTGAAGGAATGCTGCGGGAGGCCATTGCCGCCGGAGCCGATCAAACCATCTTGCTCAGTGACCGGGCTTTTGCCGGTGCCGATACCCTGGCAACTGCCTATACTTTAGCCCAGGCAATTAAGAAAATTGAAGGTTACGACCTAGTAATCTGTGGCAGGCAGACAATCGATGGCGATACCGGCCAGGTAGGCCCGGAGCTGGCCGAGGAACTAGGGCTCCCCTTCATTGCCTATGTCAATAAGATTGAAGAGACTACCACTGGCCAGATGCGCATCCAGCGTATGATTGAAGAGGGACATGAGCTTATTGAGACACCTTTACCCGCCGTAATTAGCGTCGTCAAAGAGATTAATGTACCTCGTCTCCCCTCTCTCCGCGGTATTATCAAAGCCAAAGACGCGATAATCCCCGTTTGGACCGCCCATAATTTGGGCGTTGACCCAAGTATGGTCGGACTGGACGGCTCAGCCACCAGGGTAGTCAAGATTTTCTTCCCGGAAAGAGTGCGTCATGGGGAAAAACTGCAGGGCGACCTAGAAGACCAGGTAGCCAGCTTGATTGAGAAATTAAGAAAGTCCAGGGTAATTTAGTGTAGCGGTTCTGCCGCTTTGTTGCTTTGATGATAAACTATACCGACAAAAATTAGTATCCAGACAATGGACGCATCCGGACTGGATTCTAATTTTCACCGGAAAGACTGACATCTCGAACTAGCGCTATTTGGGAAGCAACATACCAAGGAGAGGCATGGGAATAAAAGTTGACCTTGATAAATGCACCGGTTGCTCTATCTGTGTTAGCGTCTGCCCTTTCGCCATAATCGAAATGATTGATGACAAGGCTCAGATTCAAGAGGGCTGTACCCTGTGTGGTGCTTGCCAAGAAGCCTGCTCCTACGAGGCGATACTTATCGAGGTAACTACTGAAACACCAACTCCCAATAACGGTCATCACGGCATCTGGGTATTTGCCGAACAACGTGATGGTCGGTTAAAGAACGTAGATTACGAGCTATTAGCTAAGGGCCGAGAACTAGCCGATACCCTTAAGACAGACCTGAGCGCGGTATGTTTCGGTCATAATGTCAGTGAAATTGACCAGCTTGTTGCCTACGGAGCAGATAAAGTCTATCTAATCAACAACCCGGCTCTGGTCGCTAACCAGGAAGATTTATATACCAGCGAACTCACCCGGCTGATTCAGGAATATAGACCAGAGATACTCCTGGCCGGGGCGACTTCACTGGGACGTTCCTTTATTCCGAGAGTCGCCGCCGTCCTCCGGACCGGACTGACGGCCGACTGTACCGGGCTTGACATTGATACCGAGAAAAGATTACTACTCCAAACTCGTCCGACCTTCGGCGGTAATATTATGGCAACAATTATCTGCCAGACGAGACGACCGCAAATGGCCACAGTGCGTCCACGAGTCTTCAAGAAAAACACACCCAACAATAACCGCCAAGGACAAATAATAAAAGTAGATTTCAAGAAAGAGGCGGTAACTTCACGGACTAAACTACTCAGCTTTATCGAAGATATCACCGAGAAGGTCAAGCTGGAAGATGCTGATATTATCGTCTCCGGCGGGAGAGGTCTGGGTAAGCCAGAAAATTTTAAGCTGATTGAAGAACTAGGCGGAGTTCTCGGTGCCGCTATCGGTTCATCCCGACCGCCGGTGGACGAAGGCTGGGTTGCCTATTCCCATCAGGTAGGACAAACCGGCAAGACGGTCGGCCCCAAGCTCTATGTTGCCTGCGGTATCTCCGGCGCCGTTCAGCACCTAGCCGGAATATCGACCTCAGAAATCATCATCGCTATCAACAAGGACCCAGATGCTCCTATTTTCGAAATCGCCACCTACGGAATTGTCGGCGACCTCTTTCAGGTAGTACCGATGATAATTAAGAAACTAAAGAGCGAATAATCCAATCCGGATCTCCTCTGGGGGAAGGCTATTCGGAACAACGCCCCAGATTCTACTGTGTACTTGTAAGCTTGACTTCGCATATTACAAGTCTTCATTAGAGAAAATTTGCGAGGCCGAATTCGATACATATAACCTCGTTTGCAAAGAAGACACGACATCCCCTAATAAATCAAATCTACATTCCTACTGTGGAGCTGAGGGGATTCGAACCCCTGACCTCCGCCTTGCAAAGGCGGCGCTCTCCCAATTGAGCTACAGCCCCTTAGCCAAAAGTATTATACCGTAAACCATACCCACTCACAATTTGCGGCGGACCATCTACCGACGGCACAACTGAGATACAGTTTGAGCCCTATCATTCTATACCAACCCGAGACGTTGGAGTTTTCTCGACTACTTGGGTTGGCCGAAATAAGCTAGACGTTAAACAGGAAAGTAATAACATCGCCATCCTGGACGATATAATTCTTCCCTTCAAGACGCAGTAATCCTCTCTTTCGTGCCTCAGCCAGACTACCGCAATTAACAAGGTCGCTATAGTCAATAACCTCGGCACGGATGAAACCCCTTCCCAAGTCAGAATGAATTTTCCCCGCCGCCTTAACAGCATCAGTGCCCTGCCGGATCGACCAGGCTCTAACCTCATCCGAGCCTACCGTGAAGAAGGTAATTAACCCTAGAAGTTCGTAGGAATACTTGATAACACGGCCAGCCCCCGACTCCTTAATACCGAACTCGGCCCGCATTACCCGAGCTTCATCCTCAGGCAACTGGACCAGTTCCGTCTCCACCTTACCACAGACGGTAATCAAACGGCATCTGCTCTGGGAATAACGTGAGTTCAATTCGACTTCCAAAGATTCAGCTTGAGCTAACTGGACTTCGCCAATATTAACCACCACCAGCAGGGGTTTGGCGGTAAGAAACTGATAGCCGGCGATAGACCTGACTTCCTCGATAGTGAGCGTTAGGCTCCGAACAGGCACTTCTTTCTCCAAACTATTCTTAATACTAAGGAGGTATTCCTGTTCCCGCAAAAGCGCCTGACACTCCGACGGTTTCGCCCCTTTTAATGAATCCGCCAGTCTCTCAAGTCTTCTCTCGAGGAGCGTCAAATCAGAAAAAATAAGCTCCAGCGCCATGTTAGTAATGTCTCGCTCGGCATTCAGACTACCTTCGAAATGTGGGACACTATCATCTGGAAAAGCACGGACGACATTGAGCAGGGCATCTACCTGAGTTATCTGTGTGAGCAACTGGCCACTAGTACTCTTACCTTTAACTAAATCCTTGACGGAAGCACTAATATCAATGTATCTCGCCGTGGCTGACACCACCTTTTGTGGCCGGAACAAGTCAGCCAACACCTTCAGCCGTGGATCCGGCACCTTAGCCATACCGATATTGGAGTCTTCCTGAGTATGTTGCCCGCCACCGTGGACCAGGGCATTAAAGAGGGTCGTCCGTCCGCTTTGCTCCAATCCGATGATACCAATATCAAGACTCACTTTGCCTCCAACAGCGCTGATAAAACGAAACGCCTTCTATATCTTACCTTTTGTCTTTATAGCGTTCAACATAGCGGCAATGTGACGTTTAGAATAGAATATTCCTAGATAAATTACCGTGAGACAAGTCTCCTGACTATTCCAATCCCTTTAGCCAGAGACATTATAAATAAGACTCCGATAAGTATTCTAACATGATTGTAACACTACCGTAATATTAACGTAACAAAATAGACGAATAATAATAAGTAACTGCGCGCGAGTATGGTAGGGGGTTATCTTCAAATGAAAGAGGTTATTGCCATTATTCGACCGGAGAAACTGGGTGAGACCCGCAATGCCGTTGATGCTCTAACAACCCTGGAAACTTGCAGCCAGCGGGTTATGGGAAGAGGGAGTCAGGCAGGGCTGCACTATGTCCAAGCCGAGGCGCAGAGTAGAAGCGTGGGGATGTCCTATCTGTCCAAGCAGATGATTACCTGGTTGGTTCCGGACGAACATATAAATAACATAGTTATGGACATAGTACGGATTAATCAAACGGGTAATTTTGGAGATGGTAAGGTCTTTGTCTGTCCGCTAGAAATCACTCCCTAACAGTAAATAAACAGAGAAGCCCCAAAGGACACAGGTAAGCTAATGCATGACGATGCTAATTCAATTGAAACACTCAAAGTAGAAAGGAACGGTCTGAGCATCCGCGAGAAGGTTGACCAATTATCCGCGCAACATGATGGATGGGAGACTATAGACGAGTGGGACAGGGAACGACTGAAGTGGATGGGAGTTTTCTTTCGTAAACTAACGCCGGGGCTCTTTATGATGCGTGTCCGTATCACCGCCGGTCAGGTTACCGCAGTCCAAATGAGGTCGCTGGCGGAAATAGCCCGTCGGCTGGGAAACGGGGTCCTGGATATAACCACCCGTCAGCAGGTCCAAATCAGATCCATCGGAATAAAGGATGTGCCCGGAATCTTGAAAACCCTGGCAGAAGTAAATCTTACCTCTCTTCAGACGGGAGGGGACAACGTACGTAATATCACCAGTTGTGCCCTCGCCGGACTGACGCCACTAGAACTCTTTGACGCTTCAAGTATTGGCCGGCGATTTACCGAAAAAATTCTAGGGAACCCAACCTTGGCTAATCTGCCCAGGAAAATAAACGTTGACATCACCGGCTGCCTAGAGAACTGCACCCATAGCGAGTCTCAGGATATAGCTATGACACCGGCTCTCCGGAAAAGTGATGGCGAACCGGGCTTTAATGTGGCGGTTGGAGGCAAAATGGGCTCAGGAGGTATGACCGTAGCCCGACCACTTGGTATCTTCGTCGAACCTAGGGATGCTCCACTACTAGCCACTGAGATTGTACGTTTGTTTAGTGACGAAGGCTTCAGAAAGCAGCGGAACCAGGCGCGTCTAGCATTTTTACTGGAAGAATGGGGTGTTGAACGTTTCAAGGCCATCTTAGAGACGAGGTGGGGTCGGTCTTTTGATAGCGAGGGGACTGATACGCGTCTTTCCCGTCATAACGATCACCTCGGAATTCAGCCTCAGATGAAACTTGGTCTCTATTCCGTAGGTCTCTGTGTGCCTACAGGCCGGATGGCAAGTGAACAGGCAAACGAACTAGCTCGTCTGGCCGAAGTATATGGCAGCGGGGAAATTCGTCTGACCACAGGTCAGAATGCTATCTTATTCAACGTAACGGAGGACAGGTTAGATGACCTGATTACCGAACCGCTCCTTGAACAGTTTTCTCCTAATCCTCACCAGAATATTGCCGGGCTAGTAACCTGCACGGGGTCCGACTATTGCAGTTTGGCCCTCGTAGATACAAAAAGGGTTGGCCGATGGATTACGGAAGAACTCATTAAGCAATATCCCAAGACTCAACCGATAACGATGTACTGGTCCGGATGCCCAGCGGGGTGCGGTAATCACCAAGCCGCCGATATCGGTTTCCAGGGCATCCGGACCAAGGTCGATGAGAAGGTAGTTGACGCAGTCCAGATTTTCGTGGGCGGACGTACCGATAACCAGGGCAGATCAGGTGTGAGAATAATGGACTTAATCCCGGTGGATACTCTGGAAGATATCCTACCTGTTATCATCAAGCATCTAGAACTTTTAAAACAGGTGCAGAGAAAATCCAAGGCAGAAAAACTGGTGCTTATGGTTCCTGCAATGACACAGGATTCATTATGAAAAAGAAGGCCGGCAAGTGAAGATAGTAAGGGCGGTCGTCAGACCTGATAATTCAGAAGCAGTCGCCTCTTCCCTAGCCAAAGCCAATTTCCCTGCCCTGACCAGATGGGATACTTTTGGTCGGGGTAAACAAAAAGGTGTCCGGGTAGGAGGCCAGACTTACAGTGATATCCTAAAGACCATGATTTTCATTGCGGTAAAAGACGACCAGGTAGCCGAAGTCATCAGAATCATTAGGGAGGCCGCCTTCACAGGTTACCCGGGCGACGGTAAAATCTTCGTGACGCCACTTGATACTGTCTACACCATTCGAACGGGAAAAGAGGAGCTGCGGTAGCAGCACGATCGTCGGTATTCTAAAAGAAACCACAATTGAAGAAAAGCACGTCTCAGCTGTTGTAGCGGCACGCCTTGACAGCCAACTTTCTTTTGATTATGATGCTCAAGATTTAATGGTTAGGTGGTAGAAGTATGGTCGTCGGTATTCCAAAAGAAATCGCAACCGGGGAAAAGCGCGTCTCAGTAGTTCCTGGAATTATTTCTAGACTCAAGGGGATATCGGTGGTAATGGAACGAGGGGCCGGCGAAGCCGCGGGCTTTCCTGATACTGCTTATGTAGAGCAGGGAGTGTCTATCGTCGACACTTCGGCCTTATACGAACAGTCAGATATTATCCTCAAAATACAAACCCCAACGGCGACGGAAGCGCGTCTATTCAAGGAGGGAACCACATTAATCTCTTTCCTCTATCCATTGACAAATCTTGAGACGATACAGATACTTGCCGCCCGGCGGGTAAACGCCTTGGCCATGAATCTCATACCACGAAGCAGTCGGGCACAGTCGATGGATGCCCTTTCTTCTCAAGCGATAATATCGGGTTATAAGGCAGTCCTTCTCGGTGCCGATTCACTGCCGAAGCTATTCCCTATGCTCATGACCGCAGCCGGAACCATCCCCCCCGCCAAGGTTTTCGTAATCGGCGCTGGTGTGGCAGGACTCCAGGCAATCGCAGTTGCTCGACGACTAGGGGCAATGGTCGAGGCATATGACGTGCGCCCCGCGGCGAAAGAGGAGATTACAAGCTTAGGCGCCACATTTGTCGAATTACCCATCGAGTCCAAAGAGGAACAGGCGGCAGGTGGTTATGCCAAAATCCAGTCAGAAGAGTTCTATCGCAAGCAGCAAGAGTTACTTACGGAACACACTCAAGTATCCGACATAGTCATAACCACGGCGCTGGTACCGGGCCGGCGAGCACCCATTCTGGTTTCAGAAGACGCAGTCAAAAAGATGCGTTTGGGATCAGTTATTGTAGACCTAGCCGCCGAGCAAGGCGGTAACTGTATCCTAACTGAGCCGGGAAAGAGTGTAGTTAAATATGGGGTAACGATCCACGGTCTCTTGAATTTACCATCGACAATGGCACCTCAAGCAAGCCAACTATACTCGCGAAACATCACCTCATTCCTCTTAACAATACTCAAAGATGGCACTTTGAATATTGATCGGAAAGACGATCTAATCCGCGAACCTCTTGTGATTTTTGATGGGGAAATAGTTCACGAACCAACAAAAGCCGCCTTATCTGAGGGGATGCCGAAATGACGGAAATCGCCAGGGAAAGTCTCATCGTAAATTTACTAATCTTTGTGATGGCAGCGTTCCTCGGCATAGAACTTATCCGGCATGTATCGCGGCTTCTTCACACCCCCTTAATGTCTCTGACAAACGCCATCTCTTCGGTCTCTATCGTAGCGGCCCTGATTATCCTAGCAAAACCGAAGGATAATTTCGTCTTGCTTCTAGCGACAATCGCAGTAGCACTGGCAGCTACCAACATAGTCAGCGGTTTCATGATTACCGAACGTATATTAAAAATGTTCCGCCGGCAGAAGGGCAAGAAGTGATGAGTCTTCCCATCCAGTACCTTTATGTCCTAGCCATTATTCTTTTTGTGCTCTCCCTAAGATGGATGAGCGAAGTCAGGACCTCCCGGCGCGGAAACTGGGCCGGAGCGACCGCCATGCTCGCCGCAATTATTGCTACATTACTTGCCTTTCCAACCCAACGAAACGACCTCCTGATCGTAGCCATTGTCGTCGGCACGGTCATCGGCATACCTATCGCATTAAAGCTTCCAATGACAGCTGTCCCCCAGCGAACTGCCATGTCCCATGCTTTCGGATCGCTGGCGGTGGCACTGGTGGGGACAGCTAAGTACTACCAGCTAGCGCCGAACATAGACACCTTCACTCTCTCGGTTCTCTCGTTTGAGATAATTCTCGGCTTCCTGACTTTCACGGGCAGCTGCGTCGCCTTCGCCAAGCTTCAGGAATTAATCTCCGGTACGCCTTTCATCTATCCTGGCCGAACTGTGGTAACCCTCTCGAGCCTAGGCATCGCAATCGTCCTGGCTATTTATCTCATCCTGAATCCGGCACAGGGAATCATTCTCCCAATCATGGTGGCATTTGCCCTCCTCTTCGGATTTCTTTTAGTCATGTCAATCGGTGGGGCTGACATGCCGACGGTGATAGCGATCTTAAACTCCTACGCTGGTCTTTCAGCAGCAGCCCTGGGATTTGTCCTAGACAGTAAGATTCTAATAGTCGCGGGGACACTTGACGGAGCCTCTGGCTTCATCTTAGCTCTTATCATGAGTAAGGCGATGAACCGCTCCTTTATCAATGTTCTGTTCGGTGGAGTCGGGACGAAGATTACCAAGGACGGGGATGCAACAACGATTGAACGTACTGTCCAGAGCTACACAGTCGAAGATATCGCCACTATTCTGGATAATGCCAGGTCGGTCGTCATTGCTCCAGGTTACGGAATGGCTGTTTCCCAAGCCCAACATGTGGTCAAGGAGTTTGCCGACATCATCCAAGCACGAGGTATTGATGTAAAGTATGCCATCCACCCGGTCGCGGGGCGAATGCCCGGCCACATGAATGTCCTTCTCGCAGAATCCCAGGTACCCTATGACCAACTCTGGGAGATGGAACAGATTAATTCTTTATTCCCAGAAACTGACATAGCTATCGTGGTTGGAGCTAATGATGTGACCAACCCCGCGTCAAGAACAAATCCTGACTCGCCCCTCTACGGGATGCCAATCCTAGATGTCGATAAGGCTCGAACCGTGGTCTTTATCAAAAGAACATTAAACACGGGATTCGCCGCAGTAGGCAACGAACTCTTTTACTTGCCGAACACGATGATGGTGTTCGGCGACGCCAAAAAAGTACTCTCGGAACTTGTAGCATCGCTGAAACAAAGATAGAGTGTAATGCTTAGGATAAAGTGCTCCTAGATAAATTACCGTGAGTCAAGCCGCCTGACTATTCAAATCCCTTTAGTCAGAGATATTAAATAAGAGTGCTGGAGAAGCACTTCGTCCCCGGAGAGATCTACAAACTTAGAGATGTAGTTTTTGACTTTTCGCTATATTATGATTAATATCATATAGTACATAGCAGTTAAGAATCAAAACTGAATAGGGAACTTTAGAGGTGCCCAAACACAAGTGAGGGCTTAAATGGAAGGCAAGTCCGGTGCGATTCCGGCGCAGTTCCACCTGCTGTGAACCCGATATAATCGGGAAAGTCAGAACGCCAGCCTCTGATAGATACGACCTCGGTGGAGATCGGGGAAATAGAGCTGATTCATAAAAATCCCCTCGTTCCACGCATGAGGGGATTTTTTATTAAAGAGCACAGAAGATGCCAACAAAATTAAAAAACAGTAAGCGGCTACTCGGGATTTCATTAACGCTCGGTGGGGGGTTGATTTTATCCGTATTTCTCGCCACCGCTCTCGGCGCGGTCAATGTCTCCCTGCCAGATATTTTCCGTATGTCCCTTAACAAAATCGCATTATTTGATTTCCCAGCTACATGGAGAGCCGTCGATGAAACCATTATTTTCCAGATACGACTACCGCGAGTAGTCGGTGGAGCTCTGGTGGGTGCCGCATTAGCCACTGCCGGTGTCTTATTTCAAGGTCTGTTACGTAATCCCTTAGCTGACCCCTACATCATTGGCACCTCTGCCGGAGCGGCGCTGGGAGCAACCATCGCCATGATATTACCCTTAAATCTAGCCTTGCTCGGCTTTGGACTGATACCGCTGACCGCCTTTATCGGCGCACTAACATCGGTAATTCTGGTCTACAACCTAGCACGAGTGGGGGGACGGACACCAGTTATCAGCATGCTCCTGACTGGTTTTGTCGTCAGCGCCTTACTTGTCGCCATCATCGCCTTTATGATGTCAATCGGTGACCGATTAGGCCTCAATCTCCGTTCCGTTTTCTCCTTTTTGATGGGTCACATATCAGTCACCAACTGGAATCAGCTCGCCGTAGCAGCTCCGTTGGTCATTGGTGGTATCATTGCGGCTCGTTTTTTTGCCTTCCACCTGAACGCCTTTTCCCTAGGCGAAGAGGGCGCCGCCTATTTAGGTATTGAGGTGGAACGAGACAAAATGCTGATTTTATCCTTAGGATCACTACTCACCGCTACGGCCGTTTCCATTAGCGGGCTGGTCGGTTTTGTCGGGCTGGTGATGCCCCATGCCATGCGCTTAAGCCTAGGTCCCGACCATCGTCTTCTGGTACCCGC